>JAABUZ0100007336.1_pt1 | contig 13340 bp, 15 predicted proteins | sample 5562091 | NCBI WGS metagenome assembly JAABUZ01 (sample SAMN12813069, study PRJNA571459) | rock metagenome | isolation source: Antarctica rocks | place: Antarctica: Victoria Land, Linnaeus Terrace sud | collected 2015-12-21 | reverse complement strand
GCGGCACCACGGGGTGCGGGTCGTCGGCGTGACACTCTCGGCCGAGCAGGCGTCCCTGGCGCGTCACCGCGTCGCGGAGGCGGGTCTGAGCGAGCTTGTCGAGGTACGCGTGCAGGACTACCGCGAGGTCGGGGACGGCCCCTACGACGCGATCGCTTCCGTCGGTATGGCCGAGCACGTCGGGGCACGCCAGCTCGGCGCGTACTGCCAGACGCTGTTCGCGCTGCTCCGCCCAGGCGGGCGGCTGCTCAACTCCGCGATCTCCAGCCCACCCAGCGGGGAGGAGGGCATCGTGGAGCCGCGCTCATCGTTCATCGACCGCTACGTCTTCCCTGACGGGGAGCTGCTCCCGCTGGCCATGATGGTCGACGGGTTCGAACGCGCCGGCTTCGAGGTCCGCGACACCGAGAACCTTCGGGAGCACTACGCGCAGACCCTGCGCGCCTGGGTGGACAACCTCGACAGCAACTGGGTGGCGGCGGCCGGCTATACCTCCGAGGGCAGGGCCCGGGTGTGGAAGCTGTACATGGTGGGTTCCGCCCTCGGCTTCCAGAGCGGGCAGATCGCAGTGAACCAAGTGCTCGCCATCAAGCGCGACGCCGCAGGCGAGTCCCACATGGCCCCCACCCGCGACCACTGGGCACTCCCCGCCGGCGGCTGACCGAAAACCGATGAGCGGGTCCATGGCCACGGTGGGGTCGGCGTGAGCTGGTTGGTCACCGGTGGGGCCGGTTATATCGGCGCCCACGTGGTTCGCGTGATGGTCGCCGACGGGATCGAGGTGGTCGTGCTTGATGACCTGTCCACCGGCGACGCCACCAGGGTGCGCGGCGTGCCGCTGATCATCGGCACCATTCGCGACCGCCGCCTCGTCCGCGACGTCCTGCGCAAGCACGCCGTGCACGGGGTCATGCACATCGCCGCGAAGAAGCAGGTCGGCGAGTCGGTGACCAACCCATTGCTGTGCTACCGGGAAAACGTGGAGGGCCTCATCGCGGTGCTTGAGGCCTGCCAGTCCGAAGGCGTGCACTTCGTGTTCTCCAGCAGCGCCGCCACCTATGGGATGCCGGACGTGGACCTCGTCACCGAGAACACTGTGCGCACCGCTGTCGCCCTACGGCGTAAGCAAACTCATCGGCGGGTGGTTGGTCCGCGACTGCACCACCTGGGATTGTCGGCTACCTGCCTGTGCTATTTCAACGTTGCGGGAGCGGCCACTCCCGAACTCGGCGATCCTGGCGCCTTCAACCTCATCCCGCTGGTCTCTCGGCACTGAGCCGCGGTGAGCGACCGGTCGTATTCGGTGACGACTATCCCACCCCCGATGGCACCCGCATCCGTGACTACGTACACGTCGCCGACATCGCCGACGCGCACGTCGTAGCCGCCCGCGCGCTGCAAGCCGGCGGACCCAGCGCCACCTGCAACGTCGGGCGTGGCGACGGCTCGAGCGTCCTTGACGTACTCCGAGTCCGGCGAGGTCACCGGGACCACCATCGAACACGATGTACTGACCCGGCGTTCAGGTGACCCGGCCCGCGTGGGCGACTCCGCCGAGAAGATCCGAACCGAGTTGGGCTGTCAGGCCGTACACGACCTCGGCGCCATAATCGAGAGCGCGTGGGCAGCGTGGCCGCGTCGCCACTGACCGTGTGCAGGGCAGCGGGTGGGTGTGGCCGTCACGAGGACACACCGGTGAACGCTCTGCGCGCCCGGGATGTGTCCTTTCGGCGCGTCGGGCGAGTCTCAGGGTTGGTGGACGTCGGCCGGTGTGTGTTCGTGGAGGGTCAGATTCGCTCAGTTGCTTGGTTGGGCTCACCGAACCGTGCCAACGCCAGTGTGCCTGCGCAGGCGAGTGCGAAGCCGAGCACTGCCAGCACCGTGAAGCCCGACCGGGTCGTGTCGCCGAGCAGCGTTATCCCGACGGCGGCGGGTGCCGCGGTTTCCACCAGGACCAGCGCTGCCGTGGTGGCGGTCACGGCGCCGCGCTGCAGGGCAGTGGTGAGCAGGGTGAGTCCACCGCCGCTGGCCACGGCCAGCGCGAGGGTGGCGGGATCGGTGAGCAGCCCGTGCAGTGAGCTCGGATCGCGCAGTACCCGGGCGGCGACGGCGACGATGCCGAACTCCCACCCGGCGAGCGCGCCGAGCACCGCGGCACCGGCTGTGAACCGGGCGTGCAGCGCGCCGACCGCCGCAACCAGGCCGAAGACAGCCGCTGCACCCAGCGCCCAGCGCAGCCCGGAGCCGACCACCGCCGCGGGTCCGGGCTGACCGGAGGCACCCAGCAGCGCCAGACCGAGCACCGTCCCCGCCACGGCGCCCCGTTCGCGGCGGGAGATCCTGGCCCCGAGCAGGGGGACGGCGACCACGGCCGTGACCGCGACACTGGACGCCACGATCGGTTCGACCACGAACAGTGGCAGGCTCCGTAACGCCGCGAGGGAGAGCGCGAACCCGACCAGTCCGAGCGCGCTGCCACCAAGGTAGGGAAGTTGGATGACTACCCGCACCAATGTCCGCGGACCGCCGTGGTGCTCACCCACCCGGCGGGCGCCCACGGCCTGCAGGACGGCAGCCACGCCGTAGGCCACGGCCGCGCCGGCGGCACCGAGCAAGGCAAGAAGCACTTCCCGACGCTACCGGTCATCGGTGTGCGCCCGAACCCGCAGGCCAGTGTGATCGCTGCATCGAGTGCGGCACGGGTCGGGCAGGACCATCGCGAGGGGAGTCCACACTGTTCGCTGAGTCGTGGCGCTTTCCGTGCCCCACTATCGACCCGCCGCCACTGACACGGTGCCGGCGGTGATGCCTGCGGGTGTCTGGATTGGGCCGTCGGCTTCGGGGGCAAGCGAACTGTCCGATCTCGGTGGTGTGGTGGGCAGGTCGTTGCCTTCGGAAGTCCTGGTGCTGTGGTCCGGTCGCCAGCACAGGGGGTCGGGTGAGCGCGCAGCCGAGTTCGTCCGGGGGGCGCGGTGCCCCGCGCGGCCGCATTGATTCGCGGTGACCTCAGCGGCACCGCTCGACCGCATAGTTACTGTGGGTGTCGCGGCCCAGCTGGGTCTGTGTCCAAGTGAACAGGAGCAGCCTTCGTGGACCGTGGCCGGATTGTGGTCGTGTCAGCAAGTGTGGGCGCCGGGCATGACGGTCCCGCCGCCGAACTGACCCGACGCCTACGGGAAGGCGGCTGGCGGGTGGATCGTGTGGATTGCCTGGACGTGCTGCCCCTTGGCCTGGGGGGATGGCTGCGCGATCGTTACCTCACGCAGGTGCGGGTGGCACCCCGCTCGTGGGGTTGGCTGCTGGGCTCGGTCGGAGGTACTGGTGTGGCCTCCCGGTTGGTGCATCGCCTGATCGACCTCACCCTCGGGCGGATGTCCACCGCACTAGGGGGTCGGGCCGACGTCGTGGTGTCGACCTTTCCGTTGGCCAGTCAGGTACTCGGGCGGCTGCGCATCAGCGGGCAACTCGATTGTCCTGTAGTGACCTTTGTGACTGACATGTCGGTGCACCCCTTGTGGGTCCACCCGGGAGTGGACCACCACCTTGCACTACACGCGGTGCCCGCGGGGCAAGCCCGTCGTCTGGGGGCCGGCGACGTCCACATCAGTGCACCCGCCGTCGCGCCGGCATTCACCAGCCCACCCATGACCATCGCCGCCCGGGAGCAACATCGCGAGCGGGCGCGCCAGCGTTTCGCTCTGCCCGCCCTCGGCACGGTGGCTTTGGTAACGGCCGGATCCAGCGGCGTCGGCGATGTCCTCGCCACCGCACGCGACCTCGCGGAGATCGGCGTGCTACCCGTGGTGCTGTGCGCGGGCAACACGACCCTGCGACGGCGCCTCGAGCACGCCGGGCTCGGTCGTGCCCTGGCCTGGACCGATGACGTCCCCGAGTTGCTCGGCGCCTGTGACGTCGTGATCCAGAACGCCGGGGGACTGGCTTCGGTGGAGGCGATGATCGCTGGCCGTCCCGTGCTCAGCTACCGCAACCTGCCCGGGCATGGTTCCGCCAACGCCGCCGCACTGCAGGAGGCCGGGCTCGCACGGTGGGTCCGCAACCGCCACGGCTTAGCTGCGGCAGTGCAGGAGGCTGTGAACCGACCCTCAGACGGCGAACCTGCGGCGGTGGACGTGCTGTTGGGCCAGCGTGAGCCTGCCACCATCATCACCGCCCTCGCGAACCCGCCGTCCCCCGTTGAAGCGCTCAGATCCTCCGCCCACCGACACCACGGGCTGGTCCCCGTCGCGGCCGCAGCCGACGAGGTACTTCGGTGATCGTGCGGGTGGGCGGGACCCTCGCCGTGACAGCAGCCCTGGCCCACGCCGGGCCCGCTCTCACGTCGCTGACCCCGATGCGGCGACGCCTGCTACCCGCACTGGCGGGCGTCGGCCACCCCGACCACGTGGCATTGACCTTTGATGACGGTCCTAGCCGTCGTTCCACCCCCCTGGTGCTCGACTTCCTCGCCGAGCACCATGTCCATGCGACGTTCTTCCTGCTCGGCCGTGAGCTCGCGAAAGATCGTGCCCTGGGCCATGAGCTGGTCGCCGCCGGCCACGAGCTCGCCGTGCATGGATGGGACCACCGGCTCCTGCTCAAACGTGGCCCCCGCGCCACCCTCGACGACATCACCCGGGCCCACGACCTCATCGGCGAGGTCGCCGGCCGATCCCCACGCTGGTACCGCCCCCCTTACGGGGTGCTGACTACCGCAGCCGTGTACGCCGCCGAGCACCTGTCGATGCGGACCGTGCTGTGGACGGCCTGGGGAAGAGACTGGCGGCGGCGGGCCACCGCTGAATCCGTCGCAGCCACAGTCACTCGAATACCAGCCGCCGGGGGAACCATCCTGCTCCACGACTCCGACGCCTGCTCAGCACCCAACTCCTGGGTCTCCACCCTCGAAGCATTACCCACCCTGCTCGCCCACTGGCAAGACCAAAACCTGAAAGTCGGCCCGCTCCACGAACACGGCCACACCGTAAACACGCCAGCTGGACTGCCCTCTGGCGCGAAAAGGGAGTAAAGGACCTTTACTAGAAGCGGGCTATCCATTTCGAACGTATCTGCCACTGGCCGATGGGCCCTGCTGGTCGCCTCATCCGGGACCTACTCGGTCACCGTCACACTAGGCCGACAAGTTTCAATCCCGACGAGGCCCGCGCGCGCCGCCGCCGCGGCGGTGATGGTCCTGTCCCTGGTGCGCGCCTAAACAGGATTGACCCGAAACCGGCGGGCGGGCACCCGTTGGGTGTCCTCAATCCCGCGGCGCGACGACAATCGTTGCAGAGCGCGCCGGGATTAGCCGCAGCGCTGGGGTGGTGTTCCCGGTATGGGGAGCAGTGGAGGACGAGACCGGCCGGACTCTCTGGGGAGGAACCCGCAGGCGCGCCAGTGACTGGTGACGATGTCGGGCAAGCTGTGACGGGCGGACCACCCGGCAACTGTCCGAAGGTGGTCGACATTAGCCACCGAGGTGGGTATGTCGCCCGGGCGACGCGCCCCGACGGTGGCGACCACCGGCTGACCGCAACTGTCCTGCAGGGCGGTGAGCACCTGGCGGATGGAACTGCCGTGACCGGTGCCGACGTTGAAGGTGTGCGCACAACCGGGGTGCTCCAGCAATCCACTCACCGCACGGTGGGCCTCAGCCACGTCGGCGACGTGGATGAAGTCGCGGGTGCAGCTGCCATCGGGGCAACCCGTTGTCACCTACCTCACCGACCCCGCCGTCCACCGACTAATGGGTGCACCCGTGCCGGCGGTCGAGCGTCAGTACGGTCGTGACGTTGTGCCGTTCGGCGAGCGCAATCACGCTGGCATCAGCAGCCCCAAGGGGAAGGTTGGCGTACCGCGGGAAGCAGCGATTACCGCCCTACTCCGAATCTGTCTGGCGTCAGGTGTCTGACAGCGGGTTGGGGTGTACCCCCGACCGACACCTCGAGAAGGACCCGCCTGCAGGCCCACCACATCGTCACCTCGTGGGAGCACCACCAGGCGACCGCCCCGGGCGCAGTGGTTGGAGATGGGCCCCGCCCAGTGAGGGGCAAGCCCACCGGCACTCACTCGTTGCCCGGTGATAAACCGCTGCCCGCTGCGGCATGTCGCTGCATCGACTCTGTTCCCGACGTGCCACGATCACCGGAAGTTGGCCCACGACCGCCAGGAGGAACTGATGAACCGTGGACAGTTGATCGACGCGGTGGCCGCTGCGACCGACCTGCCCCGCACGCAGGTCGAGGCCACGATCACCGCCACCCTGGCGCAGGTACGGGGAGTCGTGGCGTCCGGGGAGAAGGTTCAGCTTCCCGGGTTCGGCACGTTCGAACCGCGGGAGCGCGGCGCGCGTACCGCCCGCAACCCCTCGACCGGGGCCCAGCTGCAGCTGGCTGCCACTCGGGCCGTGGGATTCAAGGTAGGCGCCACGTTCAAGCAGGAGGTCGCCGACAGCGTCACCGCCAAGGCGCCAAAGAAAGCGATGACGAAAAAGGCCCCGGCTAAGGCCACTGCGTCGAAGTCCACGGCAACGAAGAAGACCGCGAAGAAGTAGCCGCCCACTCCAGAGTTGCGCGCCTGCGTGCTGCTGACCGATCGCCATCCGACACCAACTGGGACTGAGCTACGGCTGGTGGATGGGCAAACACAACGGGCACCACAACTCCCCCAACCAGGAAGACAAGGACCCTGACATCGGTCCTGGGGTGCTGGCCTTCACCCCGGCGCAGGCCGCCACCCGCACCGGGCTCGCCGCCCGGTTGGCCCGCTACCAGGGGTGGGTGTTCTTCCCGCTGCTCACTCTGGAAGGCCTCGGCCTGCATATCGACGGCGTGCAGACGTTGCTGCAGCAGCGCAGGATCGCCCACCGTCGGCTGGAACTGTCGTTCATCGCGATCCGCCTCGGTGGTTTCCTCGCCGCCGTGTTCTTGCTGCTGCCCCCGGCCAAGGCGGCGGCGTTCATCGCCGTGCAGCTCGCGCTGTTCGGGTTGCTGCTGGGCGGCTCCTTCGCCCCCAACCACAAGGGCATGCCCCTGGTGCCGGCCAGCATGAAGGTCGACTTCCTGCGCCGCCAGGTGTTGATGTCCCGCAACATCCGGGGCGGTCGCCTCATCGACTTCATGATGGGTGGGCTCAACTACCAAATCGAGCACCACCTGTTTCCGTCCATGCCCCGCCCCAACCTCAAGCACGCCCAGCCGCTGGTCCGCGCCCACTGCGCCACCCACGGGGTCACGTACACCGAAACCTCGCTGCTGGCCTCCTACGGCATCGTGGTGGCCTACCTCAACCGCGTCGGACTCGCCGAGCGTGACCCGTTCACCTGCCCGCTCATCCAGCGCTACCGCGCCTGAGACCTGCCCGCACCGCCGCAGGCGGCGGCGGTTCTTCTCCGACGTGTCCGTGCATTTCGCGGGCACGCTGGTACAGCCGGTCGACGGCGGCCATGGCCTCGGTGGGGGTGACCGAGGGTGGCGAGGTCGTTGTCCTCCGGCGCAGGCGGTCCAGCGCGCCCGGCTGGTCCAGCAGCCGCACCAGCGTGTCGGTCATCTCCGCTGCGTCCGCAGCCAAGACGCCCTCGACATCGTCGGTGATGAAGTCCGACAGGCCGTTGCCCCGATAACCGAGTACCGGCAACCCGGCCGCGCGGGCCTCGAGCGCGGCGATGCCGAACGCTTCCTGGCGCGAGGAGGCGATGAACAGGTCCGACTCGTGCATCAGCGCCCGGACCTCGGCCGGCTCGCGGTGGCCGAGCAGCCTGACCCAGTCGGCCAGGCCCAGCTCATCGATCTGACGTTGCAGATCCTTGCGGCGGGGGCCCTCGCCGACGATGGCGACCCTGACCTTCGTCGTCGGCGGTAGCCGGCGGCGGGTGCGGGCCAGGACGGCGATGAACTCATTGACGTGCTTACGCTTCTTCAGCCGTCCGACGAGGATCAACCGGAACTCCGTCGAGCCGGTCTCGCGGATCGCCCCGGTCGGTTTCCACCACCCGATGTCGACCAGGTTGGGCACCGTGGAAATCTCGCCCACGCGCGGCAGCGTACGGCCCACGCGCCCGGCGGCCACCGTGCTGACCGCCGACCACGCCGCCCGCATCCGTCCCCAGCCGAAGGGCAGCGTGGAGATCCTGGTGGCCACGGCAACCTTCCACCACAACGAGTGGACGGTGACCGCCACCGGGATGCCCCGCCGGCTCGCGACGCGCACGACGTAGATCGCCAACGGCGAGATGACGGTGAAATGGGCATGGATGACGTCGATGTGCTTTTCGTCGAGGACGTCGGCGACCATCCGATGATTGCACCAGGGAAACGCGACCGTCCACCACCGCCCGGCCCGCGCCCGCGCCACCACCAGATCCAGGTCGGCATCATCATGGACCGCGGTGATCACGCTGACGTCGTGCCCGTCATCCTGTTGGCGCTGCGCGAGCGCCTGGACCTGATTCTCGATCCCACCGATGTCGGGAGCGAAGGAGTCAGCGACATGAACGATCCTCACGGCGCCGCTCGTTTCAGCCGAACCGGGAGGGAATGCACCCCGTAGACGATGGACAGGTCACGAAATTGCAGCTCGCCTGGCTCGAGCGCCAGTGTCATCTCGGGGAAACGTCGTGCCAGGGCGCGGAAGGCGACCCGCAGCTCCATCCGGGCGAGCTCGGATCCGATGCACCGGTGGACCCCCTGCCCAAAGGCCAGGTGGGCACGACCGTTCCGGCGAGGATCCAGTCGGTCTGGTTGTGCGGCGAAAGCCTCGTCGCGGTTCGCACCGCTCAGCGAGCACACCACGACATCGCCCGCCTTCACGCTCTTGCCGAACAGCCTCAGATCGTGGCGCGCAAAACGCGGGAAGGCAATCTGCACGACGCTGAGGTAGCGCAGCAACTCGTTCACAACCCCATCCACCGTCGCATCGTCGCCCGCCAACGCGAAGGCTTCCCGATCACGCAACAGAGCCAACGTACCGAGGGCGAGCATGCTGGCCGAAGTTTCGTACCCACCGGTGAAAACCCCGTCGGCCAGTCCGGCGAGCTCCACGTCGTCGATCTCCGCGCCGTGCCTGCGGATGATCTCGCCGATCAAGCCCTCCCCTGGCGTACGGCGCTGCATCCGGACGGCCTCCAGGAGGAACTCCCGCGACTCCGACATCGCACCGAAGGTGCCGGCGCCACCCCCGTTGACGTCGAACCGCGCATGCCCCAACTGCCGAAACCGTTCCCGGTCCTGCACCGGAAGCCCGAGCAGCTCGCAGATCACCGCGAACGGAATCGGAAATGCGAACGCCGGCACCAAGTCGACGACGTCGCCTGCGGCTTCCAGCACGTCGAGCTGCCGTTGCACGATCTCCTCGATCTTCGGCGCCAAACCGGCCAGGCGCCTACCGGTGAACTCCGGCACCAGATATTGGCGCAGACGGGTGTGGCCGGGAGGGTCCGTGAAACCCAGACCGCCGATCGATACCTCGCCGGTACCGCCAAGGAGGTGTCGAATGTCCGTGGAGTAACTCGTGGTGTCGTTGAGGACCGTGCGAGCCTGCTCGTACCCGGTCACCAGCCAGACGTTCATCCCGAACACGCGACGGAGCTTGGTCACCGGTTCGGCCGAGCGCTTTTCGGCCAGGGCGGCCACCGGGTCCAATCCGTTTCGACGGAGCGGCATCGTCAGCTTCCGTGGAAGGACAGACACCCCCGAAAGACCCGCATGGCGCCCCGCGGACGTCGACAGCAACCGACGAGCCCCCCAGCGGCTCAACAACGACAGTGGCCTCAGTGCCCCTCTCCTGACGTCCGGTGCTTCCATCGGCTGGATACTCCTCGGTGAGCGCTCGACTGTCCTTTGTACGGGGTGAGCCGAATCCGGTTCGCGTGGCAGGGTGCCACTTGGTCAAGAACACAACGGTGATGTGCGTTGCCCGACGAGGTACCGGCCGACCAAGGTCACAATCAGGTTGGTGTTCCTTCTGCACTCCGGCATGACGACAGCCCCTCCAGCCAAGATGTACGCCTACCTCATCGCCGTCAGCAGGGAGGTAGGCGTTGCTCCCTACAAACTGTAGTGTTACGACGGTTGCGTATGGCTTGAGGAGGGGCGTAGTGAAAAAGAACATCACCACTTCCGCGCCCCGACGTGGCCCGGGAGAGCTTGAAGGTGACGTTCTCGCCGCCCTATGGGCGGCACCTGGCCCGGTGAGTCCCGCCGAGGTGCAGGCCGCCGTTGCGGGTGAGCTCGCTTACAACACGGTGCACACCATCCTGACGCGCCTGTGCGAAAAACGGCTGGTGACCCGAGTACCCGCTGCCCGAGGCACCCGATACTGTCCGACCAAGGACGCCGCGGAGCTCGTGGCGGAGCAGATGCGCGAAGCGCTGGGGCAAGGCTCGGACCGTGGCGCTGTCTTGCAGAGATTCGTCACCTCACTCGATGCGGCGGACGAAGCAGCGCTGCGGGCGCTGCTCCGCGGCGACACGACGCCATGACCATCTCGGTGTACATCCCGTTGCTGTTGTCGCTGGTGCTCGCGGCACTCAGCCGCCCGTTGGCGCGGTGGTTGTCCCCACGGACGGCCGCCCCGGCGCTGGTTATCGCCGCCGGCCTGTCCGCCGCCGCCTCCACGTGGGGATTGATCTTGCTGGCAGCGACCCTGCTGCATGAGGCACCTCCGGTTGCCGAACGCGCCGCTACAGGCACGCACTTACCGTCCGAGCCCGTGCCGGGGCTCATCGCCGCTGCGGCGGGAGCAGTCCTCGCCGTTGGTGCCTACCGCCTCACCGAAGTGATCAAGGGGCGACGGACAACACACCGGACACTCCGCGGACTGTGCGAGCCCAGCGAGGCTGCGGAACTGGTCGTCATCGCGGCCTCAGCACCGCACGCCGTCGCGGTGCCGGGACGCGGAGGAAACCATGGTCGAATACTCGTCACGTCCGGCATGCTGGCCGCCCTCGATCATGATGAACGTGCGGTCCTCCTGGCGCATGAACGGGCGCACCTACGCGAGCGCCACCACTGGCTGCGCGCTGTCGTTGACGCCGCCGCCGCGGTCAACCCCCTGTTACGGCCGGCCCGGGACACCGTGGCGTTCCTGCTGGAGCGCTGCGCGGACGAAGCGGCCGCCGATACGGTAGGCAGCCGCACCCTGGCGGCACGGTCGCTGGCCCGTGCGGCACTGGCCACGACCGACGCCACCCGGGGTGAGGCGTTGGCGTTTCAGCGGCTTGCGATCACCACCCGCGTCGCCGCCCTACAAGTCGCCGCTCCACCGCCAAGGCCACTCATCGCGGCCGCAGTGGTATTGATCGGGGTCCTCACGACCTTACTTGCGGGCGACGCCACCGTGGCCTTCGTCGAACTTGTTGAGCGGTTCTTGCCTGGTGGCAGCTAGATTTTGTTTTAGAACGTCCGACGTTCTGGCGCTCCCAGAAGACATCGCCGGAGCACCGGTCGGTAACCCGCGGTGGAGAATCAGCGTTGTGACCGTTTCCCACGGCGGCGCCGCACCCGATGACGGAGCGCACCAATTCCGGCGCCGACCACGGGCCGCCGCAGTGAGCACATCCAGTCGCAATGTCGCGCTGTCGGGCACCAGAGCGACGGGCAGCGCGACGACGGCGAGTGCCCATTCAGCGCCGAGGTACAGCGCTTCACTCAGCGATAGGTTGCCCTGCCGCAGAGACCGGTTCCGCAGAGACACCCATTACTGCCTCCCACCTGGGTTTGGCACCACCGAAATGACCCTACACGATGTAGGACGCAGGCTTGACGTGCCGCGGCACGTGCCTGTGGCATTGCCTCTACAACACGTAGGATATGGGCAGGCCCTCGACCGCTCGACGCCCGCAACCCCTCCCCGTCCCGTCCCCGTCCCCGTCCCCGTCCCCGATGCAAGGCGCGCACCTGCGCGGCCGACGATCAGCCGCCAGCAGCGGCGCCTTCGACTAGGAGGGGCCCTGCTCACCCCTGGCGGCGCTGCTCGAGCAGGTCGTCACCGGCGGACCGGTAACGCGACTCGATCACATCATCGAGCAGGGCCTGGCGGCCGAGCGCATCGCACCGCTGCACGCGGCGGCCAGCTGGCTCACCTGGCTCGGCAACCCTGTGTTCCTGGTGCCCGCCTTGATCTGTGTCGCGGTGGCCGCGGGCCGCCATCGACGCTCATGGCGGCCGGTACTCATCGCACTCATCACCGCCGCAGTCCTCACGGGCACAGTCTTGTCCCTCAAGTACGCCATCGGTCTGCCGGGACCGGGCGGGCGACGACCTGTTGACGGTGGCTCCTGGCCATCCGGGCACACCACCACCGCGGTCGTGGTCTGGGGGACGATCGCCCGACTGGCGCCCCCCTCCCACGCGAAGTGGCGGATCGGCATGACCGCCGGTGTACCGGCCCTGGTCGGCGTCGCTCTCGTCTATGGCGGCTACCACTGGCTCAGCGACGTCCTTGCCGGCTGGATCCTCGGCCCGCTCCTGCTGACGCTCATCGCTGCCTTCACCAGCGGACGGACCTCACGGCTGCAGCAGACACCGATTCCAGGAGAGGGCCAATCGGCGGCGGGCATACCGCAGCAGCGGCTCGAACCATCCGCCAGTGGCACGACTTCGAAAACCGGCACGCCACCAAGTCGGTGCCGACAATTCACCCCGTTGGTGTGAGCTGACTTGCCGCCGGTGTCGACACTCGTTGACGATGTCGACCAACGTGGTCCGGCATACCGATACCGGGTCCGGATCGGTTTAGTGTCTCTTCATTTCGCCTACCTGCCGGGACCGTCGAGGTTCGGCGAAGCTTTCGAGAATGAGCATTCCAACGCCGACCGTCAGGGCGATGTCGGCCACATTCCCGACGAACAGGCCGCCGTAGTCAATGAAATCGACGACGTGGCCGACCGCGAAGCCAGGGGCACGCAGCAGGCGATCGAGTAGATGCGTGCTTGCGCCACCGAGCACCAATCCGATCCCGATCGCCCCACTCAAGGATCGGATTCGGGTAACGAACCACGTGAGGGCGACCACCGCGACGCCGGTGAAGATCGTGACCACCCAGGTGGAATTGCTGGCCATCGAAAATGCGGCGCCCGTGTTGTACAGCAAGCGGAGTCGGAGCAGGCCACCAAGCAGCGGAATCGGCTCCCGGCCCGGCAAAACGGATTCGGCCCACAACTTGGTCAACTGGTCAGTGGCGACGACCACGATCGCCAGGCTCAACGCACCAAGACGCAGCCGCGGGTAGGCGGATTCGGTCACTGAAACGGTTCTCCACCTGTCCATCGCCGGACCTGGTTGTTCATTCGCCGTTGCTCCTCGTCGATGCCCGCGTCGCGATGTCACCATGACCGGCGAGAAATT
>JAABUZ0100007335.1_pt1 | contig 13341 bp, 13 predicted proteins | sample 5562091 | NCBI WGS metagenome assembly JAABUZ01 (sample SAMN12813069, study PRJNA571459) | rock metagenome | isolation source: Antarctica rocks | place: Antarctica: Victoria Land, Linnaeus Terrace sud | collected 2015-12-21 | reverse complement strand
AAATACCTGCTGTTTATGAGGCAGGAAGAAGAGCGGCGGCCAGCGCGGCTTTGTCCTGCGCGGCGTCACCGAGGGCGGCAGGAACAATCGACACGCCGTCCCAGACACGCGGCCAGCAGTAAGCCTCAGTCGCGGCGCGAATGGGTTCCAGGAGCAAATCAGCGGCATGGACAGCGAGAGTTCCAAGAACAATGCGCTCTAAGTTCAGCGTCTGCAAGAGATTGGCGAGGCCAATGCCCATCGCAAGCGATGCGTCGGCAATCACGGACAGCGCGATGGGATCGCCTAAACGAGCGCGGGCGCAGACATCATGTGCGGTTAGATTTTCTTCGCCAAACCGCTCCCGGCCCATGCGCCCGATACTCGTCCCCGACGCCATCGCTTCCAGGCAGCCGCGCTTGCCGCAGAGGCAGGGAACGCCGCCGGGATAGATGGTCGCATGGCCGATTTCCCCGGCCAAGTCGCGCCGCCCCCGGTACAACGCGCCGTCTAAAATTAGGCCCGCGCCGATGCCGGTTCCCATGGTCAGGAACACCATGTCCAAGCAGCCCTGCCCCGCGCCCCAGCGATGCTCGGCAAGAGCCGTCGCGTTGGCGTCGTTTTCTATGGTCGCAGGCAGGCCGAGATCGGTTTCCAGCAGCGACTTCAGCGGCACGTCAACCCAGTGCGGCAGGTTTGGCGGCGCATGGACGATGCCGGTGCGCGAATCCAGCGGGCCGCCGCAAGAGACGCCGACCGCAACGCAGTCTGTCAGCGCCGTGCCGTGCGTCCGGCAGACTTCCTGCACCAGCCCCAGCAGCTGCGCATACGCTTCCTGCCAGCTTCCCTGCGGGGTCAGGGCCGATGCCCGTGCCAGCACATTCCCATCGGCATCGCCGATGACCGCCGCCGATTTCGTCCCGCCAATGTCGATGCCGAGCAGAAGCGTCATCGTCTACTGGGTGCTTTGCGTTGCGGGCTGGACATGTCCGGCCATCGGCGTCTGCGTCTGCTCGTCAAACGCTTCGCCTTTTTCGCCATGCTGCTTTTCCGCGCTTGGGATGCCGCTGGACGCCGGGGCTTCGCTGCTGGCTCCGGCATGATGGCTTCGCAGGGTGGCTTCTTTTTCTTTGCCGTCGCCGCCGTCCGCAAACAGGTGCTTCGTGGTCTCGGTGTCCGCCGGGCGTGGCTGTTCAAACGCATCCGGCTGGGTCAGCCCGATATGTTCTTCAATCTGGTCTTCAATCTGGTCTTCCATAGTTTCGGTTTCCTTTTTGACCTACCACCTTGCTTCGCTCATTCTTCGCTTCGCAGGGTCCTCCCTAAAGGGAGGATTAAGAGGCGAGAAAAGAGGGCGCGGCAAGCAGCGCCCCCACGCCATTTGTCCGTATCTTCCCTTTAGGGAGGACCCTGCGAAGCGAAGAATGAGCGAAGCAAGGTGGTAGGTCTCCTACACCCGTTGTACCCACTTCGCGTGCGCCTCGTGCATCGCGGGAACGATGTCGTGGCCGATGGTAGGCAGGTACAGCATTTTCTTTTCGCAAATCAATTCGTTGTAAACGGCGTAAATGGTCGGCGGCTTGCAGCTGGGGTCGCGCCCGCCCGCGCTCATTTGCGTGGGACACCGAATGCCTGCCGCATGGGACAGCGGATCAAAGTAGGCATAGGTCTGGTAGACTTTATCGGCAATGTCCGGGTGCGCCTCGGCATAGTCGGCGATGAGGCCCCGCGCATCCGGGTAGCGGGCAACGCCCATCTTCTGATACTTGCTTCGGTCCAGCAGTGACAGGGCCAGCTCCAAAGCGCAAAGCCAGGGCATGTCGGCAAGGCACACTTTGACTTCCGGGGCAAGCGCGGCAGTCACCAGCGCCAGCCCGCCGCCCTGGCTCATGCCGCCGACCATCAAGCGCGATGCGCTGACTTCCGGCTGCGCCGCCAGCACGTCCAGCGCCCGCGAACAATGGCCGATAATCGTTCGGTAAATGTAAGTCTGCGGCGATCCGATGCCCGCCGTGATATAGTCTACATTGGACAAACTGGGGTGCTGATACGGCGTATCGGGCAGATTACAGTGAAGGTTCAGGCCCAGCGTCACCGTGTCCGGGTACAGGGCTTCGGGTCCCGGCGGCGGATTGCCGAGCGAGTACCCCGGCAGCCACAAATATCCTCGGTTATCGGTCACGGCTGTTAGCCGCTTCGGAACCGCCAGCCAGGCGTAGACCAGCATGTCGTCCAGCGACGAAAACCGCACCCAGTCAATCGTGTGCGTGTCCGTCTCGCCCCCCGCCCCAACCAGCCGCTCCCAGTCAGCAGGCACGGAAGCCAGCTCCGAGCTGACCCCGGCCCAAAAAGCCTCGAAATCCGCTGGGCGCTTGACTTCGGCACGGGTTTGTTCTAAAGAAATTGACATAAATATCATCAAAACCGGCACTGCGAGCATTTCATGGAAGTGCCAGTCTACTGGTGAATGAAAGTCCCTGCGGGACTAAATGCCGAAAGCATTGGGCTTATCTTCAGTGTCGGAGACACTTTCATTCAAGAATAGACCGGCACTTCCATGAAATGCTCGCAGTGCCGGTACTCGGTGGCTCAACGGTATAACCCGAACCGTTCTGTTTCTTCCATCAGTTCTTTAAGAACGGCTTGACTTCGTTCTATTTCGGCTTCCGTCACTTCCTCACGCGGCTCGGCTTCATTGGCCTTTCGAATAATGGCGCGGACGGCGACGACGGCTTCCATCTGTTCTAGCCGCTCCATCAAACCTTCGTAGGTTTCCGTATCCAGCACCACGACTTCCGCCCGACCGTCTACAGTGAGAACTTCCGGCGTCCGCGTTTCTTTCAGACGCGCCACATAGGAGCGATGGTCCTGGAGAAAATCACTGATTGGATGTATTTGTTCTGTGCCTAACATGAAATTTAGTATACACGATAATGCTTGCAAGTGTATAATGGAGGGTATGCCGGAAAAGAAATATAAGACGCTCCTAGTTTGGCTCAGGCGGGACCTGCGGGTGCAGGACAACGCGGCGCTGCATAGCGCCTGCGCTCAGGCGGAGCGGGTGGTGCCGCTGTTTGTGTTTGACCCGGATATTCTAAGCCGCGCAGACACCGGCGCGGCGCGGGTGGCATTTCTGATTGATGCGCTTGGGGTTCTGGACGCCAACTTGCAGAAGCGGGGCGGACGGCTGATTGTTCGGAACGGCAAAGTGCCGGAGCAGATTATAAAGGCCGTGGACGAGTTTGGGGCGGACGGCGTATTTCATCAGCGCGAGTATGAGCCGTTTGGCGTGAAGCGGGACGAGGCGGTCGCGGCGGCGCTGAAGGAGCTTGGCAAAGTGGTGGAGACGTTTCCAGGGCTGTCGCTGTTCGAGCCGCCGGAAATTGTCTCGAAATCGGCGACGCCGTACACAGTCTTCGGGCCGTACAAGCGGGAATGGTTTTCGCGGCCTGCCGACGGTCCTGTCCCCGCCCCCGCGCATGTGCCGGTTCCGAGTGACGCCCGGAGCGACGCGCTGCCGTCGGCCAAAGAGTTGAAGTTCCAGACGGAGCAGACGTTTGACTGCGGCGGGGAAGACGCCGCGCATAAGCTGCTCAAGGCGTTTCTGGCGAAGAAGATTCAAGACTACGACACGGCGCGGGATATTCTGAGCGAGGACGGGACTTCGCGGCTGTCGCGGCACCTACATCTCGGCACGCTGTCGGCGCGGTTTGTGGTAGACGCCGTTCGCAAGGCCGGTTTAGATAAACCGTCCGGCGGCGAGGGCAGCGAGCAGAAGGTGGAGCATCAAGGCGAGCCGGGGCATTCGACGTTTCTGACGGAGATTGCCTGGCACGACTTTTATCTGCAAATCTTGTACCGCTTTCCCTATGTCGCCGAAGGCGCGTTCAAGCGGCAGTATGACGTATTGGAATGGGAAAACGACGAAACGCTGTTTGCGGCCTGGAAATCAGGTAAAACAGGCTATCCGATTGTGGACGCCGCCATGCGGCAATTAAACTCGGAAGCATGGATGCACAACCGGGGCCGCATGATTGTGGCGTCGTTTCTGACCAAAGACCTCCTGATTGACTGGCGCTGGGGCGAGAAATACTTTATGCGTCTGCTTGTGGACGGCGACCAGGCCGCAAACAACGGCGGCTGGCAATGGGCGGCAGGAACCGGAAACGACGCCCAGCCGTTTTTCCGTATCTTTAATCCGACCAGCCAGGGCGAGAAGTTCGATCCCGAAGGCAACTATGTCAAGCGCTGGGTTCCGGAGCTTGCGCGGGTTCCGGCGAAGTTTATCCACTCCCCGTGGAAGTTGTCCGATACCGAGCGGGCGCTGGCGGCACCCGCCTACCCAAAGCGGGTGGTAGACCATGCCGTGCAGCGCGGACGCGCTTTAGCAATGTACGCCAAAGCCGCGAAAGACAAGCCTTGAAAAGAAAAATCGTGAAAAAAGCCATGAAGCCGCTCAAACTCATTCTGGGTCTGTTACTGGCTCTCAGCCTGCCCTGCTCTGCACAAACGTCTGCTTCGCCTGTGACGGTCAGCGGCCCGCCGGATGTGCTGGTCATTGTCTACCAGCAGCCGGGCGGCGCGGACCAGGTGGACATCACGTATGCCGGCACGGTTCCCCATGCCCAAGCGGTTCGGGACTACCAGGCGCTGACACGGGCCGCCGGCTGGCCGGTCAGCACGCACCGCATCAAAGATGCCGCCGCGCCGATGCAGAGTCGGTCCGGCCCGATGACAAGCATTGTGTTTCAAGCGCTCGGCGTGGTTCAGGACTCCACGCATACTTTTCCGATTGAGACGTTCGCGCGGGCGTTTCACTTGTACAAGCGGATCAATGTCGTGTTTTTCGTCGGCCCGCAGTTCCAGTTCCAGGGAGCGCGGTCGTATGCCGACCCTAACATTCGGATGGCCCTGGACCAGCACAGCACGTCCTATGTGTACCAGATTGAGATACTGCACCCGAACTTCGGCTCTCTGCCGCTGTCTCCGGCCCCGGCGAACACGCAGACCGGCGCAGGAAATGGGTCAAGGGGTCTGGTTGTTCTCTGTTATATCTTAGGCGTTGCCCTGCTGGCGGGCTTGCTGGTTTATTGGCTCGCTTCACTTTATTGGTTCGCTTCGCGCATGACGCCAAAAGAAAAACAAAAATGGAACCCGGAAGCCAGGCCGGAAGACGACACCGAAGGCAAAGCCGAAAGCCAACAGGAAGTGTCCGCAAAGAAGTAGCAGGCTGTATGAAAGCGTACCCTGTCCTGAACGACAGGGCTTTAGAGGTGCAAACTCCCACCTTCGTGGGCGAAGATTAAAGCACACCAGGAACAATCTAAACTCTATGCCCGCGAAGGCGGGGAATTGCTTTGCTGAAGCACGGGGGTTCAGCCCCGTGTCTCATGTCTGTACGAAAACTTCGCACGGAGGATTAAGCCGTCAAAAGCCGAAACACAATTATACTGACAGTTACGGCGATTCTGGTTGTGCTTTCCGCGTCGCTGTTTGCGCTCTACCAAAGCATGACCCGGCCAGATTCGGCGGGGGATCAAGACTTCGTACCTGCCGCACACCATATCTAAAGTATCACATCTCCTCTGAGGTAACATAATGGAAGAAGTTCACGAACTTTTAAAAGTCGCCGCAGGCAAAAAAGCCTCGGACGTTTTCATCAAAGCAAACTCCCCGCCGGCCATGCGGATCAGCGGGCGCATTCACATGACCGATGCGCCGCCGCTGTCGGAAGATGACTGCCGCAACTTAGCCTACAGCATTATGAGCCATGAGCAGATCGGCCGCTTTGAGCATCGGCACGAGCTGGATTTGGCGTTTGAGGTGGAAGGCGTCTGCCGTATCCGCTGCAATGTTTACCAGCAGCGCGGCTCGATGGGCATGGTGCTTCGGCTTATCCCACTCAAGATATTCTCGCTGGAGCAGCTTGGAATGCCGCCGGTCTTGTCCGAGCTGACCAAGTCGCGCCAGGGTTTGATTTTGGTCACCGGGCCAACGGGTTCCGGCAAGACTACCACGGTCGCGGCGATGCTGGATTTGATCAATTCGACCCGGCGCACGAACATTATCACCTGCGAAGACCCGATTGAGTTCATGCACCCGGATAAGATGTCCATTGTTTCCCAGCGCGAGATCGGTTTGGACACGGACTCGTTTGCCGATGCTCTGAAATATATGATGCGCCAGAACCCGGACGTGCTGCTGATCGGAGAAATGCGCGACATTGAAACCATGAGTGTCGGCCTCGCCGCCGCCGAAACGGGCCACTTGGTTTTTTCGACCCTGCATACCGCGTCCGCCGCCGAGACTTTGGACCGTATCATCAACATGTATCCCCCCCAAGACCGCGACATGGTCTGCCTGCGTCTGGCCGGGTCTTTGCGCGGCGTCATCTCGCAGAAGCTGCCGCCGCGCGTCGACGGCACGGGCCGGGTCGGGGCCGTCGAAGTCATGGTGGTCACGCCGACCGTCTCCAAGCTGATTGAAGAAGGCCGGGCCTCCCAGCTTTACGGAGCCATTTCCGAAGGCAACTTCTGGGGAATGCAGACCATGAACCAGTGCCTGATTAAATATGTCCGCGCTGGACTGATTGCCGAGGAAGAAGCCCTCGCAAACGCCGGCAACGTCACCGAAATGAAGCAAATGCTCCGCAGGCCATAAGAATGAGGAAGCCCTAATGACAGCACTTCTGGAACACGCGATCCAGGAAACCAAAGTTCTTTCGGACACCGAGCAGGACTTCATTGCGACGCTGCTTCTCGAAAACATCCGTGATGCAAAACACTGGGACGCTCAATTTGCGGCGTCCAAAGACGTGCTGGAAGAACTGTTTGATGAAGCGATGGAAGAGTACCAAAACGGGCGCACGACGGCGATAAAGGTTTAGAAACTGTATCAAAAGAAGTCACGGGGCTAAACCCCCGTGCTTTAGGAAAGCAATTCCCCGCCTTCGCGGGCAAAGAATTTCAGAGTAATTCTCGCCTGCTCTCATTCTTCGCCCGCGAAGGCGGGAGCTTGCACTTCCGAAGCCCTACCGTTCAGGGCAGGGAAGGCTCAGGGCAGGGAAGGCTCAGGGCAGGGAAGGCTCAGGGCAGGGAAGGCTTTCTACATAGTCTCTTAGCAGCCTAAACAAAACAGCCATTAAGACCCCTCGCCCCCAATAATGGGGAGCCAGATTGGAACTGGTTTGTTCTTCTCTTGTCATGCTCCCCCATTATTGGGGGCTGGGGGGCCTCTGCTCCAAGCTTCACTTTAACCGCCCAAAGATAGGATCAATCATGCCTCGTCACACTTTACTATGCCGCGCCGCGTCTATCGCATTGCTTGCAGCGATGATAGCCTGTCATGTTTGCCGCGCTCAGGCCGACCCGCCGAAGCCGTTCCTGCATCCGCTGTTCACCGACAACATGGTCTTGCAGCGCGGCATGGCGGACCCCGTGTGGGGCTGGACAACGCCGGGAATGGGCGTCAGCGTTAATTTTCAAGGTAAAACAACGACGGCAGTTGCAGGGCCGAACGGCAAATGGATAGCCAAGATCGGACCGTTCAAGGCCGGCGGTCCTTACACGCTAACGGTAGATGGCCCCCAGATACTGGATAAGAATGGGAGGCCCTATCTCATAACCTCTGCTAATTTGCCAAGCAGGCATATCGCGCTCCAAAACGTCATGGTCGGTGATGTGTGGCTCTGCTCCGGGCAGTCCAACATGGAGTTTGGAGTCGGCAACCTGATTCAGCCCGACCAAGCCATCGCGGCGGCCAATGCCCCGAATATCCGGCTGTTTACGGTGAACAAAATCCCGGCGACAAGCCCGCAGGCGACGACGACCGGGCAGTGGCAGGTCTGCACCCCCGGCACGATCAAGAGCCAGGGAACTTGGAACGGCTTCAGCGCCGTGGCCTACTTCTTTGGGCGCGATTTGCAGCAGAACACGCATGTTCCCATCGGACTTTTGCTGTCGTCGTGGGGCGGGACGCCTGCCGAAGCCTGGACTTCGGAAGCTGCGCTAAGGAAGAATGTCCCGGATTTTGACCCGCAGCTGACCCAGCTTGACGCCGCCCGCTCCGCCGCCGGCACGGAGGCCGAGCATGTCGCCGCCTGGTACGCGAAGAACGATCCCGGCACGCCTGCGAACTGGCAGAACCCGAACTTGGACGACTTGGCCTGGAAGCCAATTGCCGAGCCGGGCCTGTTTCAGGATGCGGGCATCCCGGAACTGGCGAATGTCAACGGCGTAGTCTGGTTCCGGCGGACATTCGACCTGCCGGCGGGAGATGCCGGCCGCGCTGCCGTGCTGCACCTGCTGGCGGACGACAACGACACAACGTGGGTGAATGGTGTCCAGGTCGGCGCAACGGAAGGTTTCAACACGCCGCGAACCTATCCTATCCCCGCGAACCTGCTGAAGCCGACCGGCAATGTGGTGGCCGTGCGGGTGCTGGACACCGGCGGCAAAGGCGGGATTTGGGGCGATCCGACGAGCCTGAGATTGGAAGTCCCCGGCGGCCAGAACCTGCCGCTGGCCGGACCCTGGCGCGTCCGTCTCGGCGTCTCGCTGACACAAGCCGCTCCGCTGCCGGTCTCGGTCGAAAGCAACGCGAGCTTCCCGTCGGTTCTCTATAACGGCCAGATCGGCCCAATCGCGACATTCGGGATCAAGGGCGCTTTGTGGTATCAGGGCGAGTCGAACTCCGGGCGGGACGCGCAGTACCGGCGTCTGCTGCCGGCGATGATTGCCGACTGGCGGCAGCGCTGGGGCGAAGGCAATTTCCCATTTCTGATCGTCCAGCTTGCCGGCTGGGGCTCGCCGGATGCCGCCGCTTGGCCGGCGCTGCGCGAGGCCCAGTGGCAGACCGCGCAGACGGTTCCGAACGCCGGGATCGCGACCGCCATTGACATCGGCGACACGGGCGATATTCACCCCAAGAACAAGCAGGAAGTGGCCCGCCGCCTGGCCCTCGTTGCCGAAGCGAAAGCCTACGGCGAAAAGGTGCCGTATTCCGGCCCGGTCTGGCAGAGCATGAGCAGTTTTGGCGACGGCCACACTCTTTCTCTGGGTTTCAGCCATGCAGACGGCGGCCTGGTTTCCAAATCCGGCCCGGCGCTAACCGGGTTTGAAGTGGCAGGCGCAGACGGCATTTTTGTCCCGGCGGATGCTAAAATTGTGGACAACGGCGTTGTCGTCTCCTCGCCAAAAGTGCCGAGGCCGCTTTCTGTTCGCTATGCCTGGTCCGGCTACCCGGCGTGCAGCCTGTATAACGGGGCCGGCCTGCCCGCGTTCCCATTTGATACGAATGAGGATAACGGGCAGAAGCAGACGAAGAAGTGATTACTCCCCATGCCTAAAATCAAAGATTGAAGGCAGGGACTTCTACAGGTGCTACCTGACACGCTGTAATCCCAGCGTGACTTGTCCCTATCGCTAGGTTCAAGATGTTGATAGCGGCGTTGGTATCCCTGTCTAGGGACACGGTACACATAGGGCAATTATGCCAACGCTCACTCAGTTTCTTTTTCGCTCTGTATCCGCAAGCATGGCAGTCCTGGGAGGTATGGGCAGGGTTCACGGCAATCACCTCACGGAGAGCCGTGCCATTAGCATCACGGTCGGCACTTCCAGCCTTACTCGTGAGGACAGTTCGGAACATTGACCAGGAAGCATCAGAAATAGACTTCGCAAGGCAATGGTTCTTAGGGTTTATTGGGGTGACCATGCCTTTGACGTTCAACTTTTCAACCGCAATCACGCCGAAGCGATTTACGATTTTACGGGCGGTCTGATGAACAAAGTCGTGTCGCCTGTTTCTGATGCGCTCATGGATACGAGACAAAACCGTGTTGGCTTTGCGGCGTTCTTTGGAACGCTTCTTAGTTTTGGATTGTTTGCGCCCCGCTTTGGCAAGGGCTTTCTCATCACGGCGAAAGAAACGTGGGTTGTCAACAGACTCGCCATTGGACAGAGCCAGAAAGGAGTTCAGGCCAGCATCAAGGCCAACTGCATCATTACAGGGCGGCAGGAAGTCATCTTCTTGTTCAATGGAGAAGCAGACGAACCACTTGCTCCCGTAGCGGCGAACTGTGCAGGTCTTGACTATGCCGATAACAGGCCTATGCAGTTTGGCCTTAATCTGCACAGGCTTTCCGAACATGGAAAACGAAACTGTGCTATCGCCTATCTTAAACCCGCTTTGCGGATAGGTGATGCTGTACGCACAGGAGCGCATTACTTCGTATCATACTGGCCTTTGCTTTTAAGTCTCGGAAAGCCTGGCGTCTCCCCTGCCTTGTCTCTACGGAAGAAAGCGCGAAAGGCAAGGTCAACACGCACGGCGACGTTCTGCAAAACTTGGCTGTAGACGGCTTTGACTTCAGGAAAGTCTCTGCTCCACTTTGGGAACATCTTTTGCTGTTCGTAGCGGCTTACGGACACCTTTGCGGTTTCATACTGGAACACGCGGTCGTTGAGCAGGGAGTTGTAAACCAGTCGGCACGTTTCGAGCGTGTCTTCAAGTTTTCGCGTCTGTTCCTTTGTGGGAAACAGTCTGTATTTTAAACAAAGCGTCTGCACAGATTTATCATGCCACAACATTGCGTAAATCGCAAGGTGTCAACATCATGCCTTCGGAAGGGCATGGAGCCTTATTATCCCCATAACCCTAATAAAGCCTAGATAAGTCTAGGGGCCTTACGGCTCTCTCGGTAAATCCCGCAAAAAAGTAAATCCCGCACAGAAAGATTTCTAATGACTTGTCACGTTTTCATGCGCCGCGCGGCGTATCTCGCGGCGCTTGCCGCGCTCGCCGGGGCTTGGCCCAGCCCCGTTCCTGCCGACCCAACGCCTCCGGCAAATCCGGCACCCCCGTCAAACGCATTGCCCCCGGCAAAGGCGGCGTCTTCGGCAACCCCCGCGCCTCATGCAGTCGCGCCGACCCATGCGAACCCGTCTCCTCATGCCGTCTCGCCGAAGCCGTTTCTGCACCCGCTGTTTACCGACAACATGGTCTTGCAGCGCGGCATGGCGGACCCAATTTGGGGATGGGCCACGCCGGGCCAGGCCGTGACGGTGAGCATGAACGGAAAGAAAGTGACTGCCACGGCGGGGACAGACGGCAAATGGACGGCGAAAGTTGGCCCGTTTAAAGCAGGCGGGCCCTACACGCTGACCGTCGACGGACTTGATCCCGCTGCTCCTGACGGTTCGCCGACTCCGGCGGCTGCCGCACCGGCCGCGAAACCAATTACCCTGAAAAACGTCATGGTCGGCGACGTGTGGCTCTGCTCCGGGCAGTCCAACATGGAATTTGGGGTCGGCGACTTAACGCAGCCGGAACAAGTGATCGCGGGGGCCAATGACCCGGACATTCGGCTGTTTACGGTCAGCAAGCTTCCCGCGCTGGACCCGCAGGAAGCCACTACGGGGCAGTGGCAGCCATGTTCGCCTGCGACGATCAAAGGCCAGGGAACAGGGAACGGCTTCAGCGCGGTGGCATACTATTTCGGCCATGAATTGCAGCAGACGCTCCATGTGCCGATTGGCCTTGTGGTGTCGTCGTGGGGCGGAACACCCGCCGAAGCCTGGATCAGCGAAGACGTGCTTCGGCAGGCCGTTCCTGAGTTCGGCCCGCAGCTTGATCAGCTTGACGCCGCGCGGGTGGGGACCGGCACGGAAGCGCAGCGTTTTGCCGACTGGTACACGAAGAACGATCCCGGCACACCGGCGAACTGGCAGGACCCCGCCTTTGACGACTCCGGTTGGAAGGCGCTGCCGCAGCCGGGCTTTTTCCAGAAGGCAAGCGACCCGGACCTGGCAAAGATTAACGGCGTGGTCTGGTATCGGCGCACCTTTGACCTGCCCGCCGCAGACACCGGCAAAGATGCCGTGCTGCATCTGCTGGCGGACGACAACGATACCACCTGGATCAACGGAACGCAGGTGGGCGCGACGGAGGGCTATGATACGCCGCGTGCCTATCCCGTTCCCGCGTCCCTGCTGAAGCCGACCGGCAACGTCATTGCCGTGCGGGTGCTGGACACCGGCGGCACCGGCGGGCTGTGGGGCGACCCTGCGGGCCTGAACCTGGAAGTTCCCGGCGGCGATCCTCTGCCGCTGGCCGGTCCCTGGCATGTCCACCTCGGCGTCTCGCTGGCGCAGGCCACGACTTTGCCGGCGTCTATCGCAAACAACCCGAACTTTCCGGCGGTGCTGTATAACGGCCAGATTAGTCCGCTGACGACGTTTGGGATCAAAGGGGCGCTGTGGTATCAGGGCGAGGCGAACGCCGGACGAGATGCCCAGTACCGGCATTTGCTGCCGGCGATGATCGGTGACTGGCGGCAGCGCTGGGGCGAAGGCAATTTTCCGTTCCTCATAGTCCAGCTTGCCGGCTGGGGCTCGCCGGACGCTGCCGCCTGGCCGGCGCTGCGCGAGGCCCAGTGGCTGACGGCCCGCGACGTTCCAAACGCCGGAATCGCCACGGCGATTGATGTTGGCGATCCCGAAAGCGTCCATCCCCAAAACAAAAAAGAGGTCGGCCACCGCCTGGCCCTGGTCGCCGAAGCAAAAGTCTACAAAGAGAAGGTCTCTTACGCCGGCCCCGTTTACCAGAACATGAGCGTGACCAATGCAGTCGCCAAGCTGACGTTCACTCATGCGGGCGGCGGTTTAGTCGCCAAAGACAACAAGCCGCTCTCCGGGTTCGAGATCGCCGGCGAAGACGGTACATTTGTTGCGGCGGACGCCCAGATTTCCGGCACTTTAGTAGTCGTTTCTTCGCCGAAAGTCGCGCACCCCAAAGCCGTTCGTTACGCCTGGTCCGGCTACCCCGCGTGCAGCCTGTACAGCAAAGAGGGCCTGCCCGCGTTTCCCTTTGATACCAGCGAAAAGCTGAAGTGAGAACGACAGTAGGAGTGGAAAGAGGAAAAGATGCGTGCCTCAGCTTGTTTAGCCGTTTTTGTAGGTCTTGCTGTTCCGGCAGCCCTCCCTCTTCCGGCTTCCGCTCGTACACCCACAGCAGGTACGGTGAAGCACCATAAACCGGGGTACAAGAACTTTTGGCCTAAAACAATTCCCATTGTTTTGACGAACGACAAAGACATGCACAGCGCCATTGCAGGTCAGGTCGTGCAGATTCCGGGCCAGGCATATTGGGACACGCTTCCGGTAGCAGCGCGGTTAAAGCTGGACACATTCAATAAGCTGCAACTTTATTGCCAGGCTCACGAGGGAACGCTCTGACGGCATGACAAAGATTCAGGTAAAAGTCAAGCCGGGGGCGCGGGTTAGCTCGCTGGAAGAAACGGGGGGCGGGGTGTGGCTGGCTCAGATCAAAGCGCCGCCGGTAGACGGCAAAGCCAACGAAGAA
>JAABUZ0100007334.1_pt1 | contig 13343 bp, 12 predicted proteins | sample 5562091 | NCBI WGS metagenome assembly JAABUZ01 (sample SAMN12813069, study PRJNA571459) | rock metagenome | isolation source: Antarctica rocks | place: Antarctica: Victoria Land, Linnaeus Terrace sud | collected 2015-12-21 | reverse complement strand
ACTCGGGGCTCTGCTCGCTCATGCGGTCCAGGCGGTCCAGCTCGCGGTCGAACTCCTTGCGGGCCGCCTCCGGCATGTGTCTTTCCTCGGCACGGGTGCGGTAGTCGCCGACGGCGTCTGTGGCTCCTTCGCCCAGCTGCTTCTTGATGGCCTCGAGCTGGGCCCGGAGGATGTACTCGCGCTGGCCCTTCTCCATTCGCTCTGAGACGTCGTCGCGGAGCTGCTGCTTCAGCGTCAGCTCACCCAGAACCTCCTTGTTCCAGCCGATCAGCTTGCCCAGGCGCTCCTCGACGTCGAGCGTCTCCAAGAGCTCGACCTTCCGAGCCAGGGAGTGGTCGGGCGAGTAGCCGGACATATCGGCGAGATGGCCGGGGTTCTCGATGCCGCGCAGCACCTGGGCGATCTGAGACGCGCCGCGCAATTCCAGGATGTTCTCCACGATGGCGCGGTACTCGTGGGCCAGATTGCGAGCGTGGTCGGACCACGTGATGGGGTCGGGGCTGGGCGAGACATCCGCCATCAGCGTCCCGCCGATCTCGTGACTGACATCGCCGAGCACAGCCCGGTGCCGGCCCTGCACGGCCACCACCTCGGTGCCGTCGGGCAGGTTGCCCTTCTCCTCGACCTTGGCGATGAGGCCAACTGTGGCGTAGCGACCGTCGATCTTGGGTAGGAGCAGGATGAGGCCCTGGTCGGCCAGGGCGGTGCGCACGGCCGCGTGCGCGTCATCTGATTCGAGAGGGATGGTGGCCGTCATCCGAGGCAGGACCACTGCCTGCGTCAGCGGGAGGACGGGAAGTCGGTTCTGTTGAGCCATATGTGTCAGGTATCTCCTTTGCGGCGCGCTCCATTCCGAGGGCGCACTGTTTGGTTTACCCGGCTGAGAAGGGCTGGAAACGAACGGGCGAGGGGGCGGGTCTCCTTTCCAACCCGCCTCACGGGTGCCCAACGCCAGGGTTAGGGCGCTGCTCAATGGCATCGCAACCCCGGCCCGCGAACTGACGAGGTGCCAGCCGCTAAGTTGGTCAGCGAGAAAAGAGGAATGGCTGGAGCAAGGATCTGCGCCTCCGGAAGCGGCCCCCGCGGGCCGCGTGCCATGACGCAGGCATCGCCGTCTGGAGCCGCAAGGTGCCGGCCGACTTCGAAAGCCGGCCGCTAAAGCTCAGCGAGCCGGCCTTCGCGCCGCTGCGCCAGGCGGCCGGCGAGCTGGGTGTGCGGGCCTGGGCGGTCGGTGGCTACGTGCGTGACTGGCTGCTGGGCCGCGAACAGCCGGACCTCGATGTAGTCGTGGAGGACGGCCGGGCGATGGAGCTCGCCGTCGGCTTCGCCGAGCTCACCGGTGCTCGCAAGCCCGTGCTGTTCCCCCGCTTCGGCACGGCCCGGGTGACGTGGCGCGACCGGCAGATCGAGTTTGCCTCAGCTCGGGCCGAGAGCTATGGCCCTGAGTCCCGGAAGCCCGAGGTGCAGGCGGTCAGCATCGAGCAGGATCTGCTGCGCCGGGACTTCACGGTGAACGCAATGCTGCTCGACTTCGAGGGCCGCCTCCTCGATCCGTTGGACGGCCGGACTGACCTGAAGCGGCGTCTGCTGCGGACGCCGGCCGAACCGGAGCGGGCGTTCAGGGACGATCCCCTTCGCATGCTGCGGGCGGCGCGCTTTGCGGCCCAGCTTGGCTTCGAGCTCGACCCGGGGCTGGTACCCGCCATGCGCCGGTTGCGCGAGAGGGCCCGGCCGCCGGTGCTGTCCGCGGAGCGGATCAACGACGAGCTGGTCAAGATGCTGGTCTCAGAGCGGCCCAGCCGGGCGCTTGAGATCCTGGACGAGGGGGGCCTGATCGAGCTTCTGCTTCCTGAGCTTGCCGCCTGCCACGGGGTCGAGCAGGGCAACTGGCACAGCCACGACGTGTTCGGGCACACGCTGCTGGCGGTGGCCAAGGCGCCGCCTGATCTCACGGTGCGCCTGGCCGCGCTGCTCCACGACATCGGCAAGCCGCCCACGGCCACCCCCGACGGCGCCTTCCATGGCCACGATCGGGTTGGTGCCGCGATGGCGGAGGAGGTGATGACCCGGCTCAAGTTCTCACGCGCGGAGACGGATCGGACCTGCAAGCTGGTCCGGCTGCACCTGCGGCCGATCTTCTACGACCCGGCGACCTTCGGAGACGGCGCCGTCCGGCGCTTGGCGCGCGATGCGGGCGATTCGCTCCAGCCACTCCTTCAGCTGGCTCGGGCCGACATGGCGGCATCAGCCTATCCCGACGCCTGGAAGCTGGACGACCTCGCCCGGCGCCTGGAAGTGGTGGTGCGCAGCGAGGCCAAGGTCCTGCGGCCGCCAATCGATGGCGGCGACATCATGCGCATCCGCGGCATCGGGCCCGGGCCCGACGTGGGGCGCATCAAGTCAGTGCTGACCGACCTGATCCTAGAGGGAGCCCTGGCGCCCGAGCGGGAGGCGATCAGTGCCTATCTGGCGGCGCACCCCGAGCTCTGACCGCGCCGCCGCAAGGACGGGCCGCGCCACCGCAAAAACGGGCCGCGGCGAAGGCGCCCGAACCGGCAAGCAGGGGCGGCGAGAAACCATCATTCGCTCGTATGCTCCGCCTGGAGGAGGCCTGGGTTCATGCTCATCCCGCTCAGTGCGATCGAGCTTGCGGAGGACGAGGTTGTCCTGGAGGGCTTCCAGGCGATGTTCGAGACCGAGCAGGTCACCGTCACCGCAGTGCTGGAGCGAACCTGCGTGTGCCTCACCGCCGACGGGGAGCGCCGGCTGATCAACAAGCGGCGGCTGCTGATCGAGCCGCGTGAACTGCCCATCCGGCGGCGTCGCTTCGGCCGGCCGGCATCGACTTCGGAGCGGGGCCAGTGACGCGGGAACGCCAGCCAGTGGTGGGAGCCGCGCCGGCTGCTAGTCTGAGCCGCAGCATGGGAGCCCCGCAGATGGATCGCAACCTCGCGCTTGAGCTGCTCCGGGTGACAGAGAACGCCGCCCTGGCGGCCGCGCCGCTGCAGGGCCGGGGTCTGAAGGAGGAAGCCGATCAGCGAGCGGTGGACGCCATGCGATCGGCTCTGGCTTCGGTGGACATGCTCGGCACGGTGGTCATCGGTGAGGGAGAGAAGGACGAGGCGCCCATGCTCTACTTCGGCGAAGAGGTGGGCAACGGCATGGAGCCCGAGGTGGATGTCGCCGTCGATCCGATCGACGGGACCCGGCTGGCGGCGAATGGCCAGCCCGGCGCCATGGCAGTGGTTGCGCTCGCCGAGCGCAACACCATGTTCACCACGCATGTCCACTACATGGACAAGCTGATCGTCGGGCGCCGGGCACGCGGCGTGATCGACATCGAGATGCCGGTCGAGTGGAACATGCGCCGGATCGCCAAAGCCGAGGGCCTGCACCCCCGCGACCTGGTGGTGGTCATCCTCGAGCGCGAGCGGAACGAGCCGATCATCGAGCAGGTGCGGGACGTGGGGGCCCGCATCCGCCTGATCTCAGACGGCGACGTGGCGGGTGCCATCATGGCTGCCCTCGACACGAAGACCGGCATGCACGCTCTGATGGGCTCCGGCGGGGCCACCGAAGGCGTGATCGCTGCGTGCGCCGTGAAGGCGCTGGGCGGTGACATGCAGGGGCGGCTCCTGCTCCGCGACGACGAGGAGCGACAGGTCGCCGAGCAGGAGGGCCACAGGCCCGATCGCATCCTCGGCATCAGTGATCTCTGCAGCGGCAAGAACATCTTCTTCGCCGCCACGGGCATCACCACCGGCGAGCTGCTGCGCGGCGTGACGTACGAGGAGCACTACGCCAACACTCATTCGATGGTGCTGCGCTCCGCCTCCGGCACACTGCGCCAGGTGGAGGCCATGCACGAGATGGGTAAGCTGCGAGAAAAGGGCCTCCTGCCCGAGCAGGTCGTGTTCGCCTCGCCCGCCGTAACCGGATAGGCGAGTGACACGGTACCGCTGCGGTACCATTACGGTACCATGGTCCCGTGGCAACCAACCTTCGCCTTTCCCCCGCGCTGGAAACCGAACTCAGAAACGAAGCGGAGCGAACGGGTAGGTCGCAGCAAGAGCTGATCCGCGAAGCCCTAGACCGTTACCTGGCAGAGTCCGGATCCCACCGGCCGGTTGCGGCGGCGCCACTCGAAAGGCTGGTAAACCTCGGCCTGGTCCGCCCGCCTCGAACCTCCGGTCGCCGCTCCAAGCCGCGGCTGCAGCTGCTCCCCGGGGTGGACAGCCTGAGTCTCCTCGATCGCGATGACCGTGTCTGATGCGCTTCTACTTGGACAGCAGTGCGGTCCTGAAGAGGATCTTCCGGGAGGCCGAGTCGCCGGTCTTGCTAGACACGCTTGAGCGCTGGCTAGCCGAGGACGGTTTTTTGGTCGCTTCCTCTCTGGCCTGGGTCGAGGTCGGTCGCGCGCTGATGCGACGAGTCGTAGGGCCGGGAGGTGACGAGTTGTTGAGCGACGCTTTTGATGAGGTTTACGAGCAGTACGTCAACCCTGAGGTCTTAGGCCTCGCGCGACGGGTCAATCCGAAGCATCTACGATCTCTGGACGCCATCCACCTCGCGTCGGCGCTGCTCCTGGATGTGGACTCCGTGGTGACGTATGACGAGCGTCTTGCCTCGGCCTGCGCTGAGAACAACCTGGCCACCATTGCTCCCGGGCGCTGAGACCAAGGGCCAGGTCAACCACTACGCGGTGTGGGCGCCTGCCGCCTCGGCTAGGCCCAGCTCGTGGACGGCGGTCTCGCGCATCTTGAACTTCTGGACCTTGCCAGTCACGGTCATCGGGAAGGCGTCCACGAACTTCCAGTAGCGGGGGATCTTGAAAGTTGCGATCTTGCCCCGGCAGTGGTCCGTCAGAGCCTCCTCGCTCGGCTCGGCGCCGTCCCGCCGCTTGACCCAGGCCATCACCTCCTCGCCATAGCGCTCCGACGGCACACCGATCACCTGCACGTCGCTGATATCGGGGTGGGTGAAGAGGAACTCCTCGACCTCACGGGGATAGATGTTCTCGCCGCCCCGAATGATCATGTCCTTGATCCGGCCCACGATGTTGACGTAACCCTCCTCGTCCATCGTGGCCAGGTCGCCCGTGTGCATCCAGCGCCCCGCGTCGATGGCTTCACGGGTGGCGTCTTCGTCGTTCCAGTAGCCGAGCATCACCGAATAGCCACGAGTGCAGAGCTCGCCGGGGGTGTCGCGCGGCAGGACCCGGCCGCTCGAGGCATCGATGATCTTTACCTCCACATGAGGATGCACGCGACCTACTGTCGAGACTCGCTTGTCCAGCGGATCGTCGGTCAGGCTCTGGGTGGAGACGGGCGAGGTCTCTGTCATCCCGTAGCAGATCGTGACCTCGGGCATGTTGAGGCGCGTCTGCACCTTCTTCATCACCTCCACCGGGCAGGGGGAGCCGGCCATGATGCCGGTTCGCAGCGTCGAGAAGTCGTAGCTGCCGAAGTCGGGATGTTCCAATTCGGCGATGAACATGGTCGGCACGCCGTAGAGCGCCGTGCAGCTCTCCGCCTGCACCGCCTCCATGGCGGCGACTGGCTCAAAGGTCTCGCTGGGAACGATCATGGCGGCGCCGTGCGTGGTGCAGGCCAGGTTGCCCAGCACCATGCCGAAGCAGTGGTAGAAGGGCACCGGGATGCAGACCCGGTCCTGCTCCGTGTAGCGGCAGGCTTCACCGATGAAGAAGCCGTTGTTCAGGATGTTGTGGTGCGAGAGCGTGGCGCCCTTGGGGAACCCGGTCGTGCCGGAGGTGTACTGGAGGCTGATCGGATCGTCGAACTGCAGCTCCGCCTCGCGCTCGCTCAGATCGGACTCGGGGATCGAGTCGCCCGCGCGGAGGAGATCATCCCAACCGCCCTCCAGGATCAGTGCCTCCTTCAGCTCCCGGCAGCGATCGCGCACCTGAGCCAGCATCCCGGCATAGTCCGAGGCTCGGAAGGCGCGGGCAAGGATGAGCAGCCGCACCCCCGACTGGTTGAGCACGTACTCGAGCTCGGCAGTCTTGTAGGCAGGGTTGATGTTGACCAGGACCGCGCCCACGCGGGCGGTGGCGTACTGGATGACCGTCCACTCGTAGCGGTTGGGAGACCAGATGCCGACCCGATCGCCCTTCTGGATGCCGCGGGCAAGCAGGCCCCGCGCCGCCCGGCCGGTTTCCGCCCACAGCTCCGCGTACGTGAGACGCACTCCCTGGTGCCTCGAGATGAGCGCGTCCCGCCGGCCGCAGCGCTCAGAAGTGCGGCGGAGGTTCTCTCCGATCGTCTCGCCCAGCAGCGGCTGCAAGCTGGTGCCATGCACATAGGACGGAGCAGGCATCCTGGTCATCTCCTTCTCTGTCTTCCTTGGCTTCACGTTTCCCGCCGGATCTTGAACTGCCTGGAGTAATTGTGATGCCAGCGGACCCGGCCCAGCACGAAGGAGTGTGGCGCCCCAATGGGACTGAACTGGAAGCGGCGCGTGGCCGGCACATACCTGAGGTGATCGCGCCGGCCCTGAGGGTGCTCTTCTGCGGCATCAATCCGGGCCTCTATTCCGGAGCGGTCGGCCATCACTTCGCCCGACCGGGCAATCGCTTCTGGCCGGCGCTGCACCTCTCGGGCTTCACCGACCGGCAGCTCTCGCCCTTCGAGGACCGGCAGCTTCTCGGGTTTCGCTTGGGCTGCACCAACCTGGTCGCCCGAACGACGGCTCGGGCCGAGGAGCTGGCCGCGAACGAGCTCAGCGAGGGCGCTGAGCGGCTGCGAGACAAGCTGGAGCGATTCGGCCCGGCCTGGCTGGCCCTGCTGGGCATCGGCGCCTACCGGCTGGGATTCGGGCAGCCCCGAGCGGTGATCGGCCAGCAACCGGAACGGATCGGACCCACGCGGGTCTGGCTCTTGCCGAACCCAAGCGGCCTCAACGCCCACTACCAGCGAGCGGCGCTGGTCGCCGCCTTCCGGGAGCTGCGCGAGCGGTGCTGACGCTCAGCGCACCGAGCGGATCCGGCGCACGAAGACGGTACCGAGCAGAAAGCAGGCGGCCGAGGCGCTGAACATCGCCCGGTAGCCGGCGTTGTGGCCCTGCCGGTTGAAGACGTCAAGGAGGCTGCCGGCGACCGCGGGCATGAACACCTGAGGCAGCGTGTAGGACACGTGAAACAGACCCATGTCCTTGGCCGGCTGCCGGCGGTCGGGCAGCGTGTCGCAGGCAAGCGCCCAGTCGACCGCGTAGTAGAGGCCGTAGCCCACGCCGAACAGAACGCCCAGGCCGAGCACGACGCTGGTGGCAGTGGGAAAGAAGATCACGAAGAGCACTACCACCAAGCTCATCAGACCCCCGCTGGCATAGACGAACACCTTGCGGCCCAGCCGGTCTGAAATGAGGCCGCCGGCCAGGCCGAACGGGGTCGCTGCCAGCAGCACGAGCAGGTCCCAGATCGAGGTGAAGGTCACGGGATCTCGGACCCGGACCACGTCGCGGAAGAAGAGGAGTAGGAACGGCACGACGGCATAGAAGCCGGCGGTGATGAACGTCCGGGTCAGGATGACCCAGGCAAAGTCGCCCGCGAAGAGCGGAGCGAGAAACCGAGCCAGCGCGGCCGGCCCGCCGGTCACTGGCGGAGCGACCACAGGTTTCAGGCCCTCGCCGCCCGACGCCCAGAGAGTGGGCAGCAGCGAGATCAGCAGGACAACGGCGATCAGGCCGTACGTCCACTCGGCGTGACCGAGACCGGCCATCAGGATGGTTCCCGCCAGGCCCGCCACGCTGCCCACCTGGACAAAAGCGCCCAACAGCCCGCTCGCCCGGCCATATTCCGGCTCCGGCACGACGTCCGGGATGATCCCGTTGAAGGCCGCCCCGGCCGAATTGTTGAAGATCTGCACGACGAGGTAACCGACGATCAGCCAGCCGTAGCTGTCGGCCCGCAGCAGGAGCAGGAGACCGACCAGGTTGCCCAGCGTGCCGACCGCCATGATCGGACGCCGCCGTCCCCAGCGGGTGCTCAAGCGATCCGACCCGGCGCCCACCAGCGGCGGCAGCAGCACAGCGAAGATCGCGCCCAAGCCGGTGATGAGAGCAAGCCTGCTGCCCTGCCGGTCCGGCTGCACCAGCCGGCTCACCTGAAGCGGGATCAGCACGGTGAGGATCGGGATCCAGTGGAAGTTCAGACCGAACCAGTAGGAAGCGAGCCCGAGATGCCGCAGCCGGCCAAAGAAAGCGGGCGCCGCAGCCACTTCCCCGCCCGTCATGCTCTAAGAAGGTTAGTGGTCCGCGGGAGTGAAACCAGTCGGGATTAGTGGCCTCCAGCCCCAGGCCCCTGCGACCCAGCGTCGCGGACCGTCCGGAGGTATTCGGCCGGCGGTTGCCCCACCAGGTCCCTGAAGTCCTTCGCGAAATGCGCCTGGTCAAAGTAGCCGAGTTCCACCGCCAGGGCGGCGAGATCGAGGCTCTGGTCGCCGGCCAAACGGTCCGCCGCCTCGTGGAGGCGGTAGCGTCGGATGACCCACTTGGGGCTCACCCCCACATAGTCACCGAACAGCCTTTGCAGTGTCCTTTCGCCAAGCCCGCTCCGCCGCGCCAGATCGTCGACCCTGGTGATCGCGCGGTCGTCCCTGACCTGATCCACTACCCGGTTGACGAGGTCCACGCCGGATTCGGGCGCCGGGAGCTGGGCCCGGACGAAGTCCTGGGCCACCTCCACCATCCGCGGCCGATCCCCACCTGACGACAGGATCCGTTCCGCAAGCTCGTCGCCGGCGCGCCCGAAGACATCTGCGGCGGCCACAACCCGATTGGTCAAGACCGACACCCGGGAGCCCAGCAGGGGGCGGAACCCAGCGGGGCGAAAGCCGATCCCGAAGATGCTCCCCCTGCCCTCGAAGACGTAGGTGAACCGCGCTGTGCTCACGCCGTGAATTCTGGCGGCGCCTTTCTCGATCACGAGGTTGATGGATGGGTGCGGAAGCAGGTGCTGGGGGTAGGGCTCCTGGCCTTCCAAGTCCCAGCTCGCGGCCCAGAAGTGCTGGATGATCTCGGCGAGATCGGGCGAGGGAGGTTGGAGCGATTCGTCGAACCGCCTCGCGCCTGCCTTCGGGTTGAGGATGCCCCTCAGCGTCGGGTTTCCTGGTTCAGCCATCCACTCAATTTTCCCCCGCTGTCGGTTTTTTCCTAGACGGAGGCAGCTTCAGCATCCATGCTCGCCTCATGACAATGCATGCGACCGGTTCGATCGAGCCCAAGACATGGGGTGAGAATGCCTTCGCCCCAGCAACGGGTGGGCCCCGCCTGGCCCACGCGGCCGGAACTGACCTGTATCACGGCGATGTCGAAGCGGAGGCGACGTTCAGGTATGTCGTGATCTACCGTGAGGGAACCGCTTACCATGCCGATGGTTCGGTCGACTATGCCACCGCGAGGGCCAGCTTCGTCGGTCTACAGCGAGTCGTGGGCCGGGTGGGAGAACGGTCCGGGAGCTTCGCCTTAGAGGTCAGCGGTACCTCCGAGGGAGGTGTCACAGCGGCGACCTGGTCGGTGGCTCCGGGCTCGGGAACCGGCGAGCTGCGCGGTCTTGGCGGTAAGGGTGGTTTCGTCTACGAAGAGGGCAAGGGCTCATCGATCACACTCGACTATGACCTCCTGTGAGGTCGCGCAGGTGAAGGGATGAACTACGTCGACACCTTCATCGCCGTCGCGGAGGACTGTCCTGCCAGCGAGGGCGTGGTCCCGCCACAGAAGACCACGGTGGCCGCGATCCAGTACGAGCTGCTGTCGGTTGAACCGTACGTGCACACCCAGGAGGACGTGCTCTTCCTGACCTTCGTGCGCCGCAAGGGAGTCTCGCTCGACGCGCTTCAGGTCGGCGAGGCCACCATGCGGGCGGAGTTCTTCGCCAAGCCACAACCCTGCCTTCGAACCTCGCCGCTGGCCAGGAGATACGGCTGGGGTATCCACTTTGACCTCGAGGGCAGGGCGGCGCTCTGCCCCATCGGGTCGACGGAGTACGCGGAGCTCGCGAAACGTGCAGCCAAGACCCTGAGAGCCTTGAGATCAGCACGCCGGTAGCCAACGCCGTGCCTGGACCGGGGACGTCCGGTGTGGCGGGCCCTTTGGCCGTTGCGAGCCCCGCCTTGGCAATCGCTGCTGTCCGGAGGCTGGTCGATCAGTCAGGACTATGAGACAATAAATCTGCTTCCGGGCGGCGCCTAAACCAGGTACCGTTGGAACCCATGCGCTTCCCCTTCGCGCGCGTGCGCACGGTCCTGCTTGAGCTGCCCCGGCACGGAAAGCTGGCGTACTGCTTGCTTCGCGATCCTCGGATTCCAGCGGCTCCCAAGCTGGCTTTGGGCGCTACACTGGCGGTGATCGCCAGCCCGATCAAGCTGCCCGGCTGGATTCCGGTGGCGGGCGAGCTCGACTCGCTGGCTCTGGGCGTTCTGGCTGTGAAGGTATTCGTCGATGCCTGCCCCGACCGGCTGGTCCTGGAGCATCAGGCGGCGCTGAAGAGAGGCGACAGCCGCTTCGATGCGGACATGAGCGGCGTTACAGAACAGGTCCAGCGGACTGCGCTTGAGATCTACGGACGTGTGAGTGAGCGGGCGGCGGAACTGCCGAACCGCCTCGTGGAGGGCAGATCGGCGTGAAAGTGATGTTGACGAAAGACGTTCCCAGTATCGGCGTGGCAGGCGATATGAAGAACGTCGCTGACGGTTACGGCCGGAACTATCTCATCCCTCAACGGCTGGCTGTGCTGGCAGGGCGGGGCATCGAGGTCGAAGGCAAGCGGCTGCGCGAAGCGGCTGCCAAGCGGGAGGCCAAAGCCCGCCAGGAAGCGCAGGAGCAGGCGGAGCAGATCGGCGATCGCACAGTGGTCGTGCGCCTCCGCGTGGGCGAGTCAGACAAGGTCTTCGGCGCCATCACCAGCGAGGACATCGCCAGGGCGCTGAAGCAGCAGCACCAGGTGGAGCTGGATCGCCGGCGAATCGAGTTGAAGGAGCCGCTGAAGCAGTTGGGCGAACACCGTGTGCCGTTGCGGCTGCACCGCGAGGTCGAAGCCCACATCAACCTGATCATCACCCAGGACCGCTAGTGGTGCGCCCGGTGTTCCGGACGCGAAACTAGATGCGCCGGGGGCCCGCCCAGCCTCGAACGGGTCCGGCCGGGCGTCGTCGAACAGCAGCGTAGGCCAGCAGACAAGATGGCTGTCGTCCGTCCTGGCTGGACCGAGGGACGGGTTCCGCCCCACGACCTGGAGGCCGAGAGCTCCGTGTTGGGGGCGGTTCTTCTGGACCCGGCGGCGATCACGCGGATCCTTGATTTCCTCCACCCTGAGGATTTCTACCGCGAGAACCACGGTCAGATCTACCGCGCCGCGATCACCCTCTTTCGCGAGGGCGAGCCGATCGACAATGTCACCGTCGCGGCCGAGCTGGACAAGATGGGCGTTCTGGAGCGGGTCGGCGGCCGGGCCCAGCTGGCTCTGCTTCAGGAGTCGGTGCCCACGGCGGGCAACGCCGAGTACTACGCGCGCATCGTCAAGGACAGAGCCTACAAGCGCCGTCTAATTACGGTCGGCGGTCAGGTCACCCAGCTCGGCTACGAAGACGGACTGGACGCCGAGGAGGCGGTCAACACAGCCCAGTCTCACGTGTACGCAGTCTCGGACGACCGCGTGGGCGGGGGCCTCGAGCACATCTACACGCTGCTCAAGCCGGCCATGGACCGGATTGACGCCCAGATGGCCTCAGGCGGCGGCGTCGTAGGTGTGCCAAGCGGGTTTCACGACCTGGACCGCATGACCAACGGGTTCAAGCAGTCCGACCTCATCGTCATCGCCGGCAGACCGGCAATGGGCAAAACCAGCTTCGTACTCAACGTGGCCCTGCACGCGGCGGTCCGCCAAAAGCAGCCGATCGCCATCTTCAGCCTCGAGATGGCGAAGGAACAGCTGGTCGAACGCATGCTCTCGGAGCAGGCTCAGATCGACGCTCAGCGCATGCACCGCGGCATGCTGAGTGACGGGGAGTACGAGAGGCTGGCCGGGGCCATGGGTCCACTTGGAGACGCGCCCATCTTCATTGACGACGTGCCCAGCCTGGACGATCTGACCCTTCGGCTGAAGGCGAGGCAGGCCAAGAGCCGCGAGGGAATTCAAATGATCATTCTCGACTACCTGCAGCTGATGACGGGGCACACTCGCAACGGTGACTCGAACCGGGTGCAGGAGGTCTCGGCCATCTCCCGCTCTCTCAAGTCCATCGCCCGCGAGCTGAAGGTACCGGTGCTGGCCATCTCGCAGCTCTCGCGCGCCCCAGAGGCGCGCCCTGACAAGCGACCGATCCTGAGCGACCTCAGAGAATCGGGCTGTATGCCCGCGTCGACACGGTTGCTGCGAGCCGATACCGGCCAGGCGGTGACGCTCGGCGAGCTCGTGCTCGGCCAGGAGCGGCCGCTGGTGTGGTCCCTCGACGACGCTTGGCGGCTGGTGCCGCGGCGGCTGTTGAAGACTTTCCCCTCCGGCGTCAAGCCGATCTACCGTCTGCGTTTGGCTTCCGGCTACGAGGTTGACGCGACCGCCAACCATCCGTTCCGGACGGTCCAAGGCTGGGCGCGTCTCGACAGCCTCAGGCCCGGCGATCACGTCGCGGTGCCTCGACGCCTGCCCTTGCCGACGAGCACACAGAGGTGGGACGAGGATGAGCTCCTCCTTCTCGCGCACCTCCTCGGCGATGGCAGCATCGGGCCTTTATCGGTCAAGTACGCCACCAGTGACGCCGCCAACCGGTCGGTCGTCACGGATGCGGCGAGGCGGCGGTTCGACATCGAGGTGAAAGGCGAGAAGCTTGGCAACACCTGGCAGCTGTGGTTTCCGTGTCCCTACCGCGTCACACATGGACGCCATCACCCGATCCGGCTCTGGCTAGAACCGCTTGGCTTGTGGGGCGCGCGCGCCGGCGACAAGTTCATTCCCGAGGTCATCCACTCGCTCGCCGATGAGCAGATCGCCCTGTTCCTGCACCATCTTTGGGCCACCGACGGTTCCGTCACCATCAGCCAGAACAGGCGCGGCCGTCTCGTCAACATCTATTACTCAACAAACAGCCGCAGCTTGGTCGAAGGTGTCCGGCGCCTCCTCTTGCGTCTGAACATCCGCTCCCGGGTCCACCGGGCTCGCAAGTCTGGGTACTCCGACAACTGGCACGTCTGGATCACTGGGGCGGAGGACGCTCAACGGTTCTTGACGAAGGTCGGATGCAATGGCATGCGCGGCGACTGCATACCCGAGGCCAGTGCGATCGTCGCCGGGCTCAAGCCGAAACCGAACGTCGACCTCGTGCCTTGGGCGG
>JAABUZ0100007331.1_pt1 | contig 13345 bp, 10 predicted proteins | sample 5562091 | NCBI WGS metagenome assembly JAABUZ01 (sample SAMN12813069, study PRJNA571459) | rock metagenome | isolation source: Antarctica rocks | place: Antarctica: Victoria Land, Linnaeus Terrace sud | collected 2015-12-21 | reverse complement strand
CTAGTCGCAGAGAAGTAAGATTTGTCCATTGTTCGGTTCCACAGGAGCAGCGAGTTAAGCATCGGGCAGAGTCTGCGCGACTGCCGGACTTTACATCTACTATTGTCCACTCGCCATATTGCTTCCCGATATACTCGGATTGAAGCACCCGTTGAGATCGACAGCCGCAAGATTTTGACACGCCATGTTTAATTGACTGCCATTGACGGATTGCCTCTTTTCCGCAGACGCATCGCACGTAATAATAAACATGGCTGTCTGCACTAGGAGCGCGGTCAACAACAGTCCAGTCACCGAAAGAGTTGCCTATCTGATCTAGGTGAATGCGACCCATGAAAGTAAGCGCGTCTCCCGCCAGCCGCGCCCCTGGCTTAAAGTCAGAATGGAAAGGGAACCTGAACGAATTCTAGGCATCTGATGAAGCTGGGCCGGATTTCTTTGTCAGTGTACGCGGAGTGAACGAAGGTTGCAATCAGCTCCCAGAACTCATAAGGATCATACTCGGCAAAATGTGCTTCGTTCATATCGGCATACCGCTCGCTGTCGTGCATCCGGTGTGCCAGTTCGTGCCGAGCTACCGTGTCTACTTCCCTCGGTGAAAGCCCAATATGCAGAACGATCTCTTGGTCTTCACGCAGGACGCAGCAGCCGTCCGTTTTACCGTCATCGTACTGGCTGAGGTCGCGGAAGGAATACTTACCGCCTTCACGGTCAAGAAGGTACTGTGTCCAAAACCAGCCCTTTTTGGTAAAGGCGATGCCCATATCCTGAACGATGAGCGAGGCGATTTTGATAGCGTCTTGCTGCATCTGCTGCGTATGCTTGGTTTGCGTGAAGATTTTCACTTGGCAGCCTCCAACTCACAGAAGATGCAGGCGCATTCTGCTTTGAGGCAGCCGGACACTTCGCAGGCGTCGGGCCAGATATTCAGGAGCGAAATCACTTCGGGCGGGGTAAAATTAAGCATCGGAGAAATTAGCCTTTCTTCGGTCGGGCCGGGGGTTGTTAGCGCAGCGCCCCGGCTATTTAATTACACTATTATTATACACAACTTAACACTATTTTGTCAATAGATTGTGTATAATAATATTATGGAAATCAAGCGTGGCAGGGGAAGGCCGGAAGGCCCGGAAACAAAGCGGTATCAGGTTCTTTTGGAGCCTGATGAAGCAGAATGGGCGAAGTCCCAGGGCGGCGGCTTGTCTGAGACAATACGTAAGCTGATACGAGAAGCAAAAGAAAAAGAGACGCGCCCGAAAGGGTAGCGTCTCTTTTGATGAGGAAACTATGGAAACGACAGTCATTCACGGAATTTCTTATAAAGGCCGCATTTTGGAACTGGCCTCGGAAGACGCAGGCGATTACCCAGCAGAGATTGTCCGCTCATGGGTATTTGAACACACCTCGTATACCGGCGCGGTTGCTTTAGATGTCGGCAAGCGCTTGACCGAGGAGCGGATCGGCGCAGCGGCCTTCGGCTCGGACGCCGACACCGTAGCTGTCGCCAAAGGCTTGTTCGCCGCCCAGAAGACGATAAAGGCGTGGAACTGGAAAAGCGAAGACGGCACAGACATTCCCGTCACGCCGGAAACCATTGGTACGTTGCCGCCAACGGTGCTGAAGCAATTTTGGCTCAAAGTAGTTCGGGGCGAGTATCCGACCGATGAGGAATTAGAAGCCTTGAAGCTCCCTTTGGCGAAGAGGTCGCAGGCTTCCACCGGAGCGGCGGCCTGATGCCCGAGTCGCCCAGCGAAGCGTTTCTGCTCTGGCATGAAGCGGCGCTAACAGGTCAATGGCGGGAATTACTGAATGCGCCGGGGACACTGGATGTCCTGCTTGCGCTTTGGATGCTGCAAGCCTATCTGCTGAAGCCGCAAACGGCGCAAGATCGGGACGTGGCGGCGCGAGTCGCCATCGCTGCCGGCTGGGGTCAATAATGTCAATGGTGGCTGTTAAAAGCAAAAACGATAACCGCGACAATAATCAAAACACATACCAGAATGCCCCAATTCATCGCTCGCTTTTTCTCAGCAGAATAGTATTTCTGCGGGCTTACGACTTCATCGAAGCGCTGACGCGCCCGCGCGTCGTTTTCTTCCGCAATTTTTCGCGCAAGTTCATCCATTGCCTCGTTCTGACTTGGTGCAATGTGTGACTGAGGTTTATCCTGGCCCGAACTGACAGGTTTAAGCGGCTCGCTCATTGTTCTCATGCTTTCTTTGACACGCCGCAAGGCAATAAGTTGCCATGTCTGACCCAAATAATTCAAACATCTTAGGCCCGACTGTCGGCATCAATGCTAGTAGCGCAGAGGATGTGCTTGCCGCTAGGATTGCTGGCATATCACAGATTGGTGCGGTTCAAGGTGAAACAGCAGGGCCGGGCGCTTCGCTGTCTAGCGAAGACGCGGCCAACATAATTCTGTCGGAGAATCAAGCCGCCAGCGCTGGTCCGGCGGCAGCCTACGCCGATGCTCGGCGCATTGACGTCGCCGCGATGAAACAGGCACGGGGCGAGTTCGCGCAGATGGGCTTGCATGACCTCGCGGCCAGCAACAATCCGATTTTCAAGAACTACGCAGCAAGCGTGCAGCAGCAAGCCCGTTACGACGCTGGGTATGCAGACACCCCCGAATTGCCGGATATGTTCTTGTCCGGGGATGCTGGTGGCACTCTGTACGATTCGGCCCGCAACCTTAACGCTGCGACTGAAGCACAAATCAAAGAAGAATACACCGCAGCGCGTCGGTTTGACCAGATTGGTACAAGCGCAGGATACAAAACCGAACTCGCCCTGCGTCAGCAGCAAGCGCAATACGACGCGGGATTTGTTCAGTCTCCTGCGATGCCCGACATTCCTGTCGCTGGCAGCCCCACGCTTTTTGAGTCTGCTAAGCACTTGGACCGACTCACCGAGACCGAATTGAAGGAAGAGTATACCGGCACGGGCCGATATAATCAAGTTGGTACTTCGGGATACAAGAAAGAGCTTGAAGAACGTACCCAGCAATCGCGTTATGATGCAGGATTTACAAATTCCCCCGATGCGCCAGTTGAGCATAAGGAAAGCCTGAAAGACATTCTTGGCGGAATGGACATGGCTTACGCCGTTGCTTACGGCGGGATGCAAGCCATCGGAAGCGAGCAAAAAGCGCTTGCGCCCATGCTTTCCGGCGATGCTTATTTAGCCGACCAAGTCAATGAGCAGGCCGCAACAGGAGTGTTGCCGTTTGCCGGGGCGATTGCAGGAACATTGATTGGGTTGCGCGGCGGCCCTGCTGCGGGGCTTGCTGGGCAGTATATCGGCCAGCAGGCAGGGGCTTCTGCGGAAGAGGGTATTGATACTTTCCTGACCGGCCATCAGTTCGCGCAAGAAAGAGCCGGCGAATCACTCGGCATAGGACGCGGCGGCAAAGATGCCGCCGATGAGTTTGCGGACGCGCTGAAAAATGTTGTCACGCCTGCGGCTAAAGAGCTTGCCGAGGTCTTCGCAAAGCTCGGGCAGACTGGCCCGGTCACTGCTTCTGGCGCAGCCGGCTTGGCCCCGTTCCAGAACGAGTTCGGCACTGCGTTTGCCGGGGCCGTAGCCGGCGAAGACCGATTCCTCGGCAGTAGCCCGTTCCTTGCGGGGATGCGTCAGCAGTTCGGCTCAAATGCCGAAGGGATCGCAGCGGGCGACTATCTGGGTGCTGCCGGAATTGCCGCGTTCACGGATGACTATCCAGGAATGCAGGCAAACCTCGGCTTCGCGCAGGCAAAAGCTGGACGTGACGTGGAAAACCCAAACTACCGACGCGACCGCGATTTTGTAGAACGCTTTCGCAAGACAGAAGGCGTCGGCCAGGACATTAAGGACTTCTTCACTGGGGACGGCGGACAGGGCCAAGCATATCAGGATGCCGAAGTGCGACTAGGCTACAATGCTGCCACCGGCAAGTACGATATGCCAGGGGGCGAAGCCCAGTATCTTTCCCGCCAAGACGCGACAAAAGCCAAGCAGATTGCAGGCTCAACTAAAATCTACACGGACGCTTACGAAGCACACCAGCAAAACGAAGCGGATTTGCAGTATGCCAGCGCGGGCGCGGTACTAGGTCTGGGCCAACTTCAAACGGCTATGACACGCGGCGGCGGCGCGGCGGCAGAGCGGGCGGCACTTCCTGGCATCAATAGCGCCTTGACCCGTGCGGAAGGCGACATTACCAAAGATATTACGGGACTGGAAACGCTTGAGAAACAATCGCCGGCACTTGCAAAATACTACGACACGCTAATACGACAAGATGAAGGCAAGCGGGAGGGCATGGTCACTGAGCAGGCCAAGCTGACCACGGAAGTCTTTAAAACGGGACTAGGCGAAGAAGACGCCGGCTTTAGCCTGACAACCACTCGCGGGGCGCTGTCAGGCCGCTCGGCGGCGTCCCAGTCCGAGGGCTACCGCCGCCAAGAAGCGTTCCTTTCCGGCGTTGCCGAAGACCCCCGCAATCCGCTCTCGCCGACCGAGCGGGCCGGCATCGAATCGGGCGTCGCGCAGATGCGCTACGCACAGGCCCAGCGCGTCTACGGCGAAGAAAACGCGGAAATCGGCATCAGCCGGGCGGAGCGTGAAGGGACGCAGCAGCGCGAAAGCATTCTCGGAACGCCGGAAGGGCAGTATCAAGCGGCGCTTGGGGGCGCGGCCTCGGACCGTGAGCAGATCGCCCAGAACCAAAGCGAAATCCGGCGCGGCAACCTCACGCGGCCCCAAATCCTCGGCCTCACGCAGCAGGACGTGCGGCTTCAAGCGGACATTGACGTGACGCCCGAGCGTGCCCGCATCGCGGCTTACGACGCCGAGGGCAGCATTCTCAGCAGCGAGCAAAGCGCGGGCCGGGCAGATCTGTCCCGCTCGCAAAGCGTTCTTGGGGGCAAAGCGTTCACGCCAACCATTCTCGCCAAAGACCAGGCGGAAATCGATCTGTACGCAGGCGCGGAAGCCGGCTCACCGGCCTTGTCTTCGCAGCGGGCGCGGTTTGGAGCAGAAAAGGCGCAGGCGGCGGCGCGGGAGCAGGAAGACAAAGACAGCAGCTATCAGTTTGGGGACCAGAAAACGCGGGTGAGTGAACTTCGGGCGGAAGGCACCTTTGAGCGTTCCCTAAAAAACCCGTACCAGGACGGCGACCCCAGCAATAATCCGTTCACGGCAGGGCGGGCTTACGAGGGAGTGCTGAAAACGGACTTGTCTAAAGCGGAAACCGCGCTCAAGGCCACGCCGCAAGATTCGCCGACTTACGAAAAGAACGCTGAGGCGGTCGAGCAGTATAAGAACAAAATTGCGGACCTAGAAGAGACTCGGCGCAGGGGCTTCGAGGAAATGCTGCCGGAGATGATTGCCGGCAGCCCCGGACACGGGCGGCTGACCGGCATCGCCCTGACGCCGGGGCAGTCGGCGTTCTACAGCCCTAATCCGTTCATCACCGGCTCCTTCGGCAAGCCGGACACGCACCAAACCTACGACGGCGAGGGCCATGTGGCCCAGCCCGGCGGGGCGGCGGGCGCGTTCCTGGCGGCCACGGCGCATGAGGGCGGGGCGGCTGGCAGCGGTGGCATTTCTTCTGCTGATGCGCGGGCGCTGGCAGCAGCGATGCACCGTTTTATTGACTTTGCTCAGCGGCAGGGCGTCAGCAGCAATCGCACTCCGGTCTTTTCCGGCGCCAGCACAAACGGCGTTGACGCTTACGGCGCGAACGGGGGCAGGTGAGCGTGACCGAGATCAATCCCCGCGCCTTTCTCCGGGTGTACGACAATGACCGGGAGGCTTTTGGGCACGTCTTTTCTCCGCCGGCCTCGCTGACGTTCGATCTGCCTGGACTGATGGGAGACCCCACCTCTTCCTATGCCGGCTTTGACCGAGACCCCACCGGCGCGTACCTCATGCAGCAGAAAGTGCCGGTGCCGCAAGACGCGGACCCGTCCCGGTGGCAAGGGGCGGGCAGTCCTGCGTTCAGCTCTGGCACGGACGTCTCCACGCGCAAGAAGTTTCTGCGGCACACAAGCGCCGCCGGCCCGTTTAATGTTCAGCAAGGGAGTCCGCGCGTTTTAGACGAAGGCTTTTTCGCAACATTCTACATCGCGGCGGCAAGCAGCGAAGGAGTTGTCCCGAATGTCAATGCTGTCCCGGATGCTTCTTTCTACATTGAGTTTTCGCGTGGCCGCACCGCCGGAGAGCCGGGGCTGCGGCTAGCTTTAGAACCCGGCAAGAATATTCGCCTGCAAGTTAGCCTTGACGATGACGCGACCTGGAATGATGCGGCGACCGCCGACGCTTTGGGTGAGTGCGAAAGCTACCTGTCCCAGCAGGGCCGCTTCCTCTACGTCAACGTCCTGCCGATGACGGACGCGGCTTGGGAAGTGAACCTGCCGGCTTCCTTAGACGGCAGCAGCGCCCCGCCGAACCTCATTGTCGTCACGGTTGGCAACGGCGACGCCGTGCTGACCTATACCGACGACGGACTCGCGGAAGGCGCACTTGCCGTGACCGGCCAAAACCGCCAGTGGGACTGCCGAATTGCCCTGATGCGCTTTTCGGCACAGGGGCAAGTTACGCTTGGTCCGCAGTACCGACCCGGCCAGTTCCAGACCGACCCGGACGTATCTCTGAACGGCTATGCGCCAAACGCCGGCGCCGCGCTGTCCGGCGAAGTGATTGTGGACAGCCCGAGCAGCGCCCACATGTCCATGTCGCTTTCGGCCCAAGTGGACGCGACCGGCTACGCGCTCCGGTCCTGCTACCTCGCGTCGGTAGACGCGGAGTTTCCTGCCGGGCAGATTGCCCCAAGCGCCAGCCCGTCCTATATTGACTATCCGGCAATCTGCGCGACGTGGAACCACTCCTGGAGCCAGACAAACGGCACGCTAAGAAGCCGCGCCGAATGCTGGTTTTCCAACCAGAATAATGAGTTTGCACCCGGCAGCGGCGCGGCGCTCGGCGTCCGGGCGGCAACGCTGTTCACTTCAAACGGCACCGGCAACTTCCCGCCCGGCACGATGACGGAGGAGGTGGACGGCGCTCTCTACGCGGCGGAGATAACCGGCTGGACGGCGATGGAACCGGACGGCATGGCCTGGATTCAGCAAGGGGCGCTGAAATACTTTAAGCTCTCACTGTCGGACAAGCTCGTGCATACCGAAGATGACACCGCCACCTGCTGCGGGTTCCAGCTTCCCTATGATTTCCAGTGCCATTACTACGCGATGGGCCAGCAGGCGTACCGGCTTGGCATCCCGGACAGCCTGTGGAGTTTCCCCGTCGTGCGTAGAAACGATGCGACGCCCTACTACTACCTGCCGGGCGGCACGACAAAAGACCCGATCAACCGCTTCGCGCCGTCCATGACGCTCGGCGAGGCGATGGAGCGCATCCGGGGGTTGTCTGCTGAGGAAGACCCGGCCAGCGGCATGCCCCTGCCGATGCAGCTTGGCACGGACAGCGTGGGGAACCTTCTGTATTACGGGCTGCCGGTCGGCATCGTGTCGCTTTTGTCTAACCCGGCGCTTTCCCTCGGCGACGTGCCGAACGTCCAGCCGGCCATGACGTTCTCGGCGGTGCCGTACTTTAACGAAGACGGGTCCGCCCAGCTTAACGAGTTCGTGCAGGGGTGGGAAAGCCGGAGCAGCCTGCGGGACATTCGGAACCCGGTTGTGGTCGTCGGGAAAGACCCGCGCATTGCCGGCAACGTGTTCAGCGTGGCTTACAACGAGCGGCTTGGCGGCAGCCGGTACGCCGACCCAAGCGCCGCCGGCTACATTGCCATTGACAAGCCGCTGTTCATTATCAACAAGGTTTATTCAAGCACGGCGGCGGCGGACCTTGCCACCCAGAACGCCGCCGTGCAGCTTGCGATCCCCGCGATTGATACCGGCGGCACCCTGCACGTTCAGCCAGGGCTAAGGCCACTGATGGTTGTGGCTGTGAACGATTTCACCAGCCAGGGCACAACCCAGGACGTTGGTTATTATTTGTGCGACGTGTCCGGGGTGATTGACCTGCGCGGGCAGACGTTCCGCGAAGAAACGACGGTCTCAGGCCGCATTCTCGGCCTCAGCGCCTAGTTTTAGACTCGCGCAACTTTTGGGCACGGCAGGTGTCGTAAACTGTATGAAGACCCGCTCAAAACTTCTGCTGCTCTCCTGCCTGCCGCTTCTCGCCCTTGCCGGCATTGTGGTCAAGGGCAGGCCCCGCCCGGCGCAGGTCAATCATTCTCGGCTTACTCATTCTCGGCCCCTCGGCACGGCTCATGTTTATCTCAAAGGAAACCAATCAATGGCTAATCAACAGCTTATCAAAGGCGGCGCGGCGGTCGCTATTACAAACGTCCAGCCGGGAGTGCCGGCAGGAAGTGGACAGAGTTACCCAGCCGCACAATCAATTCCAAATGCGAACATTTACAACGGTTCATCTCTTTTGTGGACAGGGGGATTAACTACTGCTCTACCCTCAACGCAGAATGGTATTACAGTTTCTGCGATTACAACGACCGGGCCGGGTTTTGTCGCTACTCTAACAGCGGCGGCAACTTCATCGGCTCCTACTGCTGCGAGCCTAACCATTCTTACCAGTTCAGGCAGCACCACCACAAGTGGCGTATTTGACGTTGTGGCTGCCCTTGTCGCCCCCGGCGGCGTTTCCGCCACGCCCCAGGCCGGACTGCAAGTTGTCATCAACTGCACTAACGCCGCGTCTCAGCCCTCCGGCACGACCTATAACCTACTGGAAGGAACGGCGGCAGGCGGCGAGAGCCAGGTGCCGGTTGCGTCCGGCATCACGCTTCCCTACACCAGCCAGGAAGCCGCCGCCGGGCAGAACTTCTACATTTTGCAGGCGGTCAATGGCGGCAGTACGGCAAACTCGGCGGAAGTTTCGGCCCTTGCCTACAACCAGCAGTCCGGCGGCTCGAATGTCGCCACCGGCACGGCGCAGGCTCCGCCGGCAGGCGCAGTCACAAGCCTCACGGCCACGCTTCTTGACAACGGAACCGCACCGTCGTTTCAGCTTGCGTGGGCGCTTCCCGGCTCGGGTCAGCCGACGGGCTTCAATGTCCGGCTCGGCACGGCCCCCGGCGCGGAAAGCACGGCCCCGCTGAATGCGTCGCCGCTTGCGGCCACGGCAACCGGGTACACCACGCCGGCGCTTGCCTACGCGACCAACTACTACCTCGTTGTCGACAGCGTCAGCGCAGGCGGCACGGTCACAAGCGCCGAGCTACACATCAAGACGGACACGTCGCGCCCGTCGCTGACCGTGACGCCGGGCAACGGGGGAGTGACCCTGAACATCACAAACGGCGGCGGAACGCTGGGCGTCGCCATTTACCGTTGTTTGCATGGCGGAACCCTTGCGCTCTTTATCACCCTGCCGGCGGCGGCAACGACGTACTCCGACGTCGTTGCGAATGGCGTTGCCTACGATTACCAGGTGTTTGACCTCGACTAAGGCGGCAGAAAGAAAGCCGCCATGCCCCAGAGCTTAGGTTCCAACATCGCTACCGGCGCGGCTGCTGCCGCGCCGCCGGTTTTTCTTCCGCCCAGCACTACCGACCCGTTCGTCATTCTCGCCGCCGAGATTCGCTTCCTCGCGCTTGCCCTGCAAGGACACTCCATGTCTGTCAACAGTACCAACCTTAAAATCTTCGACAAAATCGCGGCGTCGTATCATGTCCAAGAAATGAACGCGACGGTCAACACGCTCGCCCAGCTCCCGGACCTTATCCGGGGCGGCGACGGCGCGGCCTCCCTGACGTATGGGTTCGGCTCGGACAGCCCCATCCTTTTGTGGCTGCCGGCGGCGGACGGCACTGTCGCCGCCCTCGCTCCCAATATCCTCATCGCCGCGCAGTATAAGCAGCTTATGAGCGCCGCCGCAAAGCAGGCGTCCAACCAGGGCTTCAGTTCCTTAGACAAGTATTTGTCCTCGATCAATGCCGCCGCACCGTTCTCGGGGCTGGTGCATCCGAACTTCGCCCTAATTTCCTACGCGGTAAACAACGGGCAGGGAACCCTGCTGCTCTCGCCGGGCAACGTCTTCGCGCCGCTGACGACTTTTGGAAGCGCCGCAATCGGCCCGGCGGCGGGCGCAGTGGCTTTTCAGCATACCGGCGCAATCCCGGCGGCAAACGTCGTCAATTCGTCGGCCTATCAATCTCTGCAAGGATACACCGCCGCGCCGGGCGTGGTGGCGAATATCACGGCGACCATTAACGGAACGCTCACGCTCACGCTGACGGCCACCGGGCAGAACGCCGCCGGGCAGGCGGTCGGCGGTAGAACTTGGACCGCAAACTGTGACGACGCGGCAGCAGGCACGACCGTTCCCTTTGTCCCGGCAGTGGCGGGAGACCGGATTTACAGCGCCGCCGGAATTGCCGGGGCAGGCGCGGCCACTGCCGGTGCGTTCAGCGTCAGCAGCGTAGTTGAGCGAGTAATAAACTGATATGTCAGACTGTAATCCCGTTATTCAGCCCAACGAGGGCGCTCAAACCGTTACCAGCGATGCTCCGGTGACGTTCACCTATGCGATACCGGCGGGTTACTGGGCTGAATTTTTTATTGATGTCACCGCGCCGTCCTGCTCCGAGGACACTACTGTTCGCGAGTCAATAACAGTTTACTCGGACGTGACGGCTTCTGGGCAGGACGGCGTTTACCGGGGCACCATCACTGCCGCAAGCTCTCAGATTACCTTTGGTCAGCCTGGACCTGTTGTGTTCGCCGGCAACTATTCTACCGCCTCTCCGACTGAGTCTACAACGCCTGGACGGGCTTTTGAGTCTCATCTTAGCACGCCGCCGGTGACGGCTACCGGGATGCAGCAAATCTATCCGCTCATCCTGCCCAAAGACGGCGGCACTGTAACGCTTCGCGTGAGCCTACCGCCGTATGATAACCACCCATATCCTAATCAGCGAGACTTGATCTATTACTTCCTGCCGGTGCTGACGCTTTACTCCATTGGTCCAGGCCCACCTGCCGGACAATTTGTCCTCACCCATCTTGATTCCGGCGCAATCAAGGTAAGTCTAAACCCCTACGCCGGATACGCGCCCTACAAGTTTTTATGGGGGGTAGGGCAAAATCCACGAGCGGCAATAGACGCCGTAACGGTTCAGAATCCGGGGCTGGGAGGAGACGAAAACAGCTTTACCTGTTCCGGCGAATATCCTGCTACCGGCAGTCCGCCGGGAACCACTTTTGTGGCTGTTGCCTGCAAAGTAACCAATACGCTGCTTCCATGCGAGGAAGCGATGCCGCCGAACTTCGTGAATTGGTTTCAATATAACGGCCCGGACGGCGAATCGAATCCCCGCCGTCTTTATCTTGACTCACCCGCCTTCTCCGTTTTCTACAATTATATAATCTTCTTGCCGGCTGTCTCCGCCGTCTCCGCCGTCTCTGCCTGCCTTGCCCAAGACGCCTCCCGCCGCCCTCTCGCAGCCACCGCCGGCCCGCAGACCGCCGCTTTTGGCTTTTCGTCCATCGACGCCGGCCACACGTTTATCCGCAGCACGATTGACGTCGCCGCCACCTGCGCCGACATTTCGCTCTTGGTGGACACGCAGGTCAACCGCTTCTGCGCCGTCTACTCGAAAGGCCCGGCGGGCAGCTCCGCCATTTTCAGCGCGTCCGGCCCCGTCACCGACGCGCTCACGCCCGAGGCATCTCCGGCGGCAGTGGCCGGCATCACCGGCAGCTATCCCGCCTGCGCCCAGCACCCGCAAAACCGCAGCTTGTACCTGATGGCATACGTCTCCGGTGCCGCCCTGAAAGCGGCCACCAGCGGCGACGGCGGGAAGACATGGCAGCCTGCCGGCACCATCGCAAGCGGCGTGGATTTTAGTAAAAGCGGACGGGCGGCGGTTTGCTTTCTCGGCGAAACGGCTTTTGCCGTGTATGCGTCCGGCAGCGGCGTTGCCTGCGCGAAGTCCGCCGACTGGGGGCAAACGTGGACGGCGGCGGGCGCTTCCATCCCGGACGGCCCGTACACCGGCCTCTCGCTTCTCGGCTTTCGCGGGACGCTGTACCTGCTTGCGTTCACGGCTTCTGCCGCCGGCGCTGACCCGGCGGCGGCGACGCTTCTGAAAAGCGGGGACCTCGGCGGGGCATGGGCTGTCAGCGCCGGCAAGCTGCCGGCGATTGCCCTGCCGTCTGCCATCGGCGTCATTCCCGAGACCGGGCAATTGAGGCTCGGCATGTCCCACTATTCTAACGACGACGGCGCGACATGGACCGCCGATTAACATGGACCGCCGATTAACATGATATTGAAAGACTGCTCCCATGACAAAACGCTTTCCTCCGGCCTCGTTTTTGCTGCCCCTGCTGTGCCTTGCGCCTCTGCCGCCGGCACCCGCACAAACGCCCGCCCCCGCGCCGCCGGTTCCCCGCTACGTCTTTGTCCCGGACGCGCCGGTCACGGTTCCCGCAGGCGTTTTGACCTTCCACCCGACGCCGCCGAGCGGCCCTGGCGCAGCGCAGCTTCAGGCGCAGAACGCCGTCCTGAGCGCCCAGATCACAGCGCTTTCCGCGCAAAACGCCGGGCTGACGGCCCGCGCCCTCGCCCTGACGCCGACGCGCTGGGGCGGCGACTTTGGCAACCTGCACACCGACGCTTCCCCGGATGGCCCGCACCTCGCCTGGCTGCACGAGGTCATGTCCCAGGGCGAGTGGGGAAAAACGACAAACATGGACCCCTACGACGGGTCTACATCGCCTTCGGTCGCTCAGTGGACTCAGCAAATCCACGAAGCCAAATCCTACGGCGTGGACGGCGATGCGATGGACATTCAGGGAACGGACCACACGTTTACCAGTGCCGTTGAGAACCTGCTGACGGCTGCCGACCAGGATAATATTCTGAACATGGGCCGGTCCAACGGCAAGGGCGTGAACGACTTCCATCCGTTTGACCAGTTCGATTTTTCTACCTATCCGCAGGACCCGGCGACAATTGCCGCGCAGTTCACAAAAGACATCAAGCACCCGTCTTATGCCCGGCACAACGGGCTTCCTATCCTCTCTACCTACGCAGGCGAGGGCGGAACCTACGCGCAGGTCCAAGCACTCTTTGGATTTGCCCCTGGCGGGGTGCAGGCCCTTCTTCTTGCCCAGGCCCCGCCGGTCCGCTGCTGGTTCCAGCCGTTTTTTAACATCCGTGACCCAAACGGCAACAGCCCTTCCGAACCCCAGGCGTTCGCAACGGCGCGGGAAGCGGCGTTCCTGAAACCATTCGCGTCGGGCGCGTGGCTGTTCGGCACCGGGTTTGCGCCGCCTGCCGGTCCGCAGAGCGGCCTGTCCGCTGCCGAAGTCTACTC
>JAABUZ0100007330.1_pt1 | contig 13346 bp, 6 predicted proteins | sample 5562091 | NCBI WGS metagenome assembly JAABUZ01 (sample SAMN12813069, study PRJNA571459) | rock metagenome | isolation source: Antarctica rocks | place: Antarctica: Victoria Land, Linnaeus Terrace sud | collected 2015-12-21 | reverse complement strand
GCGTCGGCGGCCGCGGGCGTGACGAATCCGGCACCGCCGGGCGAGGTGTTCGGGGCGGCGACCTCTTCGGCCGCGCGCGACGTCAGCGAAGGGGCGGAGGGCATGTCGCCGCCGCTGTGCACGCCCTGCGCCGCCGGCACGACGGCCGCGACGCGTTCGGGACCGGCCCGCGGGCCGCCAGCCGTCGACCCCGGCCCGCGCGCATGCGGCGCCGGGGTCGGACGGCCTCGGGCAAAAATCCCTTAGCGGCGCAATCCGTTCGGAGCGTGGCAAAGGGTGACCACCCCGCGGGCCCGACGCCCGCCTCACGGCCGGCCCAAGGGGCGATGCAGGCCATGTCCCGCGCGTTGCCACGCGCGGCCAGTCCCGGCACGCCGCGCGTCGTCGCATCATTCGCACGCGCCGGCCGCCGCGGCCGCGCGTCTGCTCCCGAGCCGCTTTCGTCTATGCGTTCTTCCCCCTCCCTTGGCGCGCTGGCGGTCGCCGTCGTGCTCGCCGCGACCGGCGCCGCGCCCGCGTGCGCCCAACCGGCCCAGCAGCCCGGCGCGTCGCCCACGGTGCCGCGATCGCTCTTCGCCGAGTCCGACTCGGCCTTCGTCCGCGACCACTACACGAAGCACGAGTACCGCATCGCGATGCGCGACGGCGTGAAGCTGTTCACGATCGTGTACACGCCGAAGGACACCGCCACGCGCTATCCGATGGTCATGCAGCGTACCTGCTATTCCATCGCGCCCTACGGCCCCGATGCGTACGCGCACACGATCGGGCCCGACCCGTTCATGCTCCGCGACCGGTACATCTTCGTCTACCAGGACGTGCGCGGCCGTTACAACAGCGAGGGCACGTGGACCAACGTGCGCCCGCTGCTGAGCGACGCGGAGAAGGCGCGCGACTCGAAGGCCACCGACGAGGCGAGCGACACGTACGACACGATCGACTGGCTGCTCAAGAACGTCCCGGCCAACAACGGGAAGGTCGGCCAGTGGGGGATCAGCTACCCGGGCTTCTTTACGACGGCCGGCGCGCTCTCCCGCCACCCCGCGCTCGTCGCGTCGAGCCCGCAGGCGCCGGTGACGGACTTCTACTTCGAAGACTTTCACCACAACGGCGCGCTCACGCAGGGGTACTTCTACACGTACCCACTGTTCGGCATCGCGACCGGCGGCCCACGCACCGACGCGTGGTGGGAACCCAAGATGGTGCAGCAGGGCCACAACGACGACTACGACTTCCAGTTAGGCCTCGGCCCCCTCCGCACGACCACCGATCGCTACTACCGCGACAACTTCTTCTGGCAGCAGATCATCCAGCACCCGGACTACGACGCGTTCTGGCAGGCGCGCGCCGTCCCGCCGCACCTCACCGGGATCAAGCACGCGGTGATGACCGTCGGCGGCTGGTTCGACGCGGAGGATCTGTATGGCCCGCTCGCGGTCTACAAAACGATCGAGCGGAACAGCCCGGGCACGTACAACACGATCGTCGAGGGCCCCTTCCGCCACGGCGGCTGGGCGCGCACGGGGGTCGAACACACGCTCCACGGCGACCTGTACTTCGGCGACTCGCTCGAGACGAAGTTCCAGCGCGACGTCGAGGCCGTGTTCTTCCGGCACTGGCTGAAGGGCCCGGCCGACGGCAAGACGGGGCTCCCGGACGCGCTCATGTTCGACACGGGGCGCAAGCAGTGGCGTGGCTTCGACGCGTGGCCGGCCAAGACCGCGCAGACGCGCAGCTACTACCTCCGGAGCCCCGGCGGGCTCGCGACGCAGGCGCCGACCGCCGCGTCGACCGGCCCCGGACGTCCGCCGGCGTTCCTCGAGTACGTGAGCGACCCGTCGCGCCCGGTGCCGAGCCGCTGCCTCGCCCCGACGATTCAGGGCCTCACGATGTACCAGTACATGAGCGACGACCAACGGTGCTTCGACGACCGCCGCGACGTGCTCACCTTCACCACCGACACGCTCCGCGAGGACCTGACGTTAGGCGGCGAGATCACCGCGCGGCTCAAGGTGAGCACGACGGGGCGCGACGGCGACTTCGTCGTCAAGCTCGTCGACGTGTACCCGATGAGCGAGCCCGACCACCCGTACATGCCGTACAAGAACGTGCACCTCGCCGGCTACCAGCAGCTCGTGCGCGGCGAGATCATGCGGGGGCGCTACCGCAAGGGGTTCGCGCGGCCCACGCCGATGACGCCGGGCGCGGTCGAGGACGTCACCTTCCGCCTGCAGGACGTGCTGCACACGTTCAAGAAGGGGCACCGGATGATGGTGCAGGTCCAGAGCTCGTGGTTCCCCGCGTTCGACCGCAACCCGCAGACGTACGTGCCCAACATCTACGAGGCGAAGTCGACGGATTTCGTGCCGGCGGCGGTGCGGGTGTACACGAACGCGGCGAACGCGAGCAGGATTGATGTGCAGGTGCTGCCGTGACGGGGGGTGTTTGGTGGGATCGGCGCGCTTGTCCGTGAACTGACGGGGATACGACGGCAGGGGATACGACGGCAGGGGATACAACGGCCGGGGATACGAGGGCAGGGGTGATGGAGCAGGAAGGGCACGACCAGACCGTCCCTGCCTCCTGCTCCATCACCGCTGCCGTTGTATCCCCTGCCCTGGTATCCCCGGCCGTCGTATCCCCTGTTCGTCACGGCCCCGCGCGACTCCCTGGAACGTCCGCCCCCTCACCTGCCCAACCGCGCCAACGCATACCGCACGGCCAGATCGCTCGTACTCCATAACTGCACGTCGCCCGCCGTCCCATACCGCACCGCCACCGGCCGGCCGCCGCGGAACTCGTAGCTCCACAGCTCCGACCGGAATCCCGACGCCGCGACCGCGCCTAACACCCGCGTCATCGCCGCGCGCATCCCGTCCGCGAGCGGCCCGCGGGGCGCCGCGGCGATGTGGTTCGTCATGCCGAGCACGAACAGGTTCGCCTCACGCCCCCACACCACGCGCGGCCCGTGGTACGGGTCCCGCGCGAACGCCTCCCACACCGCCGGGGGCGCGTACGCGTCGTTCGCGACCACCGGCCCCACCCGGTCCACGGAGAGCCCGACCGGGTAGTCGCGCGCGAACAGGCCGACGTCGCGGCGCAGCCGCGCCGCGCTGCCGCTGTCGGCGGTGGCGACCGCGGCCTCGGTGTCGCCGAGGAAGAGCCGCGTGGCGGGGTCGGTGCTCGCGACGCCGATCGGGCGGCCGGTCTCGTCGAGCGACACGGCCACGAACGTCAGCGAGTCGCGGTCCGCGCCCGAGCGCGCGAGCACGCCCGCCCAGTACGCGCGCTCCTCGGCCGGCATCGCCGCCAGCCGCGCCGCGACGTCGGCCTGCACCTGCGCGGGCCCGAGCCGGACGACGAAGTGCCGCTCCGCCCCGCGCCACGCCGCGACCGCGCGCCCGAGCGCGGCGGAGTCGCGCGCGTAGGTGCCTACCACCGTCGCGGGCGCGAGCTCCGGGGCGGACGCGGCCGGCGGCGCGACCGCGATCCCGAGGGCGGGCAGCGTCGCGAGGATGCGCCCGATCGCCTCCAGCGCGTGCGGCACCCACACGGCGTTCACGTCGTACGCGTATTTGCCGTTGGCGTACCCGACGCGGCTGTCGCGCCAGCTGAGCCCGGTGTACTGCCCCGGCGCCCGGGAGGGGAAGTCGACGAGGTGCGCCACCGACGGGTCGGCCGCGTAGGCCGCCGTCCGCCGTGCCACGCGCGCGAGTTCGCGCAGCAAGCGCGCCAGCCGCGTGTCGCCCCCGGACCCGTCTGCCGGCGCGAGGAGGAACGCGCGCTTGCGCGCCGCGGGCACCTGCGGGTCGGTGATCCAGCGCGCGACGAGCACCGGCACCTGGAAGTCGGTGTCGACCATGACGTAGTTCTCGCGCGTGCGCCGCGCGTCGGCGAGCACGGTGCGCGCCCGCACGCGCAAGCTGTCCGCCGCCCGCACGTCACCGCCCTCCGTCGCGCGCAGGCTCGCCGCGACGACGTGCGCGTACGCGACGCCTGCTTCCCGCACGGCCTGCTGGCCGATGGCCTCCTCGTGACTTACTGCACCCTCGGGCGAGAGCGCGCGGAGCACGCTCCCGATCACGACCTCGAGCGCCGCGTCGCGCCAGATCGGCCGCATCATCAGCGCCGTCATCAACTGGTCGCGGCCGAAGTAGGTCGCGTACGTCGGCAGTCCCGCCATGAACTTCTCGCGCGACGCGAGCAGCTCGACGCCGCGCACCTGGCGTTCGAGCACGCGCGCCTGGAGCCGAGCCGAGTCCGAGGCGTCCGGGCGCGCGGCCGCGGCGCGCGCGCGATCGACGAAGGCTAGGAAATCGGGCGTGAAGATCTCCTTGCGCGTCAGTGGCGTGAGCGTGCGGCCGGTCGTCGTCACGCGCACGGTGAGCGGGATGGGTCCGGACGTGGCCGCGCCGCGCGCCGCGAACGTGAACGTGTCGCCCACGCGCGCGACGGCCACGCGCCGCGCGTCCGCGCGCAACTCGACCGCCAGCGTGTCACGCCCGTCGAGCGTGGGCTGGACGACACGGGCGAGGTACTCGCCCGCGCCCGGCCGCGGCGGTGCTTGGAGGGTGAGCACGGGCTGCACGCGCGCGCGCAGCGTCGCGACGTCGGGTACGTCGAGCAGGGCGAGGTGCCGGCGCTGTTCGGTGGCGGGCAGGCGGGCGAGCGCATCGATCAGCGTGTCGAATTCCGCGACGCGGTACGGCGCCCCGCCGAACGGCGCCTGCTGATGCTTCTGGTCCTGGAACTCGCGCTCGACGCGCATCGAGCCCAGGACGAACAGCCCGATGCGGATGCGCGGCGCGTCGGAGACGACGCGGTACGTGAACGTGCGCGTGCCGGGGCGCCGGGCCGCTGCGACGCGCGAGACAGTCGCGCCCGCGCCGTCCCACCGCAGCACCGCGGGCCGCCCCGCGGCGTCGCGCGCGGTGAAGCCGACGCTCTCGTTTTCCGCGTCCGCGAGGACGTGGACGACGCGCCCGTCGCGCCCGTCGAGGTAGACCTGCACGGTGTTGTCCGCGGCGTCTCGGAATAGCCGAGTCTGGTACGCGTGGTATGCAGCACTGTCGTCCAGCCCTGCCTCCGGGAACGCCAGCACCGGCAGGATCGGATGCTCGGGGACGGCGGGTCGCGCGACCGGCGGCGTCCGACCGCGGTGCGCCGGAAGGCGGGCGGCCGGAAGGCGGGCGGCCGCGAGCAGCGCACCGGCGAGGAGGAGGTGCATACGAGGGCAGACCAGTCGAGGGCGGGGGACGCGCACGCGGGCGCGGGGCCCGCCAATGCTAGGCGTGCGACCTGGGTCACGCACGTCGGCGCACGTGCGCGCGGCGTACGGTCGTGACCGGTGACGCTCGTTCGACCGATCGGGTCTGCAGGGTAGATTCCGGTCAAACCGGGTCGGTCGTTCAGGCGACTGGTTCAGTCGTGACCACGCACGCATTCGGGAACCGCCGATCGTTGGTCGTGCTTGACATTCCCCAGGGCGGAGGCATGTTGCTGGCGGCTGAAAGCGCTCGATTCGGTTCGGAACACGTCGAACTCGTCGACGCACGTGTTACCGGAGTGTCTGCTCCTCTCGCCTTGCGGGTCCGACGTCCGTCTGCCGCGGCGGCCAGTTCGCGTGCGGTACGATGGTCCGACTCGGCCGCTGCGTGCAGGTGCTTCGCTCCCTCGGTTCCTCGCCCGCGCCGGGCGGGAGCGCCGTTCTACTTCGCAGCCTTCTGGAGGGCTGACGCATGACAGTAGTTCGTGGCTTGTTCGGCGCGTCCGTGGTTGGCGGTCTGCTCTGGGCGGCGCCCGTCCTCGCGCAGACCGGCACGGTCAACGGTCGGATCATCGACTCGACCAGCCAGCAGCCGCTGGCGGCAGTGACCATCCGACTCGTCGGAACGGAGCGCGGCGCGGCGACACGCGACGACGGCACGTACACCCTCGCCGCGGTGCCGACGGGGACGCAGTCGATCCGCGTGAGCCGCGTCGGGTACGCGGCGAAGGTCGTCGCCGTCACGGTCAACGCCGGCACCAACACGGCGCCGACGATTCAACTGCGGCAACTCGCGGCGACGTTGCAGGCGGTGGTGTCGGTGGGCTACGGCACGCAGCGGCGCGAGGCCGTCACCTCGGCGGTGGCGACGGTGAACACCGCCACGGCGCGCGTCGGCGTCCAGCCTAACGTCAACCAGCTCGTCCAGGGGCGCGCCGCGGGCGTCCAGGTCACGGGGAACGGCGGCGACCCGGGCGCGGGCGCGCAGATCCGCATCCGCGGCGGCTCCTCGATCTCCGCGAGCGACCAGCCGTTGTACGTCATCGACGGCGTGCCGATCCTCAACTCGTCCGACCAGCCGGCCGGTATCACGCCCGAGGCGGGCGGCGGCAGCGCCCCAGTCGCCCGGTCGCCGCTCAACACGTTGAATCCGGACGACATCGCCGAAATCTCGATCTTGAAGGACGCGTCGGCGACCGCGATTTATGGGTCGCGGGGCGCGAACGGCGTCGTCCTGATCACGACGAAGAAGGGGATCGCCGGCACGTCGACCGCGGAGTACACCGGCCAGATCAGCGCCGCCAACGCGGCCCGCACGTTCGACGTCCTCAGCGCCGATCAGTTCCGGACGTTCGTGCAGGACAACGTGAGCAAAGGGATCTTCAGCAAGGACCAGCTCTCACTGCTCGGCACGGCCAACACGAATTGGCAGAACGCGATCCTCCGGACGGCGCGGATTCAGGACCACAACCTGGCCTTTTCGGGCGGCTCGCAGAACACGCAGTATCGCGCCTCGCTGAACTACTTCGACAACCCGGGCGTCGTCGACGGCAGCGCGCTGACGCGCTACCAGGGGCGCCTCAACGGGACGTCGCAGCTGCTCAACAACAAGCTGAACCTGAACCTGAACCTGACCGCGTCGGACGTCCAGAACCGGTACCTCGCCGCGGAGAACACGGGCGGCTTCACCGGCGGCGTGTTCATCAACTCGGTCCAGTTCAACCCGACGCTCCCGGTGCTCAGTGGCACGGCGGGCGCGGCGAGCCCGTACAGCGAGATCGGGACGGGCGCAGGGCCAGCGGAACCCGGTCGGCCTCGTCAACCAGATCAACGACCGCGGCACGACCACCCGCGTGCTCGGCAACGTCCAGGGGCAGTACGCGATCCTGAGCAACCTCACGGCGACGGTCAACGTCGGCGTGGACCGGAGCAACGGTGGCCGCACCACGTACCAGCCCACCAACAGCCCCCTCGGCGCGGCGACCAACGGGCGCGGGTACATCGGGGAGCTCGACCTCACGGGCGCGACGGTGCAGACGCTGCTGACCTACGACAAGCCGTTCGAGACGAGCTTCCTGGGCCTCGGCCGGCAGTCGATCAACGCCGTCGGCGGCTACGAGTACAACAACTACCGCACGGGCACCTCCAGCCTCGAGCGCCGCAACTTCGTCACGGACGCGAACGGGGCCAACAACATCGGCGTCGGGTCCGACGCGAGCATCCCGCCCTCGTCGTACGTCGAGTACCGCAAGCTCTCGTCGATCTTCGCCCGCGCCAACTACGGGCTGCGCGACAAGTACTTCATCACCGGCGTGGTGCGCCGCGACGGCGCGTCGGTGTTCGGCGCCAACAACAAGTACGCCGTCTTCCCGAGCGTGTCCGCCTCGTGGCGGATCTCGGAGGAGCCGTTCTTCAGCAACAACGGCGTCTTCTCCGACCTCAAGCTGCGCGGCGGCTACGGCACGCAGGGGAACCAGGGCATTGGCCCGTACCAGACGCTGGCGCTGCTCGCCGCCGACCCGAACAACCGCTACCCGTTCGGCGGGACGCTGGTCACCGGCGTGCTCCCCTCGCAGAACCCGAATCCCAACCTCAGGTGGGAGACGACGGCCCAGGTCGATGCCGCCATCGACTACGGAATCTTCCGCAACCGCGTCACGGGGTCGTTCGAGTACTACAGCAAGACCACGCGCGACCTGTTGCTGACGGTCAACGTGCCGCAGCCGGCCGTCGTCGCCACGCAGCTGCAGAACATCGGCCGCGTCAAGAACGCCGGGTTCGAGGCGAACGTCGACGGGCAGGTGTTCAACGCGCCGGGGCGCACGCTCTCGCTCGGCCTCGTCTTCAGCGCCAACCGCAACCGGGTCCTCTCGCTCGGCAACAGCATCACGCGCCTCTTCACGGGCTTTGCGAGCGGCCAGGGCTTCTCGAACGTCCAGACGCAGATCATCACCCCCGGCCAGCCACTGGGCACGTTCTACGGGCCCGTCTTCGCGCGGCCGGGCACCGGGACCGACGCCGGCTACGACCTGTGCAACAGCTACAACGCATCCGGCGGGGTCGCCGGTACGGTCCGGTGCGGGGACGCCAACGCGATCGACCAGGACAAGAAGTATCTCGGCAACGCCAACCCGAGTTACGAAGTGGGCTTCCGGGGTCAGACCAACATCGGCCGCTTCGACGCGACGTTCCTCGTGCGCGCCAGCACCGGCTTCAAGGTCTTCAACAACACGGCGGCGGTGTACGCGTCGAAGGCGAACGCGGCCACCAACCGCAACTTCCTCGCGTCGGCGTTGAACGACGGACTCGGGCTGACCAGCGCCAACGTCTACGCGGCGAATTCGTATTCGTCGCGCTTCGTCGAGAGCGGCGACTTCCTCCGCCTGCAGAACGTGACCGTCGGCTACACCGTGAACCTGCGTAGCGTCTTCCGGCGGTCGACCACCGCTCGGTTCTACGTGTCGGGTGACAACCTGCTGCTCAGCACCAAGTACAGCGGGCTGGATCCTGAGGTGTTCACCGACGCGAACGTCAACGGGTACTCCGCGCGCGGCATCGACTACCTCTCGTACCCGCGGGCCCGGACGTTCACGTTCGGCACGCGCCTGGGGCTCTGACCGATGCGCTTCCGGACGCGTTTCACACCCAACCGAGACCTGACCCCAATGCCGAAGACGCACGCGGCTACCGCCACCCTCCGCACGGTGGCCACCGCCGTCGTGCTGGGCGCGGTCGCGGTCACGGGCTGCACGGACCTCACGGAGAATCCGCCCAGTCGTATCACCCCGTCCTCCTTCTTCCAGAACGACGCCCAGGTGCAGGCCGCCCTCGCGGGCGTCTACAACGGGCTCCGCGTGACGGAGACGGACTTCTGGAACATCAGCCAGGTCAGCTCGGACGAGACGATCGTCCCGACGCGCGGCACCGACTGGGACGACGGCGGCCAGTGGCGCGAGCTGTGGACCCGGTCGTACGGGCCCGCCTCGGGCGCGGGCAATCAGTCGATCAACGCTGCCTATTCGGGCATCTCCAGCGCGATTGCGAAGGCGAACGCGGTACTCGACCCGCTGAGCGCCGTGACGACGCCGGCCGCGAAGCAGGGCACGGCCGAGGCGCGGGCGCTGCGGGCGTGGTTCTACTACATGCTCATGGACGGCTTCGGGGGCGCGCCGATCATCACGAAGCCGGGTGTCTCGGGCGTGCCGCGGGCGTCGCGCGACTCGGTCGCCCGCTTCATCCAGGCCGAGCTCCACGCGGCCCGGCCCGACCTCCCCGCGACGTACGGGTCCGGCGGCCAGGGGCGCATCACGCAGGGCGCCGTCGATGCGATGCTCGCCAACCTGTACCTCAACTGGCACATCTATACCGGGACGGTGAGCGCGGGCGGCCTCACGCCGAGCAGCACCGTACGGTACGACTCGGTCCTCGCGGTCACCGACCGGATCATGAACTCCGGGCAGTACACGATGGCCCAGGACATCAACTCCTGGAAAGCGAACTTCGCGTACAACAACCAGGCGTCGAAGGAGAACATCTTCGTCGTCCGGAACCAGACGGTGTCCGGCCTGGGGCTCGACATCATCAACCGGATGTCGCACTACAACCATTTCAAGAACCCGGGCGGGTGGAATGGGTTCTCGGTTCTCGCGGACGCGTACAATCAGTTCGACACGTCCGACCAGCGGCGGTCGATCGTCCTGGCCGGTCCCCAGGTGTCGCTCGACACCCAGCAGCCGGTGACGACGCGCGCCGGGGCCCCGCTGGTGCTCAACGACATTCAGTCGCTCACCGCGGCCACCGAGGGGGACGGGTTCCGCGTGTACAAGTACACGCTCGACCCCAACCACACCGACCAGAACATGGGGAATGACTTCGTCATCTTCCGGTTGGGTGGTGTCATGCTGGACCGCGCGGAGGCGCTCTACAAGACCGGGAACCAGGCCGGCGCGCTGGCGCTCCTCAACACGCTGCGCGCCCGGTCTTACTCGCCGCCGCAGCCGCTCACGGGGACCATCACGGACGCGGTCATGCTGCACGAGCGGCTAACCGAGCTGACGAACGAGGGCAAGCGCCGTCAGGACATGATCCGCCTCGGCGGCTTCCTCACGCCGAAGCGGTTCCAGACGACGCCGACGCCGCCGTACGCGGTGCTCTTCCCGATTCCACTCACGCAGCTTCAGGCGAATCCAGCGCTCACGCAAAACCCGGGGTACGGAGGGTAACCCGGCGCTCGGCTCGGCGGAGGTGCGCCGGGACGAGCCGGATCGTGCGCGAGCTGGATCGTGCGCGAGTTGATTGTGAAGGTGTCGGAGCCCGCCCGCCAGCACCGGGGCGGGCTCTGTTCGTTTGTGTATCTTGCAGAGCCTCACGCCGCGGCCTCGTCTGCGGCCCCCGCGCGCCACCTCCGCCCGTTCCCCTCCTCCTTTCCCCGCCCGGTCCGATGCCGTCCGCCCGCGCCGCGCAGCACGCCGTTAGGCGCTGGACGCGCGCGCTGCACCGCGTGGCGACCGGCGCGTGCGCGGCGGCCTGCGCTGCCGGCGCGGTCGCGTGCTCCGGGGCCGGCGGCGCGACGGCGTCGACCGCGGACGTGCGGCTCGCGCGCGCGCCCGCGCCGGACGGCCGGCTGTTCACGCAGCTGCCGTCGGCCTACACGGGGGTACACTTCGTCAACCGGCTCAAGGAGAGCGCGGACCTTAACGTCTTCCGGTACCGCAACTTCTACAACGGCGGCGGGGTCGGTCTCGGCGACCTCACCGGCGATGGCCTCCCCGAGATTCTCCTCACGTCCAACCAGGGCGGCCCGCGGCTCTACCTGAACGAGGGGCACTTCCGCTTCCGCGACGTCACCGACGAGGCGGGGCTCAAGACTCAACCGGGCTCGTGGACGACCGGGGTCACCTTCGCCGACGTGAACGGCGACGGGAAGCTCGACATCTACATCTGCCACGCTGGCAACAGTCCGCCGGAACGCCGCCGGAACGAACTCTACATCAACCAGGGGCTCGACAAGAACGGCGTCCCGACGTTCAGGGACGAGGCCGAGGCGTACGGAGTGGCCGACGTCGGCGGCTACGCGACGCAGGCGGTGTTTTTCGACTACGACCGCGATGGGCGGCTCGACCTGCTCGTCGTGCGGAACTCGCCCAAGCCGGTCACCAGCTTCGGCGTACGCAACACGCGGAACGTCCGCGACCCGTACGGTGGCGCAAAGCTCTACCACAACGACGGCGGAAGAGCCGGCGTAGCCGGCGACCACCCGCACTTCACCGACGTGAGCGCGAAGGCCGGCATCTACGGTCCCGAAAACGCGTTCGGACTCGGCGTGGTCGTCACCGACGTCAACCGCGACGGCTGGCCCGACATCTACGTGTCGCACGACTACTACGAGCGCGACTACCTGTACCTGAACAACGGGGACGGCACGTTCACCGAGGCGCTCGACAAGGCGATGACGGTGGACAGCTACTTCTCGATGGGGTTGGACGTCGCCGACGTCGACAACGACGGGTGGCCCGACGTCTACACGACCGACATGTTGCCGGAGGACGACTACCGGCTGAAGACGATGACGTCGTACGAGGGGTGGGACGTCTACCAAGAGAAAGTGCGCACCGGCTACGGATACCAGCTGATGCGCAACATGCTCCAGCACAACAACGGGATCGGCCCCGGTGGGCTCACGTTCAGCGAGGTGGGACAGATGGCCGGCGTCGCGCGCACCGATTGGAGCTGGGGCGCGCTCATCGCCGACCTCGACCTCGACGGCTTCAAGGACATCTACGTGACCAACGGCGTCGCGAAAGACGTCACGAACCAGGACTACGTCGCGTACCTCGCCGACCAGGAGACGATGAAGTCGGTCACGGCGGGCGGGCGCGTGGATTTCCTGCGGCTCGTCGGCGCGCTGTCGTCGACGCCGATCCCGAACTACGCGTTCCACAACGACGGCGCGCTGCACTTCACGAACCGGAGCTCCGCGTGGGGGCTCGACACGCCGAGCTTGTCGAACGGTGCGGCGTACGCGGACCTCGACGGCGACGGCGCGCCGGACCTCGTCGTCAACAACATCGACCAAGACGCGTTCGTCTACCGCAACAACGCGCGCACGCTCCTCCCCGGCAACCACTACCTGCAGCTCGAACTCGCGGGCGAGGGCGGGAACCGGTTCGGGATCGGCGCGCGCGTCACCGTGCGGAGCGGGGCCGACCAGTTCTACCAGGAGCTCGAGCCGACGCGCGGATTTCAGTCGAGCAGCGACTACGTGCTGACGTTCGGCCTTGGCGCGCGCGCGGCCGTCGACTCGGTCACGGTCGAGTGGCCCGACGGACGGGTGAACGTGCTCCGTCAGGTCGCGACGAACCGGCGCCTCACCGTGCGGCACGCCGACGCGGGGCCGGCCGCGCCGGTCGTGCCGCCGGCCGTGACCGCCGCGGCCGCGGCGAAGGCCGTCGTCGCGCACGCGCTCGTCGCGGACGTGACCGACGAGGTGAAGCTCGCGTACGTGCACCGCGAGAACGACTTCGTCGACTTCGACCGCGACCGGCTGATCCCGAAGATGCTCTCGACCGAGGGCCCCGCGCTCGCCGTGGCCGACGTGAACGGCGACGGCCTCGACGACTTGTACCTGGGCGGCGCGAAGGATCAGCCGGGGGAGCTGCTCCTGCAGCAGCCGAATGGCACGTTCGTGAAGAGCAACCCCGGGCTCTTCGAGCAGGACGCCACGTCCGAGGACGTCGGCGCGGTGTTCTTCGACGCCAACGGTGACGGCAAGCCCGACCTCTACGTCGTGAGCGGCGGGAACGAGTTCTCGGAGGAGTCGCCCGCGCTGCAGGACCGGCTGTACCTGAACGACGGGCACGGACACTTCCACAAGGCACCGCCCGGGAGCCTGCCGAACGAGACGATCGCCGGCTCGCGCGCGGTCGCGGCCGACTACGACGGCGACGGCGACCAGGACCTGTTCGTCGGCGGGCGCGTGGTGCCGTGGAAGTACGGCGTGGCGCCGCGCTCGATGCTGCTGCAGAACGACGGGCGCGGGCACTTCACCGACGTCACCGAGAAGCTCGCCCCCGAGCTCGCG
>JAABUZ0100007329.1_pt1 | contig 13348 bp, 9 predicted proteins | sample 5562091 | NCBI WGS metagenome assembly JAABUZ01 (sample SAMN12813069, study PRJNA571459) | rock metagenome | isolation source: Antarctica rocks | place: Antarctica: Victoria Land, Linnaeus Terrace sud | collected 2015-12-21 | reverse complement strand
CCTGCCCTGACCGGGGAGGTACTTGTGATGATGGGAGCCGTGTGACGTGAGAGCGTCACGCACGGTTCTGAGAGAGCCGGGCGGTGCGATCCCGCCCGGCCACTCGCCTTCGCGAAAGGCCAGCAGTAATCTTTGCTGGTATCGCGGGCTGGGCTGATTCGGGCGAGTACGACGTGGTGTTTCTGTGCGTGAGCATCAGCGGATGATCACGAAAAGTGCGCCCGGCAGGATTCGAACCTGCGACCGGCGGATTAGAAGTCCGCTGCTCTATCCAGCTGAGCTACGAGCGCTTGCGTGGTAGAGCGTAGCGAACCAACCTGGTCACTTCGTCCCAGGACGAGGCCGTCGCCGAGCGCAGCCACCAGGATCAGGTGAGCAACGCCGCAGCCGACGTCGGACCCGCCCCAGCTGGGTACGCTTGAACAGTGCCTGAGAAGACGTTTTCCGACGCCGGTGACGTTCTGATTCCGGACGCCGCTTCCGTCGCCGACATTGCCGTTGCTACCCCGGCCCCGGATATCGCAGCCCCGGATACCGCACCACCTGATACCGCGGCCGCCGATAGCGCCCGACGGCCGGTTCCTCCGGTCGGCGAGGTACCGGGCGGCTCGGGAGCCGCGCGGGACAAGTGGACGGTCACCGCTGTGGCGTTGGCGGTGCTGGCCATCGGGGCGTGTGTCGCTGTTCTGATCTCCACCCTGGTTCCGACCAGGGGGGTGGTGGCCGGTATCCCGGATTCAGGTCGGTTCACCGAGTTGACCCTGTCCGGGATGAAGGCGCTTTTCGATCTGTCGGCCGCCCTCACCATCGGTTGGCTGGTCGCCGCACTCGCGCTTGCGCCACCGCAGAGGTCCGGGCTCTTGGACGTCGGCGGCTACCGCGCCATGCGGGTTGCCTCGTTGTCGGCAGCGGTGTGGACCGCGGTGTCCATCGCAATGGCGGCGCTGACGACGGCTGACATCGCCGGCCGGCCCCTCGGCCAGGCTCTCAACGCAGAGACGATGATCTTCAGCATCCAGAATTACACCGAAGTCCGCGGGTATCTGATCTGCGCCTTCCTCGCTGTGTCGATCGCCCTGTTCGCCCGGGTGGTCCTCCGGCCGGGATGGGCAGCGCTCCTGCTGATCGCAGCACTCGCGGGCCTGTTGCCGCAGGCGCTCTCCGGGCACGCATCGGGCAGCGCCGATCACGACGTCGCTGCCGACACCATGATCTTTCACCTCGTCGGCATCTCGTTGTGGATCGGCGGACTTCTTGCATTCCTGGGAATGGTTCGTCAGAAGGTGAGCAACCTGGCCGTGGTCGCGCGTCGATACTCGACGCTGGCGTTGGTGGCCTTCATCGCCGTTTCGATCTCCGGAATCGTCAACGCCTGGATCCGGCTGACCTATCTGTCGGATTTGTGGACCACCCCCTACGGGCGGTTGGTCGTGATCAAGGCGGTCGCGCTGGTTGCGCTCGGCATCTTCGGGTATGCCCAGCGCAGTCGCGCCCTGCCGGCCATTGGAATGGGCAGGCGGCGTCCGCTGGTGCGGTTGGCGACGATCGAACTCCTCCTGATGGGCGCAACCGTCGGTGTTGCGGCAGCATTGGGCCGCACCGCGCCGCCGCCGCCGAGCGGTGTGCTGCCCACCGGCCTCAACGCACAGGTCGAACCGATCCTCGGTTTCTCGTTGGCCGGCGAGCCGACGATCGCCCGCCTACTGTTCGATTGGCGATTCGACTACATCCTCGGGACGGCGAGCGTCGCTGCCGTTGTCCTGTACCTGGTCGGGGTGCGCCGCCTCCGCCGGCGAGGTGATGCGTGGCCGAAGGGGCGCATCATCGCTTGGCTGATCGGCTGCCTGATCATTCTGCTGGCGACATCTTCCGGCCTCGGACGTTATGCGCAGACGCAGTTCTCGCTGCACATGATCGCCCACATGATGCTCGGGATGATGGCGCCGATCCTGCTGGTGCTCGGCGCTCCGGTGACCCTCGCGCTCAGGGCGCTGCCGGTTGCCGGACGCGGCAGTCCGCCGGGTCTGCGCGAAGGGATCGTCGCGGTGGTGCACGGCCGTGTCGCCAAGGCGCTCACGCACCCGCTCGTCGTTCTGCCACTGTTCATCGGGTCGTTCTACGCGATCTACTTCACCGGTCTGTTCCAGCAGATGATCACGTCCCACTTCGGCCACTTGCTGATGAGCGTCCACTTCCTGGTGGTCGGGTACCTCTACTACTGGGTCATCATCGGCATCGACCCCGGCCCGCGCCGCCTGCAGCCCATCCTCAAGCTGGGACTGCTGCTGGCCGCGCTGCCGTTCCACGCCTTCTTCGGTCTCGCACTGATGAGTTCGCACGAGTTGATGGCTGCCAACTACTACCGCGGTCTCGGGCTGCCCTGGGTGAGCGACCTGTTGGCCGACCAGAAGCTCGGGGGAGCCATTGCCTGGGGTGCGACCGAGGTGCCGATCCTGATCGTGCTGATCGCGCTGCTGTCCCAATGGGCGAAAGCGGACGACCGCGAGAACAAGCGTGTCGATCGACACAAGGACGCGGTCGGCGACGATGAACTCGACGCCTACAACAACATGCTGGCAAGCATGGCGGCTCGGACTGTGGCCCCTAGCGAAGCGCCGAGATCTGCCCGAGCGTCGACAACTCCGCAATAGCTTTGTCCCCATGCCTCCTGGCCATCCACAATCTGTAGTGAGCCTCTTTGCGGCTGGGCCAGGCACTGCGACGGTGGGTCCATCAGCAAGCGCGGCTCAGCCGCCAGTCGAGGGGACACCAGATGCGAAATGACGGCGCAGTACTCACCATGTCAGGTCGGGCGGCAAGCAACCCGACGATCTCGGGCGGCAAAGGGGAGCGCGTTTCCTTCAGAGCCGTCTCCACCGAGCGCCGATTCGACGAGGCGAGCGGGGATTGGATCGACGGGGACGAATTCGGCGTGACGATCGTCTGTTGGCGGCAGCTGGGCGCGTCCGTCCTGCAACTGCTGCGCAAGGGCGACCCGGTGGTCGTGGTCGGCAAGATAAGCACCAGAAAGTACGAGAAGGACGGCGTTCTCGACTACTTCACGGAGGTCAAAGCCGACCACGTGGCGTTCGACGTCGCACGCTCACCCGGCCGACTCAAGCGTGACGACACCGACCCGAGCCCGGTCCGGAGTGGTGGACGTCAGGACGGCGAGCACGGTCAGGAAGTGGCCCGTACCGAGCCCGATGCTGGACCAGGCACGGAGGATCCGTTCCAGGCGGCAACGGCGAACGCAAGCCGTCCGTTGGTCGAGGTGGCGTGAGGCGAGGGCGGGACGGCAGCACCGTGTAGGGCAGACTGAATGGGTAGTCCGTCGCTGCGGGCCGGCCCGATGGCCGGCCCGCTGGCCGGACCCGGCCCGTCCGGCGTTCTCGCCACGGGCACCCGTAGCTGCTTGTGAGAGGGAAGTCGTGCCCGAATTCATCTACACCATGAAAAAAGCCCGTAAGGCGCTCGGCGAGAAGGTTCTTCTCGACGACGTGACCATGTCGTTCTACCCGGGCGCCAAGATCGGCGTGGTCGGCCCCAACGGTGCCGGCAAGTCGACGATCCTCAAGATCATGGCTGGGCTGGACACGCCCAGCAACGGCGAAGCTTTCCTGACCCCCGGCTACTCCGTCGGCATCCTGATGCAGGAGCCTGAGCTCGACGAGACAAAGAACGTACTGGAGAACATCCAGGAGGCCTACGGCCCGCTGAACGCCAAGCTTGCCCGCTACAACGCGGTACTGGCCGAGATGGAGACGAACTACACCGACGAGCTGCTCGAGGAGATGGGCAACCTCCAGGAGGAGCTCGACCACGCCAACGCCTGGGACCTCGAGGCGCAGATCGACCAGGCGATGGACGCGCTCCGCTGTCCACCCGGCGACGCCGACGTCACCATCCTGTCCGGCGGTGAGCGCCGCCGGGTGGCGTTGTGCAAGCTGTTGCTGTCCGCTCCGGATCTGCTGCTGCTCGACGAGCCCACCAACCATCTGGACGCCGAATCGGTGCTTTGGCTCGAGCAGTACCTGTCCAGCTACGCCGGCGCCGTCCTGGCCGTGACCCACGATCGGTATTTCCTCGACAACGTCGCGCAGTGGATCGCAGAGGTGGATCGGGGACGGCTCATTCCGTACGAGGGCAACTACTCCACCTACCTGGAGAAGAAGGCCGATCGGATGTCGGTCGAAGGTCGCAAGGACGTCAAGCTGGCCAAGCGGCTCCGGGAGGAGCTGGCCTGGGTCCGTTCCGGCGCGAAGGCGCGGCAGGCCAAGAACAAGGCCCGGCTGGACCGGTACGAGGAGATGGCCGCTGAGGCCGATCGGACCCGCAAGCTCGACTTCGAGGAGATCCAGATCCCGATGGGTCCGCGCCTCGGGTCGATCGTGGTCGAGGTCGACCAGCTCAAGAAGGGCTTCGGGGACCGCGTGCTGATCGACGGGCTGTCGTTCACGTTGCCGCGCAACGGGATCGTCGGCGTGATCGGCCCTAACGGGGTCGGCAAGACCACGCTGTTCAAGACCATCGTGGGGCTGGAGGCGCCGGACAATGGCGGCGTCAAGGTCGGTGACACGGTCAAGCTGTCCTACGTCGATCAGAACCGCGGCGGGTTGGACGCGAAGAAGAACGTGTGGGAGACGGTTTCCGACGGCAATGACTTCATCAAGGTCGGCCACACCGAGATGCCGTCCCGGGCCTACGTGTCCGCCTTCGGGTTCAAGGGTCCTGACCAGCAGAAGGCAGCCGGCGTGCTCTCCGGCGGTGAGCGCAACCGGCTGAACCTGGCGCTGACCCTGAAGGAGGGCGGCAACCTGATCCTGCTCGACGAGCCGACCAACGACCTCGACGTTGAAACGCTCAGCTCACTGGAGAACGCCCTGGAGAACTTTCCGGGCTGCGCCGTGGTCATCTCGCACGATCGCTGGTTCCTGGACCGGACGTGCACCCACATCCTGGCCTGGGAGGGCTCCGACGCAGATCCGGCCAAGTGGTACTTCTACGAAGGCAACTTCTCCGACTACGAGAAGAACAAGATCTCCAGGATGGGTGCCGATGCGGCGCGTCCGCACCGGGTCACGCACCGCAAGCTCAAGCGCGAAGACTGATCGGTCCAGCCAGGGCAGCCCGCAGTGCTGCCCACCGAGGAAAAGCCGCCGTGAACAGCGACGACACGTCGTCGAGCCGGTAGCGCCGGGCTAGGCTTCCATGCGGCAATGGCGCCGAGATCGCAGAAAGCGAAGTCGATGACGAAGACGGATCGGAATTCGGCCGCAACTCCGGCCACCGGTGGTGGGACGAGTTCGGTGGACGAGGCTTGTCGACTTCGCCCCGAGGCGGAGACGTTGATCCGATCTTATTTCGCGCACGTGCCCGAAGAAGATCGACCACGCAGCCCCCGGGACGTCCTCAATATCGTCGAGAGCCATCTACGGGTGGCGCGGCAGCGGAAATCTGGGACCGCTGCGATCCGCATCTTCAATCCCAGCGTCGCGACCGACACCGAACGCGCCTGGTCAGCGACCTCCACCGTCATCGACATCGTGAACGACGACATGCCCTACGTCGTCGAATCGGTGGTCTCCGCCATCACCGAATCAGGCGTGACGGCGCACCGGGTGCTGCACCCGATCCTGGCCGTTCGGCGAGGGAACGACGGTGAGTTGCTCGAAGTAGCAGGCGAATCGCGACGAGGGATGGACCCGCGGGACTGCACCGCCGAATCGTGGGTACACATCCTCATCGACCGGCTCTCCGATGCCGAACGCGCCGAGTCCATCGAGGAGTCGCTGCACGCAGCGCTGGAATCGGTCCGCGCGGTGGTGACCGATTCCGCGGCGTTGATCGGTGCAGCCGCGGTGGTCGCGTCGGAACTCCGATCCTCCATCTCTCCGCGCTCCACTCAAGAGGTCGCCGAGGTGACCGACCTGCTCTATTGGCTGACCGCCGGGAATCTCACCTTCCTCGGTTACCGGTGCGACGAGTCCGTGCCGGGTGGGCACGCCGACCAGATCAGCCCGGTGCCGGACAGCGGCCTCGGAATTTTGCGGGACGGACTGGCCTGGGCTGCCGATTTCGACGATGAGTGGGTCAACGCCGATGCCTCCGCCGGTCACCTGGTATTGACCCAGACGTCCAAGGGAACCGCACTGAGCCGAGAGTTGCCGCCCTTCTCGATTGCCGTTCGCATCCTGAACTCGGACGGCCACATCGTCCGCCAGCACCGCTTTCTCGGTGTGCTCACGCCGCGCGCGCTGAACGCCGAGATCACCGCGGCCCCGGTGCTCCGGCAGACCGTGGCTCAGGTGCTGTCCGGATTGGGCGCAGCTCCGGACTCATACACCGGACAACGCGCGATGGAGCTGCTGGCCGCCTATCCGCGGGCCGAGCTCTTCTGGGCGCCTGCCGAGAAAGTGCTGGAAACCGTGAGCGGCGTGCTGCAGCTGTCCAGCCGCCGGCGCCTGCGCGCATATCTGCAGCCTGATCCCTTCGGCCGCTTCATCTCTGTTCTGGTGTATCTGCCAAGGGACCGATACACCACGGATTCTCGCCTCGCCATGCAGAAGGTCCTGATGGACACCTTGCGGGGCACGAGCCTGCGTTACACGGCGCGGGTGGGGGACTCGCTGTTGGCGACCGTGCACTTCGTTCTCAACATCGATTCGGACCACCCGGTATCCCTGGACCGCGAAGCCGAGGCGGACCTGACGAGGCTGTTGCGCGCCACCATTCGCACCTGGGAGGACCGGCTCGTCGTAGCCGTGGTGGGTGGCGACGAAGAGCTCGACACCGCCGCGGCGCTGACCCGGTACGCCCAGGGTTTCGACGAGGCTTACAAGGAGGACTACCAGGTCGACGACGCCGTCTACGACCTGCGTCAACTCGACGCGCTGACCGGGCCGGACGACCTGCGTCTCGCCTTCACCCTCTCGCCGGCGCACACCTCCGAAAGTCGGCGGCTGAAGCTTTACGTCACCGGCGGGGCGGTCACGCTGTCCCGGGTGCTGCCGGTGCTGCAGAGCCTGGGCGCCGAGGTGATCGACGAGCGGCCGTACGAAGTGCGGCGCACCGACGGAACCCGTTGCCGCATCTACGACTTCGGTCTCCGCTTCCCACCCGAATTGCTCCCGGAAGAAGCAGAGCTGGCAGCCGCGCGGGATCGCTTCTCGGCGGCCTTCATCGCGGTGTGGAGTCATCAGGCCGAGGTCGACGGGTTCAATTCGCTGGTCCTGGTGGGTGGTCTGGACTGGCGGCTGACCGCGATCCTGCGCGCCTATGCGCACTATTTACGGCAGATCGGTTCGCCGTACACGCAGGGCTACGTCGAGCAGGTGCTGGCCGCCAATCCGGCCATCACGGCCGACCTCGCCGCACTCTTCGTCGCCCGGTTCGATCCCGCCTTCGTCGGGTTGGATGACGCCGATCACCGCACGCGCGAAACGGATCGACTCACCGCCAACATCACGGCGGCCCTGGACGATGTCACCAGCCTGGACGCGGACCGCATCCTTCGCACCTATCTGAGCCTGATCACCGCGACACAGCGCACGAACGCCTACCGCACCGATGCGGAAGGGAACCGGCGCGAGACGTTGTCGTTCAAACTGAACCCGCATCTGGTCCCCGGTGTGCCGAAACCGGTTCCGGCTCATGAGGTATGGGTGTATTCACCGCGACTGGAGGGTGTGCACCTCCGCTTCGGCGCGGTGGCGCGAGGGGGCCTGCGTTGGTCGGACCGGCAGGAAGATTTCCGCACCGAGGTGCTCGGCCTGGTCAAAGCGCAGGAAGTGAAGAATGCGGTCATCGTTCCAGTCGGCGCCAAGGGAGGCTTCGTCCTCAAGCAGCAGCCCTCGCCGACCGGCGATCCGGCCATCGACAGGGACGCTTTGCTCACCGAAGGCATAGCGTGCTACCGCCTTTTCGTCGCTTCGCTGCTCGATCTGACGGACAACCGGGTGGACGGCACGATCGTGCCGCCGGAACTGGTCGTGCGACACGACGCGGACGACTCCTACCTGGTGGTGGCTGCCGACAAGGGCACCGCGACGTTCTCCGACATCGCCAACGGCGTAGCTGCCGACTACGGATTCTGGTTGGGCGATGCGTTCGCCTCGGGGGGCAGCGTCGGCTACGACCACAAGGCGATGGGCATCACTGCACGTGGCGCCTGGGAGTCGGTGAAGCACCACTTCCGGGAGATCGGCGTCGACACCCAGTCGCAGGACTTCTCCTGTGTCGGGATCGGCGACATGTCCGGTGATGTTTTCGGCAATGGAATGCTGCTGTCCGAACATCTGCGCCTGGTGGCCGCATTCGACCACCGGCACATCTTCGTCGACCCCGACCCCGACCCCGCCGGGAGTTTCGCCGAGCGCAAGCGGCTCTTCGAGTTGCCGAGGTCGTCGTGGGCCGACTACGACGCCGCATCGATCTCCGAAGGCGGCGGGGTCTGGCCGCGCACGGCGAAGTCCATTCCGATCAGTGCGGGGATGCGGACCTGTCTGGGCATCGAGGACGGGGTCACGGCGTTGTCGCCGGTGGAGCTGATCAGGGCCGCACTGCTGGCGCCGGTCGACCTGCTCTGGAACGGCGGCATCGGCACCTATGTCAAGTTCTCGCTCGAGCCCAACGCGGCAGCCGGCGACAAGGCCAACGATGCCGTCCGCGTCAACGGCTCGGAGTTGCGGGCGAAGGTGATCGGCGAAGGGGGCAACCTCGGCGTCACCCAGCTCGGTCGGATCGAGTTCGCCAGGGCCGGCGGCCGGATCAATACCGACGCGATCGACAACTCGGCCGGGGTGGACACCTCCGATCACGAGGTGAACATCAAGATCGCGCTCCAGCCGGCGCTGGCGAGCGGGAAGCTTTCGGCCGCCGGCCGGGACGAGCTGCTCGCCTCGATGGCCGATGAGGTCGGCGAGTTGGTACTCGCCGACAACAGGGCGCAGAACAGGGTTCTCGGAGTGTCGCGGCATCACGCGGTACCCATGCTCTCGGTCCACTCCCGATTGATCGACTCGCTCGTCGCCGCGGGCCGGTTGGACCGAGGGCTGGAGTTCCTGCCCAGCCACGTGCAGATCGCCGCACGGGTAGCTGCGGGGGAGCCGTTGACCTCACCCGAGCTGTCCGTGCTGTTGGCCTACGTCAAGTCGGCGCTGTCGGAGGCAATGTCGTCGGGCGGTCTGCCGGACGAACCGGCATTCACCAGCCGCCTGCCGGAATATTTTCCGCACGCGCTCAGGGCGGCGTCGGACGACGGAATGATCGACATCGCTGACCATCCACTGGCCAGGCAGATCGTCACCACCATGACGGTGAACGACCTGGTGAACGGAGCCGGCATCACCTATGCGTTCCGGTTGCAGGAAGAGATGGCCGCCTCCTACACCGACTCCATCCGCGCTTATGCAGTGACCACCGCGGTGTTCGGGTTGCGGGAGATGTGGGCGGACATCGCAGCGCTCGACAACGAGATCGCCTCCGCATGCCAGGATCACCTCTACCTGGAAGTGCGGCGTCTGCTCGATCGCGGATCCCGCTGGTTGCTGACCCATCGACCGACGCCGCTGGATGTGGCGGCCGAGATCGAGCGCTACCAGGCGGCGGTCGCGACACTTACGCCGAAGATGCCCCGGCTGGTGCAGGGTGTGGAACACGACAACGTTCGGGGAGATGCACTGCGGCTGGTCGAACTCGGTGCGCCGGCCGAGCTGGCCAATCGCGTCGCGTATTCGCTCTATACGTTCAGCGTGCTCGACATCGTCGACGTGGCGAGTCAGGTGGAAGCCGATCTCGTCGTGACGGCGGATCTGTACTACGCACTGTCGGCACGTCTCGACTTCGACCGGATCCTGTCGTCGGTGACCGCGCTGGAGCGCGGCGATCGCTGGCACGCATTGGCCCGGCAGGCACTCCGCGACGACCTGTACCGGTCGATGCGGTTGATGACGACGGACGTGCTGGGTATCACCGACCCAGACCTCGACGTCGTCGCCCGGATCGAGCAATGGGAGAATCAGGCGCCCGCCAAGGTGACTCGAGCCCGAGCCACGCTCAGCCAGATCGCCGCGGCCGGAGCTGTTGACCTGGCGGCGCTCTCGGTGGCAGCCAGCGAAGTACGGTCGATGTTGCGCTGATTCAAGACTTTTTCTCAGACCTCCGGATGCTCCGACCCCGGGGCCTCCGGATCCCCGACCGCGAGACGGGGAGTGACTGCCATGATGATCCAAACCGTCCGCTGAGCATCGAGAAGGGCCTGTTCGTGCAAACGACCCACCCCACCGGCAGGCGGTACACCACGGAGGTCCGGGTGCGCTGGTCCGACCTGGACGCCTACGGCCACGTCAACAACGCCCGCGCGCTCACCCTGCTCGAAGAGGCCCGCGTCGATTGGTTGTTCACCGAAGCCACCCTGCGGGGGGCGACCGGTCTGACCGGCGGCATGGTGGTCTCTCGATTGGCAATCCACTACAAGCACTCGATCGGCTTCGGAGCGCCGGTGAGCGTGTCGATGGGTGTGGTGGAGCTCAAGAGTGTCTCCACGACGATCGACTACCTCGTCACGGCCGAGAGCAAGATCAGCATCACGGCCACCACGCAGCTGGTTCCGGTTGATCCGGTCAACTGGCGACCACGACGATGGGACACCGCAGAGCGCGCGTTTCTGACCGAATACCTGGCGGGCTGAAATGGCAGTACTTCGACCTGCTGACAAAGCCGACCGTGATGACGCGGCGGCATTCGCGGGACGGGTGGCCCGCTGGGACCCGGCCGGACCGGTTCGGCTCAAGGCTTTCGCCGACGGATCGGTCCGGATCTTCGCGACCACGCCGTTCGACTCTCTGGTTTCCCGCACGATCTCGGGCGAACTCGACCCTCGGGACATCACGGTGTACGCCGGCAACCTGCTCTCCGGATTGGCGGTGGCCGTCGATACGAACGTCGATCCGGGGCAGGTGGTGGATTCTTTGTGGCGCTCCCAACTGCCACCCGCCGCCGGCTGGATCGCGGTCGACACGGTTCCCGCTCAGCTGCTCACCGACCTCGCCGACCAGGGCACCAGCCAGGCACGCGACAATCCCGGACCCGCCGGTGGCGCTTCGACCGCACTTCTGGACACCGAAGTACTCACCGTCTCCGGCGCCGGAATGCACGTGGTCGTGCCGCTGCGAATGTTGTTCGCGTTGTCGGGCATGGGCTTTGCGCCCCAATCCGAGGGCGAGCAAGTTCGGGTGAGCGCCACCGATTCGTGGGTGCGGATAGACGCGCGATTCGGTGCTGTACTGCGTCGACGCCATTCGTTGTTGCCGTTGCTGCTGTGAGTTCGTACTAACTGTTCAGTACTAACTGTTGACCATGCTGTCCGCAGCCATCACCAAGTAGGACCACAACTTCTCGTGCGCCTCGGGGCTCAGATTCGCGCGGTCCACCGCCTCGGACATCGCAGCCAGCCACGCGTCTCGTTCGACGACGCCGATGACGAACGGAGCGTGGCGCAAGCGAAGTCGCGGATGACCGCGCTGGTCGGAGTAATCCCGGGGGCCGCCCCAATACTGCTCGAGGAACATGCGGAAGCGGATCTCCGCAGGCCCGAGGTCCTCCTCCGGATACAGCGGCCGAAGGATCGGATCGTGCTCGACGATTGCGTAGAAGCGAGCCACGATGCCTTCGAAGGTAGGTCGCCCGCCAACCGAGTCGTAGAAGGATTCTGGTGCAGTCACCGGTTCATTGTCCGCCCATCGGCGTCGCGTCGCGGCCGCGCGCACCGGCCGCCACACAGTTTGTTGTCCAAAGGTCTGGCTTGGCGGCCGTTCGCAAGGTTCACTAGGGCAGGGTGCTGACCAGTCGGTCACGCCGCAGTGACGGCTGAGGTAGCGGGTGGTGAGGGTTCGCCGTGGACATCGGAATCGGCGTCGGCAGAGGCCGGGTGCTGCTCCTCAACGCCACCCACGAACCACTGGCGGTGGTCACCGGTCGACGCGCAGTCGTGCTGATGCTGGCCGGAAAGGCCGAGTGCCTGGTCGAGCAGGCTGCGGGTGAGGAGGTCAGGTCGCCCACTTTCACCCTCGCTGTACCCGCCGTCCTGCGCCTCAATCGGTTCGTCCGAGTGCCGTACGCACCCGCGGCGGCCATCACCAGGGCCGGAATACTGCGACGGGACCGCCGCCGATGCGCCTACTGTCGAAGCGCCGGGGACACGATCGACCACGTCATCCCGCGCAGCCGCGGAGGATTGCACTGCTGGGAGAACTGCGTCGCCTGCTGCTCGAGGTGCAACGCAAGGAAGGCCGATCGTCTACTGCTCGAAATCGGCTGGTCGCTGCCCTTCGTGCCGGCCAGCCCCCGCAGGATCGGCTCTGGACGGCTGTGGCTCAGCGAGGATGCCGACCCCGCCTGGCAGCCATGGCTCGGATCCGCAGCCTGAAGAACATCGGCTTGATCGCATCCGGTCCCTTCGACCCTGGATCGCATCCGGTCCGCCTCGATCGTCATCGCTGCGACTGGTCTGCATTCGGCCGACCACCCACAGATGCGCCAGCCAACCACCCACAGATACGCCAAAGGGTGACGACCATGTGGCGTCACCCTTTGGCGGGGCGGATCCTTCCGGCAGGTCGGACTAACCGACGCGTCCGCCGCGACCGACCCGGCCACCACGGCCGACACGCCCACCGCGGCCGACGCGTCCACCACGCTCTTCCATACCGATATGAGCTTCTCCGCCGACGGCGCCAACAGCGATGAGATGAATGGATGCGGACATGAGGTTCTCCTCCAGGTGGTCAGCCGATAGTGGCTGCGATGTGCGACGTGGATTCTGATGCAGAGCAAGAACGAGTCAACTGGGCCGGCGCGGAGTTACCAAGGGTAACTAGCTGCTGCTGACGTGACCGTAACAGTCGGTCGGACTAGCCGACGCGTCCGCCGCGACCGACGCGTCCGCCACGACCGACTCGGCCACCGCGACCGACACGCCCGCCACGACCGACTCGGCCACCGCGACCGACCCGGCCACCACGGCCGACACGCCCACCACGCTCTTCCAGACCGATATGAGCTTCTCCGCCGACGGCGCCAACAGCGATGAGATGAATGGATGCGGACATGAGGTTCTCCTTCAGGATGGTCAGCCGAAGTCACGGCTGAGGGGCGCTGTGTGCGTACATTTCCTATTGCGGACGACAAGTATGTGACGACTTTGGTGCGAGGCAATCGTCGATAGTTAGTCCGGAGAACATTGGCGGGCCGGGAGCAGTTGCCCGTTCTCTTTCGATGGAGCAAGAAATGAGGGATACTGGCCGAGCACACTCCGGTTTGTCGACAAGACTGATAGTAGAGTGTCGAT
>JAABUZ0100007328.1_pt1 | contig 13348 bp, 8 predicted proteins | sample 5562091 | NCBI WGS metagenome assembly JAABUZ01 (sample SAMN12813069, study PRJNA571459) | rock metagenome | isolation source: Antarctica rocks | place: Antarctica: Victoria Land, Linnaeus Terrace sud | collected 2015-12-21 | reverse complement strand
TACGATGTTGTTGACCAGGAGGGTGGCGCGGGCGCCCGTGGCCACCGTCAGCGTCTTGCGGCCCAGCCGCCGCCCGTCGCGCCCGAAGAAGGTGGCCGTGACCGACGCGGACCGGCTTTGTGGGTTCAGGACGGTCAGGAAGGTCTGGAAGGGCCGCGCCGTCGAGCCCTCCGCGAACAGCCAACTCGTCGCCGCGTTGGGCGCGGCGTCGCGTGTGGTCAGTCCGTAGCCACCCGCGCCGAAGGTCAGGGTGCGCTCGACCACCACGGGCCGGTTCGAGGCGGCCACGATGCTCACCGCCGTGCCCTTCTTGCCGAGCAAGCTGTTGACGTCGACCACGCGCTCACTGTGCGCCCCCACCATCACCATCACGGTACGGTCGCCATCGCCGTGGGGCAGGAGCAGGCGCAGGCGCACGGTGGCCGTGGAGCCGTTGGGGTTCAGGATGGCGACGTCCTCGTGGAAGGTGAGGCCGGTGTAGCCCTCGGCCAGATACCACGTCGTGCCGAGATTCGGTGAGCCCAGCTCGCTGTCGCCATCCTTGCCGGGGCGCGTCAGGTTGAGCTGGCCGGAGACCGCGCGGTCGGAGGCCACGCAGAGCCCGAAGGCGCCCCGGCCGCTGGTCAGGCTCGCAATGGCAACGCTGCGTTGCGCGTTCGCGCCGACCAGGAAGCTGGCCGTGCGCACCGCGCCATCGGCGAAGTAGAGGGTGATCGCGACACGCGCCTGCTGGCCGTTGGCGTTGAGGATAGCCAGCGCGGCATGCTCATTCGCCGACTCGATGCCTCCGGCGACGCAGAAGCGGCGCGTCAGGGCCGGCGCCGCCTGAGGCTTGGGCGAAGTCCGCGGCGTGCTCGTGCTCGTCGGCGGGACGGCCGTGTTGGCGCTGGTGCTCGTGCTGGACGGGGCCGTCGTCGCCGTGCCGCTGGGCACAGCGGTATTGGCGCTCGTCGGCGTCGGCACGGCGGTATTGGTGCTCGTCGGTGGGATAGCCGTGTTGGTGCTCGTGCTCGTCGACGGGATAGCCGTGTTGGTGCTCGTCGGCGATGGCACGGCGGTATTGGTGCTCGTGCTCGTGCTGGACGGGGCCGTCGTCGCCGTGCCGCTGGGCACGGCGGTCGCGCTGCCGGTGGGCACGGCGGTTCCGGTAGCCGTCGCTGAGGCAGCCGGCGTGCCCGTCGCTGAGGCAACCGGCGTGCCCGTCGGCGTGCTCGTCGGCATGGCCGTGAACGCGGACTGGTACGCGCCCGCGTCGCAGGCGCCGTTGAAGGGCCGCGCGACGCCGCGCTGGTCGGTGGCGACGGCGCAGTTTGCCGCCGGGACGAGCCCGATGGCCGGGCTGCCGGGGAGCAGGGCGCGCGTCAGCGTCGATCCGCCATTGTTTTGCAGGGGGCCGACCCGCGGGTCGGCCGTCACGCGGTCGCCTGTGCCCGCTCCGCCCGTCGCGCAGCTCGCGCCGAGCACATTGTACCCGCCCGACGCGAGCGGGCCGTTGCAATCGGGGCCGGCGGGCGTGCCGTTCCCGGCCACGATACTGTCGCGGGCGGTCGCGGTAATGCCGCCCGACGTGTCCAGGCCGCCGCCCTGCCCCGTGGCGCTATTCCCCGCGAGCGTCGCGAGGGTCAGCGTCAGGGCGCCGGTGTTGAAGATGCCGCCGCCGCTAGTGGCCGTGTTGCCGGAGAGGGTGCTGTTGGTCAGGGCCAGCGTCCCGGTGATGTTGGCGAGGCCGCCGCCGCTGTCGGCGGTGTTGGTCGCCACGGTGCTGCTGTCGAGCGCCACCGTGCTCGCGCGGGCGGACAGGCCGCCGCCCCTGCCGGTCGCCAAGTTGCTCAGCAGGCTCGTCGTGGAGAGCGTCACCGTGCTGGTCACGGCGCCGATCGCGCCGCCGTCGCTCCCGGCAGTATTGTTGACCATGGAGCTGCCGGTGGCCACCACCGGGCTATTGTCGTAGGCCTCGATACCGCCGCCCCGGACCGCATCGTCTACGACAACTTCTGGGTGCGCCGCGACCTGCTGCGCGCCCGCCACATGGGCGTTGGGCTGACGCTGCTGGCCGAGGCGCTGCGCCGCCAGCACGACGCGGACATCCCCTGGTCCTGCTGGTGTGTGCGGCCCGACAATCGCCACATGCTGCGCCTCGTCAAGGCCTACGTCGAGCAATACGTCGTCGCGGTCCGTGAGTTGCGCTACGCCGTTAAGGAGTTCGACGCCACATGAAAGATAGGCCTTTTCGTTCGACCGCGCGGCGCGCCCTTGTGATGGCGGGGATGTTGCTCCTGGGGGTCGGCGCCGGCATCGCGGTTGATCGCGTCGCGACCGGCGCGCCACTCGCCGGGGCCGGCGCGGCGGGTACGCCGATCGTCGTGCCCGCCGACCTGCAACGTCCCGACCTCGCGCAGCCCTTCGCCGACTTCTTCCGCGCCTACGACCTCGTGACGACGCAGTCCTATTATGCCCCGCTGCCTGACCGCAAGCGCCTCGTCTACGCCGCCATCACCGGGTTGCTCGCAGGCGGGACCGGCGACCCGCACACCACCTACGTCAGCCCCGCGGATAACCGGGCGTTGCAGCAGTCCGCGAACGGTACCTTCGCGGGCCTTGGCGCCTACATCGACACGACCACGCGCGGCGTCAGCATCATCCCCCTGCTCGGCTCGCCCGCCGCCGCGGCCGGCCTGCGTCCCGGCGACCTCATCGCGCGCATCGACGGCCACGACGCCACGACGCTGACCGAGGACGAGGTCGCGGCGCTGCTGCGCGGCCCCGCCGGCACGCGCGTGACCCTCGGCCTCCAGCGCGCCGGCGTGCACGGCGTCTTCAGCGTCACGGTCACGCGCCGCCACTTCGTGATACAGGACGTCTCGTCGCGCACCATCGGCGACGTAGCCTACCTGCGCCTGGCTCAGTTCGGCCCCAACACCGGCCGCGCCACCCATGGCGCCCTGCACGTCCTGTTGGCGCGCCACCCGCGCGGCCTCGTGCTCGACCTGCGCGACAACCCGGGCGGCCTCCTCGACGCGGCCGTCGACGTCAACAGCCAGTTCCTGCCCGCCGGCCGCGTCATTCTCTACGAGCGGGAGCGGGACGGGCGCCTCGACGCGCCGCTGCGCTCGCTCGGCAGCGGCCGCGCCCTCGCTATCCCCCTGGTCGTGCTCGTCAATGAGGGGACGGCCAGCGCCGCCGAGATCACGGTCGGCGCGCTGCACGACAACGGACGGGCCAAGGTCGTGGGGGTCACCACCTACGGCAAGGGCTCGGTGCAGCAGGAGTACGACCAACCCGACGGCGCGGCGCTGCTCATCACCACGCGGCTGTGGCTGACCCCGCGCCAGCGCCTGATCCAGGGCCGCGGCATCACGCCCGACGTGGTCGTCGACTCGCCCGTGGCCGACGGCTCGGCGGCCGACGCGCAGCTCGCCACGGCGCTGCGCCTGCTGCGGAGCCAAGCGCTCCCGGCGCCCCCCACCCCCGCGCAGCCGGCCGGTCCAGGCGCGCACCGGCACGTCCGCCACGGTCGTCGTATCAACCGCCAGTGACGGCACGGGCGCTCCCAGTAGGATCCGCCGACTTTTCACGAGCCCTGGTCGCGCCGTCACAACGCTCGACATCCCCGGCGCGGACTCGTACAATACAGCTTGGCGTAACACGGAGGACACTACACACATGACCGCACAACGCGCACACCCGCCGAACTCCCTAGCGCCGTGGGCCGAGATCGTGCCCAATATGCCGCCGATGACGGTGGACGACCTGCACGCCATCCCGGACGATGGGTTTGTCTATGAATTGATCCAGGGGGTACTTGTCCGCATGCCTTTGAGTGGCCTCAGAGCGTCCAGTATCGGTATGCGCCTCGCCGCACGCCTGACCGTGTACGTCGAAGACAACGGTCTGGGTGTTGTTACCGGCGAGCAGGGCGGCTACCGCCTCGACCCCGCCCACCCGCGTGATACGGAGCTGGGCCCCGACGTGGCCTTCGTGCGCGCCGATCGCCTGCCCTCGCCCGACTCGCCCGACTACGACAAAGCGCCGCGCCTGGCCCCCGACCTCGTCGTCGAGGTGGCCTCCGAGAACCAGTTCGCGCCGGGGATAGGCGCGAAGGCGCAGACCTATCTCACCTTCGGCACGCGCCTGGTGTGGGTCATCTGGCCCCGCTACAAGCGCGTGGACGTGTGGCGTCCCGGCGACGAAACGCCGACGCCGCTGGGCGTCGAGGACGTGCTCGAAGCCGGGGACGTGGTCCCCGGCTTCACCTACCCTATCGCCCGCCTCTTTCCCTAGACGTCTAGTCGTCCGCCAAGCAACCTACGGACAGGTGGCGTCGACTGGGAGCGCGCCCCCTTGGCCTGGTTGCTATTGCGCCTGTTATACCCGACGCGGCCCCTCCTGGACCACGCAGAACTCGCAGAATGGCGCGCGACTCGCAACATGGGGCGGACCCATTGACAACGCCCCGACCCATCACTACACTGGTAGCACGGTGACAGGTAGGGATATGCGTTGGCGCCGATAGGCGTCCCACGCCTGGTTACCGCGTCCGGCCACGGCCGGGGACGCGCGCCGAACAGCGGCGCGGGCTACACGCCACACAACGGCGAGGGCAAACGAGGAAACGAGGAGGAGGACAACCATGTCGCAGCAAAGCGCAGTGGAATTCGTGACACGGGCGAGCGCGGACGCGCAGTTATTCATGGACGTGATCGAGGCGACCGGGGGTCTGGACCCTACGTCCGTCGACGACGCGCAGTTCGTCGCCGCGACCGCGGTGGGCCGGCGCGCCGGATACGACTTCAGCCCCGCCGAACTGCAGCAGGCGTTCGACGCGTTCGCCGCCGCGCACCCTGAGCAAATGTACGACCGCGAACTGTCCCTGGCCGAACTCGACCTCGTCGCCGGCGGGGGCAACCCGGAGTGTCAAGTGGTCACAGGAACCGGTAGATCGCCACACAGTTTCGCCGTCCCGGGCAAGTTCGTCTGAAGCGCCTGCCTTCACCCGCGCAACGGCCCCCGGTCGGCGCCGGCCCGACGCGTGCCGTAGAATGGCGCGACGAGCGCAGCGGCCCGGCCTACGCGAGCCTGGCCTTCGTCAAGAATCAGGCCGCCCTGTCCATGCTCGGACCCCACAGACCCTATCTCGCCGTGGGGCTGCGCTTCCTGGGCCGGCCCGTGGGGTTGGGCCTGGCCGCGCTGGACGCCGAGGCCGGGCGCGGGGCGCGCCGTCACTCTAGACCGTCGTTCAACAGAGCCAGGAACGCATCTGTGTAGTCTTTGTCAATCAGGATAGTATGAGCACGAGCGCGGCGACCAGGAGGCAGACGACCGCTAGGCCGATTAGCCACAACCGCGGCGCGGCGAGCCGCAGCGGTTCGTCCAGCCCCTCCGCACTGGCGCGGCGCTTGGATGTCCCCGGATGCGCGAGGGGATCGGTCAATCGGTCCATGTCACGTCCATCATATATCACGCCAGCTGGCGCCTGGCCAGGGCGGCGAAGAGGCCGTCCTGGGCCATCAACTCGGCGTACGTGCCGGTCTGTATCACCTTGCCGCCCTGCAACACGTAGATGCGATCGGCGTTGACAACTGTGCTCAGCCGGTGGGCCACGACCACGCGGGTCGCCGACAGGCCCTCCAGATTGCGCCCGATGCGCTCCTGCGTCGCGTTGTCCAGCGCGCTCGTCGCCTCATCAAACAAGAGGATGGGCGGTTTCGCGGCCACCGCGCGCGCGATCATTAGCCGCTGGGCTTGGCCCCCTGAGAGCACGCCGCCGCGCTCGTTGACGATGGTGGACAGACCCATCGGCATGCGCCCGATGTCTTCGTCCAGGGCGGCCAGCCGCGCCGCCTCCCAGGCGTCGCCGACGGTGAGGCCGCTGTGACCGGTGATATAGTCCGCCAGCCGGCCGGGCGTGACCGCACTGGTCTGCAGCACGGCGCCCATCCGGCGGCGCACCGCGCGCGGGTCGAGCGTCGCCAGGTCCCGCCCGTCGAGGAGGATTGTCCCCGCCTCGGCCGCGTCCAGGCCAAGCAACAGGCGCAGCAGCGTCGACTTGCCCGACCCCGACGGGCCGACCAGCGCGATAAACTCGCCCGGCCTGGCCTCGATCGAGACATCGTCCAGAACCAGCGGCCCCGTTGGGCTGTAGCGGAACGACACATGGTCGACCGCGATGTCCCCGCGCAGCCGGCCGGGCCGGCTCATGCCCGGCCCGCCCTCCGATCGCGCCTCGAAGATAGGCTTGAGGCGCTCGTAGTCCGGCACGATACTCAGGACCTGAACCAGCGCCGCGCTCATCTGGAGGCCGCTGCCAATCAACTGTGTGAAGGCAACGATGAACGAGAGGAAGCGCCCGGCGCTCAGCCCCGCGCCGTGCAGCGCCGCCACGACGACAAAGATGACGGCCATGCCCAGGAGCGGGAACCCCGCGTTGAACGCGACGAGGGCGCCGTTGACGCGGCCGCTCCTGTAGGTCAGGCGCTGCTGCTCGACAAAGCCGCGCGCCCAACGCGCGAACGCCCTGGTTTCCGCCCCGGCCATCTTGACTGTTTCGATGCCGTTGAGTATCTGCAGCACGGTGGCGGCGAGGCGGCCGCCCACGTCGGCCAGCCGGCGCTGGTACGCGACCTGCCGGGTTCCGGCCCGCACCGTGACTGCGGCGGCTACGAGCACGAGCGCCACCGCGACCAGCGCCAGCGGTACGCTGTCGTACAAGAGCACGCCGACGTTGAACAGGGCGAAGAAACCGGCGAAGATCGATGTGACGACCGGGCCGGAGAGCGCCTGCTGAATCGCGCCGATGCCCAGCAGGCGCGCGCCGAGGTCGCCGGCGGTGTAGCGGCGAAAGAAGGAGAGCGGCAGGTCGAGCAAGCGGTCGGCAACCTCGGCTTGCAGCATCGACTTGCCCTCGATGCGTAGCACGGCGAGGCCCTGGACCACACGGAACAAGGCCATGGCCAGCGTGATCGCCAGCAGGGCCAGGCACACCAACAAGAGACGGGTACGGTCGGCGTCGGGTATGACCGTGTCCACGATGTACGCCGTGGCGACCGGCGTGACCAGGGCGAGGAGCCCGGCCGCTATCCCGGTGAGGAGGATCGTCGCGACGTCCCGCCGGGCCGTGCGCAGGGAAAAGCGCCAGATATCGCGCAGGGTGAGGGGGTGGCGGGGCAGAGGAGGGTAGAACATGTAGGCGTGCGCGGCCAGCGTGGCGGCGGCCTCCGCCGTCACCGCCGTCTTGGCGCCCGACATGGGGTCCACGACGACATAGCGTCGCGGTGAGACCGGCAGGAGGGCGACGGGATTGACGTCACCCCCATCGCCGTCCGCGCCACCGTCGCCGTCGCCGCCAGTCGCCGGTGAGCGTCACGGCGCGCACCCGGACGCCCGAGGCGTGGGCGATGTCCCAGACGGTCCGCCGCTGTTCCGGCGCGTCCGCCCCGTGCGGCGCGGCGCCCACGTCCACGCCCAGCGCGCCGCCCACCAGCCGGCAGGCCTGCTCAAGCGCGCTGCCCGGCGCGCCGGGACCGCCGGCGCTCGCTGTCGCTGCTAGCTGGCCCCCCAATTCCACTGGGAGCGGACGCGACGTCCGCGCTCCCGGGGGGTATCGGGGGCGCTTCCGCCGTGGGGACTGCCGCGAGGGTGGCGGCGGTGTCGCGCGCTATCGCCCGCCGCGCCTCCGTGCGCTTCCGCAGGCGCTCCCGCTCCACCCGCTCGTCCGCACACATGTGGGCGGCGATCAGGTCCAGCGCCAGACGATGGAAGTGGGCGAGGTCGTGCCACAGGGCGTCGCCCGCGACGAGGGACACGGTAGCCCTCGCCTCCAGCGCGGCGGTCTCCGTGACCTCCAGCCACGACGACCCGCATAGCGGCACGCCGCGATCACCCCCGACCGTCGGGATGTCCTTGTACCCGGCGAAGGCGGTTTCCCCCGCCATGCGTTTGATCCAGATGACGCCCACGCCGGGCGCGGGCGTCACGACGCCGCGCCGCACGGTCAGCCGCTGGCCCGCCTCCATGCGGTAGGCGTCGGGCGGTGGGGCCGCCCTGACGATCGCCGCGGAGAGGGCCGTGAGCCACCCGTCGAGCAGCGTGGCGATCGGGCCCGTGCGCGTCCCCTCGGCCGCGGCCTGTCGCAACGCCGTGAGTGGGAGCTCGCGCACGGTCGTACCGGGAGCGCCGGCCACGAGCAGCGCGGGGCCAGCGCCGCCGGCGGGCGCGTCCATGCCACAGACCAACCCCCCCGGTGCTACGCGCAACAAATGCCGGCGCGGACTCGCGGGGCGCCCGTGCTCCAGGCGCAACGCGAACACATCGGCCGCGCCGGTGGAGACGATGTAGACGCGCGCCGGATCATCGAGCAGCAGCGGCCGGTTGCCCTCCAGGGACAAGGGGCGGCCCGCGCTATCCTCACGGTCGGGCCAGGCGGGCGGATAGTGTAAGAAGGGCGCCGCCGCGTCGTGGCCGGCGATGACCTCGGCGACCGGCGACGCCGGGGCCGCGTCATCGGCCCCGGCGGCTTTCATCAATGCGGCATAGCGGCCCGGCACGCCGCGCAGGCTCTCGTGCGTGCCGCGCTGAACCACCGTGCCCCGGTCCAGCACGATGATCTCATCACAGTCGCGGATCGTGCTCAGGCGATGGGCGATGATCAGGCACGCGCAGCCACGACGCCGCAGGTTGTCGTCCACCCGCTGTTCGGTGGCCGCGTCGAGGGCGGCGGTCGCCTCGTCGAGCACCAGAATCGTGGGGTCGCCGGCCAGGGCGCGGGCGATGACCAGGCGCTGGCGCTGGCCGCCGCTGACATTGCGGCCATCCTCCGCGAGGGACGCGTCATAGCCGCCCGGCATGGCCATGATGTCGTCGTGGATCGCGGCGTCCCCAGCCGCCGCGCGCACCCGCTCCTCGGGTATGGTCGTGTCCCAGAGCGTTATGTTCTCCCGTATCGTGCCTTCGAACAGGGCCACGTCCTGGGGGACGACGGCCAGGGAGTTAGCGAGCAGGTCGCGCGGGATCTCGTCGCGACGGCGCCCATCGAAGGTGATTGTCCCCGACCAGGGCTGGTACAGACCGGCGACCAGCCTGGCCACGGTCGATTTGCCGCTGCCCGAGTCCCCCACGAGGGCAATGCGGGCGCCCGGCTCGATGCGCAGCGAGAAGTCCTCGATCAGCGGGGGCGCCAGCCGGCTGTAGCCGAAGGTCACGTTGCGCATCTCCACACACCCAACCAACGTGGCCGGCATCGTCCCCGAGGACCCGCCCGCCGGGCCATCCGCTGGCGGATCGTCCGCCAACGGATCGTCCGCGAGCGGGTCGCCCGCCAACGGATCGACGGGATAGCGAAAGACATCGTCCATGCGCCGCAGCCCGGCCTGTAGATCCTGGACCTGCGTCGCCAGGCCGACCAGGCCACCGATAGGCGCCATGAACGCGCCGGCCAGGACCAGGAACGCCAGCAGGGCGCCGATGGTGAAACGCCCGTCCATCACCGCCAGGCCGCCCAGCCCCAGGACGGCGACCGTGCCGAGGGAGAGCAGCAGGGGCGGCGCGGCGGAGACGACCACCGTGGCCACGTCCAAGCGCTGCTCCGCATTCTTGACCCTGGCCTCGTAGCCGGCCCACCGTGCGAAGAAATCGTCCTCGGTCCCGCTGGCCTTGATACTCTCGACCGCGCGCAGGCCACTGCCCGTCGCCCCGTTGAGCAAGCCACGGTCGCGCAGCAATCTCCCGTTCTGGTCCGTGCGCAGCCGCGCGACGTGGCGCACGGCCACGGCGTTGAGCAGGGCGATGAGGAGCAAGAGGGCCGTGAGCCCAGCGTCGTAGCTGAGCATCAACAGGACGCAGGCGATGATCACGCCCACGCCGAGGAGGTTGGTCGCCACGGACACGGTCAGCGCCCGCGCGACCGTGCCGGCGATGGTCACCCGCGTGCTCAGCTCGCCGGGCTGGCGTTGGGCGAAGAAGGCGCTGGGCAGCCGCAGCAGACGCCGGAACAACGCGCTGCCCTGGGTGACGACCAGCCCGGCCTGCAACCGCGCCAAGCGGGTCTGCTGCAGCCACGCGCACAGCGCGGCCAGCAGCCCCGCGACGCCGAGGCCGAGGACAAGCGGGAGCGCCCCCCCTGCCGCGCCGCCGATCAGGTAGCGATCGACGAAGATCCGGCCCGCGACGGGGGCGGCCAGCCCGAGCAGGGCCAGGACGGCGCTCACCAGGACGACGAGGAGCAGGGCTGGCTCCGCGCCGCGCAGCCAGCCGCGCAGCAGGGGCAGGGTACCGGGTCGCGCGCCGCCGCGCCGGAAGTCGGGGCCGGGCTCGAAGGTCAGGGCGACCGCGCTAAAGGAACGCGCGAACTCCTGGCCGCTGACCGCGCGCGGCCCCGTCGCGGGATCGTTGAGGTAGACTTTCTCGCGCGCGAACCCCTCGACGACCACGAAATGGTAGGAGTCCCAGAAGGCGATCAGCGGCGTCGGTAGCGCCGAAGTCCTCCCCGGCTCGACCCTGACCCCGCGCGCCAGCAGCCCGTACGAGCGCGCCGCCTTGACGATGCTGCTCGCCTTGCTGCCGTCCCGCGAGACGTCGCAGGCCACGCGCAGCTCTTCCAGCGGCACGATGCGCCCGTAGTAGCCAAGTACGATGCCCAGGGCGGCGGCGCCGCACTCCGCCGCCTCCATCTGGAGGACGGTGGGCGTGACCGCCCGCCTCTTGCGCCGGCGCCGCGCCGGCCCCCGTCGTTCCCTAGTCAAAGCGGCCACGATCAGCGTACCTCCCCTGGCGCCGTGGCGTGCAAGGATACCATCGTACTGTACAGCCCCTGTCGCGCCATGAGTTCGGCGTGGCGGCCGCGCTCCGCGACGCGGCCCTCGTCGAGGACCAGGATCTCGTCGGCGTCTTCGACTATATCGAGGCGGTGAGTGACGACGATGCGGGTCGCCCCCAGCGCCTTGAGGTTGGCCTCAATCCGCCGCTCCGTGAGCGCGTCGAGCGCGCTCGTGGCCTCGTCGAGCAGCAAGATAGGCGGGCGATGGAGGAAGGCCCGCGCCAGCAGCAGGCGCTGGCGCTGCCCGCCGGACAGGTTGGAGCCGTTCTCGCCCGCGTACGTCTTGTAGCCCTGCGGCAGGCGCATGATGTCGTCGTCGAGTTCAGCCAGGCGGGCCACCGCGCGCACACGCTCCATGCCGACCTCCCGCTGGCCCAGCTCGATGTTGTAGCGCAAGGTCTGGTTCATGATGCCGGCGCCTTGCGCCACGACGCCCAGCTGGCGGCGCACCGACGGAAGGTCCAGCTCGGCCAGCGCGAGGCCATCGTACAGGATGCGCCCCTCGGTGGGCGCGTAGAAGCACAGCAGCAGCTTGACCAGCGTACTCTTGCCCGCGCCGCTCGGCCCGACGACGGCCACTTTCTGGCCTGGCTCAACACGCAGGGACACTTTGCGCAGGGCCGGCGGCGCCGTGGAGTTGTAGCGGAAGCTCACGTCGTCCAACTCCACCAGTCCGCTCAACGTGGGCGCGCGCCGCACGGCCGCGCCATCCTGCTCGGGTTGGGCGGCCAGGGTGTCGGACAGCCGGTACAGGTTCACGGCGATCTGCTGGAGCGTGCGCGTGCCGGCAATCAACGCGCCCAGGGGGCTGAACATGGAGTAGGCGACCAGGATGAGGGCCAGCATGGTCCCCAGGCTGAGCTGGCCGGCCAGGACCTCCCGGCTGCCCACCAGGAGCAGGATGGCTGGCCCAAGGACGCCGAAGCTCGTGTCGACCAGCTCGAACAGGGCGCGCTTATGGCCGTGGGCGAGCGTACGATTCAGCCGCTTGTGCAGCAGATTGCGCCAGTGGCCGAATATGGGCTCTTCCGCGCCGGTCACTTTGACGCTCTCCATGTCGCCGATCGTCCGCAGCAGGTAGGCGAACTCCTCCAGCGCGGCGTCGCGCTCCTGCTGCGCCAGCACGTCGAGCAGTCGATAGCTGGCCGCGAGCCAGGCCGCCTGCAGGCCGAGCGCGGCCAGGGTCACCAGGCCCAGCACGGGCGAGACGACGAGCACGATAAGCCCGGACACGACCAGCGTCAGGCTATCGAGCAGAATCGCCAGGGTCCGCACGTTGAGCGCCTCGCGCAAAGCGTCGCTATGTTGCACCTGCATGACCAGGCTGTCGCGCCCCCGGCGTTGGAAGAAAGTATAGGGCAAGCTCAGGATGTGCCGGAACAGCGCCGGCGTCAGCAGCAGGTCCAGCCGCTCACGCAGGAGGATGAGCAAGACCGACCGCAGGTACGTCGCCACCAGGCGACCCAGGCTCAACAGCAGCAACGCCTGCGCGGCCAATCCCAGTAAATCCGCACGATGTCGCCCCAGCACGCCGTCCACCAACAGCTTGAGCGTCAGCGGAAACGCCAGCGTCAACGCCTGCGCCGCCAGCGTGGCCGCTACCACCCGCGCCAGCAGCCCGACGACGCCGGGCGCTTTGAGCAACGCGGCGGCATAGGCGCGCCAGGGCGAGGGTCCCGGACGCGGGGACTTCTGGAAGGCCGGACCGGGCTCGAAGGCGAGCGCCACCCCGGTGAACCGCTTGCTGAACGCGCCCATCTCCATCCAGCGCCGGCCCTGACCGGGATCGGCCAGCCGCACCCGCCGCGGTGTCCACTGTTCCAGCACCGCGAAGTGGTTGAACCCCATGTGCACGATGACGGGCAGCGTCAGCTCGTGCAGGAGACCGGGCTCCCGCGCATATCCTTTGCCTTCCAGGCCGAACGTGCGGGCCACCTCCAGCAGTTGGCGGGCCGTCACGCCGTCACGCCCGCCGCCCAGCGCCGCGTAGCAGTCGGCCAGGCGGGTCTTGCGCCCGAAGTAGCCGAGCATCATGGCCAGGGACGCCGCCCCACACTCGGTCACGTCGGATTGGTACACAAGGGGCACGCGCGCACGTCGATAGCCTCGCTTAAGGATAGAGCGAACAAGCCCCATCATCGCGCGGCCGCGCGCGGCCTCATGCGGTTTCACCGGGTCAGGCGACCGATCAGGGCCAGCAGCGTCGCCAGGCCACCGGCCGACGACACGCCCAGCAGGAGCCAGAGGAGGATCACGCCGCGCGGCGTGGCCAGGCGTGGCTGCTGGATCTCGTCGTCTGGCTGCTCGTCGTGGCGCAGGGCAGCCGCCCGGAAGACTGTTTCGCGGGTAGGGTGTGGCATGTCCTTAATTATACAAACTAGTGGACACCGTTTTGATGTGTAGCGCCGTTCCACGGTCCCCACGCGGCTAAGTAGACACTGGTAAGTTCTTGCACACCCGATACGGTTGAGTCCGCGTTTCTCGCAGCCTCTTTGGCATGCACGAACTTGCCGACACCTACTTAGAATTCATTCGTGT
>JAABUZ0100007326.1_pt1 | contig 13352 bp, 9 predicted proteins | sample 5562091 | NCBI WGS metagenome assembly JAABUZ01 (sample SAMN12813069, study PRJNA571459) | rock metagenome | isolation source: Antarctica rocks | place: Antarctica: Victoria Land, Linnaeus Terrace sud | collected 2015-12-21 | reverse complement strand
CTGGTGGTCAGTGCGCACGGCCGCAACCCGCGCCGGGCGCTGGCCGCCGCCCGCGTCGGGCGCCGGGTGGCCGTGCTGACCGACGGTACGACCGGGCCGGCGCAGGTCGGTGCAGCGCTGGCGGGGCTCGACCGGACGCTCGTGGTCGGCGAGCACCTCGGCATGCCGGACGAGCGGGTGACGCGGGTGACGCCCGAGCAGGCCGCCGAGCGCAGCTGGGCCGACCCGAACGTCGTGCTCGTGCTCGCCGACGAGCAGGTCAGCGAGCCCGGGTGGGTCGTCGGCGGATGGCCGGCACCGACCGGCTGGGCGCTGCCAGAGGAGGCCTTCGACCACCGCGACTCGATGGTGACCAAGGCCGAGGTCCGTGCCCTGGCGCTCGCCCGGCTCGGGCCAGCCCTCGGGACGGTGGTGTGGGATGTCGGGGCCGGGAGCGGGTCGGTCGGCATCGAGTGCGCGCGGTTCGGAGCTGCCGTCGTCGCCGTCGAGCGGGACGGCGAGCAGTGCAAGCGCATCCACGCCAACGCTCGCGCGCACGACGTGCGGATGCAGGTCGTGTGCGGTCAGGCCCCCGCGGCACTGGCCGGGCTGCCCGGCCCGGATGCGGTGTTCGTGGGCGGCGGCGGCCCGGAGGTCGTTGCCGCGGTCGCGGCCCGCCGACCGGCTCGCGTCGTCGTGACGCTCGCCGGGTTGGAGCGGGTCAGCCCGGCTCGTGACGTCCTCATCGGCAAGGGATACGCGGTCGAGGGCACACTGCTGTCCGCATCCCGGCTGGCGCCGCTGCCGGACGGCTCCACCCGCCTGGCCGCGACCAACCCCGTCGTCGTCGTGACCGCCGAACGGGACGCACTGTGATCGGGCTGCTCGCCACCACCGCCGCGGGCCGTACGGCTGCCGCCCGGCTGGCTGGCGCCTGGCCGGACGAGACCCGCAGCTACCCCGGACCGGTCGGCACCGCGCTCCCGGTGGCGTGGCAGGAGTGCGGCGCGCTGGTGTGCTTTCTTGCCACCGGCGCGACGGTGCGGCTGGCCGCGCCGCTGCTCGTCGGCAAGGCGCAGGACCCGGCCGTGGTCTGCGTCGACGAGGCCGGGCGGTTCGCCGTCGCGCTGCTCGGTGGGCACGGCGGCGGGGCGAACCTGCTGGCCGAGCGGGTCGCGGCCGTCCTCGGGGCGACTCCGGTCGTCACGACGGCCACCGACGCGGTCGGCGTGCCCGGCTTGGACTCGCTGGGCTGGCCCGTCGAGGGGGATGTCGCCGCGGTGAGCCGGGCGATGCTCGACGGCGAGCCGGTGCGGCTCGAGGCCGATGCGGTCTGGCCGCTGCCGGCGTTACCGCCAAACGCGGCCGCGGATGCGCCCGTTGGCTCGCCCCGGCTGCTGGTGACCGACCGCTTGCTGCCCATAGACCCGGCCGACCCGCCGACCGTCGTGCTGCGCCCGCCGTCGCTGACCGTCGGGGTGGGCGCCAGCCGCGGGGTGACGGCGGGCGAGGTGCTGCGGCTCGTCGACGCAGCGCTGGCCGGTGCCCGGGTGCTTCCGGCGTGCGTGGCCCGGTTGGCCACGGTCGACGCCAAGGCGGACGAGCCCGGCATCGTCGAGGCCGCTCGGCAGCGCGGCTGGCCGCTCGTCACCTACCCGGCCCGTCACCTGGCGCTCGTCGACGTCCCCAACCCCAGCGCAGCCCCGCTCGCCGCCGTGGGCACACCGTCCGTGGCCGAGGCTGCCGCGCTCGCCGAGGGCGGGGAGCTGCTGATGCCGAAGCGGACGGTGGCGACGATCGGCATCGGGCCGCCGGGCGGCGGGGTGACTATCGCCGCGCCGAAGGCGACTGTCGCCATCGCCCGACCGCCCGTTCGGGGCCGCCTGGCCCTGGTCGGCCTCGGCCCCGGCGCGCGAGACCTGCTCACTGCGCGGGCCGTCGACGAGCTGCGGCGCGCGTCGGTCGTCGTCGGGCTCGACCAGTACCTCGACCAGGTCCGCGACCTGCTGCGCCCCGGCACCCGCGTGCTTGCCACCGGGCTCGGCCACGAGGAGGCGAGGGCTCACTCCGCGGTGGACGAGGCACAGGCCGGGCACGCCGTGGCCCTCGTCGGCTCCGGCGACGCGGGTGTGTATGCCATGGCGAGCCCCGCACTGGAGGTGGCGGGCACCGACCTCGACGTCGTCGTCGTCCCCGGCGTGACCGCCAGCCTGGCCGCCGCTGCCCTGCTCGGCGCGCCGCTCGGGCACGACCATGCGTCGGTCTCGCTGTCGGACCTGCACACGCCGTGGGAGGCGATCGAGGCTCGGCTCGCCGCCCTCGGCGAGGGCGATCTTGTCGTCAGCCTGTACAACCCGCGCAGCCGGGGCCGCGACTGGCAGCTGCCCGCCGCACTGCAGCTGCTGGGCAAGCACCGGCGCCCCGACACTCCGGTCGGCGTGGTGCGAGAGGCAACTCGTCCGGACCAGCGGGTCCGCATCACCACGCTGGAGGAGCTGCATCGTGACCCGTCCGTCGTCGACATGCTGAGCGTCGTCATCGTCGGCAGCAGCAACACCCGGCTGGTGGCCGGACGCATGGTCACCCCCCGCGGCTACACGTGGATGCCCCGGTGACGGCCCCGGTGACGACACAGCCGACGGCACCGGTCGAGGTGGGCGCGTGCCAGGGGTGCGGCGCGTGCCTGCTGACCTGTCCGGAGCACGCGCTCGTCCCCCGTCCCCGCGGGCTGGACGTACGGGCCGACCGCTGCACCGGCTGCGGGGAGTGCATCGAGGTCTGCCCGGTCGATGCCATCGCCTGGTCCGGCCGATGACCGTGCTCGCACCACCAGCGGGCCGCACGCCGCAGGCGCAGGAGGCGCAGTGACCCGCGTGGTGCATCCCATCGAGCAGGCGTCGTACGCGATCCTGCGCAGGCGCCTCGACCTGTCGCACCTGCCGCCGCTGTCGCGGGCAGTGGCGGAGCGGGTCGTGCACGCGAGCACGGACTTCGGCTATGCCGACGACCTCGTGCTGGACGAGCAGGCGTTGCAGGCCGGTCGCGTGGCCCTGGCCGCCGGCGCGCCCGTCGTCGCCGACGTGCGCATGGTCGCCGCGGGCATCACCGGGCACGACGTCGTCTGCCACGTGCGGTCCGCGGAGCCGCGCGCCGGCGAGACCCGCTCGTCGGCGGCCGTGCGCGAGGCGCTGGACGAGGTCGGGCCGGGCGCGGTGTGGGTGGTCGGCTGTGCGCCGACCGCGCTGCAGACCCTCATCGAGCTGTCCCGCTCGGCCGGCGCCGCGCCCGCGCTTGTCGTCGGGCTGCCGGTGGGCTTCGTCGGGGCGGCGGAGTCCAAGGCGGCGCTACGCGGATCGGGGTTGCCGTCGGTGTCGAACAAGTCCGAGAAGGGCGGGGCGGCGGTAGCGGCCGCCGCTCTCAACGCCCTGTTGTATGCCGAGGAGCCCGCGTGAGCAGCACTTCGAACACGTCCGCGCCGGTGCAGGCATGGCCGGGGACCGCGCGTGCCGTCCCGCTGCTGGTCGCCGGGCACGGCACCCGCAGCGCCGAGGGCGTCGAGCAGTTCGAGGCCTTCGTGGCCCGGTTGCGGAGCCGGCTCGCTGCAGACGGGGTCCAGGTCGCGGGCGGCTTCATCGAGCTCGCGCCACCGCCGCTGACCGACGCCGTCAGCGGCCTGGTCGACGCGGGCCACCGGCGGCTCGCCGTCGTCCCGCTGGTGCTGGTCGCCGCCGGGCACGGCAAGGGCGACATCCCGGCGGCGATGGCGCGCGAGGTCGTCCGGCATCCCGGGCTCGGCTACGTCTACGGGCGCCCGCTGTGGCCGCATCCCGCGCTGCTGACCGGACTCGAGGAACGCATCGAGCGGCAGCTGTCCGGCTGGGAGCGCGCCGACGTGACGGTGGTGCTGGTCGGGCGGGGCTCGACCGACCCCGACGCCAACGCCGAAGTCGCCAAGGCCGCCAGGCTGCTGTGGGAGGGCCGCGGGTTCGCCGGCGTGGAGACCGCATTCATCTCGCTGGCCGAGCCGTCCGTGCCGCAAGCGCTTGAACGGGCCTGGGTGCTGGGCGCCCGCCAGATCGTCGTAGCGCCGTTCTTCCTGTTTGCCGGGGTGCTGCCGGACCGCATCGTCGAGCAGTCGCGGGCTTGGGCCGCCGCGCAGGTCCAGGCGGGGCAGCCGGAGGTCGAGGTGCGCATGTCGGGGCTGCTCGGGGACGCACCGTCACTGGTCGACGTGGTGCTAGAGCGGTACGCCGAGGCGCTTGCGGGCGACATCCGGATGAACTGCGACACCTGCCTGTACCGGGTGGCGCTGCCTGGGGTGGAACACCGGGTGGGTGCGCCGCAACGTCCGCACGACCACCCGCACGACCCCACCGACCCGCACGTTCAGGAGCACGGGCATGACCACGGCGGCTGACGCACCCGACTTGCGCCACCACGGGGATGCGGAGACCGGCCCGGGCCTGACCGACCTCGCCGTCAACGTCCGCCTGCCCGCCCCACCCGGGTGGCTGCAGGAGGCGCTCGCCACCAGTCTCGCCGACCTCGCGGCCTACCCGGATCCGACCCGCGCCCGTGCCGCCGTCGCCGCCCGCCATGGTCGAGGTCCGGAGGAGGTGCTGCTCACCGCTGGCGCGGCCGAGGGGTTCGTGCTGCTTGCCCGGGCCCTCGCGCCGCGCCACGCTGTCGTCGTCCACCCGCAGTTCACCGAGCCCGAGGCTGCGCTCACTGCCGCCGGGCACGCCGTCGAGCGCATCCTCCTGCGCGAGGACGACGGCTTCCAGCTGGGTGGCCCGCATGGGTGCGACGCGGTGCCCGCAGATGCCGACCTCGTCCTCGTCGGCAACCCCACCAACCCGACCTCGGTGCTACACCCCGCGGGCGACCTGGCCCGGCTCGCCCGGCCAGGACGCACGCTCGTGGTCGACGAGGCGTTCATGGATGCCGTGCCTGGCGAGCCGGAGAGCCTCGCGGCCCGGCGTGATCTGCCGGGGCTCGTCGTCATCCGCAGCCTGACCAAGACCTGGGCCCTCGCCGGGCTGCGGATCGGCTATCTGCTCGCCGCGCCCGACCTGCTCGCCCCGCTCGCTGCCGCGCAGCCGCTGTGGGCCGTGTCGACCCCCGCGCTCGTCGCCGCCGAGCGCTGCAGCGCGCCGCCTGCCGTGGCCGAGGCCGAGCGCGCGGCACGGGACGCGGCGACTGACCGCGAGCACCTCGTCGCGGGTCTGCGCCGCCTCGGCCTGCCCGTCGCCGGCGAGCCGCGCGGACCCTTCGTCCTCGTCCGGCTGGCAGGCGCCGCTCTGGTGCGCGGGCAGCTGCGCGAGCGCGGCTGGGCGGTCCGGCGGGGCGACACCTTTCCCGGGCTCGGCGCTGACTGGCTGCGCATTGCCGTCCGCGACCGCGTCGTGACCGATGCTTTCCTCGCCGAGCTGGCGACCGTCCTCACCTCCGCGCCCACAGCCCCACTGGAAAGGTCCTTCGCATGAGCCTGCTCGCCGACACCCTCGCCGCCATCTCCCCGCCCGACCCCGCCGCCATGGCCGAGGCCCGGGGCCATCAGGACAGGCTGACCAAGCCGCGGGGTTCGCTCGGGATCCTCGAGGACCTGTCGGTGCAGCTGGCCGGCATCGCCGGTGAGAGCCCGCCGCCGATGCCCGAGCCGGCCGCCGTGGCTGTCTTCGCCGCCGACCACGGTGTGCATGCGCAGGGCGTCACCCCATGGCCGCAGGAGGTCACCGGCCAGATGGTCGCGAACTTCCTGGCCGGCGGCGCGGTGGTGAACGCGGTCGCTGCCCAGCTCGGCGCCACTGTCGTCGTGGTCGACGTCGGCGTGGCCGGCGACGTCGAGGCGTTGCCGGGGCTGCTCGACCGCAAGGTCCGGCGTGGCACCGCGGACATGACTCGGCAGCCGGCCATGGATCGCGAACAGGCGATGCAGGCGCTCGAGGCCGGCATCGAGGTGGCCCGCGAGCTCATCGAGGCTGGTCACCGCTGCCTGCTCACCGGCGACATGGGCATCGCGAACACCACCGCGTCGGCCGCGCTGATCGCCGCGCTGGCCGGCCGCGACCCGGCCGAAGTCACCGGCCGCGGCACCGGCGTCGACGACGCGACGCTCGCCCGGAAGACAACCGTCGTCCGGGCCGCTCTCGAGCGGCACCACCCCGATCCGGCCGACCCCGTGGGCGTGCTGGCCTCCGTCGGCGGGCTGGAGCACGCCGGGCTCGCGGGGTTCATGCTCGGCGCCGCGGCCCTGCGGGTGCCGGTGGTGCTCGACGGCGTCATCGCCGGTGCGGCCGCCCTGGTCGCGGCCGCGCTGGCGCCGGAGGTTGTGGGCTACCTCGTCGCCGGGCACCTGTCGTCCGAGCCGGGCGCCCTCGCAGCGCTCGGCCGGCTCGGGCTACGGCCGCTCATCGACCTCGACCTTCGCCTCGGTGAGGGCTCGGGGGCGCTGCTTGCTCTGCCGCTGCTGCAAACCGCGGCGCGCGTGCTGCGCGATGTCGCCACCTTCGACGGCGCCGGTGTGACGGACAAGGACGGGTAGCCGGCAGCGTCTCGGTGCTGCCCGAACTGCATGCCTCATCCCGCTCGGCAGCCGCCCACCTGGCGTGTCGCACGCGACTCGCCCTACGCCCGGGGAAGAGGCATGCAGTTTGCACGCAGCTTGCTGCCCGGTCGCTCAACGGCCACCGCTGCGGCCCGTCCCACCCGGTAGGCGACGGCCGGTGTGGGACGATGACCGGGATGCTGGACAACCCTCCCGTCAGCAAGCAGGCGCCACACGTGCCGGTCGGCGACGCGGACACCGCGGACCCCCGGCACGCACGTCGCCTTGCCTGGCTGTACGAGGTCGCACTCATCCTGTTCGGCTACGCCGTCTACAGCTACATCCGCAACCTCGTCACCGCGCGCGAGGGTGAGGCGGTCGAGCGGGCCCGGCGCCTCGTCGACTGGGAGAAAGCGCTCGGGATCTACCACGAGCGAGCTCTCAACCACTTCGTCGCCGGCCATCATTGGCTCGCCTACGTCTCGAACTACTACTACGCCACGATGCACTTCGGGGTGACCATCGGCGTGGGTATCTGGGTCTACCGCTGCCATCCGGAGTACGCACGAGGGCTGCGCAGCGCCGGGTACGGCATGAACGTGGCGGGCTTGTTCGGCTTCGCCTTCTTCGCCCTCGCCCCGCCACGGCTGCTACCGGGCAGCGGCTTCATCGACACCGTGGTCCAGTTCCACACCTGGGGGTCGTGGGGCGACCAGTCGGTCTCGTCCCACTCCAACCAGTACGCCGCAATGCCCTCGATGCACATCGGCTGGTCGACCTGGGTGGCCTTCGCCGTCGTCGCCCTCGCCAGCCGGCGCTGGGTACGGGTGCTGGGCGCGCTCTACCCGTTCGTCACGCTGTTCGTGATCATCGGCACCGGCAACCACTTCGTCCTCGACGCGCTCGGCGGGCTGATGGCACTGGCGGCGGGGTTCCTCGTCGTCCGGTTGGTCACCGCGAAGCGAGTGCTGCCACCGCTGCGCAGGAGCGCCCAGGCCACTCCGGGCTCGTCAACCCGTGAGCCGCGGCGCTGCCTACGCCTCAGGGAGCGAGCAGGAAGCCGGCCACCGCGGGGGTGACGACCTCGGGAGCCTCCTCGTGCGGCCAGTGCCCGACGCCGGGGACGGTCAGCATCTGCACGCTCGCGGGCCCGGCGCTGCGGCCGAGGTCGCGCACCACCGCCTCGCCGCTGCGCAGCGGCACGGACGGGTCACGCACGCCCCACACGACGAGCGAGCGCTCGGGCGACGGACCAGCAGGGGGCTGGCCGTCCGCAACACGACCAGCATTCCCGGCATTGGTCGAGCCCTTCACCCGACGCACCGCCGCCCGGTAGTAGCCGAGCATCGCGTCGACCCGCTCAGGCTCGGCGTAGGCGTTGCGGTAGGCGCGCAGCGCCGCCGGCTCCAGCGGGCGAGGTGCTTTCCACGCGTACCGGAACATCAGGCTCGTGATCTTCCGCCCGGCCCGTTCGAATACCCGCGGCGGCCCGTAGGCGAACAGGGGGATGTGGAAGCCGCGCACGACGTCGACCCTGTGCCACGGGAAGGAGATGACGACGAGGCGCCGCACCCGGCCGGGGGAAGCCGTCGCCAGGGCGAGGGCCACACCACCGCCCCAGTCGTGTCCGACCACGTCGACGGCTGTGCCGCCGACCTCCCCCGCGAGGAACGCCTCGAGTGTGCGGGCCACCGCCGGCAGGTCGTAGGCGCCGCCGAGCGCGGACTCCCCTAGCCCGGCCAGGTCCGGCGCCAGCACCACCCGCTCGTCACCGAGCGCGCGCATCAGGTGGCGCCAGGTCAGCGATGTCTCGGGCACGCCGTGCAGCAGCAGCACGGGCGGGGCATCTCCCGGGTGCGGCGGGTTGGTGCGCCGCAGCGCCAGGCTCCGGCCGTCAGCTGCGGCCATCCGCGGCGCCGGCATCCCCGCAAGCAGCTCGATCTCGGCCGGGCCACCGCCCGACGGGACAACGTCAGCCGTGGACATCACGCCCCCTGCTCCCGCGCGAACAGCGCGTCGACCACGGCCCGGGCCCGCTCTCCGCGGCGGCGGTGGTCCTCCAGCAGGGCCGCCGCACCCGATGCAGGGTAGCCGAGCGCGGTGGCGACGCCGGCGAGCGCGCGCCCCTCCCCCGGCAGCACGTCGGAGGCTCGCCCCGTCGTCAGCAGCACGGCATTGCGCGCCCGCGCCGCCTGACACCACGCCTGCACCAGCGCCTCGCGCTCGTCGCCCGACAGCAGGCCGGCATCCGCTGCCGCTCGCAGGGCTGGCACCGTACCGGTCGTGCGCAGCGCCGGCACCGTGCCCGCGTGGCTCAGCTGCAGCAGCTGAGCGGCCCACTCCACGTCGGTCAAACCGCCCGGGCCGAGCTTCAGGTGCAGCGTGCGGTCGACCCGCCGCGGCATCCGCTCCAGCTCCATCCGTCGCTTGAGGCGGGCGATCTCCTGCACCGCCTCGCGGTCGAGCGCCTCCGGGTACCGGACGGTGTCAGCCAGCGCCAGGAACCGGGCGGCGAGGTCCGCGTCCCCGGCAGCAAGCTCGGCACGAAGCAGCGCCTGCGCCTCCCAGCCCAGCGACCAGCGACGGTAGTAGGCGGCGTACGAGGCGAGCGACCGGGTCAGCGGCCCGGACCGACCCTCGGGGCGCAGGCCCATGTCGATGACCAGCGGCGGGTCGGCCGCCGGCAGGCCGAGCAGCCGGCGCATCTCCTCCGCGACAGCCTGGGCGGCGCGGGCCGCCTCCTGCTCGGGGGCCCGCTCGCCGTCGGCGCCGGGCTGGGCCTCATGCACGAACAGCACGTCGGCATCGCTGGAGTAGGCCATCTCGCGCCCCCCGAGCCGGCCGAGCGCGATGACGGCGAGCCCGACCGGCAGGCGCCGTCCCCAGCTGCCCTCGACGGTGCGGAAGGCGACCTCCAGCGTGGCCTCGAGCAGGGCCAGGGTGACGTCGGACAAGGCCCGGCCGACCGTTTCGATGTCGATCAGGCCCAGCAGGTCAGCGCAGGCGATGCGCAGCAGCTCGGTGCGGCGGATGGCTCGGGCCGCAGCCGCGGCGGTGCGCGCCTCGCCCTGGTCGGGGCCGGTGGGGTCCGACCAGCGCCGCGCGACCGCAAGGAGGGCGGGCTCCAGGGCGCTGCGGCTGCGCGGTTCGAGCGCTTCGTCGCTGCGTAGCAGCTGGACCGACTCCGGCGCGCGCGTCATCAGGTCGGCGACGTACGGGCTGCTGGCCAGCAGCCGCGCGAGGCGCTGCGCGGCGTGGCCCTCGTCGCGCAGCAGCCGCAGGTACCAGGGCGTCGAGCCGAGCGCGTCACTGACCCGGCGGTAGGCGAGCAGCCCGGCGTCGGGGTCGGCTGCGTCGGCGAAGTCGGCCAGCATCGCCGGCAGCAGCATCCGCTGGATGGCAGCGGTCCGGCTCACCCCCGTGGTCAGGGCGGCCAGGTTGCGCAGCGCGGCCGTGGGCTCGGCGAAGCCCAGGGCCTGCAGCCGGGTGCGCGCAGCTTCCGGCGAAAGGCCGAGACCCGGCTCCGGCAGCCGGGCGACGGCGCCGAGCAGTGGCCGGTAGAACAGCTTCTCGTGCAGCCGGCGTACCTCGCGAGCGTGCTTGCCGTGCTCGGCCGCGAGCGCTTCCGAGTCACGGAAGGCCATCGAGCGGGCAAGCCAGCGCAGCTCCGCCTCCCCCGTCGGGACGGTGTGGGTGCGCCGCAGCTGCTGCAGCTGGATGCGGTGCTCGAGGGTGCGCAGGAACCGGTAGGAGGCGGCCAGCGACACCGCATCGACGCGTCCGACGTAGCCGTGCCGGGCCAGTGCCTCCAGCGCACGCAGTGTGGTCGGGCTGCGCACCCCTTCGTCGTACTGGCCGTGCACGAGCTGCAGCAGCTGCACGGCAAACTCGACGTCGCGCAGCCCGCCCGGACCCAGCTTGACCTGCCGCGGGCCCTGTCCTGCGGGCACGGACTGCTCGACGCGCCGCCGCATCGCCTGTACGTCGTCGACGAACCCCGAGCGCGAGCCCGCCGACCACACCAGGGGTGCGACGAGGTCGACGAACGCTTGGCCCAGCGCAGCGTCGCCCGCGACCGGGCGTGCCTTGAGCAGCGCCTGGAACTCCCAGCCGCTAGCCCACCGCCGGTAGTAGCCCTCGTGGCTGGCGAGGCTGCGCACCAGCGGCCCCGCCCTACCCTCGGGGCGCAGTGCGGGATCGACGGGGAACATGGCCGGCTCCACGCCCGCCTCGGCGCAACCGCGCATCATCGCCTCGGCCAGGCGGGTCGCCGTGCGCATCGACCCGGCCTCGTCAATGGTCCCGTCGGGCTTGGGCGCGGCCCGGGCGACGAAGATGACGTCGACGTCGCTGACGTAGTTCAGCTCCTGCCCGCCGCACTTGCCCATGCCGATCACGGCAAGGCTGACGGGTGCAGCTCCGGCGGGCAGCTGCTCCTGAGCCAGCCGCAGCGCCCCGGACAGCGCCTGCTCCGCCAGCTCGGCGAGCCGCGCCCCGACCGCGTCGAAGCCCGCCTCCGCCCGCAGGTCGAGCGCGGCGAGCACCGCCAGCTCGCCCCGGTAGGCGGCGCGCAGGGCGTCGAGGTCCGGCGCCGCGCTGATGTCCGCCGGCTTCGCGTCGACCAGGCGGCGCCAGTCGTGCGGGTGACGGACCAGGTGGTCGCCGAGGGCGGTGCTCGCACCGAGGACGGCCATGAGGCGGCGTTCGAGCACCGGGTCCTCCGCGAGCGCGGCGAGCACTGCGGGCCCGCCGGTCACCGCGAGGCGCTGCAGCGTGCTGAGTGCGAGGTCGGGATTCGCGGCGCGGGCAACGGCGAGGACTCGCGCCTCGGCAAGCCCGGCCGTCTCGATCGTCCGAGCCGCCGCCTCGACGTCGACGAAGCCCAGCCGCGCCAGCCGGGCGGACAGACCGCCGCTAGGACGCCCGCCAGAGGCAGCCAGCACAGGAGGCGCGGCAGGCCCGAGAAGAGCGGCAGGCCCGGGAGGCGCGGCAGGCCCGGGAGGCGCAGCCGCCTCGACGCCGGCGCTGCTCACTGGTGCACCGTCACAGCATCGGGAGGTAACGGTCGATCTCGAACGGTGTGACCGTGCGCCGATAGTCGGCCCACTCGGCCCGCTTGTTGGCGAGGAAGAAGTCGAACACGTGCTCGCCGAGGGTCTCGCGCACGAGCTCGGAGCGCTCCATCGTGCTGATCGCAGCGGCGAGCGAGTCGGGCAGCGGCTCCATCCCCAGTTCCGTGCGCTGCGCGTCGGTGAGCGACAGGACGTCGTCGTCGATCCCCTGCGGCAGCTCGTAGCCCTTCTCGATGCCCTGCATCCCTGCGGCAAGCACCAGGGCGAAGGACAGGTACGGGTTGCAGGCGGGGTCGGGCAGCCGGAACTCCACCCGGGTCGAGTTGGGCTTGTTCGGCTTGTACATGGGCACTCGCACCAGCGCCGAACGGTTGTTCTGCCCCCACGCGGTGTGGCCGGGCGCCTCCCCGCCCCATGACAGCCGCTTGTAGGAGTTGACCCACTGGTTGGTGACGGCGGTCAGCTCCGGCGCGTGCACCAGCAGCCCGGCGATGAACGCGCGAGCCACGGGCGAGAGCTTGAGCGGGTCGGAGGCGTCGTAGAAGGCGTTGCGGTCACCCTCGAACAGCGACAGGTGGGTGTGCATGGCCGATCCGGGCTGGTCGGCGAACGGCTTGGGCATGAAGGTGGCGTAGACGCCCTGGCTCTCCGCCACCTCCTTGATGACCAACCGGAAAGTCATCACGTTGTCGGCGGTCGTCAGGGCGTCGGCGTAACGCAGGTCGATCTCCTGCTGGCCCGGCGCCACCTCGTGATGGCTGAACTCGACCGAGATCCCCATCTGCTCGAGCATCGTGATGGCGTCGCGGCGAAAGTCGTGCGAGACGTCGTGGGGAGTGAGGTCGAAGTAGCCGCCGTCGTCAACGGGGCGCGGCACCGCCCCTCCTGGCGTCGGCCGGTCGCGCAGCAGGAAAAACTCGATCTCGGGGTGGGTGTAGAAGGCGAACCCGGCGTCGGATGCCCGCTTGAGGGTGCGGCGCAGCACGTGGCGCGGGTCGGCCGGCGACGGCGTGCCGTCGGGAAGCAGCAGGTCACAGAACATCCGCGCCGCGCCAGGCGACTGGCCCCGCCAGGGCAGAACCTGAAAAGTCGACGGGTCGGGCCGGGCGAGCATGTCGGACTCGGTGACTCGAGTGAGCCCTTGGATAGCGGAGCCGTCGAAGCCGATGCCCTCGTCGAACGCTCCCTCGAGCTCGGCCGGGGCCACGGCGACGGACTTGAGCACGCCGAGGACGTCGGTGAACCAGAGCCGGACGAAGCGCACGTCACGCTCCTCCAGTGTGCGAAGGACGAACTCCTGCTGCTTGTCCATGTGATTCATCCTTGCAGGTCAGAGGCTCGACAGTCGCTAGCAGCCCGCGCCGGCCCGCCCGGGCTTCGAGCAGCGTCCCAGCGTGACCCCACGCTAGCGTGGCCGCAGGCGATGCGATCGTGACCACCCGCCGATGACGAAACCTCTTGGAGTCGCGCCCCCACCAGGTCACCCTGCCGCCCGAGGCCGAGCAGGCACGGAGTGTCCGACCGACGGTGGTCCTGACACGCCGGGCGAGTCCGGCGGGAGGAAACCACCGTGAGGCACACGGTCAACGACATCTCGCCGCCCGTCGGGTGCAGTGGAGTTGCTCACGAACATCGCGTGGGCCTTACCGAGCCCCGGCCTTTTGGTGGTGGCCCCCCGACTTCTTGCCAGGTAGATCCGCTCGGCGGGGAATCCCCGCGGCGGTCAGGGCGTCGACCTGGCGGTCGAGGTCCTG
>JAABUZ0100007325.1_pt1 | contig 13352 bp, 14 predicted proteins | sample 5562091 | NCBI WGS metagenome assembly JAABUZ01 (sample SAMN12813069, study PRJNA571459) | rock metagenome | isolation source: Antarctica rocks | place: Antarctica: Victoria Land, Linnaeus Terrace sud | collected 2015-12-21 | reverse complement strand
CGGCGACAGGCAGTGGCCGCCGACCTGCAACGGGCCGCCGCCCGGTATGCGCCCGCCGTCGTCGTGCCGCGGATCGCCAGCGTGTTGGACGGCATCTGACCACCATCTAGTCAGCGCCGGCCCGGCAATAGCCTTGGCATCCCAGAAACCCTCCGCGCCTGCCGGTACAGACAGGCTAGCCGGCGGCTGCAGCCTTGAGCTTGCTTCCGGCGGTGACCTTCACGGTCTTGGCCGCGGCGATCTGGATCGTCTCGCCGGTGGCGGGGTTACGACCCTCGCGGGCGGCGCGGGCACCTTGTTCGAAGGTGAGGAAGCCTGGCAGGCTCAGTTTGTCCTGGCCGTCGGTTATCACGTCGAACACGACGTCTTGGAAGCCTGCGAGCACCTTGTCGGTGTCGGCCTCGGCGACCCGGGCTTTGCCGGCCACAGCGGCGATGAGGTGAACAGGTCAAGCAGCTCGGGGCTCTGGTAGTCCTGCATCACGCGGCCTGCTCGACCGCGAGGCGGTACACGACGGTCTCGGCGGCGAACCGCACGTCTGGCGACAACGAGTTGGACACGACCAGCTGCAGGTCCGGCCCGTCGCGGATGACAGCGACGTCGGTCCCGCCGGTGGTCGGGAACTCGGCGACCACCTGCAGCGCGTTGGGTACCCACTCGTAGACCTGCGAGATCAGCGAGGTCGTCGGGTCCTCCCGCGGACCGGTCACGAAGTTGATCCGGGCCACGAACAAGCGGCCGCAGTGCTCGAAGGCGGCCAGTTCGCGGGCACCGGGCTGCTCGAGCACCTGGATGGTCAGGAACCGCTCGCCGTCCCAGCGCATGACGCTCGACGGCCCCTGCAGGCAGGCGACCACCAGGTAGCTCTCGCCGTCACGCTGGAATGTCGCGAAAGAACGCCCGCCGCTCGGCGCGAGCTCCTGGTGCGCCTGCAGCCGGCGGCCGTCCCACCGGTAGAGCACGCTCGCGTCGAGGTGTTCGGCATGAGCGACGTACGTCGAACCGTCCAGCACGAACGGGTGCCAGTTGTACGCCCATCGCGACGGGATCTGCTGGAACTCGGCGAACCTGCTCCCGTCCCACTCGAACACGACCGACGGTCGGTTGTCGCTCCCGGTCCCGGGAAGCGCGACGCCCTGGGCCAGTCCGAGGAAGTGACGCTGTCCAATGCTCCAGTGTCGCCACTGCTTCGCCGCGAACGAGGGCACCTCCTGAAACGGCACGAACGCGCTGCCGTCCCAGGTGAGAATCTGTGACCGGGTCGAGTAGTCATACGGCCCTCGACCCGAGCGGATGCTGGCCACCGCGAGAAACGCTCGGTCACCGATGCAGAAGAACTCCGCGTCCTCCCCGCCCGGTGCGCTGATCATCGACCATGGCTCGTACCGGCCGTCGACCCGTTGGAAGACCAGGAGCTCGGTGTCGCTGTCTCCACCGTTCATCCCCGCCGGGGTATCCGGGACGTCGACGGCGAGTTGCGGCACCGCCAGTAGGTCCAAGCCGCCGACGTGGACCGGCTCGACTGCCCGCGCTCCCGAGGTGGGTATGCGCTGCAGTTCTTCCAGACCGATGCTCATGTGTCCGATGTGACCGCACGTAAAAGTAACAGGCAAGCAAACTGAGTTGACGATTTGTGACGCTGAGCGTTAGGAAAGGTGACGCATGCTCGAGATCCGCAAGTTGGTGATGTTGCGGGAGGTGGCTGCGGCAGGCTCGATCGCTGCTGCCGCCCGAACCCTGGGCTTCACCCGCTCCACAGTGTCGCAACAGCTCGCGGCCCTGCAGAGCGACGCCGGCCTAGCCCTGCTGCAACGGGCCGGCAAGCGCGTAACGCTGACCAGTGCGGGCGGCTCCCTCGTTGAACACATCGAACGGATTCTCGTCGAGCTGCGCGCGGCCGAGGCGTCCCTGCAGTCGGCTGCGTCCCAAGACGGCGGCCTGCTGCGCGTCGGCGTCCCCTTCCGTGAAGGGCCGCGGATTATGAGCGCTGGCCTTACACAGGCCCGTCGCGAGCACCCGCGCCTAGAGATCCGCTTCGAGGCGACAACCGATGAGTCCGCAGCCGAAAAAATACGGCGCAACCAACTGGACCTCGCGGTCCTGTCCAGGTACGGACCAGCTGTCACGCGCCAGCAGCCTGGGCTCCGGGATACCTCCTCGGCAGCGACCCCCTGCTGGTCTGCGTGCAGGCCGGACACAAGCTGTCCGCACGCACGGGCTGCACACTTCCCGACCTGTTCAAGGAGAGCTGGGTGCTCATCCGGGGGACCAATCTGGGTCAACTGGTCCGCACCCTGTGCGCCGCCGCCGGCTTCGAACCGGTCGCGGCGGCAACGGTCGACGACGTCGGCACCGCCCTCGGACTCGTCGCCATGGGCTGGGGCATCACCATCGCACCCGAACTCACACCAGCCAACCCCGAGTCCGCGATCGCGCGGATCCCGATCGCCGGCATCCAGATCGAGCGGCACAACGTGCTCCTCGTCCGGGACGGGGAAGAGCTATCCCCACGAGTGGCACCCGTCATCGAGGCGGTTCGGAGCGTGAGCCGACAGCGAATCGCCGAATTAAAGGACACCAGCAGCGCGCCGTCGACGGTAGGCGCGGAACGGGGGGCATTCCTGAACTGCTGAACGTGGTATTGGAGGGTAGCGCTCGACCTGACGGGGGCACCACGCACCGCTGATTCCGCGCATCTGAAGTGGTCGTCCATCCACACTCGTGGCACTGTGCTTGATAGTGAGACGGCTCGACGTGAGACACGCATCGACTCGTTCTCCCAAGACTCGCCGCAGACACCGGTCTCAGGTTCCTCTGAGACTGGTGAGGCATCGTCAGGACGTGGCTACCGCTTGCATGATCCACTCAGGGTGGTGGACTGGTTGGGTGTCTGCCGGCAGCCGATCGCGGGTGCTGCGGCCGGTCCTCGGCGTCGACGTTTGCTGGCCCTTTGCCAGCCGGCGGCTCGGGGTGGCTGAGAGTGCTGCCGGGTCGCCGCCGGGGTTGTTGCTGGTGGAGGGGGACGACGTGATCACCATCGAGCTCGACGGTGAGGTCGACAAGCTGCAGGTGCGCGGCCGTGTCGTGGCCGACGGTCAGAACTCGAATGCGATCCACATTAGCGGTGACAGCCCGGACCTCACCACACTGCAGGTCATGGCATCGCACGGGCGGACGGACGGACGGACGTCCATACCGGTGGAGCGCAACTGGGTTCCGACCTAGTTGATCATTGTCCGGCCGGGATGCGCCCGCGGGTACTTGCTGATGTAGCGCACGCCCCACAGCAGGAACTTGTCGGATGCGGTCATGCAGTCGACGCGAAAGCGAATGGTGTCGAAGATCGGCGCATCTTCGTGCACCAGCCGCAGGGAGTACTCGCGGGTTTGCTCCAGCATCTTCGCTATCGCGTCGTCGTCCTCGGATGAGCCTTTGGGGGTGGCCGTCACCAGAAAGCCCTGAGTGGCGGCCTGCGCAATGGGACACAGTGCGTGCAGCAGGTAGAGCCGGCGTCCGTTCGACTCGCTTTCGACCGTGACCGTGTTGACGCCCCACAACTTGCGTTCCTGGACCATCTCGCCGAATTCCGGGGCCGTGGTCTTCACCTGCAGAGTCAGCGTCTGGTTGTCCTCCCGGATGCCGCTCTCGTCGACGTCGATGGGCATGCCGTGGACGACGCGGAAGTGCTGGAGGTCGAAGGTGTTCATGAAGACCACCGAGCTGTCGACCTGCATCGTCAGCGGGTTGCGGAAGGCGTTGATGACCAGGTCGTCGTCGCCCAAGTCGAAGTGCGGAGCGGGGTGTGGCGGGGTGTCGCCGTTGAAGGCCCAGATGATGCCTAGCGACTCGGCCACCGTGTAGTTGAACAGCTTCGCGTTCCGCGGCGGCTTGTCGCCCGCGGGGACCTTGACGCAGGCACCGCCGGAGTCGTAACTCCACAGGTGGAAGGGGCATTGCAACTGGTCGTCGACGACCTGTCCGACGGCTAGATCGGCACCCATGTGGCGGCAGTACGCGCTCTGCACGTGCACGGCACTGTCGGACGTCCGGTAGACGACCACCCGGCCGTCGAGGAAGGGAGCGCCGATCACGCTCCCCGCAGTAACCTCCGCCGACAACGCCACCGGGTACCAGCACTGGTGGAACTCGTCCTCGCCTCGGAAGTTCACCACACGGCCGCGAGAACGTTGGCTGGCTTCGGGGGATGGTGCCTCAGGTGCTGCCGAGGCCGGAACCCTGACTAGCTGCTCGGTCATCTGGTCGCCGCCTTCGACTTGGGGCTTGGCCCCCACTCTCCTGGTAACTTGGTCGCGCTCGAGTGCAGACTACTCCTGCCGTCGCAGAGCACAAGATGAACTTCGCGACTCCCGCGGCGCTTCTGGCGCCATGCAGCTGCTACCCATCTTCGAGCACGATGCTCGCCAAGTCGAAAGAGCCGACGACCATGGTTGCGTCTATTGACGAGAACACCAGCCACCGCACCAGCAGCTATACCGTAGCCAAACCCTGGGTCGACCTGGCCGACCTCGAGGCGGCCGTGGTGGCCGACTGGGACCCGGGCGTCCGAGCTTTCATCCAAGAGGGTGCCGGCACGGGCCGTGCCGTGGCCGCTAATCGGGCTGCCCACGCCAAGTGGGCCCTACGCTCGCGGGTTCTTGTCGACGTCAGCAAGATCGATACCTCCACCGGCGTGCTGGGGCAGCGCGTCAGCCTCCCGGTGCTCGTGGCTCCGTCGGGCCTGCACACCCTCGTCCACCCGGAGGGCGAGGTCGCAACGGCGACGGGGTGCAGCGAGGCCGGCACCATCATGATCCTCAGCTCGGGCACCGGCCGGACGATGGACGATGTCCGCGCGACCGGCGCGCATACCTGGTTCCAGCTGTACTGGCACGATCGCGACCGGACCCGTGAGCTCGTCAATCAGGCGGCCGACGTGGGATTCACCGCGGTCTGTTTCACGGTCGACATGCCGGTGCGACCCCTGCTGGGGGCGAGCATGCGGACCGGGGTGGCTCGGGTGGCCGGGCAGACGCCGCTGTACCTCCTGCCTCGCGACGCTCACCTGACCGGCGGCGACTGGGACCACGACGCCCGCCTGACCTGGAAGGACCTTGAGTGGCTGCGCGAGATATGTCCGCTGCCCATCGTGCTGAAGGGGATCATGGCCGCGGACGACGCTCGGCTCGCGCAGGAGTCCGGGGTTGACGCGGTTGTGGTGTCCAACCACGGCGGGCGATCGCTCGATGCGCCCTGGGGGACGCTCGACGCGCTGCCAGAGATCGTTGACGCGATCTCCGATTCGGGTAGTTCCGGCATGCAGGTCTATGTCGACGGCGGTTTTCGCCACGGCAGCGAGGTGCTGGTGGCTCTGGCCCTGGGCGCTGACGCAGTCCTCGTCGGCCGTCCGGCCCTGTGGGGGCTCAGCGTCGGTGGCGCCCAGGGCGTGCGCGACGTGCTGCAGGTGCTAGGCCGGCAGCTGACGTCGTGCATGGGGATGGTCGGCGCCCGCAGCGTCGCCGAGATCGACAGCAGCCGGGTCCGCCGGGTATCGGAATGACGAAGGAGACGTCGACGATGTCAAGAACAGTGGCGACAGCAGCCCCGGATGTCGTGGTCATCGGCTCCGGGGTTGCCGGCCTGTGCGCAGCGATTGAGGCCGCGACCAGGGGCGCGCGTGTGCTGGTGTGTGAAGGCGCGCCGGCTGTCGGGGGCGCATCGGTCATGAGCGGCGCGGGCTGCTGCCTCGTGGGCACGCCCCTGCAGGAATCTCTCGGCGTGCAAGACTCCGTCGAGCTGGCGCTCAGCGACCTCGTCAGCTTCGGTGGACCGACGGCGGACGAACAGTGGGCCCGGGCGTATCTGGCTGCCAGCCGGTCCGAGGTCCACGACTGGTGCGAGTCGCTCGGCATCCGGTGGACGTCCCTTGTCTTGCAGGAGGGCAACTCAGTGGCCCGGTGGCACGGACCGCAGGGGTGGGGGCGGGCCATCGTCGCCGCACTGCTATCACGGTGCGACGAGCTGGGTGTCGAGATCGCCGTCGACAGCCCGGTGACCGACATCGAGGTCGAATCGGGAGCCGTGCGTACGGTGACCGTCGATACGGGGGGAAGCGTACGGGTCCTGCGGGTGAATGCCGTCGTCGTCTGCTCCGGCGGCTTCGTCGCCAACCATGAGATGGTGCTCGGCACCGCGACCGGGCTCCGCTCGGTTGATCGGTTGCTGTGCGGCGGGTCCCCGCTGGCCGTCGGCGCGGGACATGCGCTCCTGCAGCGCGTCGGCGCCGAGTTCGTCAACCTCGACCACATCTGGGTCTACCCGAATGGCACCCCCGACCCCCAGGACCCTCTGGGGCTTCGCGGGCTCGGGGTCCGCGGCGTCACGGGCGACATCTGGCTCAACCAGGAGGGGCGGCGCTTCCACGATGAGACGCGGCGGGGTGGCCACTCGGGCACGTCGGCGTTGCTCAAGCAGCCGGGGCAGACGGCGTGGTGCGTCTTCACGGCGGCCGAGTTCGATGACGTCCTGCTCATCGACAATGAGTACTACGCCACTCCCGCCGGCTCGAACCCTGTTGCGATGCAGGAGTTCTGGCGCGAGTCGCCCTTCGCCTGGCGCGCCGATACGCCTGGGGCGCTGGCTGCGGCCATCGGCCTGCCCGCCGAGGCCGTGCAGCAGAGCATCGAGCAGGTCGACGCCTGCATCGCCAAGGGTCTGCCCGTCGAGGGTGCATTCGGGCGCGACCTGCGGGACGTCAGACCTTTTACGGGGCCGGGCTTGGTTGCCCTCCAGTTCTTCCCTATGGCGCAGAAGAACTTCGGCGGAGTGCACACCGACATCGCCTGCCGCGTGCTCCGCGCGGAGGGCGACCCCATCCACGGGCTGTACGCAGCGGGCGAGGTGGCTGGCATGGCGGGTGGAGCGCTGAACGGGCGGGCCGCGCTTGAGGGCACCATGTTCGGTCCTTGCCTCTACTCCGGTCGGGTCGCGGGTGCCACGGCGGCCGCGGGACTCAGTGCTCCCGGTCAGCCTGCGCCGGGTCTCCAAGCTTCTGCCGCTAGTCCCTGATACCGCTGCAGGTCACCTAGAGACCTTTACAATCCGCGTGCGAGGAATAGGGTGGCGTCAACACTGAACCGCCTGAGGAGAGACATGAGACTTGTCCAATTCCAGGCCGAAGACCGCACGGGCGTCGGCGCTGTCGTCGACGACGACGGCACCGTGGTCGCCACGCCGTGGACGAGCTTCGACGAACTCTTCGCCGAGACCGACCCCCTGGCTGCTGTCGGTGCTCTCGAGCTCTCGGGGGCGCAGCCAGTCGCCGTCGAACGGCTCCTGGCCCCGGTGGTCCACCGTGCACAGATCATCGGAACGGGAGGCAACTACGCCGACCACGCCGCTGAGGCGAGCGGAAGCATCCAGGTGGTCGAGCCGGTGTTCATGCCCTTCCTGTGGGGGGCTGTGATCGGTCCGGACGAGCCCATCGTGGTGCCCACGGCTGACACGCAGACCGACTACGAGGTCGAGTTCTCGGTGGTGATCGGCAAGACCGCCCGGGGGCTCACCGAGCAGAACGCCATGGACTTCGTCTTCGGGTACACGGTCGTCAACGACGTCAGCGCTCGCGAGATCATGGCCCGCGAGAAGTTCCAGGTGATGCTGAGCAAGTCGGTCGACACCTTCGTGCCCGTGGGTCCGCACATCGTGACGCGCGACGAGATCGCGGACCCGTATGAGCTGGGCATCGCGACCTACCTCAATGGCGAGGTTCGGCAGAAGTCGAACACCGGCGCAATGACCGTGCGCATCCCGACGCTGCTGAGCATGATCACGCGCACCGTCACCCTGCACCCGGGTGACATCGTCACGACAGGCACACCGGGCGGCGTCGGCTTCTTCCGCACCCCTCAGGAGTTCATGCACCCGGGCGACACCGTGACCGCGGAAGTCGAGCGGGTCGGCCGGCTCACCAACCCGCTCACCCAAGGCTGGTAGCCGGCCGGGCCTCATGCGGCGGGCATCTGCCCGCCGCTCAGAAGGGCGAGATCGGGACGTTGCCACGGAACAGGCAGTCCGGGTCAACGCGCCTTTTCACCTGCTGGAGCTTGTCGTAGGTCTTGCCCGGGTAGACGCTGTGGACTCGGTCCGGCTCGGCGTCGATGAAGTTGACGTAGCCGGCGTCGGACCCGACGCAGTCGAGTGCTGCGTACGTCCGGCGCGCCCACTCCACGTGAGCGGCCGTCTCATGCTCCTCGACCCAGGTGGCCACCACGTTGACGAGGAACGGGGTCTGCCGGTTGGCGAAGGCGGTCGCGTCCTCGTCCACCCGCTCGACCGCTCCACCGAGGCGCAGCACCTCGATCTGGGAGTGGTCACCGGCTGGCTTCGCCGTTGCGTCCAGCAGGGCGCGCGCGGCGGTCTCGTCGATGCGGTCGAGGTATCGCGATTTCATGTAGTTGCGCAGGCCGTGCGGGTGCAACAGGTCCTGCATCGTCTGCAGCTGCAGGTAGGGCATCGGCGCGATGCGGAACGCGGCAGGCTGTGCTGCCTCGATCAGTGCGCGTACGGGCTTGTCGCCGGCGCTGAGCTCGCCTGACCAGACGGCGTTGATGACCGCGACCGGCTGCCCGACGAGCTCGGGAGGAACCGCCGGGAGCTCTGGCGCCACCCGCAGGACCAGGACGCTGGTCAGCTCGTCGGGCGCCTGCAGCATGGCGTCGCGGTAGTGCAGCACGGCGCGGGCCAAGTCCTCCACCGGGAAGACTGCCTGGCCAAACAGCACGTCGGTCACCGGCTGCACTGCCATCTCGAACGCGGTGACGACCCCGAAGTTGCCGCCCCCTCCGCGCAGTGCCCACAGCAGATCCGGATCGGTTTCCTCCGTCGCGTGCACGAACGTCCCGTCGGCCTTCACCACGTCGGCCGCCACGATGTTGTCGCAGGTGAGCCCGAAGTGACGGCAGGTCCAACCAACGCCTCCGCCCAAGGCGAGGCCCCCGAGCCCGGTGTGCGAGATGACGCCGGCCGGGACGATGAGTCCCTCGCGCTGCGTCCCGGTGTCGACGTCGCCGAGCAGGCTGCCGCCCCCGGCTTTGGCGGTCTTGCGGTCCGGGGCGACGGTGACGGACCGCATGAGCGACAGGTCGATGGTGAGCCCGTCGTCACAAACGGCCAGACCGGCTACCTGATGCCCCCCGCCCCGTACCGACAGTGGCACGCCGACCTCACGAGCAGCGCGGATGGCCGCAGCGACGTCGTTCGGCGACTCGCAGAGTGCCAGCAGCGCCGGGTACTTGTCGGCTGTTGCGTTCCACACTCGGCGGCATGCGTCATAGCCCTCCTCGCGCGGCGCGAGGGTTGATCCGCCGAACCCGTTCCGCATGGCGGCACGCAGCTTCCGGGCGGTCACGTGAGCATCCATGACGAGCATTACAGCACGGGCATGTATGAAGGTCACTAGGTAACTATCGCGTAGCTTCTGCCGTCGCCGTTCTGGTCCGAGATCACCTCCACGGATCGTTGACAGCCGTCTCGTTTCGGCATAGACAACGAGTCACCTAGTGACCTGACCGGCCAGGTGACGACGACCAGCTGCTCCGCACATGCCCTGCCGCCGTACAGCACCCGGCCGACTCGTGCTGAGTATCACCTGGAAGGAACGTGTGCCATGCGCAACGGAAACGTCATCTTCGACAACGTCGTCCATATCCACAACCTGCGTGACGACAACGTGATCGAGCCGGAAGGGCGGATCACGCAGAACTTCTTCTTCCGGATGCTGCAGGAACTCAAAGGCCAGGACTACCAGTACGAGGAGTTCGCCTCGGCCTGGAGCCCCAAGGTCGTCGGGGACCTGCTGTTCCGGGAGGGCTCCCAGATCGACTACGCCATGGTGCAGACGGTGCCGATGTTCGACATGTACAAAGACGGGCTCGATGCCGTCGAGCGCCAGTACGAGCTCGCGCGGCTGCGCCCCGAGCAGGTCATCTTCTGCGGCGGCACCGATCCCGTCCTGCGCGGGCTGAACACTGCCATCCACGATGTCGACCACCAGATCCAGGACCTCGGAGCCCGGTCGATCAAGTTTTACACCGGCCACACCCGCGGTCGTTCGTGGCGGATGGACGACCCGCACCTCGCGTACCCCATATACGAGCGGATGCTGGAGAACGGCGTCGATATCGCACAGGTGCACAAGGGCAACCCGCTAGGCCCTGAACCACTGACGGGGTTGCAGGCCCACGACGTGGGTGAGGCGGCGTTGAACTTCCCGCAGATGCGCTTCATCATCCACCACCTCGGAGTGCCCTACGAGGACGAGACCATCACGATCGCAGGGCGTCACGAGAACGTGTACCTGTCGATGTCGACGTGGATCAACTTCATCAAGATCGCGCCCCGGCTCACCGCCGAACGGTTGGGCAAGGCGCTGTTCTGGGTCGGGTCCGACCGCATCCTCTGGGGGAGCGAGGCCCCGTTGGGCCCGGACCCCCAGTCATTGCTGGAGACGTGCTGGGACTTCCAGATCCCCGAGGATCTGCGGGCCGGGTACGGCTATCCAAAGATCACAGACGAGGACCGGCACAAGATGTTCGGCGGCAACATGCTCAAGCTGCTCGGCATGCCGGAGGCGCCCCCGGTAGTGGCGGAGAAGGTGACGCTTCGTGCTGCCAGCTGACCTCGAGCTGGGCCTCGACGTGCAGCGGCTGCTCAACAGCACCATCCGGCCGCTGCTCAACATCGATGCCGGGGACGCCGAGGTGACCTCGGTGGTCGACGGCCACGTCACCATCACCTTGCTCGGCTCCTGCTCGCGCTGCCTGTTCCGCGGGTCGTGCGCCACCTACACGGTCCTGGACCGGCTAGAGCAGCAGCTCGGCGACCGGGGCGCGACCTTCGCTGTCGCCGGCAACTCGATTCCGCGGGAGTCGACTCGCATGCGGGCCAAGCTTCCTCTCGAGCTCGGCCAGCCGTGACGGACAGTCTGACGCGCCGGCCGCTCGAGGACGTCTTCGTGCTCGACTCGACCGTGCACGGTTACAACACCCGGCCCGACAACTACGTCCCCGGTCCGTTCAAGGACCGGGTCGCGGCGCAGCTGTCCAACACCCTGTTCCTCGGCCACAGCGGCATCCTGCCGGGCGGCGACCAGCGCTACGTGCTCAGCCGAGAACGGTTCCAGAACGGGGCCGACCCCGAGCTGCTGGGCCGCGCCCTGTTCGCCGAGAGCGACACCGATGTGTGCATCTACCACGGTGTCCCGCTGTACGGGATCTATAAGGACGGCGGATCGCCCCTCTGGGTCGGCAAGCAGATGCGCGAGCAATGGCCGGACCGCGTCGCCCTGTACGGACCGGTGAGCCCGTGGCAACCGGACGCGCTCGAGGTCGTCGAGCAGATGATCACTGAGGAGAAGGTCGTCGGGATCAAGATGTACCCGATGGACATCGTCGACGGCGAGGTCCGCAGCTACCGGCTGGACGACCCGGAGATCGCCTATCCCATTCTGGAGCGCATTCAGCAACTCGGCGGCACGGTCGTCGCCACCCACAAGGCCCTGCCGCAGGGGCAGGTGCCGAGCGAGCCCTTCGCGCCGTGGGACGTGTCCGGCGCCGCCTCGGCATTCCCGGGCATCACCTTCGAGATCGTGCACGGGGGCCTGGCCTACCTCGAGGAGACGGCCTGGCAGATCCAGCGGTTTCCCAACGTGGCCGTCAACCTCGAGAACAGCAGCTCCTACCTGATGGCCCGTCAGCCCCGCAAATTCGCTCACCTGCTGGGCCAGCTGTTGTTCTGGGGAGGCGCCGACCGGATCTTCTGGTCGACCGGCGCGACCGGTCGGCATCCCCAGCCCTTCCTCGAGATGTTCTGGGACTTCGAGATCCCTGAGCAGCTCCAGGAGGACTACGGGTATCCCGCGCTCACCCGCGAGATCAAGGAGGCAATCCTCGGGCGGAACCACGCCCGGGTCCTCGGTTGGGACGTCGACGCCATCCAGGCCACGCTCGCCGGTGACGAGTTCGGGCTGCGCAAGGACCTGGCGCCCCCGTGGGGCGCGGCATGAGCAGCGGCAGGCTCAGTGAAGCCGATGTCCCCACCGAGGCCGACGTCCGAGCAGTGCTGAACGCCATCGTCGATCCCTGCAGCCGCGCCGCCGGAGCCACCGCCGGCCTCGTCGACATGGGGCTGATCCGCCGGTTGAGCGTGACTGCCGCCGCGACCGGCGAGGATCATGGAGTCGACGTTCTCGTGGTCATCGGCGTGACCGAGTACGCGTGCCTGATGGGTCCCTCCTTTGCCATGGAGGCATACAAGAAGCTGACTCCCATGCCGGGCGTGCGGTCGGTCGAGGTCGAGCTCGACGGCGAGTTCGACTGGGACCCGGGCGACATGAGCCCGGACTACCGACGGCTCCTCGCCGAGCGTCGGGCCGAAGGCCGACGGGTACTGCTGCCCCTGCGTGGGCGCAGCGCCCCCGGTGCGCCAGGCGCCCGCGAGCAACATGTAGCACCGGAGCCGGTAGTCTCCTAGTCACCAAAGCGTCCCGCGAGGCGGCTCTCATGCAGAACCGCTCGATGATCGGAGGCGCACGTGGCTGCTGGAAGGGTAGGCGCTTTGTCGGCCAACGGGACGGTCGTGCGGGCCAGGGTGGCCGACCAGATCATCGACTCTCTGCGTGACCGCATCCTCGTCGGCACCTATGCGCGCGGCTCTCGACTCCCCACCGAGCGGGAGCTCGCGGACGAGTTCGGCGTCAGCGCCCCGACCATCCGCGAGTCCCTGCGCGCGCTGACCTCGCTCGGGCTCGTCGAGGTCCGGCACGGGAGCGGCGCCTACGTACGGACGAGCTCGGACGGCATTCTCGACGGCCCCCTCACCATGCTGATGCAGCTCGAGGGCGTCGGCATCGAGGAGATCATGGGGCTGATCCAGGCGTTGAGCCTGCACGCGGCCGACCTAGCTATTGACGCCGCAACGGCCGACGACATCGCCCGGGTGTGCGACGCGGCCGAACGCACGTCGCAGTGTCAGACGCTCGAGGACGTGCAGGATGCGGTGCCCACGTTCCTGATCGCGCTGAGTGAGGCGAGCCACCAGCCCCTCCTTGCGGCGCTCTGCCACTTCTTGACCACCATGCTCGTCGGCCTCGAAACCTCCAGCTACAAGCGCCGCAGCGCGGCATTCTGGAGAGGGTGGGCAAAGGACACGGCTCCCCTGCGCGTCACCGTCGGAGCCGCCCTTGAGCGCCGTGACCGCCCGGCCCTGAAGGCCGCGGTCACCCAGCTGCACGACGTGGTGCGCGAGCGCGTGCGAGCGGTCCCGGCACTTCGGACCGCGAGGCTCTCCGACCCGGC
>JAABUZ0100007324.1_pt1 | contig 13353 bp, 18 predicted proteins | sample 5562091 | NCBI WGS metagenome assembly JAABUZ01 (sample SAMN12813069, study PRJNA571459) | rock metagenome | isolation source: Antarctica rocks | place: Antarctica: Victoria Land, Linnaeus Terrace sud | collected 2015-12-21 | reverse complement strand
TCAACCTCCACAGGGGACTCACACCCCCAAGTCGTTGGTCATGTCGGGCGTACTCGGGTAGGCGCCGGGCTTACCCCGGCGCCTCCCACACCACCGGACGTGCGGGTCCGCATCCGGCGGTTCGCGTTGCGTCCCGGAGGCGGTGGTAGGGGCCGGTGAATCCTTTGAGGCCCTGGTCGGTCCAGTAGGCGTTGGGCAGGGCTCGTTGGAGGACTGGTGAGCGTGCGACGCGCCAGTAGCCCTTGCGCGCGTGCGCCCACTGGTGGGCCATGTGCGCTTGGACTCCTTGCGCCCGCAGGTTTCGCTCCCGGGTGGGAGCGAGCTTCCATTCCTTCCAGCGGACCTGCCGCAATCGCCGTCTGAGCCACTTGTCGAGCCGCCCGAACAGGTAGGGGGAGTCGGCGAAGCAGTAGTACGCCGTCCACCCGACCGTGAAGCGGTTGATCTCCTCGATCCGCCGCTCCATCGAGATGCCCCAGCTACGCGAGGACAGCCGCCGGACGCGCTCAACACCGTGCTTGGGCCTCGGGAGACACGCTGACGCGGACCTCGTCGTCGCGGTAGGCGAAGCGGAACCCCAACAGAGTCCGCTCCGTCGCTCGATCAACCGCCGACTTGTGGCGATTGACCTTGAGCTTGAGGCGCTGGCCGACCGAACTGGCGTGCCCGCTCGACCGCCATATGCGCCGAGCGCCCCGGCCGGAAACCGAAGCTACGGGGATGGAACTGCGGCTCAAAGACAGGCGTGAGCACCTGCGATAGGGCCTGGCAGATCAACCGATCCACCACCGTCGGCACCCCCAAGAACCGCACCCCGCCCGAGGGCTTGGGGATCGCAACCCTGCGGACAGGCTGCGGTCGGTAGGTGCCCGCGTCGAGCATCGAGCGGACCTGCGGCCAGTGGTCGTGCAACCACGCCCGCAGCTCCTTGGTGCTCATCCCGTCGATGCCAGCGGCACCGGCGTTCTGCTCGACGCGTCGAAGCGCCTCGGCGAGGTTCTCGCGGGCCAGAGACGCCTCCCACAAGCTCGCCTCGGCGGGGTAAGCGTCGGTGTCATCCGGCGCCGAGGAGCCGCTGCGCTCTGACCGGGCGTCTTCGGGCTTCACCCTCAGACCCTCCCGACCAGGCCCCTTGCGGGGTTGGCTGCGATCACTGCGACTCCCACGAGCACAAACGTCCTCACACTCGGCTTCGCGTTCGGTCCTTCCCAGCGACCATCGATCCCGCCGGTACTACGACCTCTGCTGACTTCTCTGCGGCGAGCAGCACCCTCTCGGACACCGCCGTCCCACACCACCCGACGATCAACGCCGAAGCGTCGGTCAGGCATCCAGGGACACCCACAGAGATCTCCACGGATAAGACCAGCAACCTTCATCGCGCACCCACCGCGTCTACGCGACGGCCCCTTGATGGCATCGGGCTTCGCCAAACCCCGCGGGCTCGCCCGGGCCGCCTCGCCTCATACGCGCAGCACATCGCCGACACAACGGTCACCCGATGCTCCATGTGTTCCTAGGGTCGCGACTTCGCCTCGGGCTTCCTTCCCACCCCGCCTCACGACGACGCAGTTGCCTCCGGCTTGTGGTTGGTGCCATCAACCTCCACAGGGGACTCGCACCCCCGAGCTGCTGATCATGCCGCGCGTACGGGGGCTGGGGGCGCAGCCCCCAGTTCAGGTTGCTGCCCGACCCGCTGCCATCGAGGTTGGCCACCGAGATCCTGTTCAGGCCCGCGTTGGCCCAGTAGATCCGGTTGTGCGCCGGATCGACCGCCACCCCTTGCGGACTGGTGACGGTCGCGCCGATGGTGTTCAGGTCGCTGCCGGACCCGCTGCCATCCAGGTTGGCCACCGAGATCGTGTTCCCGTTGGTGTTGGCCCAGTACATCTCGATTCTGCGCCCCGAAGCCGAGCCCGCCAACACCAACGACCACAGCAGCCCACCAACGACCGCACACCAAGTACGCCGCATCCGTGTCCCTCTGAGTCCACCCTGGCCCACCTCTACCCTGCCGAGCCCAGCCCAGCGCTGGCAAGCAGGACCGCCCTCGACAACCGCCGGCGGCGGCGGCAGCGGAGGGGGCGACCCCGACGGTCGCGCTGGTCTGCCCCGTCGACCCCGGTTTTGCTGAGCCCGCTGAAGCAGCGGGGCCCTCGGGACCCGCGAGAGGGTCTTGCGCCCCGAGGGCGTTCACGCGAAACCGGGTTGAGGCTCGCAACTCAGGCCTCGCGCCTGCGTTACCTGGTCATGGGGCGATCGGGGCTGAGGGTCAGACGGATGCTGGCTAGGGTGCTTGGTCCGGTGGCGATGGTGTTGGCCTCGTGGCCGGCGTCTGCGCTCGCCGCGGACCGGATGCTCGCTGATGGTGCCGCGGCGAACGTGGACGCATATGCAGGGACAGTGGTCTGGGATCGGGGCGTTCCAAGCTCGGACGGCAACCTTGCTGGCAACGGCTGGCGGATCGCGGTGCGCCAGGCCGGCGAGGTCCACGTCGTTGGCCGGCGTTTTGACTTCCCACCGACACTCGATCTTGGTACCGATGTCCGGGGCCGACTGACGATCGTCTATTCCCTGTGCTCTCCTCGCGGTTGTGGCGTACGCGTCCTCGATCCGCGCACTGGCCGCGAACGGGCGGTGAGGCTGCGTGGGGATCATCCGCGGTGCCGCGTCTTCGCGGGGCTGGCTGGCGCGATCGCTCCATCGATCTCGCGCGGGCGGATCGTCTACTTCTCAACGCCGTGCCGGGGACCCACCAGCGTCATGCTTCGACTTGCGTCTGGCGCGACGCGAAGACTCGGCAATGACAGCGCTATCGGCGTCGGGACCGACATCGTCGGCGATCACGTCCTCATATCCGACGAGCACCCCGAGCCAGCCCTCCTGGACAACGGCAGCCGGGTCATCCTCTTTCAGCTCCACTCGCACCGGCGGCGCACGCTCGGCGAGGCCTACAACGAGGGCCCTACCAGCGACATGCTCAAGAATCCAGTCCTCGACAGCGGCCTCGCTTACTACATAGACGATACAGACAGAGGGAGCGGCTACTACAGCCAGACACTGCATCGGGTCCCGGTAGACGACATCGTCGCTTCCCGGCTTCGCGACTACAGCGAGATCCTGTCCGGCAGCGAGCCGAACCAGAACCCTCACACCGGAACCCCGGGGAGCATCGCGGTGAGCAACGGCCGCATCTACTACACCGTCGACGACTACGGCGTCTATGAAGACACCACCTCGCCACCCGTCCCCAGGAGCAACTGAGCCACCTTGACCGCCACGGGTCCACGGCCGCAACCTCCGGGCTCCCCTCGGCGTTGCAGGGCGGTGAGGACGCGATGAAGACCACCATGAGGCTGGCTGGGGTTGTGGGGTTGTGGGTCGGCCCGTAGACCACTCCGAACCGGCTGCGCCCACCAGTTCCAGTGCCCCGGCAACCGTCCCAAGCCGCCAGATTCGCCGCGGGCGACCGTGACCAGACCGCCGACCGAGGTGGCACGAAGTGGCACGAACGGGTCCTGACTGGCCGGGCCTGGGCTGCGGCCGGAAGTCAGACCACCTGGATCTGGCTCTCCAAAGGCTTTCTCGGAGTGGGCGCGGCTGGGCTCGAACCAGCGACCTCTCGCGTGTGAGGCCTCAGGATGAGGGCGCCGATAGGCAGAAAGGTCCTGCAAATGAGCACAACCGCGCCCCAGGCGACGAACAGCAGGATACTCCCAAATAGCGGTTGATTCGCGAGGGTTTGGGCACTGAGACGGCGTCAGTGCCCAAACGATCGGGCGTCTGCGGGGCGCACCAGGCAGCGTCGCCCGGACTCGCCCGACGGCCATTAGACAAATCCCGATCGCAGGCGCCCGGCGACCTCGCGACTCGACCCCGACGCCCCTTGCCCGACCTCGCCGATGAGCGCGTCGCTACGGGACGGCGTGTGTGGGCTCGGCGGACGCACCTTAAGCTTCTGACCGTCTCTCAGACGCCCCAGATGGCGTCAAACGCGGGCTGGTCGAGCGCGAGCAGCCAGCACGCTGCGATCCGCTGATCGACGACGTCATACAGGCCGACGGTGGACCAGCGATGCTCGACGCCGCCGATCGTGGCCAAGCCGTCAACGAGCGCGGCGACTCGGTCTCCGTCGCCGACAAGGACGTCTCGTCGCCTCATCTGAAAGGTCCGATCGGCGAGGTTCCGTCGTCGTCGGAAGTAGCCGAGCACCTCCTCCAAACCCCGGTAAGTCCCGGCGATGCGATTCTCGCCAGGAACGCTCCACGTGATATTCGCGGCGAGAAGCGGCCGCAGGGCAGCCTCGGAGCCGCCGGCGTAGAACTCGTTCTGCGCCTGGTGCAGTCGGTCGAGAAGCCCGATCGCAGTTTCCCGGTTCACGGTCGGTGCCGGCGGCTGGCCTGCTCGAGGACGTAGCGCACGACCGGTCGATGCACGGGCTCGACCGCAGCCCATACCGCGTGTGCGATCGGGTTCTCCTTTTGCACGAAGGTGGCGAACAGCAGCGTGTGCTGCCGGCGCTTGAAAAGCAGCTCGGCCGGCATCCCGAAGCGCGAGCTGGCAGCAAGCAGGACGAAGTCGGGGGTGCTGCGTCGGACCTCCCAGCCGAGCACCAATCGCTCAGACCGACTGAAGCCGAGCCGCAGGCCAAGCGCAGACCACCCCGACAGCAGCGCGCTTCGCACGATGAGCGGAGCGTCCTCCAAGACCGCTCGCGCCCACTGCTCAGCCGTCCGGTCCCGACCCGGTCCGAAGTCGACGAGCAAGGCGTCCTCATAGTCGATGCGGGAGAGCGTGCTGAGCGCTCGTGCGGCCGGCGGCACGGAGACCTGGAGCACGCTGTCCGTCGTGTCCACGAGCGGATCGGTCAGATGATGGTAACTGGGGTGCGCTGGCGACGGCCGATGGCGGTGTCCCGGCTCATGGGATCTCCTGGGCCATCAGTTCGGCCACGACCTCGACCGAGCCGCCGCAAACACGTCTCGCGCTGGCGAGCGAGGAGCTCATCGACCACGCCGCCGGCGTCGGTCTCAGACGGGATGATGGATGATGGGAGTCTCCGCCACGATCGGTGCAAATTCTATATCATTCAGTTCGGAATAGGAACTGCCTCTATGACCGAGCATCGATACCAGCAGTACTGCGGCCTGGCGCGCGTGCTCGACGTGGTCGGTGATCGGTGGGCGCTGCTGATCGTCCGCGAGCTCATCCCCGGGCCGCGGCGGTTCACCGATCTGATCGACGGGCTGCCGGGTATCAGCCGCAATCTGCTCACCGAACGGCTGCGGGCCCTCGAACGTGACGGGATCATTGGCCGCCAAGAGCTTCCGCCTCCGGCCGCCCGGCAGGTCTACGAGCTGACGGGCGATGGCCGCGACCTGGCTGACGCGATCGTCCCGCTGGTCGCTTGGGGTGCCGGTCGCCTCGGTGCGCGCAAGCCCACCGAGAGCTTTCGCCCGCAGTGGGCCGCGTTGGCGATGGCGACCTTCGCCGACCGCAAATCCGCCAAAGGCGTTCGCGAGACCTACCAGTACCTCGTCGGGCGCGCGGCCTTTCACTACACGGTCGACGATGGCTCGATCGAGCTTCATGACGGCCGAGTTCAGAATCCGGCCGCCACCGTGACCACCGACGAGCAGACGTGGGCGGACATCGCCTCCGGGAAGATCACAGGCTCCTCGGCAGCCGCCACAGGCGCGCTGACGCTCACCGGAGACCCCCAGGCTGCGGCGCGTCTGAAGAAGATTCTCTCCCGCCGCCGGGTGCTCGCCCAGGCCGAAGCGACCATCAAGGGGGCCAGGCGACAAGGATGAGCGGCCCTGTCACGCGCTTGCGCCCCAAGAATCGCTGGGTGCGGAGGTTTGGTACAGCAACCGCCCAAGGGCGATAGCGAGACCGTGACGCCCGCGTCCAGCCGAGCTGGTCGCACACCGTTACCTACGACTGCGGAGGTTTTGAGCATGACAACCATCACCGACGAGGAGCTTCGACAGCTGCTGCGCAACGCCAAGCCCTACACCGTGGCGCTGATGCTGTGGGGTCCAAACCGCCATACGGAAGGCGTCGAGGACATCAGATGGGAACACAGTCGCCGCATGGCCTCGCTTCGTGCCGACGGCGTGATGTCGATCACCTGCCCTGTCGGCGATGAGACCCTCGTCGGCGTCGGAATCCTCAACCTCGCCCCGGAGCAGGCCAGCGAGATCCTGGACGGCGATCCCTGCGTTAAGGCTGGCGTGTTCGTCTACGAGCTTCACACGGGCCGCAGCTTCCCTGGAGACGCCCTACCTGGGTAACCGACGACGAAATCCCCTCAGCAGCGGGAAGTTGGCCCCGTTTAGACCGCCAGCGACAGCAGGCATCGAGAGCCGTTGACCAGCGGCGGTCGACGGACTCCTCTTTGGCCACGAAGCGCAAGCCTCGAGACGCGCGGCCAGTCACCGAGAGATGACTGCTTCGGAACGCCAGCAGCGGCGCGGCACCGGGGGGCTACGGCCTGCCGCGCTCAGATCGGCGAGCAGCAGTCAGCAACAAGCGGCGTCCGGTGCCAAATGCGACCGGCGCTCGCGGTGTCCGGTGAGGGATCCGTCTGCGGGACGCGGTAAGCGGGCTGCAGGCGCCGCTGTCGCAGTTCGGTGACGCCGGCGGTCACGGCCGCCCGCCCGCCGGTTGGGGACGCTGGCCGCCCATTCTGACGTGAGCGGCGAACGGCCTCAATCGCCGTGGACCAGCTCGCGTAGCGCGGCGGCGACTTCGTCAGGTCGCTCTTCGGGGAGGAAGTGTCCGGCGTCGAGAGCGTGGCCGGTGACGTCGTCGGGCCCAGTGTCGCCAGATCGCGAGCGGATCGAACGGCGCCGGCGTGCCGCCGGGCTCCTGCCAGAGGACGAGCACCGGGATGGTGATCCGGCGGCCGGCCTCCCGGTCGGCGCGGTCGTGCTCGAGGTCCACGGTGGCGTCGGCACGGTAGTCCTCACAGACACCGCGGATCCCCTCCGGCCGCGCGAAAACGCGGTGGTAGCGCGGCACGAGCCGTGCTCGGGATCGCGCCGTCCACGGCGCACCAGCCGTCCAGGAACGAGTCCACGAACGCTTCGGGCGCCCCCGCGAGGAGCCGTTCGGGCAGGTCGGGCGGCTGCGCGAGGAAGAACAGGTGGCAGGCGCCGACGGCGGCGTCAGCGTCCGCGGACTCCCGCATGTCGAGCACGGGGACGATGTCGAGGATCGCGAGGTGGCTGACCGCGTCGGGGTGCTCGAGCGCCAGGCGCTGGGCGACGAGCCCGCCGCGGTCGTGGCCCGCGACGGCGAAGCGATCGTGGCCGAGATTCGCGCATGAGCTCCAGCACGTCGCGCGCCATCGTGCGCTTGCTCAATTCAGAGGCAGTGGTGGCGCTGTCGCCGTAGCCGGGCAGGTCGGGACGCACCACCGTGAACTCCGAGTGCAGGCGCTCTGCCACGGCGTCCCAGCAGACGTGGGTCTGCGGGAAGCCGTGCAGCAGCAGCAGCGGAGGCCCCGAGCCCTCGACGACATGATGCAGCCCGGCCGCGCTCACGGCGCACCCCCGGCCAGCGGCGCGAACGCCAGCACGCGCTCCCACAGCAGCGCCGCCTCGTCGGGCTGGTACTCGCCCGGCAGTGACGGGTCGGTGAACAGATGTCCGTCGCCGGCGTAGTCAAACACCTCCAGCGCGGCATCGGCGGCGCGGACCGACGCGGCGACGGCGTCGACCCACTCCTGGCGCCGGCGCGGGTCGCCGGCCGTGTAGTGGATCTGTGCGGGCACGCCCGCCGGCCACGCGTCGGCGCCGAGGATTTCGACCGGCAGCGCGCCGGCGAGCATCAGCACCCCGGAGACCCGCCGCTGGGTGGCCACGTACTCGGCCATGCCGCCGCCATTGGAGAACCCGGCGGCGACGAACCCGTCCGCGAGGGCCTCGACCCCGGTGACAGCCCGGCGCATCAGCTCCGGGAAACCGATCGACTGGACGTGCGCGTCGGCCTCGTCGTAGGCATCGAACACCCGCCCGTCGTACTGGTCGACGATGAGCACCCCGTGGCCGGCGCCGCGCAGGCGCTCGGCAGCGTCCTCGATCCCGGGACGGACCCCGAAGGCGGAATGAAACAGGACGACTTGGGTCACTTGGCGATCTCCTTCTCGTGTGCTGTACGCCGTACAGCATAGCTGAACGATGTACAGTTTGCGTGGTGTCTTCCTCTCGCCGCCCGGGACAGCGCGCCGGCCTCACCCGCGCGCACGTGCTCACCACCGCGCGCGAACTGCAGGCCGAGCGCGGGCTCGACACCCTGACCATGCGCGCGCTGGCCGAGCGCTTGGGCGTCAGCCCGAACGCCCTCTACAGCCACATGGCCAGCAAGACCGCGCTCGTCGACGAGATCCTCGACGACGCGCTTGCCGCCGTGGACGCCCCGGACCCCGACGCCGGCGATCCGATCGCTGGCGTGCACGCGCTCATGACCTCGAGCTACCAGGTGCTGCTCACCCACGCCGACCTTATTCCGGTCTACCTCGCCCGCCAAGGCGCCCGCGGACCCAACGCCCAGCACCTCGGCGACGTCACGCTCGCCCTGCTCGCCTGCGGCGACGTGACGGGACCGCGCGCCAGCGAAGCCCTGCACGTACTGATCGTGTACACGATCGGCTCGGCCGCCTTCGCCACTCGGTCGCCACTCGCGACCGACGACGCCTCACCGGCCACCGCCGCAGACCACGCCGTCCACTTCGACCACGGGCTTCGCTGGATCCTGTCCGGGATCACCTCGCACCAATAACCAACGGATCAACGCCCACCGGTCGACTGCCGATCGCGGCCCGAAAACGAGCAGCCGAGAATGCCCTTCGGCCGATTCCTGACGGCGCTACCTGCCGCAGACGAACGTCGCGCAGGCGGATCGGCTTGGGGGAAGCCTAGATGTCGTTGGCTACGGCCTCTGCCGCTGCCGGGCGGCCTGACAGGATCACCGCGTGAAGATTGACGTGCTGCTGGAAGCGATCCGACCTTACGTCGACGCTGGTCAGGTCCCGGGCGCTGTTGTGGGCGTTTTGCGCCGCGACCAGGTGTCGTTGGACGCTGCGGGCGTGACCGCACCGGGCGGGGACACCTCGATGGCCGTTGACGCTTTGGTTCGCGTCAGTTCGAACACGAAGCCGATGGTGGCCGCGTTGGCGCTGGCGCTCGCGGGGGAGGGGGCGCTCGCCCTTGCGGATCCGGTGGAGCGGTTCGTCCCCGAGCTCGCCGACCGGCGCGTGTTGCGTCGGCTCGACGGGCCCCTCGAGGACACCGTGCCGGCCGGGCACCCCGTGACCGTCGAGGACCTGCTGACGATGCGTCTCGGCTTTGGCTTCGTGTTCGAGGCCGACTGCCCGGCGCTGCGGGTGGCGGCGCAGGCGGCCCTTGGCATCGGGCCGCCCGATCCCTCCGTCCCGCTTACTCCCGATGCGTGGATTGCGCGCTTCGCCGACCTCCCACTGCTGGAGCAGCCCGGCACCGTCTGGCGCTACGACCTGGCCTACGCCGTGCTCGGTGTCGTGCTCGCCCGCGCCGGTGGGCGCCCTCTCGACGAGCTGTTGCGCACGCGGCTCTTCGATCCTCTGGGGATGACGGACAGCGCCTTCGTCGCCCCGCCCGGCCGGCTGCCGCCGTGCTTTGCGGCGGGGGACGCGGGGCTCGTCTTGTTCGACGCGGACGTCGACAGCCGTTGGGCCACTCCGCCGTCGTTTCCCGATGCCCGCGGCGGGCTCGTGTCCACCGCGGCCGACATGTTGCGCTTCGCTGGGGCGCTGCTGGACGGCGGCAGCCGACGTGATATCTCCGGCCGCCGTCGCCGCCATGACGACGGATCGGCTCACGCCCGAGCAGCGGCGGGGACCGTCCGCCGAGATGTTCCTCGGCGGCTTCGGCTGGGGTTACGGCGTTCAGGTAGTCACTCCCGAGCACGACCCTTCGGTGCGCCGGTCGCGGTACGGCTGGGGCGGCGGGCTGGGCACGCTCTGGTACTCATGGCCCGACGAGAGCGCCGCAGCGGTGCTGCTCACGCAGGTGCTCCCACCATCGAAGGAGCTCATCGCAGCATTCCTCAGCGGAGCAGAGAGCGCCCTCTACGCGTGATCGGAGTCCCGATGGGTCTGCCCGGGGGCGTCCCGAAAGCCGAACCTCCTACGGGACGGGTGCGCCGGTCGGGGGCTCTTGGTCAGGCTTCGGGGTTGGTGTGCATGCCTAACAGGCGTCCGATACTGGCGAAGGCCCGAGTGGCAACACGGTCGCGTCTGCGACCGGGTGTTAGCGTGTCGGGATACTCGAGCGTGAGCATCGAGAACAGGATCGCGACTCGAGCGTCCCTGATCTTCGTCAGATTGCGCGCGCGCATCAGCCGGTCGGCATGCGCTACGAACTCATCGAACCGGTTGGCGGGCTGATGTACGTTTCTCACGAGCGCTTTGGCACCGCTGTGGTTGGAGAGCGTGTGGACGGTCCCTGGCGGTACGTCGAGCTTTGCTCCCTTCTTCAGGATTTGCCAATCGCCGTCTACCTTCACGGTGAACGCGCCCTCGAGCACTTCGTAGGAGTCGGTCGCTTCAGGATGGATGTGAGGCGGTGGGGAGAACACACCCAGCGGCACGTTCACAAGGAACTGCACAGAGCCGTCAGGGCTGTCGGCTGGCGCACGCTCGACGAGCCATCTAGTTCCGTCGGGGAACGCGAACGTGTCTCCTTGCTGGGTCATGATTCTCCACGCTCCTGAGTTCAACTGGCGGTAGCCGACGGGCGCTCATACTACAGGCGTACTGCGTGTCTTACAACAGCTGTAGTGTTGTTTGTGAGATGGCGTCACGACGCGAGCAGCTACTTGATGCCGCGGTCGCGACCCTGGCCAGCCGAGGCGCGCGGGATTTGACCCATCGGGCCGTCGACCGTGAAGCCGGGCTACCGGCCGGCAGTGCCTCAAACATGTTCCGGACCCGGGCGGCACTGATCGACGGAGTACTCGGTCGTCTGATCGACCAGGAACTGAGCAGCCTCACCGCGCTCGAACCAGAACGGAGCAGCGCGATCGTCGACGAGCGGTTCCTGACCATACTCGGATCCCAGGTGATTACTCATGCGCTCGGGCCGGGCCGACGGTTCACCCTCGCGCGCAGAGCCCTGTTTCTCGAGGCCTCCCAAGATCCAGCGGCCAGTGAGAGGCTTTCCGTCGCGTCGCGATTCTGGTGGGAGATGATCGCTGCGCTGTTGAGCGCCGCTGGGGCACCTGAGCCCGAGCGACGCAGCCGCTGGCTGATCGCCTATATGGATGGACTCATCACCGACCAGCTCGTCCGTCCCGAGCCGGACTTCGACCCGGCCGCAGCGCTCTCGCCAGCGATACACGGGATCCTCACAAGCTAGGACGAATCGACGCCGGCGCAGGTGTTCTGTAGGGGATCGTCGACCGGCTTCAATCCCGTACTAGATCCGTTGGATCTTCGCCAACCAGGCCGGCGCACCCTGCGCGTCGAACCTTGTCTGGATCCGATCCGGACGGACGAAGGCGACGCTCCAGCCGCCGCTACGTTTGAACGCTGCCCTCAACTCCTCCTGACTGACGGGATGCGGGCCACGGGGACCAGGGTCGACGTCACTGAAACAGAGCACGTACAGGTGCCCGCCACGCCTCGTCACCGACGTCAGACCCGCCACGTAGTCTCGCCGCTTATCGCTGTCGAACGTGTGGAACAACCCGCAATCGAGCACCGTCTCAAACACCCGGCCCAAACGGTCCAGGTGCAAGGCATCGGCAACCACGAAGTCAGCGTCACTGATCGACATCTCTCGCCGGTACTACTGACCCACGGCCACCTGTTCACCGACGCGTCCCCACTCCTCTCGAATGCCCGTGTCCTGCTGACCGCGCATTCGGAGACTTTCGGCTCCAGCTCCAGGATGCCCGTGCGACCGCGGATGCAAGGCCGCGCCCAGAGCGCCTCGCCTTTCATCGTTGCGCTTCCGAGGGTCACGAACGCTGTCGTCTCACGAGATCGACTCTCACTGACTGCGGCAGCCGATGTCACGCGCTTCAGCTCGCATACTGCGGGCGCCCGGTGGGCCGGTAGACCTGGATCGTTACGCCCTTCGAGTCGGCTCGCGAGTCGACCAGGTCAAGCGCAATGTCCGGGCCGGTGTCGGGGAATAGCCGCATGCCCTGGCCGACGACTACGGGAACGATGACCAGGGTCATCTCGTCCACGAGGTCGTTCGCGAGCAGCCACCGGATCAGGGCACCGCTGCCGTGCAACTGCAGCTCACCCGCCGGCTCAGCTTTCATCTCGCCGATGGCCGCCGCGAGGTCACCGGAGAGGACGGTCGTGTTCGCCCATTGCGGATCGGCGATCGTGGTCGATGCCAGGTACTTGGGCTTCGTGTTCAAGGCGTCTGCGATCGGATGGCTGCCCCGATCCATCACGCCCCAGCCGCGGGCGAAGATCTCGTAGGTCCGCCGGCCGAACAAGAACGCGTCGGCGCGCTCGTAGGTCTGGTTGATGAACGTCCTGGTCTCGTTGTCGCCCTTCCCCCGGGCCCATCCGCCGCGCTCGAATCCGCTCCTGCGGTCCTCATCCGACGCGCCGCCGTTTCCCTGCATCACTCCATCGACGGTGACCTGAGTCATGGTCGTCAGCTTCATGGTCGCGAGACCGTTCTCGTTGGGCTGATCATTGTCCGGTTAGACCGGACCGCCGCGCCGAACTCATCGGTCAATGGCACGCAGAGCGATTTCCGTTGCGGCACAGGTCGCCGACGAGGCCCTCCCGGGAAGAGTCACGCGATGGCGGCAAAGCGAGGCTACGGCCTCTCCACGCATCGGCCCTGCTCGTCGCCAAATCCGGGACGACGAACGGCGGCCAGCTGCGCTCTGGACAGCTCGCGGGGGCTGGCCGCGTCCGGGAGGGCCGGGCCTCTATGCCGGGGCAGACGGCGGAGCGCTCTTTCTCGACCGTGGGCTGGCCGCCATGGAGCGCCTGAACCCTCAACCACCCTCAGGTTTTGGACTCGAAAAGGACTCCGCGCGCGAATTCACCCTCTCAGACGCCTCCAACCTCGCGACTCTATGCGCCTCAGAACACAAAACACCAGAACACGACGATATGCAGGGATTTCCTCGAATGGCGAGACCCGGACTCGAACCGGGGACACCACGATTTTCAGACACCCCCCGACCCGACTCGAAATAGGCGAGTAGTGGGGTATCCATTTAGGCGGCCTGTTCGGCTCTCCACGGCCGGTTCGCTGGGGGTCGGTCGAGGCTGGCGGGCTTGCCGCGGGTGCCGGGCGGCGTCCGGGGGGTGCGGCCGGGTCGTGGGTT
>JAABUZ0100007323.1_pt1 | contig 13354 bp, 15 predicted proteins | sample 5562091 | NCBI WGS metagenome assembly JAABUZ01 (sample SAMN12813069, study PRJNA571459) | rock metagenome | isolation source: Antarctica rocks | place: Antarctica: Victoria Land, Linnaeus Terrace sud | collected 2015-12-21 | reverse complement strand
CTTTTCATGCGCGGGGGTGCGCCCGCAGGCGCATGGGGGACTGATGTGAAAAGAGCCCCTCCGACGGGCTGGCGCGCCCCCTCTTTTCATCGGCGGGGGTGGCCCCCGCAGGGGCCATGGGGGACTGGGATGAAAACTGGCTGTTATACGACATCACACTACCTTTGCACTTTTCGATTATCGTCGAGTAGATGCCGCTTTACGCGCTACATGTTGTGGTTCAGCGGCTCGCATAACCCCTACATGTAGCGGCCAAACAAAAAGTGCAAAGATAGAGGACATCATCAAGGGTACGGAAAATAATCCTCAAGCAATAATCTATACGCACGGGAACGTGTCGATCCACTTGATCGTCGACGACATGACGGACGTCAATTACGTTACAGTGATGGGCGAGGAGGCGGAACAGGTTGCGGAGCATGTCTGCGCCGCCTTGCCCAGCTTTTCCATCGCCGAGATCGTCCGCCTGCTGGAGCAAGCCACCACAAGAGACGAGCAGATTTATGCGCTTTATCGCGCCGGGGTGACATTGCCGGGACAGTACGATGCGATGTACATGCCTCTGTTCGAGAAGACCTTGGCGAACGACGACCCTGATGTGCGACGGGCGACGATTATCGCGATGGCCGCATTGGAATGGCCGGAGTTGCAGCCGCTGATGGAACGGATTGCTGTCACGGATCCCGAGGCGGATGTTCGCGCCGATGCACAGCAGTGGTTGGACGGTTTCGCGCAGTTGCATGGCACAGTCAGCATGACCGCATAAATCGCCACGATGAACGGGAGGTAGGCCAACCAAAAGAGAATTCGCTGGTCCGCATTGTGCAGGCGACTCCTTTCAAGGGGCAGTTGCGCGCTTCCAACGAGCCGAGCTTCACCGCCGCCCTCGACGCCAAGCATCACACGCAGGACAACGCCCGGACCGCCCCGGCCGGCTTCCACCGCGACGAGGCGGCGACCATCGACGGGGCGCGCACCGACGCCACGGCGGCGCTGCACAAGAACCTGTCCGGCATGCACGACGCGCGCGCCAAGGGGTTGACCCATGTGACCACGCGCCAGCAGGACGCCAAGGGCAAGGACGAGGCCGAGCGGCTGCAGGTGGCCACGCACATCGGGGACCTCTACACCAGGACCAAGGCGGCCGTGGAGGGGCGGCTGGACCGGCTCAACCGCGAGGTGCTGGCGGCGTTCGACGCGGGTGCGGGGGCGGCCACGGCGGCCTTCGAGGACAGCGTCAAGCGGCGCATGGACGCCTACAAGGCCGATCTACGGCGGCTTGTTAGGGCCGCTCAAGTGGCTCAAGGACAAGCTGCTGGGCATGCCGTCGGAGGTCAACGCCTTCTACAAGGCGGGCAAGCGGCAGTTCGTGGCGGACATGGACCGCGTGCTGGACTGCGTGACGGGGTTGGTGGCCCCAAGGCCAGGACCATGATCGCCACGGGCCGGCAGCAGGTGACGGCCTACGTGGAGAGCCTGCCGTAGTCCTTGTGCAAGGTGGGTCAAGATGGCCCGCGAGTTGGTTCAGAGGCGGCGCGCAATCAGCATTGATGTCCTTTGAGATCTATGATACGATCCTCGAACTCCATCCCGCCGAGCGGCCACCAGTTGTGACGACGGCCATCGGACGGAGCTATGCTGGCTATATCGATTGGATGTAGCCCATTGCAGGGCATAGCCGAGGGCGCGTGTCGCGCGTCGTATCATGTTGCGGTCATGCCAGCGGCGCGGCCGGCGCCCGCGCGGCGCTATCGGTCAGTTGGCGCTCGATGGCGGCCAGTTCTTCCGCCGAGCCTTGCACCTTCGGGCCCGCGAACCAGCGGCGTGCCGACAGCAGCCACCACCCGCCGGCGAAGAGCAGCACCACGCCCACGGCCACCGGGGCGTAGTTGAAGGTCGTCGCGGTGATGGGGCTGGCCTGGGGCAGGAGGAAGAGGATCACGATGAAGACGACCCACAGCACCGCGACGATGCCGACCGGCCGGCTCCAGCGGCCCAGGCGCCACGGACCCGGCGTGAAGCGGTCCCCGGCCACCAGGCGCAGGAAGATCGGCACGACGTACGCGATGTAGAGGCCGATGACCGCGATCGAGGTCACCGCCGCGTAGGCGGTCACGTTCCAGAGGTAGGGCAGCCCCAGCAGGAACGCGCCCACCGTGGCGAACCAGATCGAGTTGGTGGGCGTGCGTGTCCGCTTGTTGATGCGGTGCCAGACGCGCGAGCCGGGCAGCGCCCCGTCCCGCGAGAAGGCGTAGATCATGCGCGAGTTCGCCGTGACCGAGCTCATGCCGCAGAAGAACTGCGCGCCGATCACCACCAGCATCAGCAGCTCGCCGCCCGTCCGCCCGATGGCGTCGATGAAGATCTGCGCGGGCGGCACGCCGGTCGGGGAGTTTAACTCGGCGTTGTAGTTCTGGATGGCGAAGGTGACGCCCAGCAGCAAGATCCACCCCGCGACGAGCGAGACGACGATCGAGAGCACGATGCCCCACGGCGCCGCGACGGCGGCGTCGTGCGTCTCCTCGGTCATGTGCGCCGAGGCGTCGTAGCCGGTGAACGTGTACTGCGCCAGCAGCAGCCCCAGCAGGAAGACGTAGACGGGCGCGCCGAAGCCCGTGTTGTTGACGTATTTGGTGAAGACGAACGACGCGGATTGGTGGTGGGCCGGGATGATCGCCAGCGCCAGGACGATGGCCAGCACCCCCAGGATATGCCACCAGACGCTGACGTCGTTGAGGACCGTGACCAGGCGCACCCCGAACGTGTTGAGCAGCCCGTGGATGAACAGGACCACCGCGTAGACGCCGATCACGTGCGGCGGGTCGGTGGGGAAGCCCGTCAGCAGGTTAAGCTCCGCCGCCGTGAAGAAGGCCAGCCCAAAGTCGATGCCCGCCGTGACCGCGACCTGCCCCAGCAGGTTGAACCACCCGGTGAACCAGCTCCAACCGGGCGCGTTGCGGCCCGCCAGCTTGGCCGACCAGTAGTACAGCCCGCCCGCGGTCGGGTAGCTGGAGCAGATCTCGGCCATGGCCAGCCCCACGATGGTGACCATCAGCCCCACCAGGGGCCAGCCGATGCTCATGACGATGGGGCCGCCGGTATTCATGCCGAACTGGTAGAGGGTCAGGCACCCGGAGAGGATGGAGATGATGGTGAACGAGACGGCAAAGTTGGAGAAGCCGCCCATCTGACGGAGCAACTCCTGGGCGTAGCCCAGTTCGTGCAACCGCGCGGCGTCACTGTCCCGTCCCGTGGCCCCTGTCGGCGCGGACACAGCCCGCACACGGCCAATCCCCTGATCTCTATCTGCCATCTCTCGATCTCCTTGGGCCTTCTCTGAACGGTTGCCGCCCGCGTGGCGGGAGGTGTCTCCGGGGTGGACGCGCCGATGATAGATACTGGTGGCTCGACGCGGGCGTCACTGTGCGCGGTCACGCCGTCTTGTCGCGCTGGTCGCGTCTCCGAGCGCCAGCCGTCGCGGGCGCCGCGAGGACGGCGGCAGTCCCGGTGGAGACGGCCAGCCGCTACCCGCGCCTAACCGGGCAGATAGGCAAAGGCCCGGCCCTTGTGCTATTTTTAGCGGTATGGGGTGCGCCTGTCAAGTGGCGCTGTCGCGAGAACGCGCTCCCTGAACGTATGTGAGGCGCCAGGAAGGGTCGGGGCGCTCTGAGAGGCGGGGCTTTTAGCCCGTTCCTACGGTTGCCCGAGACGGACCCGAAGCCCGCACCCCCAACGGTGTGCGCGTGCTCATGGGTGGCGCTTGACTCATCTAGCAGCAAATGCACATGAGGGGAGATTGGATGGCGCTACAGGGGGTAATCGTCGACAGCTTGCCGGCCGAAGGTCTGTTGATCGATGGGCGGCGCATGCCCGCGACCGGCGGCGAGACGTTCGACACCTTCAACCCGGCGACGGGCGCGGCCATCGCGCGCGTCGCCCTGGCCGGCGCGCCCGACGTGGACCGCGCCGTGCAGGCCGCCCGGCGGGCGTTCGACGAGGGGACGTGGCGCTGGGCGACCGCGGCCGACCGCGGCGGCATCCTGCTGCGCACGGCGGCCGCCATCCGCGCGCGGGCGGAAGATTTAGCCCAATTGGAGACGCGCAACGGCGGCAAGACCATCGCCGATGCGCGCGATGAAGTGCTCGGGGCCGCCGCGTGTTTCGAGTACTACGCCGGTGCGCCCGCGCGCCTCTACGGCGAGACGATCCCGGTCTCCGCGCCCGGCCTCGACCTGACCCTGCGCGAGCCGGTCGGCGTGTGCGCGCAGATCATCCCCTGGAACTTCCCCATTGTGATGGCGGCCTGGAAGCTGGCGCCCGCGCTGGCGGCGGGCTGCACCGTCGTGTTGAAGCCGGCGGAGCAGACGCCGCTCACGGCGCTCGCCGTCGGCGAGATCCTGCACGAGGCCGGCCTGCCGGAGGGCGTCGTCAATATCGTGACCGGTCCGGGCGAGCCCACGGGCGCCGCCCTCATCAACCATCCGCTGGTGGACAAGATCGCGTTCACCGGCTCGACCGAGGTCGGCCGAACGGTGATGCGCGCCGCTGCGGACGGCCTCAAGCGGGTCTCGCTCGAGCTTGGCGGCAAGAGCCCGAACATCGTCTTCGACGACGTCGACATCCCGTCGGTCGTCGATCAGTGCGTCTACTCGGTTTTCGCCAACGCCGGCCAGGACTGCTGCGCGCGCTCGCGCTTCTTCGTCGCCGAGACGATCGTCGAGCCCTTCACCCAGGCGTTGGTCGAGCGCACCCGCCGGTTGCGCGTGGGCGACCCGACGGACGCGTCAACCGAGATCGGACCCCTCATTTCGGCGGAGCAGCGGGCGCGCGTGGAGGGCTACCTGGACCTCGCCCGGCGCGAAGGGGTCCGGGTCGCCTACGGTGGTGAGCGCCCGGAGGAGCCGGCGCTATCCGGTGGATGGTTCTTGCAGCCGGCTGTCCTCGGCGGCGTGCGCAACGACATGCGCGTGGCGCGCGAAGAGATTTTCGGCCCCGTGGTGGGCGTGATCCCCTTCCGCGACGAGGAGGAGGCCATCCGCCTGGCCAACGACTCTCCCTATGGCCTGTCCGGTTCGGTCTGGACGCGCGACATTGGCCGCGCCGTGCGCGTGGTGCGCCGCGTCCGCTCGGGCACGCTCAGCGTCAACAGCAATCGCTCCGTCTTCGTGGAGGCCCCGTTCGGCGGCTTCAAGATGAGCGGCATCGGCCGCGAACTAGGCATGAAGGCGCTCGACCTGTACACGGAGATCAAAAACGTCTACATCGCGGCCGACTAGGCTCCGGCCCTACGCACACTTATCAATGGGATCGCTGTCTCCCCTCTCCCGCGCACAGGGAGAGGGGCAGGGGGTGAGGGTGTCCCCACATCACGGGAAAGGAGCGACGGATGAGCAACGGCGGGATACCGGGCATGCTGACGCGCGATCAGCTGTGCGACGAGATCGAGCGCGGCGAGATAGACACGGTGCTGACGGTGTTCCCCGATCTGTACGGGCGCCTCGTTGGGAAGCGCGTCACCGGCCGTTTCTTCCAGGAGCGCGTGGCCGAGAGCGGAGTGCATGCCTGCGATTACCTGCTCGCCTGCGACATGGAGATGGACCCCGTGCCGGGATACGCCGTCGCGAGTTGGGAGCGCGGCTACGGCGACATCCATCTGGTTCCCGACCTCTCTACGCCGCGGCGCGCGGCGTGGCTGCCGCGCACGGCGCTGGTCCTGTGCGACCTCCACACGGATGCGGGCCACGCCCCGGTCGAGGTGGCGCCGCGTCAGATGCTCCGTCGCCAGCTTGAGCGCGCGCGGGCGGCCGGCTTCGCGGTGATGGGCGCCGCCGAGATCGAGCTGTACTGCTTCGACGAGACCTACGAGACGGCCCACACCAAAGGCTACCGCGATCTGCGCACGATGGCATCGTACATCGAGGACTACCACATCTTCCAGGGCACGAAGGAGGAGGGGCTGATCGGCGCGATCCGACGCGCGCTGGACGCCAGCGGGGTCCCCGTCGAGAGCAGCAAGGGCGAGTGGGGACCGGGCCAGCAGGAGATCAATCTGGAGTACGACGAGGCGTTGGCGCAGGCGGACCGTAGCGCGATCTACAAGCACGCCGCCAAGGAGATCGCCTACGCCCAGGGCAAGGCCGTGACCTTCATGGCCAAGTGGGATCAGCGGCATGCCGGCTCGAGCATGCACGTCCACCTCAGCCTGCGCGAGGCGCGGGATGGGCAACCCTGCTTCCCGGGGGACGAGGCGTTTGGCCCGGTGCGGGCGAGCACGACCTTCCGGCACTTCTTGGGGGGGTGGATGCGCCACGCGCGGGAGCTGACCGGCTTCTACGCGCCGTCCGTGAATTCCTACAAGCGCTACCAGGCCGGGTCTTTTGCTCCCACCGCCATCGCCTGCAGCTACGATAACCGCACCGCTGGCTTCCGCGTCGTCGGCGGGGGATCGTCGTTGCGCATCGAGTGCCGTATTCCGGGGGCCGACGCCAACCCGTACCTCGTCTACGCGGCGTCCATCGCGGCCGGCCTTGATGGGATCGAGCGGGGGATCGAGCCGCCAGGCTTTTTCGACGGCGACGTGTACCAGGCGGCGGACCTGCCGCGCGTGCCTACGACCCTGTACACGGCCATCGCGGAGCTGGAGCAGGGCGAGTTCGCGCCGCGGGCCTTTGGCCAGGAGGTCGTCGACCACTATCTGCACTACCTGCGCACCGAGCAGCGCAAATTTGACGAGGCGGTGACATCCTGGGAGCGCGAACGCTTCTTCGAGCGGGTGTGAACTGATGTACGATGAGGGAGGGATATAGAAACGATGACGCGCTTGCAGGATAAAGTCTGTATCATCACCGGGGCGGGGAGCGGCATGGGCCGCGTGGCCGCGCGGATGTTTTGCGCGCAGGGCGCGCGCGTCGTGGCCGCCGACATCTCGGAGCGCGACGGCGAGGAGACGGTGTCCGCGGTCAGGGAGTCCGGCCAGGGAGACATCGTCTTCGTCCGCGCCGACGTCTCGCGCGAGGAGGACTGCGCCGAGTTGGTGCGCGAGACCGTGCGGCGCTTCGGCCGCCTCGACGCGCTGTACAACAACGCCGGCGTCATGCCCGAAGGTGACCACTCGGTCGTCGACACGGCGGCCGACACGTGGGACCTGGTGCAGAGCGTGAACACAAAGGGCATCTACCTGTGCTGCAAGTACGGTATCCCGGCGATGATTGAGTCGGGCGGCGGGTCGGTCATCAACGTGGCTTCGTTCGTGGCGCTGGTGGGCTGCTCCGTGCCGCAAGACTCCTACACGGCCTCCAAGGGCGCCGTGATCGCGCTGACCAAGTCGCTCGCGGTGCAGTTCGGCCCCAAGGGGGTGCGCGCCAACGCCATCTGCCCCGGCCCGATCGAGACGCCGATGCTGACCGAGTGGCTGCTGTCCGACCCCGAGGCCAAGGCGTTGCGGCTGAACCGCATCCCGATGGGGCGTTTCGGCCGCTCCGAAGACATCGTCCACCTGGCCATCTACCTGGCGTCCGACGAGTCCACGTGGACCAACGGCGCCACGCTCGTGGTCGATGGGGGCATCACGTCGAACTATTTCTAATGCCGCGTCTCATCACCACACACGTCGGATGCCAAGCTCGTCGCACACGCGCCGCGTATCCGCCAGGTGCTGCGGTGAGACGCTGGCGTATTCCAGACACCACTGCAACTGATGGAAGGGTCGGCGCTTGGCGTAACCAGGAGCGATGATCTGCGCGGACCGGTACGCCTCGAAGAAGCCCTCGCCGGTCATGCCCTCCCACAGCTCCAGGCGCGCCAGGTCGGACTCCGGGCAACCGGCCCAGGCACTGTCGAAGTCGAGAACCCCGGACAAATGCCACCGTCCCTCGTCGTCCTCCCGCACCAACAGGTTGGTGGGATTGAGATCCTCGTGGCACAGCGCCGGCCCATCGACGTCCGCGAAGAGGCGCCTCCGCTCCCGCAGCAAGTCCACGAACAGGTTGGCGTGGGACGGGTTGGCGATACGTGACCGCGCCCGCTGCGCCAGTGCCTCTACGTAGTCCAACTGGTGCGCCAATCCATCTACGTGGGCACCCGGTGGCGCTTCCGCTCCGCTCCCTGTCGACCCGTCCCCTTGAGCACCCCGTTGATCGGGCGAAGAGTCTGTGACGTTTGCATCGGGCGCACCGAAGGAGGCGAAAGGGATGTTATGCAGCGCGGCGACCGCGCGGCCCAGGTGCGGGTACAGGTCACGCAAGGCTATCGGCGACAGGCGCGGGCGCGCCTCGGCCCACGTCATCCCCGGCACGACGGTCGTCACCAGGTAGCGCCAGGGCCATCTGCCGTACGACACGTCGGCCGCCAGGACCTCGTAGGTCGGAACGTCGGTCCGGCCGCGCACCAGCTGGTTCAACGTCGCCGTGCGGTCGAAAGGGCAGGCAAGAGAAGCCCCTGGGCCAGCCAGCTTCACCATCACCCGCATGGCTGGCTGTTCGAGGGTGAGCGTCAGCACGGCATAATCGGTGCGGCTGAGCACCTCATGATAGTCGGCGATGCCGCACCGCGCTCCTATGATCGAGCGCATTAACTCCGTCAGGAGGAGAGGTTGTCTGTTCAACTCGCCAATCCAATCTTGACAAGCCGCTAGGGTCGCTGAACATAGAGCGGCGGGTCGATGATGTTGACGATGTCGTAGGACGATGATGATTGAAGATGCGCCGGGAAGATGATGAGGTTGTGGTCGGGCAAGCGTGCCAGGGGACGGATGCCTTCACAGAAACACTGGGACCCTGCTAGATAAACATACCGGCGTCGAGAACAGCAAGCGCCGCCTCCACTCGGTCGATACGTCCGGCCAATAAGACGTTCACCAGCGAGAGCCAGCCCAGGTAACGGTTGTCCGTGTGCATCCATGCCTTTGCTGCCTCAAGCGCGTCGAAGGTGTCCATCACGTGGTCACGTAGCGCGATTAGCGCGTCCAGTCGGGCTCGACTGTCACGCTGGGGATAATGGGCACCGGCAAGCCATCGCTTGACCGCCGACTCGTCGGTCTGCATAGCTCCCGCCAAGACGCGATTGTCGACGCCGAGGTCGCTCGTCAAGCCCCGTATGGCGTCGCGCACATCGATGACCGGCATCGTCAGCTTCTCCTCCACCATACAGTAGCTCCGGTGGCCAAGTTCTCGTTTCCGATTCCCATGGTCTTCCTACCATTAAGATTATCTCGTCACCGGCAGTTTTGTCAATCACGTTTTGTCGTACAAACAACGCCATCACCAAGACCAGGAACATCATCGTGACGGACCACACCCGACCATTGTGGGCCATGCGATCGCCGTCGCAGGCCCGTTCCAGCCATGTTCCACGATTTTGAGATGCGCCCGAGCCATAGGCTGCTCTTTACCTTTCATACGCGGAAATGTTATAGTGAAATTGCAGAGTGGGTAGGTTCGTGGTGAGCCAACAGCGGGATACGAAGAGACAGGAGCGGTCGGCGCTCTTACGGGCCATGGGCGTGGCAAGCGTCTGTGGCCTTGACCTTGCCATTTCGGTGCTGGCCGGCGTCTTACTCGGTCACTACCTGGACGAACGGTTACACACCTCGCCTCTCCTGCTCATCGTCGGCCTCTTCCTGGGACTTATCGCCGGTTTCTATACGGCCTATCGTATCATTGCCCCTGTCGTCCGCTCGATGTAGCGCCGGTCGCAGGATCGGGATCGAGCGCCAGTGCCCCCTGGGCGAGGAGGATCATGGAGCTGCGACAATTGGTCATCTCTAGCGGGATGGTTGCCGCCGCGTTGCTCCTGCCTTTTATTCTCCTCTTTGCCTTGCTTGGCCACCCGGACGTGGTCCGCGGGCTCTTGCTGGGCCTGGTGGCCGGCCTCCTCAATTCCCTCTTACTGGCGCGCAAGCTGGATCGGGCCATCGACGGGCGCGACGCCTGGCAAAACCTGACGCGCACGATGCCGCGCAACATGCTGACGCGATTTGCGCTGATCCTTGGCCTGGGCCTGATCGGCGCACGGGTATCCCACGTCAATCTGGTTGGCATGATCGCCGGCCTTGGTCTCTGCATGGTCGTCGGCGCGATCCACTCTGTGTGGAGGGTCTCTGTACGGTGGAAACAGGAAGATGGAGTTCCAGTCTATGAAAGGGCTCGGGTTGTTCAACCTTAGCGCCGGCCTTGCGCATCCCGCGCCGCCCCTACCTTACGCGGCGAGGGCCGTTGTGGCGGCGGGGCGGGTTGCTCAAAGCGGCGGTAGCGGTTCCAGCAGCGGAAACGATCTGGCGTCGCGTATCGGCGAGCATTCCTACTATTGCATCGGCAAGGGGTTCTGTACCCCGACGGCAGGCAGCTTCTTGGGAGGGGAGTTAAACCTCGATACGATCGTGATGACGGTCATCTCGATGGCCATCGTCCTGCTACTGGCGCTGCTGGTGCGCGCCCGTCTCTCGGTGGACCGGCCGCGCGGCGTGCAAAACGTGCTGGAGTTTGCCTTCGAATTCGTCAATGCGCAGGTCGCCGATACCCTGGGCGCTTCGCGCGGGCAGCGCATCGGCCCGCTGGCCGTGGCGCTGTTTATGTTTATCCTGATCGCAAACTGGATCGGCCTGATTGCCACGCCGTTCCACTGGTGGCACTCACCGACGAGCGACCTCAACACCACGCTGGCCCTGGCGTTGCTGGTCATCGTGATCGTCCATACGCTCGGCGTGCGCAGGTTCGGCGGCCGCTACGTCCGGCACGTGTTCGAGTACCCCGCCCTGGCCCCGATCACCTTGATCGAGGAGATTGCCAAGGTGATCACGCTGCCCATGCGTCTGTTCGGCAATATCTTCGCTGGTGAAGTGCTGGTCCTGGTCTTTGGCTCGCTGCTGGCGGGCATCCTAACTGTTGCGCTTCCTTTAGCCCATGCGTTCGCCCTGGGCTTGGGCCTGTTCATTGGGGGAATACAGGCCTTCATCTTCACCGTGCTCACGGTTGCCTACATCGGCATCTCGACGGGGGCGCAGTCGCAAGAGGGAGAGGGAACGACACGCCACTGAGTCGGTGGTGTGGGCGGCGGCTATCGCGTATAGTTCTGGGGGTTGGTATCAGCGCCCCAGAGTTCCTCGCGGGTGGCGTGGGGAGAGTGGTTGACCTAGAGATAGAGAGGGATTGAATGGACGGTCACGCGGCAGCTATTCTTGGTGGGTTTATCGGCGCCGGTCTGATCCTGGCAGGTGGCGCTATCGGCGCGGGCGTGGGCGACGGCCTCGTGACCGGACGCGCGGTCGAGGGCATCGCGCGGCAGCCCGAGGCGCGCGGCCAGCTCCTGACCACGATGTTCATCAGCGTCGGCCTGATCGAGGCGTACCCTATCATCGGTCTGGTGTTCGCGCTGGTCCTGATCTTCGCCAATCCGAGCAAGTAACACCGACGCAGGGCCCCGACCCCACCTGTCGATGACCCGACGCCGGCCGCCCAGCGGCCGGCGTCCAGCGGAGAGACAACGTGATTACGCACATTGACCTGACGTTGATCGTCGAGCTTGTCCTGTTCCTGATCTTCTTCGCGCTGCTCAACGCTGTTTTCTATCGGCCGGTCTCCGCCGTCTTCCGACAGCGGAGCCAGCAGATCGAGGCCGGGCAACGGGCGGCCGAGGAGGCGCAGCGCCGAGCTGAGGAGACGGCGCGCGAGGTGCAGCGGCAGCTCGACGCCGCGCGTGTCGAGGCGCAGGGCCTCCTCGCCGCCGCTAACAAAGAGGCCGGGACCGAGCGCCAGCGGCTGATGGACGCGGCCCGGCAGCAGGCCGACGCCCTGGCGCAGCAGGCCCGCGAGGTTATCCAGGAAGAGCGTCGCGCCGCCGTGGAGTCCGTGCGCCGCGAGGCCGCGCCGCTGGCCATCCTGGTGGCTAGCAAGGTGACCGAGCAGCAGCTCGATACCCAGGCCAACCGCGAACTGGCCGGCCGCACCGTGGCCGAAGCGGGAGGAGGTTAACGTGTCCCAGGAGACGTGGACATACCTGCTCCAGTTGATTACCTTTGTCGTTGTCCTGTACTTCATCTACCGTTTCTTCGGCCGCTCGGTCGGCAAGCTGCTGGGCGATCGCACCCGACGTATCGGCGAGAGCCTGCGCCAGTCCGCCGAGTCGCAGCGGCGCGCCCGCGAAATCACGCAGGAGACGGATCGACAACTGGCGCAGGCTCAAACCGAGGCCAGGGGCATCGCCGAGTCGGCCCGCCGCGCGGCTGCGGTGCAGCGCCAGGCCCTGATGGAACAGGCGCAGCGCGATGTCGAGGGCGTGAGCCGCCGCGCCCTCGACGTGATCGAGCGTGAGCGTCAGGCGGCCATCGACGAGTTGCGCCGCGAGGCCGGCCGGCTGGCCGTGCTGGCCGCGACGCGCGTGGTCGAGCAGTCGCTGCAACAGGGTGAGGCCGGCCGGCAGTTGGCCGATCGCACCATCGCCGAAGTCGGAGGGTAAGAAACGATGAACCCGACCGATATCATGGTGGCGCGCCGCTACGCGCAGGCGGCGCTGGAGTTGGCCGTCGAGCAGGGCGCGGTCGACGGGTGGCAGAGGGACTTCGCGACCCTGACGCAGGTCTGGAAGGAGACGCCGCTCGCGTTGCGGCTGGACGACCCCAAGGTCGGCCAGTCGCGCCGCCTGGGCGAGGCGCGCACCCTGCTGGGCAACCGCGTCAGCCCGTTGGTCCTCAACCTGGTCCTCTTGCTGGTGCAGCGCAGGCGCGCCCGGTTGGTACCTCGCGTGGCCGAGGCCTTCGAGCGCCTGGAGCGCGATCGCAGCGGACGGGTGTCGGGCTATGTGATCTCGGCGCTACCCCTCACAGAGGAGCAGCGCCGGTCGCTGGAGCAGCAACTGGGCAAGCGGACCGGCCGCACCGTGGATCTGGAGGAGCGTGTCGACCCCTCCATCCTGGGCGGCCTCATCGTGCGCGTGGGCGACGAGTTGATCGACGCCAGCGTGGTCGGGCGGCTGCGCCGCATCGAGGCGGAGCTGAGTAGCTAGTGGCTAGTGGCTAGTGGCTAGTGACGAGTAAATCTCACTCGTCACTAGCCACTAGCCACTAGCCACTCGAATGGAGTGAGCAATGGCGATTCGAGCGGACGAGATTACCTCGGTCATCAAGGACCAGATTCAGCATTTCGAGCAGCCGACGCAGTCGGTCTCCGTCGGGACGGTGATCCAGATCGGCGACGGCATCGTGCAGGTGTTCGGCCTGCAGGGCGTGCGCTTCAACGAGCTGGTGGAGTTCCCCAATGGGACGCTGGGCATGGCCTCCAACCTGGAGGAGGAGAACGTCGGCATCATCGTGCTCGGCCCCTACACCACCATCAAAGAGGGCGACCAGGTGCGCGGCACCGGC
>JAABUZ0100007322.1_pt1 | contig 13355 bp, 10 predicted proteins | sample 5562091 | NCBI WGS metagenome assembly JAABUZ01 (sample SAMN12813069, study PRJNA571459) | rock metagenome | isolation source: Antarctica rocks | place: Antarctica: Victoria Land, Linnaeus Terrace sud | collected 2015-12-21 | reverse complement strand
CCGCCGAGGTCGACGCGGCGGTCGCCGCCGCCGCGGCGGCGTTCCCCGAGTGGAGCGGTCGCTCCCTGGCCGCCCGGACCCAGGTGATGTTCCGCTTCCGCGAGCTGCTCGAGGGCAACCGCAAGGCGCTCGCCGAGGTCGTCTCGCTCGAGCACGGCAAGACCACCGCGGACGCCGACGGGGAGATCGCCCGTGCGCTCGACAACGTCGACTTCGCCTGCGGCCTCAGCCAGCTGCTCAAGGGCGACTACTCCGAGGGGGTGTCGGGCGGCGGCACCGGCGCCATCGACGTCTACTCCTCGCGCCATCCGCTCGGCGTCGTCGCCGGCATCACGCCGTTCAACTTCCCAGCCATGGTGCCGCTGTGGATGATCCCGACGGCGATCGCCTGCGGCAACACCTTCGTACTCAAGCCCTCTGAGCGCGACCCTTCGGCATCGCTGTTCATCGCCGACCTGCTGCGCCAGGCGGGCGTGCCCGCGGGCGTGGTCAACGTCGTCCAGGGCGACCGCGAGGCCGTCGAACGCCTGCTCGAGCACCCGAGCGTGCAGGCTGTCAGCTTCGTCGGCTCGACCGACATCGCCCGCCACATCTACCAGACCGGCACCTCGCACGGAAAGCGAGTGCAGGCGCTCGGCGGGGCGAAGAACCACATGGTGGTGCTTCCTGACGCCGACCTGGCGCTCGCGGCCGACGCAGCCGTCTCCGCGGGCTACGGCTCGTCGGGCGAGCGGTGCATGGCCATCGCGGTCGTCGTCGCCGTCGGCGGCATCGCCGACCCGCTGGTCGACGCCATCGCCGAGCGGCTCCCGGGCATCGAGGTCGGGACAGGCACCGGCGGTGCCAGCGAGATGGGACCGCTCATCACCGCCCAGCATCGCGACCGCGTGGCCGGCTACGTCGCGGGCGCGCCAGCAGGTGGCGCGCAGGTGCGGGTCGACGGGCGGGATGCGCCGGCCACGCAGCGCCCCGGCTTCTTCCTGGGTGCCTCGCTGCTCGACCACGTCCAGCCCGGGAGCCCGGCGCACGTCGAGGAGATCTTCGGTCCGGTGCTGTCCGTGGTGCGCGTCGACACCTACGAGCAGGCGATGCAGGTGGTCGAGTCGACGCCGTACGGCAACGGGGCCGCCATCTTCACCCGTGACGGCGGCGTCGCAAGGCGGTTCACCCAGGAGGTGCAGGCGGGCATGGTCGGCATCAACGTGCCGATCCCCGTCCCGGTGGCTCAGCACAGCTTCGGCGGGTGGAAGGGCTCGCTGTTCGGCGACCTGCACATGTACGGCCCGGAGGGGATGATGTTCTACACCCGCGGCAAGGTCGTCACGTCCCGGTGGCCCGACGCGGCGACGAGCAGCGTCGACCTCGGCTTCCCGCAGAGCAACGGCTGATTCGCCGGATGGATGTCGGCGTGGTCCTGCAGACCAACCCGCCCGCCTCGCGCGTGGTCGAGCTGGCCCGGCAGGCGGAGACGCTCGGCTTCAGCCACGCCTGGACCTTCGACTCCCACCTGTTGTGGCAGGAGCCGTTCGTCATCTACAGCCAGATCCTCGCCGCCACCCGCAAGATCAAGGTCGGTCCGATGGTGACGAACCCGGCGACGCGCGACTGGACGGTCACGGCGTCGCTGTTCGCCACGCTGAACGAGATGTTCGGCAACCGCACGGTCTGCGGCATCGGGCGGGGGGACTCGGCGGTCCGCGCGGTCAACGGCAAGCCCACCACCCTGGCCACCCTGCGCGAGTGCGTGCACACCGTCCGGGAGCTGGCCAACGGGCGGGAGGCCGAGTACAACGGCGGCCGGGTGCGGCTCCCCTGGGCGGCAGGCAGCGAGCTCGAGGTCTGGATCGCCGCGTACGGGCCGAAGGCGCTGACCCTGACGGGCGAGGTGGCCGACGGCTTCATCCTGCAGCTCGCCGACCCTGACATCACGGCCTGGACGATCAAGAGTGTGCGGGAGGCCGCCGAGCGGGTTGGCCGCGACCCGGACAGCATCACCATCTGCGTGGCCGCCCCCGCGTACGTCGGCAACGACCTGGCGCACATGCGCGAGCAGTGCCGCTGGTTCGGGGGGATGGTCGGCAACCACGTCGCCGACATCGTCGCGCGGTATGGCAGCGAGCCGGGAGGCACCGGGGCGGTCCCCGCAGCGCTCACCGACTACATCGCCGGGCGTACCGGGTATGACTACAACGAGCATGGGCGTGCCGGCAATACGCACACCACCTTCGTGCCGGACGAGATCGTCGACCGGTTCTGCCTGCTCGGGCCGCCCGCCGAGCACATCGCGCGGCTGCAGGAGCTCGAGTCGCTCGGCGTCGACCACTTCGCGCTCTACCTCCAGCACGACTCCAAGGCCGCCACGCTCGAGGCCTACGGCGAGACCGTCATCCCCGCGTTGCGCCCGGCGCAGAAGGCGAAGCTGCCATGACCATGGTGAGCCCCGTCGTGGGCGGCCGGCAGGAGGAGCGCAGCGCCGCCTACCTCGCCGACCGCGCCCACGTCTTCCACTCCTGGTCGGCGCAGGCGACCCTGGACCCGCTCGTCGTCGCGGGCGGCTCGGGCAGCTGGTTCTGGGACGAGGACGGCTGGCGCTACCTGGACTTCTCCAGCCAGCTGGTCAACCTCAACCTCGGCCACCAGCATCCCGCCATCGTGGCGGCCATCGCCGAGCAGGCGGCCAGGCTGTGCACCATCGCGCCGGTCTTTGCCGAGGCCAACCGCAGCCGCGCCGCCGAGCTGATCGCCAGCCACGCCCCTGCGGGGCTCGACCGCGTCTTCTTCACCAACGGCGGAGCCGACGCCAACGAGCACGCCGTTCGCATGGCCCGGCTCACGACGGGACGCCCGAAGGTGCTCTCGATGTACCGCTCGTACCATGGCGGCACGGCGACCACGATGGCGTTGACCGGCGACCCGAGGCGCTGGGCCAACGACAACGGCGCTGGCGGGGTCGTCCACTTCTTCGGCCCGTATGCCTACCGCAGCGCCTTCCACGCCGACGGCGAGGCGCAGGAGGGCGAGCGGGCGCTGCAGCACCTCTCCGACGTGATCATGCTGGAGGGGCCGCAGACGATCGCCGCAATCATCCTCGAGCCCGTGGTCGGGACCAACGGCATCCTCGTGCCGCCACCTGGCTACCTCGCGGGGGTGCGCGAGCTGTGTGACCGCTTGGGGATCGTCTTGGTCGCCGACGAGGTGATGTCGGGCTTCGGGCGCTGCGGCGAGTGGTTCGCCATGGACCACTGGGACGTGGTCCCCGACCTCATCACCTTCGCCAAGGGCGTCAACTCGGGGTACGTGCCGCTCGGCGGCGTCGTGATGAGCGACGCCGTTGCCGACGCCTTCGCCCTGCAGCCCTACCCGGGCGGCCTGACCTACTCCGGGCACGTGCTCGGCTGCGCGGCAGCGGTCGCCAGCATGCAGGCCTTCGAGGACGAGGGGATCCTGCCCCATGTCCGGCGAGTGGGCGAGCAGGTCGTCCGCCCCGGGCTGGAGGCGATCGCCGCGGCGCATCCGAGCGTCGGTGAGGTGCGCGGGCTCGGCATGTTCTGGGCGGTCGAGCTGGTCCGCAACCCGCAGACCCGCGAGCCACTGGTGCCGTTCAACGCCACCGGCGCGGATGCTGCGCCCATGTCCGAGCTGGCAGCCGCCGCCAAGTCCAAGGGGTTGTTCCCGTTCACCCACTTCAACCGGATGCACGTGGTGCCGCCGCTGAACACCTCCGAGGACGACTTGCGCCACGGGCTCGCCATCATCGACGACGTGCTCGCGCTGGCCGACCGCCACGTACCGGAGCAGGCGCGGTGAGGCTGGTCCTCGAGCTGAGCTCGGTCAGCCGCTCCTTCCCGGGTTCGCGCGCACTCGCCGATGTGTCGCTCAGCATCGCAGCGGGCGAGATCCGTGCGCTGCTGGGGGAGAACGGCGCGGGCAAGTCGACCCTGATCCGGATCGTGACCGGTGCCATTGCCGCCGACGCGGGCAGCGTGCGCATCGCCGGCCAGGAGCTGCGCCGGCCGACCCCGAGGGCGGCGCAGCGGCTCGGGGTCCGTGCCATCTATCAGGAGCGGCAGATCGCCGCCGACCTGACGGTCGCCGAGAACGTCTACCTGGAGGCGCCGCCGCGCAACCGCTGGGGGGCGGCGACGCGCCACGCGGCGATCGGCAAGGCCGGCGCGCTGCTGCGCGCGCTTGGCATCGACGTGGACCCGGCAGCCAACGCCGGTGTGCTCACGGCGGCGCAGCAGCAGCTGGTCGAGCTCGCCCGGGCGGTGTCGGCTCAGGCGGCGATAGTGATCATGGACGAGCCCACGGCGTCGCTGCACCCGGACGAGGTGGCCACCCTGTTCCGGGTGGTGCGCCGGCTGCAGGCAGAGGGCACGGCGGTGCTGTACGTCTCGCACCACCTCGACGAGGTCTTCGAGATCGCTGACCGGGCGACCGTCCTGCGCAACGGGGCTCACGTCGCTGACGTCGACATCCGGGCGGGTGGCTCCGAGCCGGGTGTGCCGGCAGGAGCGGGCGACTGGGGCCAGCCGGCGACGACGCGTGAAGAGCTCGTCAGCCTGATGTTCGGCCGCGAGGTGAACCGCACCCGTCTCGAGCGCGGTGACACCAGGGGCGGGCCGGCGTTGCGCGCGACGGACGTGCCTCTCGGCCGGGCCCGGACGCCGGTCACCGTCACGGTGCACTACGGCGAGGTGCTCGCGCTGTCCGGCGGCAGCGGGTCGGGCGCCTCCGAGCTCGCCGCGCTGCTCGCAGGCGTGACCCCGCCGCGCTCGGGTGAGGTTCGGTTCGTGCCCCCCAATTCGAGTCACGATGCGTCAGTCCGGGATGCTACGAGCCGGGATGCTCCGGGCCGGGCTGCCGGCCGGCGGGCAGCCGAGGGCGTCAGCCTGCACCACCGGTCCCGGGCGGCCGCCGCAGGGGTGGCCTACCTGCCGAGCAACCGCAAGCGCGACGGCCTGCTGCTCGAGCGCTCCATCGTCGAGAACCTGATGCTGGTCCCGCGCCGGGGGGCCGCGCATGCCTTCTACTGGCCGGCCGCGGTCCGTCGCGCGGCGCAGCAGGCGGTTGCCGACGGCAACGTGAAGGCGGGCGACGTCAGCCAGCGGGTCATGACGCTGTCCGGCGGCAACCAGCAGAAGGTTATCCTGGCCCGCTGGATGCTGGGCGGCAGCCGTGTCATGGTCCTCGACGAACCGACCGCGGGCATCGACGTGTCGGCCAAGTTCGAGATCTACCGGCGGCTGCTCGACCTCGCCGCCGAGGGGCTCGCCGTGGTCATCGTCTCCAGCGACTACGAGGAGATCGCCTGCGTGGCGGACCGGGTCCTGCTCATGCGGGACGGCACCGTGACAGCCGAGCTCGACGGTGAGCACTCGACGGCCGAAGAGCTGTACCAGCGCGAGATGGCGGGAGCAGCGTGACCCAGACAGTCGACGTGGACACCCCGGGCGCTGCGCCGCCAGAGCAGGGCGGCCCAGCCGGGCGCGCGGGCCGGCAGAAGTCATGGCTGTCAAGCCTTCACCTGGCGTCGTTCCTGCGGACAGCGGCGCCGCTACTTGCGATCATCATTGGGCTGTCGCTCTACACCAACGGGCGCAACTCGGCGTTCCTCACCTCCGGCAACATCCAGGACATCCTCGGCACGAGCGCGGTGCTCGGCATTCTCGCCATCGGCCAGACGTTCCTGCTCGTCGGTGGTCAGCTCGACCTGTCGGTCGGCAGCATCGTGTCCTTCATCGGCGTGCTGGGAGCCAAGGAGTACGCCACCGGCTGGTCCACGCCCGCAGTCATCGCGGTCAGCTTGCTTATCGGTGCACTCGTCGGCCTGGTCTGGGGTCTGGTCGTCACCGCGCTGCGAGTGCCGCCATTCATCCTGACCCTCGGCGGCCTCGGCATCTTCTCGTCGCTGGCGCTCGTCATCGCTGACAACCGGCCGATTCCGATGACCAGCGCGCTCACCACGCTGGGCTTCGGTGACTTCCTCGGGGTGCGGGCGTCGGCCGCCGTGATGTTCGCCGTCGCGATCGTCGCCATCGTCGTGCTGCACTTCACGCGCTTCGGGCGCAGCGCCTTCGCCCTCGGCTCGTCGCCGCAGGCGGCCTACCTCGCGGGGGTGCCGACCAAGCGTCTGACGATCATGCTGTTCGTGCTTAACAGCATGCTCGCCTCACTGGCCGGCATCGTGCTTATGGCCCGCCTGGCCGCCGGTGACCCCCGGGGGGGAGCGGGCCTGGAGCTCAGCGCCATCGCCGCCATCGTCCTCGGCGGAGCGGCGCTCGCCGGCGGCCGGGGCAGCATCGTCGGCAGTCTGCTCGGTGTGATCGTCTTCGGCGTCGTCAACGCGTCGCTGACGTTCCTCAACATCGCCGGCGCCTGGCAGAACCTCGTCTCCGGCGGCATCCTCGTTGCCGCAGTCACCCTGACCGCCGCTGCAGACGTCTACTCGGCCCAGCGCAGCGGCGGCCAACGAACGAGCAGGCTTCAGCAGATCAGCAGCCGGCTGCTCAGCCGACCCCCCCGGCCCACGTAAACCGTTTACCGCCGCCCGACCCGCTCGACCCCGTTAGCCGCAGGACTGATCAGCCCGCATCACCTGTCCGCCCCCTTCTGGCCACTGCAACGGTGCAGCTACCGCCACGGGAGCACCTCCGTTGTCACCTCATCTCAGGGAGCCGCGTCATGCCCGGTCCGTTTTCCTCCGACAGCAGCGTCGTCACCACGCTGTCGACCCCGCTGGAGCGCCGGGCGTTCCTGCGCGGGCTCGGCGCCATCGGCGGTGCAGCAGCAATCGGCGGTGTGCTGAGCGCCTGCGGCGGCTCGTCGAAGTCGTCCTCGTCCTCGTCCTCGTCCTCACCGGCCGCCGCAGCGGGCGGTTCGTCGGCTGCCTCCGGTGCTGACGTCGGCAAAGGCAAGACGATCGCCGTCGTCCTCAACGGCAACAACGCGTACAGCACCTATCTGGCCGCTGGTGTGCTGCACGCCATCGAGGGGACCGCGTACGAGTTCAAGGGCGTGCAGAACAACTTCGACTCCTCCGTCGAGCTCAGCAACATCCAGTCGCTGCTCAGCCAGGGGGTTGCCGGCATCGTCGTGCTGCCGGTCAGCTCGTCCACCGTGGCCAAGGCGGCGCAGCTCGCCTACAACCGCAAGGTGCCGTTCGGCAACGCGCTGTACCCGGGCAAGAGCGACGCCGACAAGTACTTCACCGGTGTGGCCGCGCTCGACTCGGTGCAGGGCGGCCGGCTCATCGGCGAGTACCTGAAGAAGAAGGCCAAGCCGGGCAAGGTCATCGTCGTGCAGGGCATCGTCGGCCAGGGCTTCTCCGAGCGCATCGACCAGGGCTTCGACGAGAGCATCAAGGGCAGCGGCTTCGAGGTCGTCGTGCGCCAGCAGGCGATGTACGACCGGCAGAAGTCGATCGACATCGTCCAGGCCGGCCTCGCCGCGCACCCCGATGTAACCGCGATCGTGACCCACGCCGCCTCGATGAGCGACGGTGTCGCGTCCTTCCTCAAGCAGAAGAAGCTCACGACCATCACGCACGTCTCCAGCGACGGCGACGACGAGATGTTCACCTACTTCGGCACCCCGTACCTGGCTGCCGACCGCTACTACTCCTCAGCGCAGACGGGCGTCATCGCCACCCAGGCGGTGCGTGCCAAGCTCGAGGGCAAGTCCTTCCCCTTCGCGACCCCCATCGACCAGGTCATGATCGAAGCCGGCAGCTACAAGGCCCAGCTGAGCAAGGACCCGTACGACTACCCGCAGTACAAGTCGCGCGTCGCCAAGCTCTAGCGCCCTCCCACACCTGCTCCCCCGGAAGGACCGACCATGAGCGTTGACACCGAACGGCAGGCCGACGCGGCCGCCCCAGCCTCGACCGGCCGCTACGTGCCGATCATCGACATTGCACCATTTCTCGCGGGCGAACCGCAGGGCGTGGCCGACGTGGCGGCCGCGATGCGAGACGCCTGCGAGAAGGTCGGCTTCCTGCAGATCGTCGGCCACGGAGTCGACCCGGCGCTGATCGAGCGCTGCTACTCGCTGAGCAAGGACTTCTTCGACCTGCCGCTGCAGGAGAAGCTGAGGGTCAAGCAACCGTCGCCGGACCAGGTCCGCGGGTACAGCGCGGTCGGCGCCGAGGGGCTGTCGTTCAGCCTTGACGAGGTCTCGCCAGGAGACCTGAAGGAGTCCTACAGCATCGGTCCGGCGGCGGTGCCTGACGACCCGTACTACACCTCGGCCGCTGCCGGACCGCACTTCGCCCCGAACGTGTGGCCGGAGGCGCCCGCCGAGCTGCGGGCGGTCTACGAGCAGTACTTCGAGGTGATGGCCAGGCTCAGCGCCGACCTGATGCGGATCTTCGCTGTCGCGCTGAACCTGCCGGAGGAATTCTTCTCGGACAAGATCGACAGGCACATCAGCATGTTCCGCACCCTGAGCTACCCGGACCAGCCCGAGGAGCCCAAGGCGGGCCAGCTCCGGGCCGGCGCCCACTCCGACTACGGCAGCCTCACGATCCTGCGCCAGGACAACGCGCCGGGCGGCCTGCAGGTCCGCGACCGGTCGGGCAGCTGGCAGGACATCCCGCCGACCGACGGAGCGCTGGTGGTCAACATCGGTGACCTGATGCAGCAGTGGACCAACGACAAATGGCTGTCGACGATGCACCGCGTCATGAACCCGCCGCGGACCGCGGCCAAGGGCAGCCGGCGCGTCTCGCTGGTCTTCTTCCACCAGCCGAACTACGACGCGCTGGTGGAGTGCCTCGACAGTTGCCAGGACGCCGAGCACCCGGCCAAGTACAAGCCGGTGACCTCCGGGGACCACCTGTACAGCAAGTTCGTCAAGCAGAGCACGTTCGGCGCCGGGGTCTGAGGCGGGCGTGGCCGCACGCCTGTCGTTCACGAGTGTGCTGGCGACCGATGTCGTTGCGCTGTCGGCCTTCTACGCGGACCTGTTCGGGCTCGACGGCGTGCCGTCGCTGGACTCGCCGCACTTTCGCGGCCTGCGCAGCGAACGGGTCGTGATCGGGTTCAGCGGGCCGAACGCGTACGAGTTGCTCAACCTCCCGCACCCGGCCACGGCCGATGCGGGGGTGCACAGCTTCCTCACCTTCGACGTCGACGGGCCAGATGCGGTGGATGCGGCCACCGACCGGGCGGTCGCGCTCGGTGCCACGCTGCGGTGGGGACCGGGCCGGACGTACTACGGCGCGCACCAGTCGACACTGCTGGACCCGGAAGGCAATGCCTTCCGGATCAACTACCTCACGATCCAGGAGGTGGAGCCGCCCCCTGAGTGACGCCCCAGCTCAGGCGGGAGCCGCACAGAGCGTGGGCGTCGGGTCAGCAGCGTGCTTTCAAGTACTCCACCACAGCCCCTCGGTGCGCCAGTCAACCCCGTCAACCTCGGCAGGGTGCGGCCCTCGCACTACTGCGAAGCCGCTCAAGATGCACGCCTCCTCCGTCATCAGCGCCCGGTCTGTCCTGGTTCGTACCGTGCGCGCGGCGCTGTGACACGAGGAGGCGTGCTTGTTGAGCACAACCAGCGCGTTCTTAAGGGCAGCACCGGTCGAAGGGGACGTGCGGGGGCGGCGTGAGCCTGCTGGCGCGCCGCATGGCGGGGGCCGCGCGGGCCGACCAACGCTCGTGGCGGTACTCGACCTCCAACGGGATGCCGAAGGTGGCGCTGAGGTTGTCTGACGTCATGACGTCATCGAGCGGGCCAGCGGTCACGATGCGTCCGCCGGAGAGCAGCAGCGCATGGGTGACCCCGAGCGGCAGTTCCTCGACGTGGTGCGTGACGTGGATCGTCGTCGGCGCCTCAGGGTCGAGCGCAAGGTCGGACAGCATCTCGACGAGGTCCTCGCGGCTGCCGAGGTCCATCCCGGCTGCGGGTTCGTCGAGCAGCAGCAGCTCGGGCTCGTTCATGAGCGCCCGGCAGATCTGCACCCGCTTGCGCTCCCCCTCCGACAGGGTGCCGTAACACGCGGCGGCGAGCTCACCTACCCCGAAGCGGACCAGCAAGCCGCGGGCGCGGTCGAACTCGGCCGGGTCGTAGGACTCGCGCCAGCGGCCGACGACCGCGCGTGCGGCGGTGACGACGACGTCGAGCGCCCGTTCGCGATCGGGTATCCGCTGGCCCAGCGCCGCCGAGGACAACCCGATCCGCCGCCGCAGCGTGAAGACGTCGACGGCGCCCAGCCGCTCGCCCAGCACCTCCGCGGCCCCCGATGTCGGGTGCATCGTGGCCGACGCGATCTGCAGCAGTGTGGTCTTGCCGGCGCCGTTCGGTCCGAGCAGGGCCCAACGGTCCTTGCGCTCGACGCTCCAGTTGATGTCACTCAGCAGCATTCGCGCACCGCGCCGGACGGCGAGGTCGGTCAGGCGCAGCACCGGCGCGGGAGGGGGTGCGGGGGTCTGCTGGTCGTCGGCGGCCACCGTCTGGACCCTAGCGCCAGCAGCATCCGGCCCGGCAACGGTGTTCGCGGGCGGCATGGGCCAGACTGGGGGCATGAAGTTCCTTGAGGTCGACGGTCTTGGTCAGGTCAGCCGGGTGGGGCTGGGGACGTGGCAGTTCGGGTCACGCGAGTGGGGCTACGGCGAGGGCTACGCATCCGGTGCCGCCCGCGACATCGTCCGGCGGGCCCGCGAGCTGGGCGTGACGCTGTTCGACACGGCCGAGGTCTACGGGTTCGGCAAGAGCGAGCGCATCCTCGGCGAAGCCCTCGGCCCCGAGCGCGACCAGGTCGTCGTGGCCAGCAAGCTGTTCCCGGTCGCGCCCTTCCCGGCGGTGGCCCGGTACCGCGAGCAGGCCAGCGCCCGCCGGCTGCAACTGCGCAGCATCCCGCTGTACCAGGTGCACCAGCCCAATCCGGTCGTCCCCGACTCGGTGATCATGCCGGGGCTGCGCAGCCTGGTGCAGGAAGGTCGTATCGGTGCGGTCGGCGTGTCGAACTATTCCCTGCAGCGGTGGCGCAGGGCCGACGATGCGCTCGGCAGCCCCGTCGTGAGCAATCAGGTGCAGTTCTCGCTCGCCCAGCCGGGCGCGCTGGAGGACATGGTGCCCTTCGCGCAGGAGCACGACCGGATGGTGATGGCCTACAGCCCGCTGGCGCAGGGCCTGCTCGGCGGCAGATACGGCGTCGACAACCGCCCTGGCGGCGTGCGGACGATGAACCCGCTGTTCGGCACCGAGAACCTGCGCCGCATCGCACCGCTGCTCGACACGCTGCGCTCCGTCGCCGCGGCACACGACGCCAAGCCCGCGCAGGTCGCCCTTGCATGGCTGCTCAGCCTGCCCCGGGTCGTCGTCATCCCCGGTGCCTCGAGTGTGGAGCAGCTCGAGTTCAACGTGGCCGCCGCCGATCTCGAGCTCGACGCAGCCTCGCTCGCTGCGCTCACCGGTGCGGCACGCGCGTTCTCGCCCGTCTCGGCAGCTCAGACGCTGGTCGGCGGCGTGCGGGAGAAGCTGGGCGTCTAGTCGAGCATGACGAGCGGGGCGGCCCGAATGCGGCGACTGCTCGTGCACGTACCCCACCAGACCCAGGGTTAGATTCCGGTCATGACGAACGGCGCGGCTGGACCACTGGCGGGGTTGCGCGTCATCGAGCTGGCGGGCCTGGGGCCGGGGCCGTTCTGCGCGATGGTCCTCGCCGATCTCGGCGCCGATGTCGTGCGCGTCGATCGTCCCGGCCGGGTCAACGAGGCCGAGGTCGCAGCCGATGTGCTTAACCGGGGCCGGCGCTCGGTCTGCGTCGACCTCAAGCACCCCGACGGTCCAGGTGCGGTCCTGGACCTGGCTGCCTCGGCCGACGTGCTGATCGAGGGCTTCCGGCCCGGTGTCATGGAGCGCCTCGGGCTGGGGCCGGAGGTCTGCGCTGAGCGCAACCCCGGGCTCGTCTACGCCCGGATGACCGGCTGGGGGCAGGACGGCCCGCTCGCCCGTAGCGCCGGGCACGACATCAACTACATTGGGCTCACCGGGGCGCTGTTCGGCAGCGGGCGCGTCGACGGGCCGCCGCAGTTCCCGATGAACCTGCTCGGCGACTTCGGCGGCGGGGGCAACCTGCTGGTCATCGGCATTCTGGCAGCGTTGTTCGAGCGCGGCCGTTCCGGCATGGGGCAGGTCGTCGACGGGGCGATCGTCGACGGCACCGCCACTTTGACAGCCTTCATCCACGGCATGATGGCCGGCGGCAAGTGGGACGGCACCCGCCGCGGGCAGAACCTGCTCGATACCGGCGCCCCCTTCTACGACGTCTACGAGACGGCTGACGGGCAATGGATGTCGGTCGGGGCGCTGGAGCCGCAGTTCTTCGCGGAGCTGGTCCGCCTGCTCGGTGTCGACGGTGTCGACGGTGTCGACGGTGTCGGGCCGCAGGCCGACAGGGCACAGTGGCCGCGGATGCGCAGCATCTTCACCGCCAGGTTCCGGGAACGCACCCGTGAGCAGTGGACGGCGCACTTCGCCGGCACCGACGCCTGCGTCGCGCCGGTGCTCAACTTCGTTGAGGCTGCCGAGGACCCGCACCTCGCGGCACGGCAGACGTTCCTCGAGCACGACGGGCGGTTGCAGCCGGCGCCGTCTCCTCGCTTCTCCCGCACCGCTGCTGAGCTGGGCGCGTCTCCACCGTTGCCGGGCCAGCACAGCCGCGAGGTGCTGGCCGACTGGAAGGTCGACCCGGAACCCCTGCTCGAGCGCGGTGCCGTCATCCAGCGCTGACGCGCCTCACGAGCCAATCTCGACTCGTGATCGAGGAGCCGGGCCGAGGCTGATTGACACGGATCACCGTCCAGCCGGATAGTCCCGGGGTCGTCTCCGCATCGGGCGGTCGCTCGGTGCTTCGTACATGGAGGTACGTATGTCCGAGCCCGTGTCCACCGCCCCCTACCTGGGCGACCTGCTGCGGGACGCCCCAACGAACTGGGGTAAGTGGGGCGCCGACGACGAGATCGGGGCGCTGAACTACCTCGGTCCGGAGCAGGCGCTGGCGGCCGCACGGTCCGTGCGCTCCGGCAAGGTCTTCACGTTGCAGCGGCTGATCGGCGACCCCAAGGGCGACCCGGTGTGGCCCGGTCGCACGCCGGCCGAGCGGACCCAGATCCTGGACGAGTCGAGCTGGGACGGTGAGCAGGCGCCTGCTTTCCCGGGCGGCTTGCACTACGCCGACGACAAGATCAACGCTTTCCTGCAGGGGTCGACGCAGTACGACGCCCTCGGCCACGTCTGGTACGACGGCAAGCTCTACAACGGTTACGACGCCCGGACGACAGTGGGCGGGCTGGAGAAGGCCAGCGTTGAGCCCCTTGCCCAGCGCGGGGTCGTCGGCCGCGGGGTGCTGCTCG
>JAABUZ0100007320.1_pt1 | contig 13356 bp, 17 predicted proteins | sample 5562091 | NCBI WGS metagenome assembly JAABUZ01 (sample SAMN12813069, study PRJNA571459) | rock metagenome | isolation source: Antarctica rocks | place: Antarctica: Victoria Land, Linnaeus Terrace sud | collected 2015-12-21 | reverse complement strand
TGAGCAGATCGCCAAGGGGCTGCCCTGGAAGATCTACCTGACCGACGAGCAAATCATCGCACTGCGGGATTACGTTACACGAGTAAGACGGTTACCAAGGAGGGCATCATGATATCTTCAGTGATCCCGTGGCGGCCGGCGCCATTGTCGATCGTCTGCTCCATCGGGCAACCGTCATCAACATCAAGGGCAAGAGCTATCGGATGCGGGCCTATCACGAACAAGAGCGACAGGAAGGAGGTGCTATAGTCCGATAATCGGCTGCTCGGCACTCTGCACTTTTCATGTCATTCGCGCTGCACTTTTCGTGTCCCTCAACACCCCCACGGGAGGGCAACTCCATGAGCACGTGGGCACTATTAGGGCTTTCCCAGTAAGGCATTGCATCCTCTCGGCCGAACTGTGCCAAAAGAAGTGGTGCTGTCGACTACCACGACTCCGCTACCTAACCCAAGCTAAGCGACGCAGTCTAATGCCTCCCTATCGTTTCCAATAGTTTTCCCTCGACCTACAACAGCCCCCGCTGCCGGGCCACGCTCACGAGCTGGGTGCGGCGGCTGACCGCGAGCTTGGTGAAGAGGTTGTGGATGTGGAAGCGCACCGTCGGCTCGGTCAGGCAGAGCCGCTGGGCGATCTCCTGGTTTGAGCATCCCTCTCCCACCAGCCTGAGAACCTCAAGTTCCCGGACTGTGGGCTGCTTCTGGCTGCTGGTTCTCGACTGCACATCGCCGAAGGTGCCCTGGAAGTACGTCCTGCCGGCGTGAACCTGACGCAGAGCGGCCGCCAGTTCCTGGGGCGTCGCGCGTTTGGACAGGTACCCTCTGATGCCAAGGACAGCGAGCGCTTCGTTGTAGTGATCGTTCTCTTCGTAGCCGGTCATAATCACAATACGTAGCGTTGGCAATTCGTGCCGGATCGTCTTGGCCACCTCGATCCCATTGACGCGCGGCATGCTGATATCTAGCAAGAGAATATCCGGACTCAGCACTCGAGCCAGTCGGAGCGCCTCCTCGCCGTCGACGGCTTCGCCGATGATGTCCAGATCAGCGTGTGCCTCTAAGCACTGCCGGGTTCCCTCGCGGACCATCGGATGATCGTCCGCCAAGAGGATGCGAATCACCTGAAGAGGCCGGTCACAACAAGACGTGGATTCTCAATAGCGATCGCAGATACGGGGATCTGGGCGAGAAGTTCCGTTCCCTGGCCAGCCGCTGATCGGATGCTCAATGTGCCACCAAGCACTTCGACGCGCTCTCGCACAGTGATCAGTCCCAGGTGCCCCTGTCTGAGGAGCACAGTGGATGATGGCAACGACTCGAAGCCGCGACCGTCATCACCGACGGTCAGGACGGCGTATCCCCCTTCAATCTCTAGATCTATCCGAACTACTTCTGCCCTCGCATGACGACAGGCGTTATCGAGAGCTTGCCGTGCGGCGCCATAGAGCGCGTCCTCGACCTCCTTTGGAAGTCGATGTTCTTCCAGAAAGTCGTCGCATGAGAAGACCACCTCGAAGGGCTCGCTCTGCCTGGCGTCGTCGGCGAGTTTAGCGAGTGCCGGTCCCAGGCCGTAGTGCTTGAGTTCCGTTGGATAGAGATCGGTGCATGTCTCCCGGAGCCGGTGGGTCCCGTACTCCCCAAGTTCAATACCCTGGCGCAGATAGCGGATAGCCTCACTGTCACTTTCGAGGGTCGCGATCGCGCCTTCGATGCGGCTCAACATCTGCAGTTGCACCGCAAGGATGTCGTCGTGGATCATCTGCGCCACTCGCTTGCGTTCCTCCTCCTGTACATGGAGAAGCTGATCGCGCAAGAGCTCCAGCTCTTCTACCTTTTCCCGAAGCCGATCGACCAGCAGAGCATTCTCGACCGCCACTGCTGCCTGCATCGCCAGCGTTTCCAGGAGTGTCACATCCTGACCGCTCAGTTCGCCTGGTATACGTTTTGGGCCGAGGTAGAGCAGCCCGCACACCTCTCCCCGCGCGGTGAGCGGTACACATCGACCGGACAATGGTCCATCCTCGCACTGTAGCGCCTGTTCCGTCAGGGCTCGCCCTATTGACTCATCCACATACTTGCCGCTCGCCGCTCGTATCGCGAATCCTGTTTCCTCTTGCCGAAGTAGGATAGCCGCACCCGTCAAATTCATGGCCTCAGTCACGCGCTGCACGACCATCGTAAGCACCTGATCGAGCGGCTGCATGGAAGCGAGATGCGTCCCGAGATCGCGAAGCGTGTGAGCGTAGTCGTAACGATCTCGATAAATCAGGCGATCGACGTGCTCTCGAACGCAGGCCCAAAGCGGGACGAAGGCGGCAGCCACCACCGCAAAGAAGATCACCGAGGGAAGTACATCGACCGGTCTCGGTCGGAACCCAAGCAGTCCGATGGCGGAGAGGAAGAGGGCATAGCAGCCGGCCAGGAGCAGTGTCATGATCCCGTACACCACGCCCCGATCGAGCACGACGTCAATGTCGAAGAGTTGGTGCCGTAGAACGGCGTAGGCCAGAGCGACGGGTAGGAAGATGAGACTCAGCGCCGCTGCCTGGGGCGGGACGATTGGCACGTAGCCGAGCACACCGGGGAGCAGGTAGAGGGCGATGAGCGGAAGGACGGCGAGCAAGGCTCCGATGAGGACTGCTTGGAGTTGTCGTCTCTGGTGCTCTGAGCGTGGATGCCGGTAGCCCCGGAGCAGAACGCTGATGCCACCAGCGAAGCCTGCCAGCAAGAAGGCGTAGAGTAGCACGTGGGCCACATTGTTGAGGATCAGGGATGATGACTCAGTGGCAAGCAGGAGCGCTCCGGACCCTATGCCTCCCAGCCAGAGCGTTCGGGGCACGGCCGTCGCCTCGTCCCCCTCGGCGCATACCGCCAGCTGACGGAAGAAGCTGTAGAAGAGACCCGGAAGCAGCGCCATGCCTATAACCTCGACCACGCGATCCCAGGAGACTTCGTCCGGTGCGGGGTTGCCGTAGGCCAGGATAACCGCGGTCGTCATGTGCAGCCAGTAGAGGTGTTGCACGAGAGTCTCGTGACCACGCCTGACTGCCGCATATGCAGCCGTGCCCCAGAGCGTCAGCGCCACCGTGAGAAGGGCGAGTTCGAAGGGTTGTCCCCGCAACCCATCGTGCAGCGCGGGCAACAGAAGCAGTGGCACCACGATCACCGAGATCAGCACCCAGACGATCGGATGGAATTTCACTTCAGTCCGCATGGCTCTCATCCAGCACCGGCTTCGATTGCCAGCCACGCGCCAGTTCGACCAGCTCGCGTAACGGGCCGGGGCGGAGGCCGACCACTGCGCGCTCCCAGTACACATCGGCCACCAGGAGTGCATAGTGAAAGGCCCCCGTTCCTTGAAGTACGCTCCGCAGCCGATCAACGTCTGACGCGTCTCCCTCTTCACTGCGGGTCCGGCGCAACAACGTTTCTAGCCACTCCCTATGCTGTGCCGGTGCCGTGGCAAGTGCAAAGAGAAGCGACAGTTCGTGCTTGCCGCGTATCAAATCGTTGCGGTCTCGCTCTGTGGCGATTGCCGCCACGTCATTGGCGATTTGCATCGCGATGCCGAGGTTCAAGCCCACTTGAGCATACCGGTCAATCGCGTTCTGCTGGTCCGTCGCCAGCGTTGCGGCTGCCCGACAGATTCCCTCCGTTAGGCTCCCCGTCTTCCTCGTCACCATCTGCAGATACGCAGCTTCGTCCTGCGAACTCCCGTTCAAGTCCTGTTGCTGTCCACCACAAGCCGTGTTGCCGGCGTCCGCATAGATCCGCTGCACCGCGACGACGGAGGACTGACCATGACCCTGGTCGATCAGGCCGGCAAGGGACCGTTGGTACAGAAAAAGAAGGAGGGTCGCAACATTGGTCGCGGTAGCGCGGCCGCACGAGTGCCACAGCGCGTCGCACGCGTCCTCGTCCTCCAGATCATCAAGCACATCGAGAGCTGCAATGAAGCACTCGGTAGCTGTGCTGAGTGGCAGCACTAGGAGCACATCCATTCCTAAGTCGTCGCAGATCAGAAGTGGCAGCATACCCCAGGCGAATCCATCGCCTGATCCCAAGAGCTTTCCAGGTGTTGCGAGCGCCTGCCAGACGGCACCGAGCGCCGGAAAGTTGCCCACCGTGACCTCGAGGAACCGTCTTAGTTCCGCTGCTGCAGTACTTCTACTTAGATGACCGAGGGGTGAGACGTTATGACCGACGGCCATCGTGCTTATCTCAACCTATGGCCAAAGTCCCGCTGGGCTGACGAGCACAGCGCCGGTCTCGGCCATGCGTATGAGCCTTCCGCGGAGCTGGAGCAGAGCCCCTTGTTCCTCTTCCGACAATGGTAATTCTCGAACGAATCCCCGGGGATCGGTCAGGAATTCATCAAGGTGCTTTCCGTTGGCGAATAGCTCGTGGACGAGTGTTTGTAGGTGCGGGAACATTCTGTCATTTCCTTTCCAGTTCTGACTGCCTAGACGCTTGTCATGCCAGCGAGCGGGCGAACCCGACAGTGGTTGACCGCCAAGATCCTGTTGCCTGCGAGGGCATCACTGTAGGAGCAGGATAGACTGGACATGTGACGGATTTACCTGTCGGAAACGATAGTCTTTTGCAAGGGTGCCTGGGCGCGACGGTGCCCATCGACTACCATCCTTGATATGCCCAGGCTGCCGTGCCGAGCATCCTCAATGATATTCTCCCCTATGGTGCGGCATCCACCCTGCCGTACATCATCACGGCTCTTTTGGACTCTTGATGAAATTTCGTGCCTGCGTACACCGGATGAGCATCCTGTCATCAGCCACGCCACAGGAGCAGGAGCGGCGAAATCGACATCTTCAGAATGGACCGACTCACATGACAGGTAGCATTTTTGGGAAGATGAGGTTCGGCACTCCAAGCTGGGAGAATATGCTGACGGAACAGTACTGCGCATCGCGAAAGACTGGGGCTAGGATCTTCCCGTCCGCTCCTCAACTGGAGCTGTACGTCGGGGACGGGGCGCTCTGGTCCTGACACATCAGGATCTGGCGTTCTGTTCGGTCAACTCGATCATTTCGCGTTCTCCTTTGCCAGGTGACTATCTGTTCCCTTGGTAAGAAGGGGACCACGCCGCTCACGGCGCAGTCCTCTCGTGTCGGCCCTACCGTCTACTGTTTCTTTTTGCCGGCTTGCGATAGATCACTGGCGGCGACGGATTTCTCCGCTTTGGTGCTCTTGGGGTTGCTCAAAACCTTCGCGGCCTTGGACGCAACCTTTTTACTGGTTCCCATGAACACATCTCCTTTCGTTGGGATACTCCATTGTCCCGCGAATTGGAACGCCTGTCCAGTGCGGACGACATCTTCCGGCTTCAGTGAAAGGGAATTCTCGATGTGCTCCGATTCATGAATAGGTCGGGCGCCCTAATATGGATCAACCTGTATGGGAGGGCTGGGTGACTTTGAAGGCATTAAGTGCTTGGCTTGAGTGGATACGACAGGCGTATGCCGCACGACACTGAGCCGAGGGGCGACCAGACGAACGCTCTGGAGGATGAACTGATTCGGCGATCGGATACCGATGGTACCCTCGCACCGCTGCTGGGCGTCTTCCGTACATTGACAGGGTCGTGGGTAGGACGAGGGCTGCTTCGGATGCTCGGGCAGGATCCTGACCAGATGGCAGACATGGTCGCTCAGCACGAACGCCTCGTGGGGATCACGGCAGGCGCCGTTAGAATGTTCGCCAGCCAGGGCTGGGCTCCCACGGCGAACATGCCTGTGGATCTGTACGGGAATGCCCTGCAGGTCTTGGAGCTCACTCAATCCACGGATGGCGCCGCATCTTCGGCTTCGGATCTGAGGATCCAGCGTACAACTCGCTCTTTTGCGCTCGCGGTCGACTTATCGAGAAGGCGATGCAACACCACGGTAATGAAGCATATGAGGCAGCCGTTCCGATCGTGCTTGCACAGATCGAGGGGATCACAGTCGATGCGACCGGCGGGAAGCTTTTTTTCTCAAAGAGACAAGGACGCCAAGCCAACGTTGTGGACGATCTCACAATTGCAGGACTCGAGGAGGGGCTTCCGGTAGTACGTGCGTGGTTCTCGCAAGATGAGACGATGACCACAACTGGAGATTCCCCTTCTCGACATGGAATTCTTCACGGGCGCGTTCTTGGCTATGACACTAAGGCCAACTCGACCAAAGCACTCGTTCTCCTTGCCGCAGTGATGGAGTGGGCTGAGCCTTGCGTTGAAGAAGAGGGCCGGCGCAGACGCCAGGAACGAGAAACACGCAATGCCGGCTCGCTTGAGGTAGACCAGTGGGGGCGGCGGGTCGACGATCGGGAGTTCGAAGTAACTCGACGTGCGCTGCAGTGGCTGGCCACATGCCAATTAAGCTGGTATCAGAACCTCGGGAAATATCGCGATGATCTGCTTACCGTCATTGATGGCTTTGCATCGCAGGGTCTGCCGAAAGACCACGAGATCCAGCTACGGGTGAGTGCTGATGGACAGGCCTGGTGGGCATGGCAAAAGACTCCGGCAGGACAAGTACTTGGTATAGGCGCCGACGGGGCACCCCCGAACCAGTGGTTGTATGATGCCGAAGTTCCTCCCCCGAGCGGACCCGCCCCTGGCCCGGGATGGGGCGAAGGTCAGTTTTCGCTTCCTCCAAACTGGCAGTGAAGTTCGAAGGTCATTTTGTCGATGACGAGATGCGTTGAAACCTGCTCGCGAAAGGAGCCGTCCGAGGATGCCCATTGATGGAGATGTTTGATGAAGCTGGGCGCAGCCGTAATTCTGCTCAGACGGCCATGAGGTCGGGCCGGCCCGCTACTGTATGGGACTACCTGTGCAACGCTCAGAATCAAGCCCGTCAGGAGAGGTAAAGCATGGTTGGTGAGCTGTTTTGGCAACGGCCCATGAGCTGGTGGAATTGGGAGCATCTCCAACAATTTCTTGACGAAAACATTCGTGAAGGCCCTCGGTTGGACTATAAGGAGCCCTCGTACAATGGCCAAAGCCATAAGTGGGATCTCAAACCAGAACTTACAGAGACAATTGTGGCTTTTGCGAATAGCGGGGACGGTCTCCTCGTTATCGGGGTGGCGGAGGGAGCAGACAAGTGTCCTGGCAAGCTCGTTGGTGTACACCATTCTGCTCCGGAGGACGCGTTGCGCAGCCACTGCGCCCAGGCAATCGAGCCGACGTTGCCCTTAGAGATACAAGTTACTCGCATTCCAGAGGGTGAGTCAGGGGCCGGGAAATCCGTCGTCGTAGTCCGAGTCCGGCGCGGGGAAAACCCACCATATCTCTTGCGTGGACGTGGTGTCTATGTCCGCCAAGGCGATCAGGACCGCCATGCTACAGTTCCCGATTTACAAGCACTGTTTGATCGGCGAAAAGTTCCAGCATCTCCCGAACGCTCTCCGTGGGCACAGGTGCAGGAGGTCGCCTTCTCGCATCTGAGCGCTCAAGATCGTGCGCTACCAACAGTCATTGGCGTGGCAGTGGCTCCAGTATTCCCTCGTGGAACAAACGCGCTGACCGAGCCGACAGAGCACCTCTTCCGCAAGATACTTCGCGACAGTCTGGACATCCACGAAGATCCGTTTCTTGAGCCAGACGGCTTCTCGTACATAGCGCCGTACAATGCTCCACCCGAGGAAATCGTAAGGCACGGCAAGGCATTGTCGGATGGTTCTATAGGACTCCAGCGAGCCGTGGTCGACACCCTTCCCTCCGACAATGAAGGACGGTGGATCTCAATAATCACCTTGTGGCGTGGGCTGCTTATACTCCTGAGGGAAGCCCAAAGGTGGCCACGAGAGGCACTTGGCATCACTGGACCACTTCATTACGCGCTTGGCGTTGGCAATCTGACCGACAGCTACTTCGTTCTGGACGAGGAAACTCGCTCTGATGCCGGGCTCACATCCTTCGATGTGCGAATGCCCCAGCGCCGTACTCAGCATCTGTATTGGATGGAGTCGGGCGAATGGGAAGAGAGTGAGACGAGCATGGACATTGTCGGGAGGGAGTTTGAGTCACTGGCTCGGCTGCTCCAGTGCCGATACTATCCGAAGCTTCGACCTTGGTTAAACGCCCTCCTGGACAAGACCTGATGACAGGGCGTCCAATTTCGAATAGTACTTACTGTTGCACTGGTTATGGTGCTGGCGGATGCGGTATTCGCGCAAGTAAAAGTTGACCGGGGCCGCAGTACGGCACGGCATGACGGTTCTTGATCGCTGTGCAATGCGTTTCTATAGTTCGAATGGAGCAGCCACGAGGCTACTGCATCTGTAGATCGGGGATGCGTTCGAAGTGCCGGCGATTGCGGGTCAGAAGAATGAGGCCATGCTCAAGCGCGGTTGCCGCGATGAAGAGATTTGCTGGAGGAATGAGCAATCCGCGGGAACGGAGCTCACCACTGATGCGGGCGTAGCGTTGTGCCACGCGACGAGTAATGCCAAGGACGGGAGTCGCGCGCAGGAAGCGTCGTAAAACGGCCTCGTAGCCCATAGGATCGTCCCCGGAATACACGCCTTCGAGGACTTCGGCGTAGGTGACGATGCTGACTGCCAGCCCTTCAGTAGCCAGGGAATTGAGCAGCCGGACGGCAGGGGAGCGTCCTTTGAGGTAATCCGCCACCCAGTCCGAATCGACCAGATAGGTCATAGATCGACGCGTGGACGGATTGAGATCCTCCGGCTCTCGTAGATATTTTTGACCAACGTATCGGTGTCAAGATCCTTCCAGCCGCCGGCAGCGGAGCGAAAAGCTTCAAGGTCCTCGGCACTCGGCGTCTTTCGCGGGCGTTTCGCGGATCGTTTGCCAACCGGCATCACCACCGCAAGCTGCTCAGCATTGCGTGTCAGCATGCGCGGCTCATTGCTCGCCTGCACTTCCTCCGCGAGGCGGAGAAGGTCCGGAATATCACTGATGTCGATTGACTTTGCGTGTTCGGCCATAGGTATCTGCCCTTTATCTGCCCTCAATTTGCCACACAATTGACAATATTGCAATCAGCGTATATGATCTCCTTTCTATGCCGAGAGGAGAGTATGCACCACGACAGGGAACAGGAGAGCAAGAAGACAGGCTGCAGGCAGCCCTGCAGACGCTTGAGGCCGGAATTGACTCGATTCTCAGCAGTGAGGGCTTTGCTGCGTATCTCAGCACCATGGCCCGGTTCCACTCGTATAGTTCCTCCAACATCGCTCTTATTCTGACACAAGCTCCCGAGGCCACGAGAGTAGCGGGATATAAGAAGTGGCAGGAGCTCGGGCGACAGGTACGAAAGGGCGAAAACGGCATCGTCATTCTGGTCCCTCACAAACGCCGGCTGAACCGCGACAACCAGGACGTCGACGAGCACAAAGAGGAGGAGATAACCACCGAGCGCACAGTGTTCACGTCGGTGTCAGGATTTGGAATCGGGAGATAAGATCACGCTCAAACCGATGGAACTCCACTTGCCCAACCACCAGCTGTTGAGACCGTTGACGGCGCCTCAGATACCGGCATGCGCCTCTACGTCGACCTCCTCGACTACCTCGGGGTACACGGCGTCACTGCAGCGCATTGACTCACTGGAGATGACACTTTGACAGGATGATTGCCTCACGAGTACTGTAACCCGACATCGTGGTGATGATCGGAGGAACCGTAGTGAGGTCAATCATGAACTTTGAAGCCAAGCGTTAACTGGTGGTGCCGGTGGCAGCGCGCTACAGAGAGGCACGCCATGTTCAGAAGTCGGTGATCCTCGACGAATTTGTCGCCGCCACCGGCTACGCTCGCAAGTACGCGATCCGCTTACTAATGAACCCAACTCTTCCGCCGCCGGCCGCGATCACACGATCCCGGCCGCGGCGCTACGGTCCCGAGGTGCAGGGGGCCCTGATCGTCGCGTGGCGAGTGGCGAACGGCATGGCCATCTGGTGGTGACCGGTGAGGCGCGCGTTCAGCTCCTCGCCCTCAGCCCCGCCACAGCCGACCGCATTCTTCAGCCCTTCCGGCCGTGGGATGGCATCCCCGGGATTTCGACTACTAAACCGGGCGCCGTACTCAAGCGACAGATTCCGATCCGCACCTTCGCCGACTGGGATGATGCCCGTCCAGGCTTCCTCGAGGCCGATCTGGTGGCGCACTGCGGTCATAGCACCGAGGGCGCCTTCCTGCACACCTTGACGCTCGCGGATGTTGCCACCGACTGGGTCGAGTGTCTGCCCTTGTTCCATCGCACCCAGCACGCGGTGAAACAGGCACTTGTATACGCGGGTCAACTCCTCCCATTCTCCATCCTGGGACTGGACACCGACAACGGCGGCGAGTTCATCAATGATCTTCTGCTGGCCTACTGTGAGTAGCAGGGCATCACCTGAGGACGGGTTGCCAAGAAGAACGATCAATGTTTCGTCGAACAGAAGAACGGCTCGGTGGTCAGCTACGTCGTTGGCTACGACCGGTTTGAAGGGGAGCCGGCTTATCGGCGGCTGGCCGAACTTTACCGGGCACTCCCCCTGTACGTGAACGTCTTTCAGCCCTCGATGAAGCTCCGCCAGAAGACCCGAGATGGGAGTCGAGTGCGACGGATCTATGATCAGGCGGCAACCCCGCTGCAGCGGCTGTTCGCCGCCGACGTGCTCACCGCCAGCCAACGTGAGCGACTGGAGACCACCTATCAGGCGCTTGATCCGGTGCTGCTGCTGCGACAGATCGAGATACTCCCGGGTACCCGCTGGCGGGTGTCACTCTGGCGGCACGCTGTGATCCGACCGGTCGCTACCGAGCCGGAGGGAGTGGCGGAGCCAAAGACGGACGCTGTTCGGTTTGATGTGGCTGCCTGTGGTCTCGCTGATGGAGACGCGCCTGAGGGGGAGCAGGGCAGAGACGAGCAAGACCGGAGCAGACGGAAGTACCATCGGACGGTGACGGCGAGCCAACCCCGATGGTGGCGGACCCGTCTGGACCCCTTCGCCGATGTCTGGCGTGAGGTCGAGGGATGGCTCCGAACAGCCCCCGAACGAACCGCCAAGGCGATGTTCCAGGACCTGCAAGATCGCCATCCCGGCCAATTCACCGACAGTCACATGCGGACCTTGCAGCGACGGGTCAAGGAGTGGCGGGAGCGGGCGCTGGTGCAGTTTGACGCCACGTGGTTGGATGAGGACATTCTGGCCGGCGCGATCCTCCCGCCGCGCTTGCAGGCGAGCATCAGCCCGGAGCAGCCCTCCGAGGCTCCACAGCCCGCAGCGGCCATGACTGGATTGCCGACGACGACGAACGACCGCGGCAAGATGGAGGCGGATCCTTGCCGGACGGGTAAAGGTGCCGTGTCATGAGCGTGGCCATCGGTTTCTCCTGAGCGTGGGTTGTTTGAAGAGCTTGTTCACGATCAGTGCGGAGGCGGTGGCCTCTTTGGGTCCTCAAGCACTCCGCCCCGCCGTACGAGAGCGGATGGAGTAACATCTTTGGTGAGGCAAGCACCTGCTCAGGGTACGATTCTTCCGTGAGGTAATACGCTAATTGTCGTTAGACACCCTGAGCCATGCGGTGATACGTTTATCGTTGCGGGCTAAGGTAAAGAGGCTTCGAGTATCCTGCAGTGCGCCCGAATGATGTGCGCAGCCTTGCGACGACATGGTATACAGCATCAGGTTGAAGGGCCACGTGGAAATTTACGATGTCTGTGTATGAGTCGTGATCGAGGCATCGCAGAGTAATGGCAATCATGAACGTGACGCGCAGCACGACGCTCGCTCGACACGCCGATGTCGCCGACTCGTTCTGGAGTCGCGGCAAGGGATTGATCGGGCGCAGGCGTGCGCCTGACGATTACGGGCTGATCATTCGGCCCTGCAACGCGATTCACACCTGCTTCTTGTCGTACCCGATCGATGTCCTCTATCTGGACCGCCAGAGCCGGGTGCTCAGAATACTCCCCAGTCTGCAGCCCTGGCGTATCGGGCCGATTGTGTGGCGTAGCAAGACAGTGGTCGAACTGCCAGCCGGCACAGTGGCTCGAACCGGAACCACCATCGGTGACATCATCGCGTGCCGGGATGAGGAGCCATAGAGGCATTGAGCGTCAGCACCAGTACGACCGGGTAGATGGCAGGTGATGCTGGCGAGAGCGCGCCTTGGCGTTTTAGGGAAAGGGGTGCATGGTAGCGCCGCCGGCCAGCACGTAGAGCACGCCGATGATGAGGTAGGGACCATACGGCAGGGTACTCTGTCGGCCTCCCCGTCCCCTAAGCAGCACGCCGAGTGCTCCAAAACCGCCAAGCAACACTCCGAGAGCCAGAGTCGACACGACGAGCGGGTAGCCGGTGATGCAGCCGATGGCCAGGGCAAGATGCGCGTCGCCCGATCCGAGTGCTCCGTCACCATACAGCTGACGGGCCAGCGCCACGAGCAGGAGAAAGCTGACGTAACCGACGACGCCGCCCAGGATGGCGCTGCGCAGACCAAGCTCCGGCGTCAGGGTGGCACTCGTCAGCGTCAGCAGCACCAGCACAAGCACCAGCGGCGTCGGGATAAGGAGCAGTTCAAGGTCGATGAAGAGCACTGCGACCAGGACGGTGGACTCGGCGAGCGTCACCACCAGCAGAAGCGGCTGGTCAACGTACGGTGCCCCTACAATCGAGAACGCGATGGCGGTGACCAGTTCTACCGTGCAGGGCCGCGGCGCGTAACCTCCGAAGTGGGGGCAGCACAGATCGATGCGGGGATTGACGAGCGAGAGGAGCGTGGGCCAGCGAGCATTCAGGTTGCGTATCTGGCAGTGAGGCCAGGGCCAGAAGCTCCGGTCGTGGTGGTACGATGCGACAACACCCTTGATCGGGACTCCAACCATGAGCCCGGCAACAGCCAACAGGAGTATCTGGACGCCATCCGTTACCATCACGTGGTTCTCGCCCCCCAGGACGAGTCAACTTTTGCTACAGCGCTAGCGACCGCCACGATCGCTCGGGGCTGGACGTGAACGCGTCGCCGCGTCGAGACCTCTGCCTTCCAGCTCTCGGCGAATCTCGTTGAAGAGTGCGACCGTCTCTGGTTCTGGCTGATAGTCCTGCAGATCACTCACGGGATCATCCGGATCGGCATACGCCTCTCGGAGAGCCTGACGAAGGTGGCGATCCTCTCGGATGAGTGAGGTCAGATCGCCCACATACTGGTAGCAGCGGTACAGCTCGCGCGCCACATCCTCGAGCGTCGGTTCTGCTTTGAGTAACTCCTTATAGTGCTCTATTCCTCAATGGGGGTAAGAATAGGTGTTAGGCTGGTGGTCAAAGGAGACAATCATGCCGAAGCTGTTGCTCGCCCACCCCCCGCTTGATGCAAAGGAAGAGCACCAGATCCGCAGGC
>JAABUZ0100007319.1_pt1 | contig 13359 bp, 12 predicted proteins | sample 5562091 | NCBI WGS metagenome assembly JAABUZ01 (sample SAMN12813069, study PRJNA571459) | rock metagenome | isolation source: Antarctica rocks | place: Antarctica: Victoria Land, Linnaeus Terrace sud | collected 2015-12-21 | reverse complement strand
AGGCCAAGACGCGCCACGCCTGTGCCAACATCCTCAAGCTAGAGGTCGCCTTGTGGACCTTCGTGGCGGTGGAGGGCGTCGAGCCCACCAACAACGCCGCCGAACGGGCCTTGCGCCGCGCCGTCTTATGGCGGCGCCGCAGCTTCGGCACCCAGAGCCCCGAGGGGAGCCAGTTCGTGGCCCACTTGTTGACCGTGGTCACCACGCTGCGCCAGCAGGAGCGCGATGTGCTCGACTATCTGACCGACGCCTGCCTGGCCCGCATCACCGGCGCGCCGCCCCCGTCCCTCCTGCCCCAGGCCCAACAGCCGCCGCTTATCCGGCCGCTGCCGGTCGCCGCGTAGCGTCGCGCACCCTCTGAGCGGGTACCTTTTATCTTTCTCCTACGACGACGACCTTCGAGGTGCAAGACGTGCTGGGAAGATCCATTTCTATCTGGCCCCTAATCGACTCTACTGAACAAAGGGCATACATAGGGCGTGTTCGTCGGGTGATGAACGACTTAGCCGGTCACGAGTTCCGTGGTTGGTTCGAGTGGGACGATCATGGGCGTAAGTGGCGCACTTTGCGATCTTTGGGTAGTAGCCCTGGTGACCGAATGCGGACTTTCCGACGCCTTCAGGGTGTTCAGCAACAAGCTCTTATCCGTTTAGGTGGGGGGCAGTTGCAGCAACAGGTATTGTCTGCGGCTGATGATGATGATGTTTCTAATCCGTAGGGATGGCGCTTATCGACTGGATCACCCACGGTTCTACCAAGCGATATAGTGAGCGATACGTGGATTTCTCAGGTAATAAAATAACGTACGATACGGGTCCAATGATAGTCGAACCCCTACTACTCGCCACTCATCCTCTCCGAGAACTGGCCACTCATACACAGTGGACGGTAGGCTCTACAGGGCGCATCGGCCCCACTGTCTGTACGGCATTCGACTTTCCGACCGCGATAGAAATGCGGCTATCCTGGTAATGCAACGATTATCCGTATGATCCAGCGGATAAGTCGGCCAGCGCACAACTCCGACTCACCCAAAACAAACGGACCGGTTCTGTTGTGCCCAAGCGCAGCACAAGGCAGGCAAGAGCGTCAAGCTGTGGACAGTGCGGCGGCAAGATCGATGAGGTTGTTTCTTGAGTAAAACCGATATCAGCATCGGGCGGCTCGTCCAAATGATCGAGGATGGGGAACTACGCCTTCCCGAGATGCAACGGCGCTATGTCTGGCGCGGCACCCGCGTTCGTGACCTCCTCGACTCGCTCTACAGGGGGTATCCCACCGGCTCGATCCTCGTCTGGGAAACGCCGAGCGAGGTGCCGATGCGCGATATCGATGTGGCGCAGCAGAGGACGCCATTCTCCGGGCGCAAGCTTCTCCTAGACGGACAACAACGGCTTACGTCACTATCTGCCGTGATCCGTAGCGAGCCGGTGGAGGTCCGGGGACGCAAGCGTCCCATCGACATCCTGTTTAACCTCGACCACCCGGAGGGGCCGCCCGTTGAGCTCGTGGAGGTCGAGGGCGATGAGGAGTCGTCGGTCCTCGACGAGGATGAGCCTGATGTGCCCGAGGATGATGAGAACGGGGATAATACGCTGCTACGACGGCTCAACCAACGCATCTTTGTCGTTGCTAACAAGGCGTTGCTCGCGCAACCGAACTGGATACCCGTGTCCGACATTTTCAAGACAGGGGGTGATTGGCAGCTTCTCAGGTCCCGTGTCGTTAGCCCTGATGACCCCCGCTATGAGCGCTACAGCCAGCGACTCCAACGCGTCCGCAAGATCAAAGACTACTTGTACGTTATGCAGGTGCTGGACCCTGAGCTCAGCTACATCGAGGTCGCTGAAATCTTTGTGCGGGTGAACTCGCTTGGCATGAAACTGCGCGGCTCGGACCTGGCGCTAGCCCAAATTACCTCCCGATGGCAGGGCTCCCTACGTTTGTTCGAGGAGTTCCAGGCTGAGTGCGAGAGCAATGGGTTTAACCTCGATCTCGGTTTACTTGTCCGCACCCTGGTCGTCTTTGCCACGCAGCAATGCCGCTTCAACACGGTTGGCGCCATCCCGTTAGATCATCTCATCGCATCGTGGGCGAAAGCCAAGACTGGGATCTCCTATGCCATCAATTTTCTGCGCACAAACGCGCGTATCGAGAACGAATCGTTGCTGTCGTCGCCGCTCTTCCTTATCCCGATCGCAGTCTACAGCGTGAATAACAAGGGTATCGTCACGCAGGAGTCAACTAACTCCTTGCTGTATTGGCTGTACGTCGCCAATGCCCGCGCTCACTATTCGGTCTCCTCCGAAAGCACGCTCGACGCCGATCTCAACATCCTATTCAGTCAAGAGGCAGCACCGGATCAACTCCTCGCGCCCCTTATGCAGCGGTTTGGGCGACTGTCGATTGAACCCGGTGATCTGGTCGGGCGTGGCCAGCGTAGCCCGTTGTTTTCGACGGCGTTCCTCGCCCTCAAAGTGCGTGGCGCGACGGACTGGTATAGCGGGCTGGGCCTCTCGCTCACGCACCAGGGTAAGTTGCACTACATCCAGTTTCACCATATCTTCCCCAAGTCACTCCTCGCCGAGGCAGGGTACGAGAAGGGCGAGATCAATGAAATTGCCAACATGGCCTTCATCTCTAGCAAGGCTAATCGGGCGATCAGCAACAAGGACCCGCAAGCGTACCTCGCTCAGATCATCACCCAACGCGGCGTTGCTGCCCTCGAAAGTCACTGTATACCGACGGCCCCACAGCTACAGAGCATTGCCGAGTATCGAGATTTCTTGACTGAGCGACGCTTGCGGTTGGTCGAGGCGATCAACGCTCTCTTTGAGGGGGCACGCACTGGAGGGCATATGTGACCGCCCCAGACACAATGCGGCCATACCCGGCACTACTCCGCCTCTTTGTGAATGGAATGATAGCAGCACCCGATTTTGAGACCCCCCATCTCTTCATGTTCAAGAGCGATTCAACGCAGCACTCAGAGGACATCCACACGGCCATGATTGTAGCCGAGCGTCTACCGTTAATGCGTCACGGCGAACGTCGTTTCCGCGCTCGATGGCGTTCCTTTGAGCGTGCAGCTGACGGTGGCCCGCCCGCTGTCGCCCTTGGTCATCTCGTGCCAGCCCCAGCGCACGACGCCGCTCGCGCCGACGGTCTGGGGGTACCCGTCGAATGACACAGGCGTGTAGCCCGTCGAGTATACAACAGCGGCCGTGCAGGTCGCGCCGGGGCTGCTGCGCGCGAAGAGGATGGGGTAGGCATTGTACGGCATGATCGCCGGCGTCACGGAGGCATGCACGGCGCCACCCATCGTCACCGGTGTGGCGGTGGCTACCGCAGATGGCCCGGCCGTTGCCGTGCGGCCCGACGGCTCACGCCGCAGGTCCTGATCGAAGGCGCGCTCGACCTCCGCGATGGCCACGCGGTCGCGCATGAGGAGCCCCACTTCGCGGTTCCTGTCGAGCGACGTGGCGCTCAAGTTCTCGCTCCCGATGAACAGAGTGGTCCCGTCGGCGACGATGGCTTTGGCGTGGATGTACGGGGACGCCACGCGCGCGACCTGCGCGCCGATGCCGCTCAACCCTTCCGCGTCGCCGAGGCCCGCGTAGACGATGCGCACGCGCACGCCCCGCCTGGTCGCGTCGGCGAGCGCCTGGATGCTCGCTGCGTCGTAGACTTCCTCCGCGTAGATGTCCAGGCTGTAGCGCGCGCCCGCGATGAGGCCCAAGATCGTCCCGCGGGCGTTGGTGGGACTCACAACGAGATCTGGCGTCCCTGTGTCGAGCGGCTGGCCGTTCCAATCCGCCGCGAAGACGGCGTCGCTCTCCTGGGCGACCGCCGGGGCGTCAGTTTCCTCGGCGAACTCCCGGTTGCGTGTGAACGCGGCATTGGTCCAGTTCATGGTGCCGATCCAGGCGGCAGCGTTATCGGACACGAGGAACTTTGCGTGCGTGAAGCGGTATGCCGGCGCGGCCCAGCGCACCGCGACGCCCTCTGCCGTGAGTACCCGATACGCCCCGTCCGCCGACCCGCTGTCGCCGCCGAACGGGTGGGGATCGAGCACGAGGCGTACCCGCACCCCTCGCCGCACCGCGTCACCGAGCGCGTCGAACACGGCCGCGCTCGAGAATAGGTAGACCTCGCCGTCCAGGCTGCGCCGCGCCGCACGGATGAAGGACACAAGTGGCGTCACCCCCGCGTCAGGCTCGACATAGAACTGTCCGCCAGCGACATCGACCACGGCCGCGCTCGGCGACAGCGGCACTGTCGTCGGGACAGCCGTGGGAGCGATCGCGGGGGCAGCCGTGGGCACACTATAGACCGGTGGCGGCGCCGTCGTCGGTGGCACCGGGGCGGTGATGGCTGCGGGAGCGACGCGGCCGACCGCATAGACCGCTGGGGCAAAGGCGACAAGATACGTCCCCTCGACGAGTGCGCCGACGAAGCACACGAGGAGCAGGAGCTTGTAGAGCAGCGGTCGCGGCCAGCGTAGGAAGACGCGCCACAGGGAACGCGCCACGAACCGCAGCGTGTCGGCCACCACACGTACGGTGCGCCACATCAGTATACGTAGCCGCTGTCTCAGCATCTTACTTTATCCACCTTCATATGCAGTAGTACATAATATATCCATCGGCGTACGCGCAATAGGAAAAGAGCCGTGGGAGAGATGTCATTGGCCGGTTTGGCCGAACGCGCGTAGACAGACCAGTGCGGGACCTGATATACTGTAAGGACTCAGGCTCACGTGGGATGCACCGCGCGGCCTTTTTTTATGGGTGTTTGAGTGCGAGATAAATAACGTTATCTCGCACTCAGGCCTGGAGGCGCTGGACCGGGCGACTCGAATGCGCGCGCACGATCGCGGGCTGGATGGAGAGCAGGAGGAGAGGACAGTGACACGAGAGCCGCGCGCCCCTGCGCCGCGGGGAAAGGGTGACCTCGCCGTTGTGCCGGCCATCCTGACCCCGGATGAGAAGGCGTTGCTGATGAGTTGGCTCCATGGCCGCTCGCCCCACAGCACCCGTGCCTATCAGGCCAACGTCGCTCGTTTCTTTACTGACGTGGGCAAACCGCTCACCGCGGTCACGCTCGCCGATCTCCAGGGCTACGCCGACGACTTGGCCGCCGACGACCTGGCGCCGGCGAGCCAGGCGCGCATGCTCGCCGCCGTCAAGAGCCTGCTGAGCTTTGCCCACACGACGGGGTATCTGCCGTATAATGTCGGACGTGGCTTGCGCCTGCCCGCCGTGCGCGGTCGCCTGGCGGAGCGCATCCCCACCGAGGAGGATGTCCTGACGCTGCTCGCCCACGAGCCGAACCGGCGCAACCACGCGCTGATCCGCCTGCTCTACACGGCGGGCCTCCGGTTATCGGAGGCCTGCGCCCTCTGCTGGCGGGACCTCCAGCCGCGCGGTGAGGCTGGGCAGGTGACGGTGTGGGGCAAGGGCGAGAAGGAGCGCGCCGTGCTGCTCAGCGCCGGCACCTGGCGCGAGTTGGCCGTGTTGCGCCCCGCGGGCATTGGGCCGGACGCCCCCGTGTTCCGCTCGCGCCAGCAACAACCGCTTTCCCCCAGTCAGGCATGGCGGATTGTCAAGGCCGCGGCCAAGCGCGCGGGTTTAGAGAAAGCGCCAGAGTTCTCGCCGCACTGGTTGCGGCACGCCCACGCCAGCCACGCGCTCGACCGTGGAGCGCCGGTGTCACTCGTGCGCGAGGGCCTGGGCCACGCCAGCCTGGTCACGACCTCACGCTACACACACGCGCGCCCCGGCGACGGGTCGGGCCGCTACCTGCCGCTCTAGATGAGGTGAGGAGGCTGAGCTGATGAGCGATACCCCGATCCTACCCGCGACGAGGGATGACGCCTACGACGCGCTGCTGGCCGACCTGCGCTCCATCATCGCGGCGGGGCGCGGACGCGCGGCAGTGGCGGTCAACGCGGAAATTGTGCAGACGTACTGGCGCATCGGAGAGCGTCTGGTACGTGAGGAGCAAGGCGGTGCCGAGCGCGCGGGCTATGGCGAGCAGCAGCTCGCGCGCCTGGGGCGAGTCCTCGGTCGGGAGTTCGGTCGCGGCTTCGCCGAGCGCAGCCTGCAGAACATCCGCCAGTTCTATCTGGCCTACCCAAATGCGTCCGCACTGCGGACGGAATTGACTTGGACGCACTATCGGACCTTGATGCGGCTGGAGACCAGGGAGGGGCGCGCGTTCTACGAGCGCATGGCCGTGACCGGCCGGTGGAGTTCGCGTGAGCTGGACAGGCAGATCAACTCGATGCTGTACGAGCGCGTCGGCCTCTCGCGCCGCCCCGAGGAGTTGGCTGCCTCCCTCCCCCACCCCAACCGTCCGGTCGCCCCGTCGGAGTATGGTGAGGCCTTCCGCGACCCCTACGTTTTGGACTTTCTCGGACTCGACGGCGCCTTCTCTGAGCGCACGTTGGAGGAGGCGCTCGTGTCTCATATCGAACGCTTCCTTTTAGCGTTGGGACACGGCTTCTGCTTCGTCGGGCGGCAGCAGCGCCTGCCCATCGGCGACAAGGATTATTATGTCGATCTCGTCTTCTACCATAGATTCCTGAAGGCTCCTGTGTTGGTCGATTTAAAAATTGGCGACTTGGAGCCAGCCGACATTGCGCAGATGCAGCTCTACCTGGCCTGGACGCGCCAGCACGACCACGCCGAGGGCGAGGCCGACCCCATCGGCCTGATCCTGTGCGGCTCCAAGGACAGCGCCGTGATCGAGTTGCTGCTGGCCGACCCCGACTCGAGCCCCGACAAGCGCATCAAGGTGGCGCAGTACCTCCTCCCCGACAGCCAGGAGGCGCTGCGGGCGGGCCTGACGCGTATCGGCGCGGCTTACGACGAGGCCTGGGAGAGCAGCGTGGCTGGCACGAGCGCGGGGCTCGACGACGCCGATGCCGCTGTTGCCGGCGACGTGTCCGACGTCGAGCGGTAGGTGGCCGGCGATGCGACGCCTGAGCCGGATCCTGCCCCCCGCTGCGGCGTCCTTCCGTGCCTACGTCCGGCTGCGCAGCGTGGACCCCGCGCGCGACCGCGATCGCAGCTACACCCTCACCTGGCAGCCTGGCCTCATCGGCGACGGGGCGCTGGTGCGGTGCTGGGGCCGCACGGGTGGCGCCGAGCGCACCTGCGTCGACTATTACCCGGATCGCGCGCGGGCGCAGGCCCACGTCGAGGCGATCCTGCGCCGCCGCCTGCGCCACGGTTACCGCGTCCTCGCATGGCAGTAGCGTCACCCGGCCTTACCAATCCTTTAGCTGTCTAGCTGTCTGGACATTCAAGCGTCGAATGGTTTAGACTGCTGTATGTCTGAACGTTTCGATGTTCAGACACTTAGACGCTTAGCTTCCCAATTAGTAGGTGATACATGACGACGCTTGCGATTATTAACCAAAAGGGCGGTAGCGCGAAGACGACGACGGTGGTCCATCTGGGCGCAGCCTTGGCTAACCTGGGCAAACACGTGCTGCTCGTTGATATGGACCCCCAGGGGCATCTTGCCGAAACGTTCAACATCTCGGCGCGTGACCTCGAGCAAGAAATGTCGGCGGTGCTCATGCGCAAGGTGCCGCTGCGAGACGTCATCGTGACCGTTCGCCCAAACTTGGACCTGGCGCCCAGCAACATCCGGCTGTCTTATAGTGAACCCGATCTGCTGCGCAGCCACCGGCGCGAGGATCGCCTGAAGGGCGCCCTGGCCACGGTCCAGGGCGACTACGATGTCATCCTAATCGACTGCCCGCCAAACCTCGGCCTGCTCACGGTCAACGCCCTCTCGGCCGCCCGCTACGTGCTGATCCCCATGGCCGCCGACTTCTACAACATGCTTGGCGTGAGCCTGTTCCTTGAAACGCTCGATGAGATGCGCGCCGAGCTCAACCCGGACCTCCAGGTACTCGGTCTGCTCCCCACACGTTATGACAAGCGGACGACCAATGCGGCCGAGATCCTGGAGCGGACGCGCGCCGACTTGGACGGCATCATCCCGATCTATGACGTGGTGATCCCCGAGACCGTGCGCTTCCGCGAGGCCGCAGCAAAGGGGCAGACCATCTACGAGTATGCGCCGGACTCGCCCGGTGCCGAGGCCTACAAACACGTCGCGCAGGAGGTTGCGACCCATGTCTAACCGCAAGACGCTCCAGGGACGCCCATCTATCTTTCGTCGCTCACCAGACGAGGCGGCAGGACAGCAGGACGACCAGACGACGGAGCGTTTGGACGGTCAAACGCTCGAACAGCCAGACAGCCAAGAGCTTGGACAGCCAGACGGCAAAGCGGCCAAGGCGCAGCGGATCAAGGCGACCTTCTACCTAGAACCGGAGGATATCATCGCCATCGATCGCATGCAGACCGAGGAGTTCACGCGTACCGGCAAGAAGCCCGAGAGATCGCACCTTGTGAGCCGGGCGATCCAGGCATTAATGAGACAGCAGGACAGCTAAGCGGCAAGCCGTCTAAACAGCTAGACAGCTAAATGCTTAAGAATCTGGCTGCTTAGACGGCTAAATCGGAAGGCGTATGGACAGCGATGGACCGGGCGAACTGGAGGTCGTGCTGCTGTACCAGCCGATCGTGCGCGAGGAGGCGCGTCGGCTGGCCAAGGGGTTACGCGCCTTCCCGACGCAGGCCCGCTCGCTGCCGCGACGCAAGCTCGCGGCGTTGGAAGCTGCGGCCGAGATCCTGGATCTGATCGCCGGGCCGGAGATGCCGCAGCGCCGGCCGGGCAACCTGGGAGTGCGCCGGCTGCGTCCACGGGTACGGCCACGGGAGGACGGATGAAGCGGGCGCGGGACTGTGCCAAGTAGATCGGGGCAGCGGAGTGACAGCTACTCGACATAAACGAGGTGAGGGGCCTCCACACTATTTCACACTCCAGCCCGTGGGCCTGCACATAGTAATCACAGTACCGTCCATCCGCGATCCTCTCGCCACAATGGATCGTCTCTCCCAACCGCGCGCGGCGACGTGACGCGAGTAGTGAAAAGCGTGGGCGCACCTCACCGGGCCGCACCACCACACCGCGCCGTCCCCAGTCACGCCGGCCCGCTGGCCCGCCGCGCCTCACGGAAGCGCCGCACTCGAGCGCGGGTCTGCTCCCGCCGCGCCTCCGCTGCGCAGGCCTCGCCGCAGTACGCCGGCGTCGGGCCGGGGAACCGCTGCTGCGTCACCACGGCGCCGCACCACTGGCACGTGAACGTCACCCGCCGGCTCACGATCGTGCGCGTGTAGTCCTCGATGGGGACGAAGGTGCGGCGCGACCAATGCCGCCGTACCTGCACCCGCCGCTTCGTGCGGCGGCCCCCACCGTGCTGCTGTGTCCGCGTCTGGGTGCGCCGGCGCGCCCGCTCCGCCTCCCGTTCCCGCTTCTGCTCCTCCGCCCACGCGGCCTGCTGCCGCCGCTGCCAGCGCGCGAACCACTCCGCCTCGGCCGCCTCGGCTTGCTCCCACCAGGCCGGTCCCTGCTCCGGCTCTTCCTCCACTGTGGCCCTGGCCGCCCTCGGACGGGACGGCGCGGGACCCGCGTCCTGCCCCAGTGCCGTCAGCAGTTCCCAGCGCACGAACGCGTCGGCCACCGTGTGCTTGTTGAACAGTAGGCGGGCCTTGGTCAGCGCGCTGTCCCGCTCGCCGGCGAACGTCGTCGACGCCGCCAGGGCCAGCAACTGCCGGATCTTCGCGACGACCGTCATCGCACCGTCCTACCCCTTGGGAGATGTAACGCGAACGTGCGTCTCCAACATGATACACGTTCGCGTTACACACTGTCCATGCATCAGGGTCGCAGGGGACAAGCCATGGTGCTGTAACGTCCGACGCAATTCCGCACGGCAACGATTGAGGGCATGGATAAGAAAGTGTACAATAGAATATTAGTTCTATTTAGAAAGCTCGTTTTTAGAGCTGGCGCGATTATCTGGTTGCGCCCGCGCTACAGGTGCGGTAAGATGGGCACCATGAGAGGTATTACTTTGCCCTAACGCCGTCGTGCTAAACGCACGAGGCCCACCGGGTTTCCCGAGTGGGCCACGTCCGCCGCCTATATGTGTGCGGTTCTGGTGAAATGTTTTGATCGACGCTACCAGGGCCGCTAGATCGGGACTAGGAACCTTGTCCAAGGGTTCTCGGCTCTCGCAGGGAGGCTTTACGCTTCCGAGGAGTACCTATGAGCAATCATACGGGAACGGTACGTGCATGTCAATACCCCCCCCACCCCCATGCTGGCGAAACTACACTGCTGCCCTCGCCGTCCGACACTATCGACATCGACCGGTGCATGGTCGGACGCTATGGTGCGCAGCTTCTAACCGGAGGCTACACGGCGATCCCGACGTACGCGTGGGTCTACTACGCGCGCCTAGGTGTCACCGAGGCCGAGATGGTCTGCGTCGCGCAGCTCTGCACCTACTGGTGGAGCACACGCGATCCATTCCCCGGCGAAACAGCCATTGCCGCGCGCATGGGCAAGACGGTGCGTTGCATCCAGGGCTATCTCCGCGCGTTAGAGGCGAAAGGGCTGCTGCGCATACAGGCTCAATTCTCCGTCCAGGGCCGGCAGCAGAGCAACGCCTACGACCTGCGGCCCTTCTTCGCGGCCATCGAAGGGCTGGCGCGCCTGGACGGCCGGCTCGACGGCTCCCCCCCCGGCGCTGGCGCTGGCCCTCTGACGCCGGCGCCCCCTCCCACCGCAGCGTGCCCTGTGCGGCCCTCTGACGCGCACGGCCCCACCCAAGGGGGAGCGGAACAGGACCCGCTATGTGTAGGCGGGACGGGGGGGGGACCGGACAACCAGTGTAGGGGCAGTGGCTCACCAACGCCGGAGGAGGGTGAAGGATTGTGCGTGGGAGGGGCGAAGAATTCTTCACCCCAAGTAAACCCAGTCGAAGTAGAACCTTTCGACCTCGATTCGATCCCCCTTACCCCCACTGAGACGGCACGGACCACGCGGGCCGACGACCATCGAGCGACGGCCGATGGTAGCCCGGACGACCAGGCACTGGCCCAGCGGATCGCTGACTTGAGTAGCGAGTTCGGAGACGATGCCCCCGCGTCGAGCCTGACCCGCGCCCGCTCCCTTGGTTGCACCGCTGGCGTGCCCCCCGCACGGCTCCTGCAGCTCCTCGACGAGGCCGCGGCCCGGACCCGCGCCCGCCAGGCCCACATCGTCAAGCGCCGGCGCGACGGCCTGGCCGTCAACGGCATGCCCTACTTCTTCGCCGTGCTGACCGACCTGCTGCACCCGGCGCCGCCCCGGTCGCGCCCCGCCCCCGATCGCCGGCGTGCCGCCCGCCGCCGGCCGCCCGAGGCCTCGGGCGCGGCCGTCGATTACGGCGCCTGGACCGGCGCCACAGCAGAGCCTGCCCCCCATGCGGGCGACCCGACCGCGACGGTGCCCGAGGAGAATCCCACGTGGCGCCGCGCCCTCGACGAGCTACGCGGCGACATGCTGCGCGAGAACTACGCCCGCTGGTTCGGCCCCACCCGTGTCCTCGACGATGACGGCGCGACGTTGCGCATCGCCGTCCCCGACGCTTTCCATCAGCAGTGGCTCGACCGCCGCTTGCGCCCCGTTGTCGAACGCGCGTTGGCTCGGATCGCGGCCGGCGTGCGCGTCGAGTTCGTCGTCGGGGAGGCGGCCTGATGCTGCTTTGGGTCCGCGTCTTGCCTGACACCAGGCAGATCCCGTCTAGCAGGAGTCAACGATGCAGACAACAATCATTCATAGCTGCGATGATGGCTCGTACCACGACACCCCGACCCACATCGCTAACACCTACCCCGCCAGTGGGGTATGGTGATGTATGGCTTGTGGCCAACCGCAACCGCCGACCACCTGGCGCTTCTTCGCGCACCGTGCGGTGCCCGTGCCCGCGACGTGCGGCCCGGACTCGCCCTGCTTCACCGGTCCCCTCTGCCCCCGCTGCGCCGACCGGTTCGGGATCGCCAGCGCCGGCGCCAGCGTCGTGGACACCCCACCGTTGGATAGTAGGATGGTGGGATACGACAAGCGGAGGCTTCTTCTCTGACATGGCGCGTGGCCGACCTGCGCCGCGCGGCCGCAGGTGAGACAGGGAGGGGGCGAGGCCGGCATCTTCTTTTCCAAGTAGGCCCAGCGGCCCGGCTGCCACGACCTGATGCGACCGTGTAGGCTCGTCCTACCCTCTCTATCGGCAGCGCGGATGCGACCCTGAAGGGCGAGGGGTGCGGCGCGCGCCGCTATGTCGCTTGGGCAGCGCGCTTGCCGGCCTGGATGCCCGTCGTCGTGGCCGAGGTCGCGTACACCGTGATGCCCGCGAACTCCGGGCGCACCGTCGGGTAGCCCTCGACGATCACCTTATCGGCAGGGTCCGCAGCCAACGCCTCGGCAACCTTACTCCACTGCTTACGCGCGACGAGCACCAGGTAGTCGGTCTGGGGCACGGTCGGAGCCGGCACGCCTTTGGGCAACGATGGCGCCTTCTCGCTGCGCATCCCCACCAGGACGACGTCGCCACGCTCTACGACTGTGCCCGGCCGTCCGATCACCGTGAGCTTCACTGTTGTCGCCTCCCCCGCCTCACTCATCGCCTCTAGCGCGGCCGCCTCAAACGTCGCCTCGTCGAACGGTTCCCTGATGGCACCGGCGCTGCCCGTTGCCGTCTCCTTCTCCTGCCCGCCGCGGCCGTGGTGGCCGCTGCTCTGACCCTGCGGACGAAAGACCCGGTAAAACTCCTTGTGCCCCAGCTCAGTGCGCGCCAGGTGGAAGAACACGCCGCCCACGGTGCGCCGACGACTGCCATCGGGGACCGTCATCCCGCCGGCGGCCTCGACCTCCAGCGCGCGGGTGACCAGGCCCCTGATGCGCTCCTCTCCGAGGAGGCGTACCGCGCGCCTGAACTGGCGGATAGGTTCCTGCTCCGTCTCGGCGAGCTGCGCGGCAATCTCCTCGACCGCTGTCGGCGTTGTCATTGTCGGTTGCTCTGTCACACCCATGCTTGTCTCCTCTCACGCATCCTCGCAGGTCCACGCGCCAGGCAATGCCGTTCGCGATGGGGGGGGCGGCCACCTTGTAGGGCAGGGCGGGGGGAGGCGGCCATGTCTAGTATAGGCGCGTGGCGGCCATCCCTCAACGCTCAGCACCCGCCGTCAGACGACTCCCTCACCCCGCACCCACCGTCCCTCCACCGGTTGCCCGTCCCGTCCCCTGAGCACCCGCTCCAGCGCCGTCAGCGCCTCCCGAACGACCACACCGACGACGGGCGGTAGGACAGGACGCGCGGAGCTGCGGGCGGAGGTGACCAAGCGAACCACCCTAGCGGCGGGTGGCCGCGTTGCGCCGCGAGGGCGCGGG
>JAABUZ0100007317.1_pt1 | contig 13364 bp, 14 predicted proteins | sample 5562091 | NCBI WGS metagenome assembly JAABUZ01 (sample SAMN12813069, study PRJNA571459) | rock metagenome | isolation source: Antarctica rocks | place: Antarctica: Victoria Land, Linnaeus Terrace sud | collected 2015-12-21 | reverse complement strand
GGTGCTGGTCAGACTGGCCAGGATCGCCGCCGTCCGTCCCCCGCGCGGGTTCCCCACAAATAAAGAGTTTTTCCGGTTGAGAACGATGCGCTTCATCTCGCGCTCGGAAACATTATTATCCATGGGTACTGCTCCATCGCGGCAAAACACATTCAGTTCGTTCCATTGACCTAGGGCATACTGGATGGCTTCGGCCATCGGATGTCGGGGCAGCAGTTGCTCTTTCCAACTCAACAAACGCTCGCGGAGTTCCGTCAACAGCGGCACGGTCTTGTTCTGGCGCAGGGCGAGGCGCTCCGCCGTGGTCACCTCCTGCGCTTGAGGCTCAACGGCATACAAGGCACGCACGCGTTCCACCGCCTCGCGGGCGATCTCGGGGGCGGCTTTTTCGGCATCAATGAAGCGTCTTTTTAAATGAGCCCAACAACCAGCCCGTGTGATCTGGTTCCCGGCCACTACGCCGTTGTAGCCGCCGTAAGCATCGGCGAGGAGCACTTGTTGATAATCCTTCAGGAAACGCAGGGGACCGTCGCGGCTGCGGTCGAGCGTAAAGTCAAAGACGTTGTAAGGGTGTGACGCATCGCCGACATACACCCACATGCGGGCCTTCGCCGTCTTGCCTTTCTGCAGCAGGGGCAGGGTCGTGTCGTCGGTGGCCACCACATGGGAAGCGCGGACGCCATCGGCCATGAGCTCATACAAGGGCTCGACTAGGTCGGCCACATCGCCGCACCAGACGGACTGCGTGCCGCGCGTGATGGCGAAACCTTGCCGTGCAAAGACATCTTCCAGCCGATAAAGAGGCGTGTACTCATTGAATTTACTCGTGACTATATAAGCCAGCAAGCCCGGACCGGCCAAGCCCTTGTCGAGCGCCGTCTCTGGTTTCGCTACCGTCGTGATCTGCGGCGACTCGCCCTCTTTTTCGCAACGCGGGCAGGCATACTTCTTGCGCACATGTTGCATCCGCTCGAAACGGCCCGGGATGTACTCAACCTGCCAGCTTTCCTCCGCCCCGATCTCTTTCCGGGTTTGGCCGCAACCGGGGCAGGCTCGTTCGGCTTCGCTCAGTTCATAGACATGGGTAGTCACCGGCAGGTTGTCAAAGCGGGCTAGATCGCGTCATCCCTTGCGCCGCTGCACGCGACGTGGTTCTGCGCCCGGCTCCGGGGATGGTTCTCGATCTTCTACCGAAACTGGTTTGCGGTCCAGCTCTTCGGCAAAGTTTAACAGCAGTTGCGCCAGCTCGCCCGGCGTGCGCAGCCGATCCGCGCGGGAGCCGTAGTACCACCGTTTGTAGCGTTCCAACTCGACTTGCAAACGTAAGATCTCGGCCTGTAACTGCGCCGCTTGCTGTTGTTGTTCTTCGGTACGGCGTTGTTGTTCTGCTAAACAGTTCCGCTGTTCTTCGATCTGGTGTTGTTGTTCTTCCGCTCGTTGCCGGTGCTGCTCGCGCTCGCGCCACAGTTCTTGCACGAAAGCCTGGAGTGCTTCGCGGTCCTCAGGAAAAGGCAGGCTGTCACAATCGACGTTCGCCACTCATGAAGTGGACGTCAAGTGCGGAGCGGCGTTACGCGACCAGCCTGACTTTTTTCGTGGGGTTCTGCCGCGCCGCTGCGCAGTTGGTAGCGCGGCGTGCGCTTGAGTTTAGAAAGATCGATGCCTTCTAATAACATCGCCAACTCGCTGGCCTTCAACTCGACCGAGCGCGTACCCGGTGCGAGTTTCGGGAGTTTGAACACCCCGGCTTCAAGACGTTTGTACCAAAGAGCAAAACCGTCGCGATCCCACGCCAACACTTTTAAACGGCTGCCGCAACGCGAACGGAACACAAACAAATGTCCGCTCAGAGAACTCTCCCCCGTGATCGCTTCGACCCGTGCCGCGAGCCGGTCAAAGCCGCAGCGCATGTCGGTGGCTTCCGCGGCGAGCCAGATCCGTGGCCCCGCTGCGCCATCGAACGCCGCTAAGCTCGGCAAGCCGATCACGGCTCCTGCTCCAGCACCTGCAAAAGGCGGCGGAGATGACTGGCTTCGAAGTCCGGTCCCACCAGCAGACTCCGCCCGTGGCGCAAGCGAATCTCCATGGGGACGCTCGGCACCGGCGCGACCGGAAGCGGCGTGACAGACGTTTCCGCAGCGGCGATCTCAACGGCGACAAACGGCTCGGCCTCCTGCGGGCGCAAGCGCTTTTTCCACTCATAGAAGGGTCCATCGCGTAAGCCGCGTTCGCGACAGAAAGCCGCCACGCTTTGTCCACTGGCCTGCTGTTCGGCGATCAGGCCGCGCCAGCGCGCCTCGATCTTTTCACTCGGTTGTCCCATGCCCTTAGCATGCGGGTTTGAGCCGTACCGTGCAAGATGTAGTTCACGGAGCGCTCACGTCCTGATTAGGTGTTTCACGTACCTGGCCTGAGCTTAAGCTCGCCGGTCCAATTTCACGATAAACAGCATGGCCTTAAGAAGGCGTAAAGCATGACTAAGGAATCGCTAAGTCTTGCGATTGACAGCGAGATGGGCGCGTGGCGGCGCGGCAAGATCCAAGCGATTTCCAGAATAGACTGAGCGGGACATCGCTTGCTCTTGATCCTTAGTGAATTCTTAGTTTCTTCTAAGCTCTCCTTTAGCCTCTCGGCCTTATTATCAAATCGGGGCCGGAGAGAAGTGGTACAAGGCATGGTCTCAGAGTGGAAGCGGCTATGAAAAGCAACGTGTTTGCAGGACCAGAAGCCATGCCGGGATGCCCGAAGCTCCCATTGTCTGTTGTGTTTACAACGGTAGGAAATACGCTGCTCAGTTTGCAGGCTGTTGACCACCTCACCAGTGATTTATCCACGCGCATCAACCTTCTTGTTCCCCAAAACAGGGAATGTCCCGCCTCGGTAGTTACTCCCGTGATGCTCGCCGACTTCACCGCGCGGTACTTTCTGACCATGCTGCCGCATAGCAGCAATTTGCAGATCAAGATCACTTCTTATCCGGCCACCACCCGAGATCTTTGGGAGGTTCTCCCGCCTCAATCCCTCATTGTGATGGCAGGAAACAGGCACCGTTTCTGGCTCTCGACCGAACAGCGCTTCGCGCGCCGACTGCGGCAGGCGGGGCACGAGGTGATCTTTGTTCCTGCGCCGGAGTGAGTGCGGCCACTCCTCTTCCAACGGCTAGCAGGGTCGACAGCTTCCGCTAACGCATCCCGGACGGTCTCGCTCCTTTAGCAAGTCTTTAGTTCGAGCTAAGACCTGCCTTAGCTCTATTTGCCTAAGCTCAAAGCAGGAATCTTATGATCAGGAAGCAGGAGAAGAAGGGCCGCCAGAACGACCTTTGGTTTTCCCCTCAGCCCGTAGTTAGTCCTGCCGATGAGAACAGCAATGGTTTCTCCCTTATCGTTGTGTTCACCACCCCGGCGGCCACGCTCACGGCGCTTCGGCACGCGGCGGCGTGGGTGGGTGAACTAGGGGGGCGCTTTCGGATCATCATGCCCCAAGTTGTACCTTATCCGCTTCCGATAGATTGCCCGTGCGTGGCTCCCGAGTTTCGGACGCAACCGGTGCTTGCGTGGTGTGAGCAAGCGGCGATTGAGGCGCGGATTGAAATTCATTTATGCCGAAACGCTTGTGACTGCCTCAGGCAAGGACTCGCCCCGTCCTCTCTGGTCTTGCTCGGAGTTCGAAAGGGTTATTGGCCATTCACGAACGAGACGCGTTTGGTCAGAGCACTGCGACAGGCAGGGCATCAGGTCCTAGCAGTAAAGCACCCTCGATGAAAGAAAGAACGGGCGCGCAAATTCGGCGCGCTCTCATAGATCGATCTGGGTTCCGATCTCGACCACTTGCCGCGGCGGCAGGCAAAACGTGCTCTCCACCTCGACGGCATTGCGCTGCAGGTAGGCAAAGATCCGTTCAGCAATTTTACCCATTTGGCCCGATTTCACGGCGGTCAGGGTTTCTTTACCGACATAATAAGTGATCTCGTTCAAATCGATCGGTAGATGCTCCCTCTCGATTAACTCCCGGAGCCGCTCGGCCACGCGTGGGTGCTCCATGTAGCCGAAATGCAGCACCACATTCCAAAAGCCATCGCCTAGGTTCGTGATTTCATACTGCCCCTCTTGGGACACCTTGGCATAGGTTTCAGTCCGCACGGTGACCAGCAGCACGCTTTCGTGCAAGGAGCGGCAACGTTTGACAAAATGCACCAGGATGGGAGGAACATGGTCGGGGCTGGAGGCGATAAACACCGCCGTTCCGGGAACCCGGTGAGCGAGGCACTCCGCAATCTGTGACCGGACCGCCGCAAACGAGGGGAACCGTGTCGCATACTGTTCTTCAAGGAAAGTTCGGCCGCGATTCCAGATCAACATGGCGGCAATGAGCGAAGCGCCGATCAGGACGGGAACATAGCCGCCCTCGAAAAACTTGAACAGATTGGCCCCGAGAAACGGGAGATCAAACGACAGGAAAAAGAGGAGCAGCGCGACGGCTTTCCAGGCAGGCCACTGCCAGCGGTAGCGAGCCACGATATAAAACAGCACCGAGGTGATCGCCATCGTGCCGGTCACGGCAATGCCGTAGGCGGCGGCAAGTTTCACCGACTCCCGAAACGTGAGCACGAGCAGCAGGCAACCAATCGCCAGCAAGGCGTTGACTTCAGGAATATAGATCTGGCCCTCCGTTTGTTCCGAGGTATGATGCACGGTCACGTTCGGAAAATAGCCCATCACCATCGCTTGGCGCGTAAGAGAAAAAGCGCCGGAGATCAGGGCTTGAGAGGCGATTACCGTGGCCACGCTCGACAGAAGCACCAATAAAACCGTAGCCGCGCCGGTGGGCACCTGGGCGAAAAAGGGATTATCGAGCGCTTCGGGATGAGACACCACCAGCGCTCCCTGACCCAAATAGCCTAACAAGAGTGCCGGAAATACCAAGCCGAGCCAGGCTCGGCGGATCGGCGCGATCCCGAAGTGGCCGAGGTCGGCATAGAGCGCCTCCCCTCCCGTTACGACCAGGACCACGGAGCCCAAAATCAAAAAGCCGTGCGCGCCATGGCGCACGAAAAAGCCGAAGGCGTGAGACGGGGAGAGCGCCCCCAAGATGGCGGGATGCTCCAGAATGTGCCAAACGCCAAGCGCCGCCAAGGTCATGAACCAGAGCAGCATGATAGGGCCGAAGAGACGGCCCACGCTCCCGGTTCCCCGGCGCTGGAGGGCGAAAAGACCGAGGAGGATTACGCAAGTCAGCGGCACCACCCAAGGTTTGAAAGAGGCGCTGACCAGGGTGAGTCCTTCGACGGCGCTCAATACTGAGATAGCCGGTGTGATGACCCCATCTCCATACAGGAGAGCCGCGCCGATCACGCCAAGCAGGGCAATTCCTGTTACCCGCCCGTGCCTGCTCGCGCTGGCGCGAAAGCGCTCGGGCACCAGCGCGAGCAGGGCGAAAATCCCGCCTTCCCCTTGATGATCGGCGCGGAGAATAAAAAACAGATACTTGATTGTCACCACCAGGAGGAGCGCCCAAGACATTAGGGAGAGGATGCCAAAAACGTCCTCCGTGCTCGCGCGCTTGCCGCCGGCGCTTATCAGGCATTCATGCAGCGTGTACAAAGGGCTGGTGCCGATGTCGCCAAAAACGACGCCGAGCGCTCCCAAGGTGAGAGCGGACAGGCCAGCATGCCGAGCGGCGCTCTCGATGGGCCGGTCAGAGTGGGAAGCGGTGGCTGAGATAGGAGATTCAATTGGATTGGTCATAGTTGGCTTTTGTGAAAAGCTGTCTCGGGATCATCCGAAAAGCGCCGGATCGCACGGTAAAGTTGCCCAGGAGTGTGCGACTCGGCTCGTGTCTTAAATCATACGGCACGACAGTGAACTGTTGTATTCATTATGAGCCGAAGTGGTGTAATAGTTGTCATCTGCACAGCTCCTGATTTCCACAGGCTTGGAGTTTGGGGCAAGGCTTGTAACCTAACAAGCTGCTGGAGCGCCTAGTTCTAATGGAGGGTTTTACACGGATTCCGGCAGATCGTAGGCCGGTATGCTCGTTGAACAAGACGTAATTGAAAAGGCGCGAACAGGCGACGACCGAGCCTTTAACCAGCTTGTTCTCGCTTACCGGCGGCGTATTCTCGGCACCATTTCACGGCTGATTGGACGGCCGGAGGACGTCGAAGACGTGGGCCAGGAGGTTTTTGTCAGGTTGTATTACTCCCTGGATCAGCTTCGGACCCCTGAGGTTTTTGAGCCTTGGCTCTACCGGTTAACGATCAATGCTTGTTACGATTATTTGCGGCGGGCAAAGCGCCGGAATGAATCCCGCATGGCGGATTTGAGCGAGCAGCAGGTCATGATGGCTGACTCGGTGGCGGGCGGAAAACAGGAAACAGAGGAGCGGCAAAGGGGAGAAACCCGGGAATTTATGGATGCCCTGTTTCAACATGTTTCCGAAGAAGACCGGTTGCTGCTTACGTTGAAGGAAGTGGAAGGTTTATCGCTGAAGGAGCTGGAGCGGATCTACAAGGTGAATGAGAACGCGTTGAAGGTTCGCCTGTTCCGCGCCCGTCAACGGGTTCTGAAGGCATATCAGGCTGCTGTCGCGAACGGCAGGTTTTAGGTTGGAGAAACGCTGGGGATCAATATGGAAAAGCGAGAGATGATGGGCGGCGACGAGTCCGGGCTGGATGGATTATTTCAGCGCTACCGTCAGTCGTGTCCCGACGTGGAAGCTTCAGTCAATTTCATGCCTGGTCTTTGGCGGAAAATCGAGTCGCGGCATAGCTTTCCGTTTATTTTCCGCAGGCTGGGACGAAGCGCGATCACGGTTTCAGCGGCTTTGTGTTTACTGTTGCTCGCGCTGAATCTGACAACAACGTCCCAGTTGGGCGCGAGCTATACGGATGCTTTGATTACAGAAGGTTCGGCGGAGCAGACGTACTACACCGAAGCGGTGGGCAGCGCTCCTTCGCTCGAGAGCGCCCCTTCTTTCCCGCATCGCTAAGGAGTTTGGGTTCAAGTCAGCATGAAGCGGAATCAGTGGTCGGCGGTTTTCCTGGCGGTTTTGCTGTTTTGTTGTGGGGTCGCCGTGGGAGCTTTGGCGCACCGGTACTACAGCGCGACAGTCGTGAATGCAAAAGGCGAAGATTTGCGTCAGCATTACGTGTCTGAGATGCAGTCACGATTAGGGCTGACGTCCGCGCAGGTCGGCCAGCTTGAAACGATCCTGGACGACACGAAAGCAAAGACCAGAGCAGTGCGCGACCAGTACCGCCCTGAAATGCTCAAGATTAAACAGGAGCAAATCAGCCGGGTAAAATCGATTCTGACTTCACGGCAAATTCCTGCTTATGAACAGCTTGTCGCGGAGCGCGAGCGCCGTTTCCGCCAGCAGGAAGAGCATGACCGGCGAGAAGAACAAAAGCGAATAGCGAACCGTCAACAGGCGGCGCATTAGAATGCCGGCAAGCGGCTGCGTGGTGTAGAATCACCGTTTGTTACGGCATTCTCATTTTTTCCTCTGTCTCGTTCTCTTCCCTTCCTGGTCCGCCTGGGCGCAAGGAAGGCTTACCCCCGGCACGGAGCCGTTTGTTGCTTTCCAGGAGCGCTCGGTGGCGCTGGTTCATGTGCGTGTGATGGATGGAACCGGGAGTCCTGCGCGGGACAATCAAGTGGTCGTTATCGAAAACGGCAAAATCCGCGCGGTGGGCAGTCTGGAAACGACTCCGGTACCGGCCGGCGCGCGGCAGCTTGATCTTTCCGGGCATACCGTTTTCCCCGGATTGGTCGGCATGCATGAGCATTTGTTTTATCCTTCCGGCGGCGGTGTGCCGATTTACGGCGAACAGGCGTTCAGCGCGCCGCGCTTATACCTTGCCTCGGGCATTACGACCATGCGCACAGGCGGTTCGCTTGAGCCTTACACGGACATCAACATCAAACGGCTCATTCATAGCGGTAAAATGCCGGGTCCTCAAATGGACGCCACCGGCCCCTACATTGAAGGGCCGGGCAGCTTTTCCATTCAGATGCCGAGCATCACTTCGCCGGAGCAGGCGCGGCGCACGGTCGATTTCTGGGCGCAGGAAGGCGCTACTTCCTTTAAGGCGTACATGAACATCTCGCATGACGCGCTGGGCGCGGCCATTCAGCAGGCCCATCAACACGGACTGAAGATGACTGGGCATCTCTGTTCGATTGGTTTCACCGAAGCGGCGGAACTCGGCATCGACGATCTGGAGCACGGCTTGGTGGTGGACACGGAGTTCACGCCGGGCAAGCAGCGGGATGTGTGCCCGGACAATCAGCAGGCAACAGCCTCCATTATGAATTTGGATTTGCAAGGCCCGGAGGCGCGGCGGATGATTCACGCTCTGGTGGAACATCATGTGGCTGTCACGTCTACCCTGGTCGTGTTTGAAGCTTTTCTGCCGGGCCGTCCGCCGCTGGAGCAGCGCAGCCTGGATGCCATGTCGCCGGAAGCGACCGTGAGCTACTTGACGGCTAAGGAGCGCGCCGCCGGCCACCCCAGCGCCCGCGATGATAAATGGCTCAAAAAGGAAATGGCTTTTGAGCGGGAGTTTGCGGCTGCGGGCGGCTTATTGATTGCCGGTTGCGACCCCACGGGCAATGGCGGCGCGCTGCCTGGGTTTGGCGATCAGCGGAACTTGGAGTTGCTGGTCGAGGCGGGCTTTAAGCCGGAAGAAGCCATCCGCATTTATACACTAAATGGAGCGCAATATCTGGGGCAAGAGGACCGCATCGGCTCGATTGCTCCCGGCAAACAGGCCGATCTAGTCGTTGTCCAGGGTAATCCCGCGACGCAAATCGCTGATTGCGAAAAGGTCAAGTATGTATTCAAGGAAGGCGTTGCGTATGATCCGGCAAAGCTGATCGACTCTGTACGCGGCGCGCTCGGTATTCACTGATGACAAAAATTGCTTGGATTAGTCGGCGGCTGTTCTGCGCCTGCCTCTCTTTCTCTTTCCTGCAAGGGCAGGAATCTCCGGTTGATTCCGTTTTTAAGCAATTGGAGCGGGTGCGCTCGATTTCAGGCGTTGCCATTTCGCCCGATGGAGCCAAAGTGGCCTGGATCGCCGGGACGTCCGAGGACAAAGGCAATGATGTTTACCTGCTTGATTTGAAGGCGAATGCGCCGACGCTGATCGAGACGGGCGACGGCGGTGGAACGCATCACGCTTCGGGGATTAGCTGGTCACCGGACAGCGCCGCTATCGCCTTTCTGTCCGACGCCGGTTCGCCGTCGTCGCAGCAGCAGGTGTATCTGTGTTCGGCGGCGGAAGGGAAAGCGCGCCGGCTTACTGCCTTGAAAGGGTACGTCACGGATGTCCGCTGGTCGCCGGACGGAAAACAACTGGCGTTCCTTTATGCGGAGAGCGGCGGCGGGGGCGGTCCTCTCGAAGCGGTTCCCGCTCAAACGGGTGCGATTGGAAGCGAGATTCACAACCAGCGCCTTAGCATTTTGGATGCGACGGGTAGCGGCAATGTACGGCAGGTTTCTCCCGCTGACCTGAACATTTATGAGTACGACTGGGCTCCCGATGGAACGCGTTTTGCCGCGTTGGCGGCTCCGGGCCCGGCGGACAACAATTGGTGGACTGCTCAGCTTTATACCGTGGCCCTATCTTCGGGGCGGATGACGGCGCTGTATCGTCCGCCCGTTAACCGGCAACTGGCGGTGCCGCGCTGGTCGCCGGATAGCAAACAGATTGCCTTCATCGGCGGAATCATGAGCGACGAAGGCTTTAACGGCGGCGATGTCTTTGTGATGAACAGCGGGGAAGGAGAGCCTCGCAACATGACTCCCGGACGAAAATCGTCACCGAGCGGCTTGTCTTGGCAGACGAATACCCGCCTTATTTTCACCGAAGCGGTGGATGGACATGGAGCGGTATCGGCCCTGGATGTAGTCAAAGGTCAAACAGAAACCATTTGGCAGGGCAACGAGGGGATTCATCAGGATGGTAACTTCCCGAACTTTTCCCTGGCAAAAGATGGGCGCGCCAGCGCGGTGGTCCGGTCTTCGTGGGAGCGCGCTCCGGAAGTGTGGGCTGGGCCGGTCGGCGATTGGCGTCAACTGACGCATATCAATGCGGACCAGAAGCCGCGCTGGGGAAAAGCCGAAAGCGTCCTGTGGCAAAACGAAGGCTTTCGAGTGCAGGGCTGGCTGCTCTATCCCGAGCATTACGATCCGGCCAAGCGCTATCCCATGGTGACCCAAATTCATGGCGGCCCCGCTGGACTGGTGACGCCCGCCTGGCCCTCGGCCCGGTTTGACATGTCTGTTCTGGCGAGTTTGGGGTATTTCGTCTTTTTCCCCAATTCACGCGGCAGTTATGGAGAGGGTGAAGCGTTCACGCAAGCGAATGTCAAGGATTTCGGCGGCGGCGATTTGCGCGACATTCTCGCCGGTATCGATCAGGTGGTCAAGCAAGCGCCGGTGGACAATCATCGTCTCGGAGTCACGGGCTGGAGTTATGGCGGTTTCATGACCATGTGGACCGTGACGCAGACGAATCGTTTTCAGGCTGCCGTGGCGGGCGCGGGCATTGCGAACTGGCAAAGTTATTACGGCGAGAATTCCATCGACCAATGGATGATTCCCTACTTCGGCGCTTCGGTTTATGACGATCCGGCGGTGTACGCGAAAAGTTCTCCCATTACTTTCATCAAGCAGGTCAAAACGCCCACGCTGGTGGTGGTGGGAGAGCGTGACGGCGAATGCCCCGCTCCGCAATCCTTTGAATTCTGGCATGCGCTGAAAGCCCGGAACGTGCCCACGCAATTAGTGGTTTATCCGGGCGAGGGCCACGCCTTCCATGAGCCGAAGAACCGTTCGGACGTTTTGCGACGGACCATTGATTGGTTTAATACCTATCTTGGGGATCACGCTCCTGCCCAAAGCGCTACAGCGGTAAAATAAGGGAAGTTGTACGCAGCCTGCCTTTGTTGGCAGCGCCGTCCTATGCATATTAAAAATGATTGAACTCGTAAGGGACTCCATTCGCTACCGCGAACTGATTTGGGCGCTGGCTCTGAAGGAGTTGAAAGTCCGCTATAAGCGTTCGGCCTTGGGCTTCTTGTGGGCGCTCTTAAACCCCATGCTGCTCATGCTGGTGCTGACCGTGGTTTTCTCCACTGTGCTCAAGATCAATGTTCCCCATTATGCGATTTTTCTGCTGAGCATGATTTTGCCGTGGACCTTTTTTTCGCAGTCGCTGTCGTACGCGGCTGAATCCGTGGTTGGGAACGGTGATCTGATCAAGAAGATTCGTGTCGCCAAAGCGGTATTCCCCTTGGCGGCGGTGGCATCGAACATGATCAACCTATTGTTGTCCCTGATTCCATTGATCCTGATCGTGCTTGTCATGGGACACCCTTTCTATCCAACTTGGCTTTACCTGCCGGTGCCGCTGCTGGCTTTAACGATTTTTACGATTGGCGCGACCTTTTTCTTCGCCACCGCCAACGTCTATTACCGCGACGTTGCCCATATTTTGCAGGTTGTCTTGCAGGTTTGGTTCTACATCACGCCGATTCTATACTCGATTGATTTCTTTCCAGCCCAGTATCGCTGGCTTTTCCGGCTCAATCCGCTCATCTTTGTGATGAATGGTTTCCGGCTCAGCGTTTACTACGGCAAGCTGCCGACGGCGAAATCGATTATAGCTTCGTTTGTGTGCGCGTTTCTGGCCTTGTTTATCGGCTTTGCCGTGTTTCGCCGATACCAGGATCAGTTTGTTTACTACGTCTGAGGAGCATGCCATGAAATCTCCCGTTATCAGAGTAGAGAACGTAACGCAGCGATTCCGCCTGATTCATGAGCGGCCCGATTCCTTGCGGGAATTGTTCACTAAGTTCTTCCGGCACAAATCGGATTTTCATGATTTCGAAGCGGTGCAGAATGTTTCCTTCGATGTGCATGAAGGAGAAATGGTCGGCTTGATCGGCCGCAACGGTTCCGGCAAAAGCACGTTGCTGAAGATTGTGGCGGGCGTCTACCGGCCCACGTTCGGGCGGGTGGAAGTGCATGGCTCGATTGCTCCCCTGATTGAGCTGGGGGCGGGTTTTCACGGCGAGCTTACGGGACGCGAGAATGTGCTGATGAACGGGCTCCTGATGGGCTTCACGAAACGCGAGATGCTGGAGCGCGAAAAGAGCATTATTGATTTTGCCGATATCGGCGACTTCATCGATTCGCCCGTGAAGCAGTATTCGTCAGGCATGTACACGCGTTTGGCCTTCGCGGTGGCGACCGAAGTGAATCCGGACATTCTCGTCGTGGACGAAATTCTCGCCGTGGGCGACACGGCGTTTCAACAGAAATGCTTTGAGCGTCTAGACAATTTCCGCCGTTCCGGAAAAACAATCCTGTTCGTGACACACAGTTTGGGGCAGATTGTGGAGCATTGTGATCGGGCGCTCTATATCGACAAGGGGCGTATTGTGGCGGATGGAGATCCGGCGCAGATTGTGGGATTGTACACAGCCGCGAACGCGGTGGAAGAACCGGAACTGTTGAACGCCGCGCCCTGACGAACCGGACGCGGCTTTTACGAACTCGGAGATAACAATCGAGCTCGCGTTACTTAAATAAAAGCCAGCCGGGTGGCTCTTATTCCGCTTTCGAGGAACTAATGCGCATCCTGGTGTTGATGCCGCCAATTCCAGTAATTGCTTTGTTCTCTCTTGTTGGCCCTTTTCCAACGCTGAAATGAGCAAAGGCTCAAATGCGCAGGAACCATCTGCGCCGATAGAGCGCGTACGCCAGCAAGTACATGAGACCTACAAACGCAAGCGCAAACAGAAGAGAGGCGTTGACGGGCGAAGCAAAGGGCGCAAAGAGCGTCTGGAATATCCAGGCATGGAGCGTTTTGCCGTGGACGCGAATCGTGTCAAGCGTTTCGGATAGCAATTCGGCGCTCATATAAACCGCAATGGCGTTCATTCCGAGAATGACCGTGGGCTGAATGCCGCGTTTGATTCCCAGGCCGTCAATAAACCAAGTCAGCAAGGCAAAGGCTACGAAGTCGATACCGGCCATGAGAAGGGCAAAGGAGTCTGTCCAAAGTTTTTTATTGATGGGCAGCCAAGCGCTGCATAACAGACCGGCGACGAGCAGCAGATTACCGATAACAAACAGCCAGATAATCTGTTGATTCCGGTCGGTTTTTATTCTTAGGATGTGGCCCGCCATGACGCCCAATAAGGTAGTCGCGATAGCGGGAAGCGTACTGATACCAATTCGCAATTCAAGGAGCACAGGCGTAGACTAGACAGGTAAATGGGGAGGTAGTGGATGGGGACTCTTCAGCCTATGCCAGAGGGGGCGGTCGAACGACTGGCTCCGCTGCTGAAAGA
>JAABUZ0100007316.1_pt1 | contig 13365 bp, 14 predicted proteins | sample 5562091 | NCBI WGS metagenome assembly JAABUZ01 (sample SAMN12813069, study PRJNA571459) | rock metagenome | isolation source: Antarctica rocks | place: Antarctica: Victoria Land, Linnaeus Terrace sud | collected 2015-12-21 | reverse complement strand
TCGCGAGTGTGAGAGCGCTGCCGTCGGCGACCACTCCCGTCACTCCGCCGCTTGCCGGATTGGTGACCAGTGTTTGGGTCGTCGGGTCGTTGCCCTGCTGGGTCGTCGGGTCGGTCTTCCCGATGCTGCTGTCGGTATACACGACGCCGTTGGTAACGCCCGTGTAGGTATTGTCCGTTGTGGCCGCGCTAAAATTTCCGCTGTTACCATCCGCCTGCATGTAATCCACATGCACCTGCGTCGTCGGGGGCTTGGCGGAAGCATTGAGCGTGATTGTCGTCGTGTACGGGTTGTTGCTGGCGTCGGTCTGCTGAATCTGAATGATCTGCGTCGTGCTGTTCTGCGGGTCTACGCTCAGGTTCATTTGCTGCACGGGGCCGTGGATGTAGAGGCCGCCCGTTGCGATGCCGCCGGAGCTTGGGACCAGGACGCCGACCGGGTCCGTTCCCGCCGGGGTGCCGGGGGGGGCGGCGGTTCCGGTGTCGGGCGGCGGCAGCCCCATGGCGGCGTACTGCTGCTTCAGGGTTCCTGTCGCCGGCAGGGGGATCATCGGGACGCCGGTCTGGATTGAGCCGGACCCGCCGGGGGCGATCATGCGCCATTGGGCCTCGCTGCTGGGGGCGGAAGTGTTGCCGTAGCTGTTGCGATACCAGTTAATGGAAGTGCCGGAGACGGTAAACGCATCGCTGCCTGGATACGTAAAGAGGGGTGTGGCCGGCGAGCCGGCGGTGCCGTCGCTCCAGACGATGTTGTTGAGTGCGCCGTTCGGCGTGGCCGGATTGCCGCCGTCGGAGTTGTTGGAATGGACGGGGCCGTCAAAAACATTTGACCCGGACGCCCAGTAGGCGTTCGGCGGCGTGGTGTCCAGGAAGACGGCATACTTGCCGAAGGAGGTCAGCGAAACATAAGCCTGCACGGTTTGCGAGACGCCGCCGCACAGGCCGGTAGACTGGATCAAGTACTTTTTGACCGTTTGCTGGTTGTTCGCGGCATCAGGAAATATCCAGACGGTGAATGCGGCGCTTCCCAGCGTGTAGCCGCCGCCGGAACTCGTGTCCAGGGCCGAAAGGAGAGACGCTTTGGTAAGAGCAGGCGGCCCCGGCTGGTTGTGCAGCCACTGAAGCGTGTATTCCACGCCGGAATCGGCGGCATTGTAGGCGGCCGTTGACAGCATCTGACGCCCTGCCGACTGGTCTCCGTTTTCCGTGAGGTTCAGAAGCCCGCCGCCGTGTGCGCCCGCAAGTACCCCGACCAGGATCAGGCTGAGGATGCCGAGCATGACCAGCATTCCTGCTGCCAGCGCCATGCCGCGCTGCCGCCGCCTGCGGCGTACTGCGTTCGGTTGAAATGTGAAACAAGAATGATTTTGCATAATCGTTTTATGGAAACGCGATGGTTATGGAAACGCGACGGCGTGTCTAGTTGTGGTTTCGCAGCAGGGCGCATTTGCCGGCCAGGGCGCTGACGCTGCCGTCGTCGCCGGCTTCATTGGTTTGCGTCCCTTTGATGGAGGTCTGGTCGCCGCAGACCAGCTTGAACTCCAGCTCATAGGGCATGGCGCTTGGGATGTCCGTTCTGGGCGTGTACCTGCCGATAAACTGCACGGCATCGGCTGCCGGGGTGCCGTCGGCGTGTTTGGTCAAAATCAGCTTGCAGAGCTTTTGCGTGACGTAATTGGCGGGATTGTAGTAATTCGCTCCGGCGGGGCAGCGCACCGACCACAGATACTGCCCGCTGCCCGGCGAGGGAGTGCTGTTCACGTCGCCTCGGTAGATGCAGACAAAGTCGCCGGGCGGCGGATTGATCGGCGTCCCGCCGCTGAGCTGGGGAATCGTCCGGTCGTATCCGGTGGGGGCGACCGAGTTGCCGTTGCGGTCCAGCACATGGAAGCCGGTTGCCGCCGGCATCAGCAGCTCCACGGCGGTATTTATGCTGTTGGGGCCGCCGGTCTGGTAGTCGTTGACATTGCCGTCCGGCGGCAAAAAGGCCATGCCGTTGGTGTTGGTCGTGGCCGTGTCCGGGGGCAGGGCGAACTGGATCGCCTCGCGGGTCATGCCGGCGATGTACTGCTGGCCGGTCGCGGCGTCCTGGCTGGCCTGCGTCGTCACACTGGTGCGCTGGACGAGGCGCTGCGATTCGACAAACAGGGTAATCGTGCCGCCGAACAGCAGGGCGACCAGCGGCAGCGTGACCATGACTTCCATTAAAGTGAAACCGCGCGAGGCGCTCCGGGTTTTTCGTAGTTTGTGTGTCATAATTGCACGTTTTATTGGTGAAATTGCGCGTTTTATTGGTGAAGTTCTATTGGTGAAGCATGCTGATGATCAGCGCTGAAACCGTGTAGCTGCCCGGCACGGTGCCGGTCCAATTGATGGTGACGGTGACTTGGGCGACGCCGGCGGCCTGAGCGTCATGAGCGACTGTGATCGTTCCGGTACTGCCCGCCGGGAAAAACCCGCCGGCTCCGGTCAAATGGTCCTGGGTGGTGAAGTCATACGCGCCGCCGCCCGCGCCGCTTGCCCCGTTCTGACCGTCCACGATATTCTGATTGGACAATTGGGTCAGCGCACTCCCGCCGCCGTTGTCAAAGAGGCGGCTGTAACCGGCTACCCGAAGCTGGTCTATCTTGCGCTGGGCCAGCGCCGCCGCCTGCGAGTAATTGTTGCCGTGGTTCGCGCCCCGCACGGCGATTGGCAGGACCGCGCCGAACATCAGCGTCATCATCGTGAAGATGATCAGCGACAGCGTGACTTCCAGGAGTGTAAAGCCGCGCTGCCGCCTGCGTTTCGCCGGAAATTGGAAAGTTGCTTGCATTGTGTTCTTAGTATCGGCAGAAACAGCCTTTTAATTTAGGCCGTGATACCATTTCTCGGTGGGTGCATAGCCGCTGCCGGCCGGTCCGGTGATGTCGCACTTAGGAGTGCCACCAACGCTGCCGGGCGTATAGTTGCCGCCGGAAGGACAGATCGGCGCTTGCCGGATATAGGTTGTCGTGTTGTTTCCGCCGCCGACAAGCTGGTAGTTGCCGGTGGAGTTCGCCGTCGTGCCATCTGCATAGAACTTTGAGGTGGTATCGCTGGCAGCGAGTTTGTTGTCCATGATGCATTGGAACTTGGCGCTGTTGATTTGATAGAGGTTCGCGATGCAGCTCTTGGCCCGGCTGGTTTCGCGGGCCTGGACAAAGTTTGGAATGGCGATTGCCAGAAGAATGCCGATGATTAACACGACAATCATAATCTCGACCAGCGTAAAGGCGCGGCGGCGAGAGATTGGAAATGAGTGCATTGAAAACTGCCTTTCCAGACAAGAAGGAACCCCTCCCGTCTCGCTTAGGCTCGCCACCCTCCCCTGTTAGGGAAGGGCTTGCCTGCAAATAGAGTTTCTACCTCTCGACAAGAGGTAGAGACTTTCCTCTTTATCAGTAGCCCTTCCCTAACAGGGGAGGGTGGCGAGCCTAAGCGAGACGGGAGGGGTTCCAAAAAAGATGCCAGGCATTGCTGCCTAGCATCTGGGGGAAATACGCTGACCAAGTTTAGTTCGCCAGGCCGTGATAGAACTTGCCGGGAACCGTCACTTTTGTGGTGCTGTTCGGGCCGCCGTAATCGCCGGTGCCCTTCGTGCCGACATCGCACAGCGGGGTTGTGGCGACGCCTGTGCCGGGATCATAGTTGCCGGCAGAGGGGCAGACCGGTGTGGCGCGGATGTAGCCGTTCGCGCCGACGAGCTGGTACTTGCCGGCTCCGCTGGCTATGGTCCCGTCAATCATGAATGTCGAGGCTACGTCGTTGCCGGACAGCTTGTTGTCCATTGCGGACTGCTGCTTGGCGCTGTCAATCTGCTTGAGGTTGCCGACGCAGGCTTTGGCGCGGGACGACTCACGGGCGGCGACAAAGTTCGGGATCGCAATCGCCAGCAGGATGCCGATGATCAAAACGACAATCATAATCTCGACCAGCGTAAAGCCGGCCTTTTTGGTGTTCGGGCGGAAATTCATTCGGGACTCCTTCTACGAGACAAGATGCTTACGAGATTGAGAGAGTTGTATCCGTGACCGGCCCCGCGCTTTTGTGTTGTTGCGGATGCCGTTCCCGGTGACACTCTAGTTATCGGCACGGCCTTCCGGCCTCGTTAGGGCGGGGCAGCAGGCACTAATACGAGTATTTTGGAACTAGAGACCTACCTCCTTGCTTCCTCGTTCCTCGGTCGCAGGGTCCTCCCTAAAGGGAAGATGAAGAGAGTAAGCGTGAGTTTGCTTCTCTTGTTCTAATCCTCCCTTTAGGGAGGACCACAGCGAAGCGGTGCGGTAGGTCTCTTGGTAGGTCTTTTCTGTGCCGGGTTTGAAAAAACTTGCTTTTCCCTTGACAACCTCTGCTTTCTGCGTGTATACTAAGCCTGCTCCGCTCCCGGCCCTGCATTTTCGGGACAAGCGGGCGGCCTGGAACGAAGCCGTGCCAGCCGCCTCACCATTCTCTCAGCAATTTTTCAAGCAATCTCACGCGCACTGTAGCGCCCATCTACTCTGTGAAAGAGGCAAGCCGACACCGCCGTCATCCTGACGGCTCCGTGCCGCCGCTTGGCCTCTTTTTTTGCGCCTCGAATTTCTGAGGTGCGCCTCGAACGGACAGAGAAATGGAACGAACTGCAATCGAAGCGATCAAAGTCATATTGGCCGATGACGATCCGCTGATCCGTTTGGACCTGCGCCATGCGCTGGAAACGCTGGGGCTGCGGGTGCTGGGCGAGGCCGAAGACGGGCGGCAGGCACTCAGCCTCGCCCGCACCCTGCGGCCCGACCTGCTGATTTTGGACATTATGATGCCGCAGATGGATGGGTTGGACGCCGCGCGGATTGCCCGCAGCGAAGGTCTCGGCGCGGTGATCCTGCTGACCGGGTACGCGGAAGAAGATATGATTACGCGGGCCGATGCCGCCGGGGTACTGGCGTATCTCCGCAAGCCGTTCCGCACGGAAGAACTCGGCCCGGCCATCGCCATTGCTTTGGGGCGCTACCGGGAGCGGCAGGCGCTGGAAACGGACGTGGAGGATTTGAAAGAAAAAATGGAAGCGCGAAAAGTGGTGGGCCGGGCGAAGGCGATTTTGATGGAGCGCCACCAGCTCACCGAGCGCGAGGCGTTCTACCGAATTCAGGCCCAGAGCCAGACCCTGCAAAAGCCCGCGTCCGAAATTGCGCGGGCCATCATTACCGCCAGCGAGCTGGGGATGTGACCTACCACCTTGCTTCGCTCATTCTTCGCTTCGCAGGGTCCTTCCTAAAGGAAGGATACGGATAGTAGACGTAGGGGCGCTGCTTGCCGCGCCCTCTTGCCTTGCAGTTGTTTCTGCTTCTCATCCTTCCTTTAGGAAGGACCCTGCGAAGCGAAGAATGAGCGAAGCAAGGTGGTAGGTCCTATAAAGTTTTCGTTAAGATTGGGCCTGTTTGCTTCAAAAGTGATACGGCCCGGTAAAATTATCGGGTAACATAGCGCCTCTATGCCTGATAATCAGTAAGACCAAACGCGCAAGACGCCAAACACAATGGCAAAACACAGATCGCGAAACACACGAGGAGGAATGCACACATTGCGACTTATCATGCCCTATTCACTTTCTATTCGGACCGCCCTCGCCCTCGGCGTCGGACTTGTCGCCTTCGGCGGCCTGTCCGCTTCGGCACAGACCACTGCGCCGGATGCCAACGTCCCGGCGGCCCCGCCCGGCCCGTCCCAAAAGCCCGCGCCCGCGCCCGGCACGACTCTTCCCGCGCCGGATCAGCCGCCCGCCGCGCCCGCGCCGCCCGGAACCACGGCTGCCCCCGCCGCTCCCGCCGCGCCGCCGGCCGCCGCGCCGATCAACTACAATGTCCAGTATAACGGCCTGATTGACGGCTACTATCTGTTCAACTTCCGCAACCCCAAGAACGTCTCGGCGGGCGCGGGGGAACCCTACTACGATAACCGCCACAACGCGCCTTCGCTGGCCCTGGCCGAGCTGAACGTCTTCAAGACCGCCCGCCCGTCGGCCTTTGGGTTCAAAGCGACGCTGATCACCGGCGACACCGCCGACATCAACCATTATGACTTTGAAGGCGCGAGCCGGGGTCTGGGCGAAGCGCGTTACAAGAATGTCCAGCAGCTTTACGCCATGTATGCCCTCGGCGGCGATGGGGCGGGCATTGATTTCGGTAAGTTCTACACGCCGTTCGGCTACGAAGTAACCGAATCCAACGCGAACTATAACTACTCCCGGTCCACGGCCTATAATATCCTGCCGTTCTATCATGCCGGCGCGCGCATCTACACGCCCGTTCCCGGCCTGGCGGCATTGACGGCGACTTTCTATCTGGTCAACGGCGTTTACAACACGCCGACTTTGGGCGTTCAGAACGACTCCAAGCGCCTGGCGTACATGGGCCAGATCAACTACACCGACCCGAAAGGCAAGTTCACGCTGGTTTCCGAGCTTGGCTTAGGTAAGCAAAAGCTGGGCGGCACCATAGACCTGCCCGGCACCGATACCAAAGTCATCCTGAACGACAACAACTTCACGTACAATATCAATGCCAATCAGTTGATCGGCCTGGACTACGAGTACGCCAAGAACACGCCCGACGGCGGGGCCAAGACCACGACCAATGGCTATGCGGTCTACTACCGGCAGGCGCTGACGCCAAAGAACGCCTTCGCCCTGCGCTTCTCCGGCTATCAGGCCAAGACCGACAACCTCGGCACGGCGCGGCCTTACGACATCACCGGCACTTACGAAATCAAGGCGGCAGCGAACTTTCTGACCCGCTTTGAGTACCGCCACGACCACAGCAACATCAACCCTGTCACTGGTGGCGCTAACACGTTCTTCTCCGGTAACGATGATCTTGTCAGCGGCCCTTCCAAGAAGGATCAGGACACGCTGAGCTTGTCCGGCGTGTTCACGTTCTAGTCCCGACAAGCGTCTTCCGCCCTCAATAATGGGGGAGCCGAAGTTAGAAGAAGAACCTCACCCGGAAACAAGTTTCCACCCTCTCCTTGTTAAGGAGAGGGTCAGCGCTTGCGCTGGGGTGAGGTCTTCCTATCATGCTCCCCCATTATTGGGGGCAGAGGGGCCCGGTAATTCATTATGCGACCTGCCGTCACGGACGATGGCCCTGCTATGGGCCTGTCCACCAAAAACTCCAACACCCCACGCGCCGAGCCGCGTCTTTGGACACCCGAAGACGCGCCCCCGGCCGAGCCGCCTGCCGCACAAACTCCAACCCGCAAATCCAAGCCGTCTCCAAAAGCGCGTCCCGCGGCTGCATCGGTCGTGCGCGACCGCTACAATCCCATTTTAAAAGACCTGCCGCCGGAAGAGCGCCCGCGTGAGCGCTTGCATTCCTACGGGGCGCAGGCGCTGACCACGGCGGAGCTGATCGCCATTTTGATCCAGACCGGCAACGCCCAGCGCAGCGCCGTGTCGCTCGGCGAGTTCCTGCTGGCCGAGTTCGGCAGCATCCAGGGCGTCGCCACCGCTTCCACCGACCAACTTGCCGCTGTCAAGGGGCTAGGCATGGCGAAAGCGGCCCAGATTAAAGCCGCCATCGAGTTCGGCAACCGCCTGACCCTGTTTACCGAGGAAGGCCGCCCGTCCATCGGCGGCCCGCAGGACGTTTCCAATCTGCTGATGCCGGAGCTGCGCTATCAAAAGAAAGAGCATCTGAAGTCAATTCTTCTCAACACCAAGAACCGCGTTTTGGCAATTAAGACGGTGTCCGTCGGCGATCTATCCTCGTCCATTGTCCATCCCCGCGAGGTTTATAAAGACGCCGTCATCGCGTCGGCGGCCTCGATTATCGTCGCGCACAACCACCCCTCCGGCGACCCGACCCCAAGCGCCGAAGACGTGGTCGTCACCAAGCGCCTCATCCAATCCGGCGAGATCATGGGCATTGATCTCCTAGACCATATCGTTCTCGGCGACGGCACATTCGTCAGCCTCAAAGAACGCGGCTTAATTTAAAGAGGTGGTATAATTGCGACAGGAGAACGAAACATGACTATCACTTTGGCCCCCCAGGTGGAGACGCGGCTGCGCCGGAAAGCCGCGCGGACAGGAGAAGAGGCAGGCGCGTTGGCTGATGCGCTTCTGCTGAACGCATTGTCTGATGGGGCGTCGGAGACAGAGCTGCGTGAAGAATACCGGCAGCTTGCCGCCGCAGAGTTGAAAGGCGAACTTTCGGGAGCGCAGGCGGCCCGTCTGCGGCAGGTGGCGCAGGCACTGGACTCTCTTGATATGAGCAGCCCGGCGGCTCAGGCGATGTCGCAGCGCCTGGATGAGACAGGCCACAAACTCGATGAGATGCTGACAATTATTCGCAGCTTGCCCTTGATAAAGAGTGAGGCATGATTTTCCGCCGCTCGTCAAACGTCCCCGTTCTCAGCGACTACCACCAATATCGCGACTCCTACCTGCGCCCCGATTTCCGGTATCGCTGCGCGTACTGCCTGACGCATGAGTTCTACTTTTTGCAAGGCGATGGCGGCGAGATTGATCACCATCGTCCACTTCATGCCCTGGCCCATGATTTCTCATTCCTCAAAAATGCGTACAGCAACCTCTACTGGAACTGCGGCCAGTGCAATTCAGAAAAAGGCAATCTTTGGCCTACCGACGCGGAGTACGCCGAAGGCTTCCGATTTTTGGACCCGTGCGCCGAAGATCATCATGATCATTGGGACACGCACCCCAACGGCACAGTTACGGCCAAGACCGGCATAGGCCGCTACACGATCCGCTTCATTCGCCTGGACCGGCAAAGACTCAATCATCTTCGGCGGCTTCTTTTTGGCTATCAGCAGACAATTACGGCGTTAGAATCGGAGTTGAACCGCCGCAACCTGCCTTCCAAGCAGCGCGAGGCTCTGCTGGCTCATCTCGCCGACATCAAGCCACTCGTTGATCCCCCAGTCTTTGAGCGATAACTGCCTCACAAGAATTTATTCAGTAGACTATATCGTCAGACTACATCGTCCTCGGCAACGGCACCTTCGTCAGCCTTAAAGAGCGCGGACTTATTTATACAGTTCATGCTGGTACATAATTTGTATGTACAGGAACATAATTTCTGGTATAATCTTCTCAGGAGGAAATACCTATGTCTGTTGCACTGGAACATGATCACGACTTGGAAACCCGGCGGGAAGCCCGGTTCAACTGCCGCACGACTCCTACCAACTTGCTGGTGCTGAAAAAAGCAGCCTCACTGGCGGGCCTATCGGTGTCACAGTTTGTGATGAATGCTTCGCTTGACGCCGCCTATGACCTGATCCAGAACCGGCATCATACTGTAGTGAGCCGGCAGGATTGGGCCGTCTTGACCGAGATTGGGGAAAATCCGCCCGCGCCGACTGAAGCGATGCAGGAACTCGCCGCCCGGCATCGCGCCCGAAAGGAATCGCGTTGATCTGCGAACTCCTCAGCGAGAAGCATCAGCGCCGTAAGTTCCGCTGCGAGAGCGAAGCCTTGACCGTTTACCTGCGTGCTCATGCCCTCAAGAACGACCGAGAAAACCTGAGCCGAACGCATGTGCCGTCCGTCTGCACCGGATTATCTCCGGCGAATGGCTTCTGGGTATCAGCGGCGCGGTGTCCATTCTCTTTGGCATTGCCCTGCTGGCCGCGCCGGGCGCGGGCCTGCTGGTTTGGATTTATCTGATGGGCGGGTATGCCCTGCTGTTCGGTATCTCGCTTCTCGTGGCGGCGTTCCGCCTGCGCGGCCATAGCAGCGCCGCTGTCTAAAGCCGACATCAAAAGAACACCATTCAGAACGTATCACAAGACTTTTATTACAAGACTTTTATCACAAAACGTGCTTTCAGTCCGACTTGGCACGTTTCTTGCAGGATAGAATTACCGGCTTCACTTTACTTTCGTCAACGCTCTGTTAAACACAGAAGGAACGCGCACTTATGAAAACCTCAAATCTGACCGTCTCAAAATCCGTCCTGCTTGCAGGGCTTGCCACACTCACCGCGCTTGGCCTCAGTGCCGGGCGTCCCGCGTCTGCACAGGTCACTACGCTCTCACCGGGAGTTCTGGAATACGGAACCGAAAATCAGGAAGGCGTCGGCCCATACAGCGGCACTTTCAACCCGGCCGGTTTTGACCCCAAAGCGGGCGCGACGCTGTCCGGGCTGACCGCCGGCCAGGTGACTTCGGGAGCGCGGTCCGGGGGCCACACCGAGTTCTTCCCGAATGCCCCGGCAGGCGATTTTGCCGGAACCGACACGATCCATGTCGGCAGCACCTTTACAACTCTGGCCCATGACGGTTATGCCGGCCAGTATTTGAATGCACCCAGTCCGGGTCACGTCGTCAAAGGGCCGGACACGTTTGCGCTGGATTACAGCTCTCTCCTGCCTGCCGGACAGACGATGCAAACCCTGACGCTCGGCATCTTAGCGGACGACTTTCAGTTCGGGAAGTACGGCAACCCGTACACCGCCAGCATCAACGGCGTTGAGGCAACGGTTCTTGAAAATAGCCTAAACCGCGTCGTTTTGACCGACCCGTCCACCCAGTTCTTTACGTTCGGGATTGACCCGTCTTTGCTGAACAGCAGCAATGTTCTGAACTTGAGCATTGACGAAAAGGGCGACGGCGGGGACGGCTACGCCGTGGACTTCCTGACAGTCGGCGTTACCACAAATGCCGGCCCTGCCGGCGCTCCGGTGCCGGAAGCCTCTACGACCGTCTCGCTTGGCGTGCTGCTGGCGCTGGGCCTTGGCGGCATGGCGCTGGCCGCCCGCAAGCGTTCACTCCGTAGCGTAGCGACGAGGGGACGTGTCAGCGCGGTCTGACGCGCTCAAACCAAGAACGCCCGGCACTCCCAATCGGAAGCGCCGGGCGTTCTCGTAAAGACTGTATCGGAATACATTTCACGGGGCTTGAACTTCTAAAGCCCTGCCGTTCACGGCAGGCGATGCTTTCTGAGATGCTTTATTTTTTAAGCCAGCCGCCGGTCACTTCCGTGCCGCCGGGAACCGGAGAATACAGGCCGCCTTCCGTGCTGGGCGCAGGCTCCGCTTTTTCCACCGCAAGATGCGTCTGCTTGCCCATCGCGGCCTCGGTCAGAAGACGGGCGACATTGTGGCCGAACACGGTGGCGACGGCGGCGGTTCCGACCGAGACTTCGTCCTGCGGCTTGACGGCAAGGCTCAAAATCGTGTCTACGACCTCCTGCGGGTGATAGACCGGCGGGATTGGAACCGGCTTGTGGCCGGTATAGTTTGCCGTATGCTCAAAGAACGGCGTGTCCATCGAGGCCGGCAGGACGGTGCAGACATGGATCGCGTCGGCTTTCGCCTCGACAAGCTCCTGGCGCACCGCCCCAGAAAGGCCGACAACGCCGTGCTTGGCGGCGGCATAGGACGCAAAATAAGGCGCAGGGACTTTGCCGATGACCGACGCGACATTGATGAGCGTTCCGTCCCCCTGCTTGTGAAACTGCTGCAAAGCATAATAGGTGCCGTACAGCGTCCCCAGCAAATCCGTTTCAATCACATGGACATGGTCAGCCAGCGGCACTTCATCAAACCGGCCCAGCGCCCCGCTGCCGGCGTTGTTGACCCAGACATCAATGCGCCCGAACTGCGTCACGGCTGCCGACGCGAGACGCGCGACTTCCTCTTTGTCGCTCACGTCAGTCGGAACCGCCAGCGCCTTCCCCCCGGCGGCCTCGCACTCCGAAACTAATTCTTCCAACAATTCGCCCCGCCGCGCCGCAAGCACGACGGACGCGCCCGCTTTGGCGAAGTCCAGCGCCGTTCCCTTGCCGATGCCGCTGGAGGCTCCCGTGATGACGGCAACTTTCCCGTTCAATTCTGCTTTTCCGCTGAGTTCTGCCATGTTGATTTCCTGCTTCCTGTAATTGTTCCCTGCCGCTCTTGTTCCCTGGTAGATTTTGCACGAAACGCGGCAGCCGCCGAGTCTTTTTCCTGTGCGGGTATAGAACCTGGGAAGTGTCAGATGAACAGGAGGTGTCACAGTAATTGCGGCAAGAAGCCCACGCCATTTATGGGTGGGAGGACAGCCGCCGTGCCTTTCCGAAGGCGTGATATTGTTGCCTGGTATTGACAAAATAGCATAATGTGTTGTATAATAACCCCGTGAAGCAAACGATTGCCGTCAAACTGGAACCGACCGCCGAACAGTCCCAGGCATTGCGCCTGACGATGGAGGCATTCAACCGTGGCTGTGACTATGTGGCGCAGGTTGCCTTTGAGAAGCGTCTTGCCAACAAGATTGCCATTCAGCCCTTTGTGTACGGCGCACTTCGCGCCGACTTCGGACTATCCAGCCAAATGGCTATTCGCGCCATCGCAAAGGCCATTGAAGCCTACAAGCGGGATAAAACCATTCAGCCCACATTTTACCCGCACGGGGCAATGGTCTATGACCACCATATGATGTCGTTCAAGGGCCTGTCTCATGTTTCGCTTCTGACTCTAGACGGGCGGCTTATTCTGCCTCTGCGCTATGGGGCGTACCAGGCGGCACGGATTGACCGCATCAAAGGACAGGCCGACCTCATTCTCAGAGAGGACACGTTTTACCTGTACCTGATGGTGGATATGCCCACGCCCCCACCGATTGAGCCTGTTGATGTTCTCGGAATTGACCTAGGCATCGTGCAGTTGGCCGTAGACAGTGATGGCGAAGCGCAGACAGGCACGGGCGTCAAGCAGTGCCGTCGTCGTTTTCAGGGGCTTCGCAAAGGACTTCAATCTTGCGGTTCCAAATCTGCCAAACGGCACTTGAAACGCAACCGCCGCCGCGAGGCGCGGTATCAACGTCATGTAAATCATTGCATCAGCAAACATCTTGTTCAGAAGGCTCTCGTTGGTCAAAGGGCACTTGCGATTGAAAATCTTTCGGGAATCCGAGAGCGAACGCAAGCAACGGTGAGAAAGAACCAGCGTTACGAGCGGCTGTCTTGGGCGTTCGCGCAATTGCGTCAATTCCTGGCGTACAAGTGCGAAGCGGCGGGTATCCCGCTGATTGTCATTGACCCCAGAAACACGTCCCGAACGTGTCCTGCCTGTGGTCATTGCGCCAAAGAAAACCGTTGTAACCAAAGCGAGTTCCTTTGCAAAAAATGTGGCTTCCAAGACAATGCAGACCGTGTTGGCGCGTCCAACATCAGACGCAAAGGCTTGGAAGCACGGGCCACTTTAAGCGGGCCTTTGAGCGCGATTGCCTAGCAGTTAGTGCTAAATCCCACAGCCTTTAGGCGTGGGTTGCTTAAATGAACAATCAATTACAGCAGATATTGGCGGAGATAGAGGCTCAGGGAAAAGCGCATGACGCCCAGGAAGCGGAGCATGGCCGGAAG
>JAABUZ0100007315.1_pt1 | contig 13366 bp, 12 predicted proteins | sample 5562091 | NCBI WGS metagenome assembly JAABUZ01 (sample SAMN12813069, study PRJNA571459) | rock metagenome | isolation source: Antarctica rocks | place: Antarctica: Victoria Land, Linnaeus Terrace sud | collected 2015-12-21 | reverse complement strand
CGCGCACTCGGCCGCCCAATACGATTCCGCCACGTCACGCGGGGTTTTCATCGTTCACAGCTCCTTATGATAGCCCCGAGCCTGCGGGGGCGTATATAATTGATGATGGCGACCTCCCCGCCGGGTTCTGGGTGAGCGTTCTGATATCAGGGACAGAAGAGATGAAGCTCCATACGCGAGAGTGGGTGGGCGGTGAGCGCGTCGCCCTCCTGGTCCACGGCATTACATCCGACTCACGCAGCTGGGATCGCGTTGGCGCGGCGCTCGCCGAGCGTTCCTACCGCGCCATCGCCGTAGACCTGCGCGGGCATGGTCTCAGCGACCGCTGTTCCACGTATGCGCCCTCCGAGTTGGCGGACGACCTCGTCGAGACCATCAGCATCCCGGTCGACCTTGCCATTGGCCATTCGCTTGGCGGCTGGATCCTGGCCCTGGCCGCGGATCGCCTGCGGCCGGCTCGAGCCGTCTATGAGGACCCTGCCTGGGCGATCCCGGGCTATCTGCATGAAGCGATCGCCGCGGAGATCACGTCCAGCCTGCCAGCGGATCGAGAGCAGGCGAGCAGCGGATACCCCCGCTGCTCGCACGACGATCTCGACACCATGATCTCGGCGCAGCAACTCTTCGACCCCTCCTGCCTCGCATGGCTGCTGTCCGGCCGCGGGTACGATGACAGTCCGCCTGTGGCACGCACCCCCTCCTTAGTCATGATCTCCGATCCACCTGACCTGATCGACGCCGCGGTCGGCGAGGAGTTGCGGCGGCGCGGCTTTGACGTCGCGCCAGTCCAGGGCGCCGGTCACCACATCCATCGCGATGCCTTCGAGAGTTTTATGCACTGCCTGGATACATGGCTTCGCCAGCGCGCTAGCCTCTGACAGGGTGGCGCCTCCACATCAGCAATGAGAACGACCTGGCGCGACGGTGAATCTCGGTAACGTATGCTCCTCCCCTTCACGCTCCATCGGCAAGGTCTTGCTGCTGGCTTCCATCGATACACCACATTGAAATGCTATATCAAATACTGAGCCGCTGCCGACGATTGCAACTATAGCACTGCCCCCCTTGCGCTGTCAATTCCTGGACCTGATCGCCCCACATCCGGAGCGTGACAAGCGGTTATCCTCCACCAGCTAATCGTTGCATCCTTGACGTGGACAATGGTCCGGTGTTTTGTCCACTGAAACACTAGCGCGTTGTCGGGTGAGGGTACGATTGGAGCTTACCATGCGACCGGGCATTCGGTTGCACAGCGTGGACGTGATCCTGCCCGACGTGCGTTGCAGGGGTGGCCTTCGGGCCGACCACAATATGGTGACGGTGGCCGGGGCCTTCGGATCGGGTGTGGAAATGCCCAGCGTCCGCGACCAAAGGAGCACGCCGCTGCTATCGGCCGAGCGGCGCCCCAGCCTGTCACCACGAGACTTGACTCAGGATCGACGAGGTGAGGATCCTGCGCCAGCCAAGGCCCGCTTGACGGCAAGGCTCGGGACGTCGATCTCCATGAGATCCTCGGCGGCCCAGGTCTGACCGGTGAAATGCTTCTGGCAGGCGGCCACCGCTGCCTCGGTATTGGTCCGTGGTAGGAGATGGGTCAAGACTAGCGCGCGCGCTCCGGCCAGTGCCGCAATGCGCCCGGCTTCTTCGGGAGTGGCGTGTCCGCGCGCTAACTTGTCCCACGAGATATCGCGCGTGCGGGTCCCATGGACGTCGTCGAACGTGGCCGGCGGGAGAATGGCATCATGCACCAGGACGTCGGTTCCCCGCGCGAAGCGGGCCAAGGGCTCGTGGTACGCGGTGTCGCCGGAGATCACCACGGAGGCGCCCGATGGAGCGTCGATGCGCAAGGCAAGTGTGGTGATGGAATGCACAACCGGACAGTAGGTGATCGTGACCCGGTCATCGCGGAACGCTTCGCCCTCCCCGGTCAGCTCGTGTAGCTCGACGGCCTCGATGAGTCCGTCCGGCGATCGACCCAGGCCCAGTCGATAGTCGATATCTTCGCGGTAGAGGTCCATCAGCAAGGTATCGTGAAAGTGCCGTATGCCGGGCGGCCCGAAGACGCGCAGCGTGCGCCGGCCATCGATCCAACCCCCGATCAATAGTTGACCGTATCCCAAGGAGTGGTCCGCGTGTAGGTGCGTGAAGAGAATGGTTTCTACGTTCTCTAGCGCTATGCCGGCGCGCAGCAGTTGCGCGGTGGTACCCTCACCGCAGTCGAACAGATACAGCCGGTTGCCTTCCTCGATCAGCACACTCGGTGCGCTTCGCAGCAGGCTTGGTTGCGGAGATCCGCTCCCCAAAATGATGACTCTCATCGCGGGCCTACTTGGGCTCGAAGGTCGAAGCGACCTCTTGGGGCTGCGCCAGGTACTCTTCGCGGAACAGGTGCAGCGCTTCCAGCACCGGCCGGTCGGTGACGGCGAAGAGGTCTGCCGGCTCCACGCTCTCATGCTCCACCGTAGCCCAGGACGGCGTCACGAAGACATCCCCGCGGCCCCACTCGAACCGCTGGCCATTGATCACGCTGTAGCCGCGACCGCGGAAGACTACGTAGATCGAGCTGCCGACCTTGCGATACGGGCGGGTCCGCTGGCCGGGCACGATGCGGTGCATCTGACACCCGAGGGTGGGCATGACCGCCTGCCCGTTGGTCGGATTGACGTACTCCAGGCTGACCATTGGCCCCCCCTGGCTCTCCAATAAACTGCTAAGCGTGGCGTCTGTATCCTTCCAGCGATAGAGGAAGAGCGGGGAATGTTGGGGCACGGCGCCGACGCCAACCGGCCGAGTCCCGCGGCCGCCGAAGACGCGCTCGGAGGCGTTGTGCACATCCTGGACCGGCTGCATGAGGTCGGGATAATTCTCGAAAAAGACCGCCTCCATGGCCGCCACCAGGGGCAGATCGAGGCCATCGAACCAGGTCATCGGCCGGTCGGAGTTGTTGGTGTGATCGTGCCAGTTCCAGCTCGGGGTGAGGATGAGGTCGCCGGCGGTCATGTCGCACGCGTCGCCCTGGACCGTGGTCCAGACGCCCTCGCCTTCGATCACGAAGCGGAGCGCTGACGGGGTGTGGCGGTGCGCGGGCGCCTTCTCGTGTGGGCCTAGATACTGGATGGCGCCCCACAACGTAGAACTGGTGTAGGGCAGACCGTTGAGGCCCGGGTTGGCGAAGGCGAGCACGCGCCGGTCGCCGCCGCGCTCGATAGTGATCAAATCGCCGGCCCGCTCAGCCAGAGGTAAGATCGTGCTCCACTTCCAGAGCCAGGGCCGTGTCGCCGGGAGTGGCTGTGGTGGCATCAGCTTGCTCGCCTGCTTCCACAGGGGCTGCAGGTCCTTGGCGGCGAGCGCTCCGCAGAACTCGTCGTAGCCTACTTCGACGGTATCATAGATTGGGGTAGTAGTCATTGGCGTATCACCTCGTCTTGTCTATACGACGCGTGCGACCGCGGGCATACGGTTGTGCCCAGCAGACTATATCACGGCTCGCGACTGTTCACAAATCGAGGAACCGTGGGCTGGAATCCTTCCAGGGCCGAACTATGCTTTAATGGTAGCAGGCCAGGGTCAGTGTGCCGCCGTATAGAAAAGCCGCGGTTCAGTTGCCAGCGCCGGTGGCAGTCATCGATCGCCTGCGTACGACAATACGACGCGCCGAGGCGATGGTCGGTGCACCGCTGCATCTGCTGCGGGCACGGGGCGCGGCTGGCGCCTTCATTCTGTGAACGATGAGGACTGCATGACATGGTTGCTATGATCGTGACACCACAGCCGCTGGCGGCTGAGGAGGGATTGAAGGTCCTGCAGCATGGAGGAAACGCGGTCGACGCGGCCGTGACGACAGCCTTTGTGCAGGGTGTGATCGATCCCCAGATGTGCGGGATCGGCGGATCGGGCGTGATGGTTATCTACCAGGCGCGGGAGCAGCGCAGCACCGTGCTGGAGTTCTACGCCCGCGCTGGCTCGGGGGTTCGACCCGACCAGTGGGAGAAGCTGTTCATCCGTGAAGCGGCTGACCGCTACGGCTACGTGCTGCAAGGCTGGGTCAATGACGTTGGCTACCAGAGCGTTGGCGTTCCGGGTACGGTCGCGGGCCTGCACGAGGCGCTCAGCCGCTTCGGCACTATCTCCTGGGATCAGGCTATCCGACCCGCTATCGGCTACGCCCGTGGCGGCTTCCCGGTCACGGGCTTCATCCGCGGCTACTGGCTGGCGGTGGGACCCGATCAGCTACCGACCCATCTACGCATCCAAGCCACACCTGAGTCGAAGCGCATCTATACCAGGGATGGCCAGTTGTACGACCTGGGCGAGGCGATCGTGTGCGACGACTACGCGCATACCCTCGAACGGCTGGCGAGCAAGGGCGCCGAGGATTTCTACCGGGGAGAGATCGCCGAGCAGATCGCCGCCGACTTCGCGGCCAACGGCGGCTCCATCAACCGTGAGGACCTGGCCGGCTACCGGGTGCATGTGGCCGAGCCGGTGCGTGGCAGTTATCGCGGTCGCGAGGTCCTCACTGCGGGCCCGCCCGCGGGCGGGATGACGCTGCTGCAGATGCTCAACTACCTGGAGGCCTTCGAGCTGACCGCTTGTGGCTGGCCTTCCGTGGAAGCCGCGCGGCGGCTGGTCGAGGCCATGGAGTGGGCCTTCGGCGACCGCGCTCGCTACCTGGCCGATCCTGACTTTGCCGAGGTGCCGGTCGCGCGCCTGACCGGCAAGGAGTATGCGGCGGCCGCGCGCTCCGCCCATGACAGCCCCACCACGACCCACATCAGCGTGGTCGACGGCGAAGGCAACGCGGTGGCTGTCACGCACACGCTGGGCTCGTCGAGCGGGGTCGTCACGCCGGGACTCGGCTTTACCTACAACAACTACCTGAACTGCTTCGACCCGCGGCCGGGCCGTGTCAACTCGCTGCAGCCGGGCAAGACTCGCATCACGATGATGGCCCCAACCCTAGCCCTGCGCGACGGCCGCCTGGAACTGGTGATCGGGGCTCCGGGCGGCACAAGAATCGTCACCGGCGTCCTGCAGGCGCTCCTCAACCTGTTCGACCACGGCATGGACCCGGTGAACGCGGTCAGTGCTCCCCGCATCGACTTTCAGGGAGAGATCGTCCAGGCCGAGCAGCGCATACCCAGCCGGGTTATCGACGGCTTGCGGGCTTCCGGCTACACGGTAAACCGTCGCCCACTCGGCTACGATCCCTACTTCGCCATGGTCCAGGCGATCCTCATTAGTCCGGACGGAACCACGCGGGGCGGTTCCGATCCGCGCGCCGACGGGGGGATCGCGCTTGGCCTGAGCTAGTGCGGCGACGCCACCCGTCACAGCGACGTGAACTGAAGTCTGGTGCCGACGCTGGTCTGGACGAAGGCCTCTGGCATCCGCCGTGCTATGTGGTGGATAGCCTTCCAGCCCGTGCAGTGCCCCGGCACGATCACCAGGGGCGCCAAGCCTACAAGCTCGTCCACAGTGCGCGCGACGATCGGCTCGAAGGTGGCGCCGGTGAGGTGGAAGCCTCCCACCAGGCCGAAAATCTGATCGACCCCGGTCATGCGGCGGGCGTGCCGCAGAATGTTGATGATCCCCGAGTGACTACAGGCGGAGAGCACGACGAGTCCCTTGCCCTTGACATGCACGACGACAGCCTGGTCATCCCACACCCAGAAGTCGGGCTCCCAGTCGTCGCCGTGACGAGCGTACTGGAGCGGGAACCCCTTCTCGAAGTCGGTGTGGCGTTCGACCTGCCCGGTGACCAGTACCGTACCGTCGATCAATAGGGTTGGTCCTCTTTCTTCCACGATGGCGATGCCTTCGCGGTCCAGGTCCTGGAAGTTCGGCGGTGGAGTGTACAGCTCCGCCCCGGTCGGGAAGACGATTTTCCGGTCCTTCCATACGTCAGGGTGGAGGACAAGCGGCAGGCCTGGCCGGCCGATGCGCCGAACCATGCCTTCCACGCCGCCGTAGTGATCAATGTGGCCATGTGACATCACGATCGCGCGCAGCTCTTTCATGTGGACCTCGAGCACGTCCATGTTGTGGACAGCGGTGTCTCGGCCCAAGCCGGCGTCATAGAGGATCGACTGGCTGTGCCCGTCCACGTAGACCGTGAGCAGCAGTGACAAGCCGTGCTCGGCACGGAGGATCCCCGCTTGCGGGTCCCAGGGGCGTTCGGGCCGCCTGGCTACCTTATCGTCGGCAAGGAAGACGTCAATCGAGTTTTCGACCAGCACTGTCACCTCGGCCGCATCGACGGGTCGCAGCGACACCTTCTCGGTCATAGATGTTCTCCCTACCCACCATGAAACGTGACCATGCCCACGCCCTCAGCGCGGGCACATGCGCGGCTCCGCAGGGCCATACCTGCTCAATCGGGCAACCAGCGGCAGGCCGCGATATCTGACTCTACACGGACCCTACGCCCGTATCGTCCGCGTGGGCTACCGCTGCGATAGCGAGCGTCTCGCGGAGTTGGCGGCTGTGGGCGGCTTTGTGCCCCAACACATAGCGCTCCAGAAAGGTCGTGAGAGGCTCGGGTCCATAGGCGCGGTTTTGGGCAATGCGCCCCAGATGCTCATCTCGCAGCCCCTCCAGGACTGTCGCCAGCGTGTCGAGGCCATCGTCGAGGTCATACCGCAGGTCGTCCAGCATGCGACCAGACGCGGCGGCGACGGCTGCGTTGCGCTCAGCGTGCTCGTGCGTCCGGCCGACCATCACCCCCTGCTGCTGTAGCTGGCGCTCGATATCGGCCGCGAAGTAACGCGCGAACTCGGCCAGGTGGGCAAGGTTCTCCGCCGGGGTCCACTCGTCATTGCTTGGCGTCCGATGTAGCTGCTCCGGAGTAATCCGAGCGGCTAACTCGCGCAGCTCGCTGTCGAGCGCCTTGTTACGGGCGCGCACCTCCTCGGCCGTATGCGCCTGAGCATGGCCGTGCCCGCTCGCCCCTGTGCTCATGACTCCTCCTTTACGCACCTGTTGACCAACTCGCCCAGACCCTCGATGGTGGCGCATACCGTCTGGCCGAGGCGCAGGAAAACGGAGGGTGACGTCCCGCGCCCACCCCCGCCGGTGTGCCGGTGGCGATCAGGAACGGATGGGCGATGGGTCGCCCCGTTCTACCCTGCCTGCCCGTTGGCATCGGCTCCTCTCTTCTCTTCGCACCTGTCGATAACGAACGTGCATATCACTAACTGAACCGCCCCGCGCTTAGCGCAACTGTATCATCGGTGGCTTCTTCTGTCAACGCCTTGACAGTCGGACGCAGATGGTTGATAATCGAAGCGCATCGGTTTAAGAGAAATCAATAGTGTTTCGACCAGTGAAACACATCATGCACTGTCCAAGGAAGAGTATGATCCGACCCCTGACCCCGGAGACCCTGGCCTATGGCCTCTCCACCGTGAGCGACCCCCAGGTGTCGCCGGACGGGACGCGGATCGTCTACGCGCTCCACACCATCGATCCCCCTACAAAACAATCGCGATGCCAGGTCTGGCTGTGCGGGATCGACGGCGGGCAGCCCTGCCCTGTGACGCCCGCGGAGGAGTGCGCCGGCGGCGCGCGATGGTCGCCGGATGGGACGCGGATCGCCGTCACGTCGGCCCGCGCCAGAGGGAGCGCCATTGTCGTCAGCACGGCCGGCTCAGCCGGGACGGCGCAAGAGATAACCCACCACGCCCAGCCGATTGGCGACCTGGCGTGGTCACCGGATGGCCGGCGGGTCGCCTACACCACGCTCTACGATCCCGCGAACCCGGATGAGCAGACACCACCCGCCGGCGGCGCACCCCCGGTGCGCGTGACGCGCCGCATCGACTACAAGGATGATGCGCGGGGCTATCTCAACGACACGCGCACCCACGTCTTCGTCGTCGACGTCGCCAGCGGTGCGTGCTACCGCGTCACGACCGCACTGGTTGATCACGCCTGCCCGCAATGGTCGCCGGACGGTCGGTGGCTGACGGTGCAGGCGCCGACACAGCCTGAAACAGGGGCGCGCCTGCTGCTCATCGGGGTGGGCTCGGGCGAGGCACAGGTGATCAGCCCGGACAATTGCCCCATCCAGCAGTGGGCGTGGTCGCCGACGGGGGACCGGGTCATCTACGCCGGTGACCCGGGCCATACGTTCCAGCCGGACTACTTCCTGTATGATGTAGCGAGCGGCACGACACGTCGCCTCACCGACGACCTCTCATCGTTGCCCGTCGCGGCAGCTTGGGGGCCGCCATCACAGCCGGTGTGGCTCGACGAGCGGCAGGTTCTGGTCCACTCGATACGCGCCGGGGCGAGCGGGTTGGAGGTGATCGACACCGAGACCGGCGGCATCGAGTTGGTGCAGCGGTGGCAGGCCCGCCACACGGGGTTGAGCGTCGACCGGGCCGGGCGCTACGTCGTGCAAGCACAGACGACCCTGACCTCGACCGGCGAGATTAGCGTCTACGACCGCGAGACTGCCACCACGCGGACGATCACAGCTTATGGCACGCCGGTGCTGGCCGCACAACCAGCCGCGCAGTGGGAACGGTTCCTGGTCCGGCGCGGTGAGTTCACCATCGAGGCATGGCTGCTCAAGCCGCCTGACTTCGATCCCGACAGACGCTATCCCGTCATTCTCGACGTGCATGGCGGTCCAACCGCCGACTATGGCTACGGCTTCATGGCCCATCAGCAGTGCCTGGCCACTCATGGCTTCCTGGTCGTCTATGCGAACCCGCGTGGCTCCAGTTCATATGGGCGGCGCTTCGCGCGGCAGGTAATCGGGGACTGGGGCGGCGAGGACTACCGGGATCTCATGGCGGTGGTCGACGCGGTGCTGGAGCGCCCCTACGCCGCTCCTGAGCGAACAGGTATCTTTGGCTTCAGCTACGGCGGCTACATGACGGCCTGGACGATCAGCCAGACCCATCGTTTCAAGGCCGCGGTCTGCGGCGAGCCCTTCTTCGACCTGGAGTCGGCCTATGGCACCAGCATGAATGGCCACGGGGGGATCGCGGCGCACGCCGGCGGCGCGCCGCACGAGCGGCGCGAGTGGTACGCGGCGCACTCTCCATCCACGTTCGCGCATTGGACGCGGACCCCCACGCTGATCATCCAGGGCGAGGCGGACGAGATCTGCCCGATCGGGCAGGCCGAGCAGATGTTCGTGACACTGAAGAAAGCGGGCTGCGACGTCGAGTTCGCCCGCTATCCAGGCGGCTCCCACATGTTCTTCGCTTTTGGGCCGCCCGAGCACCGCGCCGACTTCCTCGCCCGGACGCTGGCCTGGTTCAAGAAGCACCTCGGCGAACCGGTCTGAACGGAACTCTACCGCGCGGCGCACCGGCTTAGGGCGTCGTCTGCACAGCACGTGGCGCGTAGACCGCCGCGCCGAGCACCAGGAGGCCGCTGAGCGCCAGCACAACCGGGTTGGTCGCCCACAGGATGCGGGCGACGAGGTCGGCCGTCGAGAGCGCCGACTCACCGCCGATCAGGACAACCAGCGCGTGGATCAGGCACAGCCCGCACGCGCTCGTGGCGCCGATCGCGGGGCGCGCGAGCAGCGAGAGGAGCAGGCTCACCGCAGCCAATAGGAGGACCGGCCCCAGCCAGAGTGGCCCCAAGGACCAGGGCTGGCCACCACCCGCCAGCGCCACCGCAGCGGATGTGGCGGATACGAGCAGCAGGATATAGCCGAGCGCGAGGCCGCACCGCGTGAGCACCGCGAACCGGACGGTCGCCGCCCCGGACGTGGGGCGCGTCCGCAGCGCCGGGCCGACGAGGCCGGCGACGCCGAGGGCCGCGACGAGGGCCGCGACGGTGGAGAGGATGCGCCCCCCGGCCACCACCGTGTGCGCGTGCCCTGCGACCGTGCCGGCGACGAGGAGCGCGGCGGCCGCGCCGATCCAGAGCGCGCGCGGGATGGCGCGGCCTTGCTCCCCCAGGAGGCGTGCGACGACCACGAGCCGATCCCGCGCCGCGGCGCCCGGTCGCGGCGCTGCGTGCTCCCCGTCTATCACGGCCAGCGCGCGCACGAGCACGCGGGGGGACGGTGGTGGTAGCGCCGCCTCGCTCTCGCGCAGCGCGCCGGCGACCTCGCGCCACGCGGCGAGGCTCGTTCGGCACGCCGCGCACCAGGCGAGATGTTCTTGCGCCCGGCGCGCGGCGTCGGGGCCGAGCGCCCCCGCCACGTACGAGGGCAGTAGGTCGTCGACATGGGTGCGCGGGTCATCGAGCCTCATGCGTCGTCCTCCTCCTGTTGCGTGAGCGCCAGACGCAACGCGGCCTTGGCGGTGTGCAAACGGCTCTTGATCGTGCCCAGCGGCACGCCCAGGACGTCCGCCACATCCTGCTGGGGCAATCCCTGGACGAGCGTCAGGGAAAGTACCGCGCGGTGCGCCGGGCTCAAGCGGGACAGGGCGCGGATCAGGTCCGCCCGCGCCGCGCCCGCTAGAGCATAGTCTTCCGGCCCGGGGCCGGCATCCGGCACGTCCTCCGGCCCCGCGGACGCCTCCGCGTCGGCGCGCGGCACGGCGCGTCGGCGCAGCGCGTTGTGCGCCTGGCGGTGCGCGATGCCGAAGATCCACGTCCGCGCGCCGGAACGCCCCGCGAAGCGCCCCGCGCCCCGCCACAGAGCTAGCAGGGTGTCCTGCAGCACCTCCTCCGCCAGACCACGATCGTCGGTGAGGCGCAGCAGGTACCCGAACAGAGGGCGCTGGTAGCGCTCGTACAGGGCGACGAGGGCGTCGCGATCGCCGGCGGCGAGGCGCGCGACGAGGCGGCCGTCCTCATCGTCGGCCCCCAGACCCGCGGAGGTCTCAGTCATCCCGTCGCGCCCATCGTTGACGACTCTCGGCGCCCGCACCATCGGCGGTCCCCCCTCCCTCACGCCCCGCCCAGGGCGGGCGCGAAGCGTGCCAGCCCCGCCAGCGCGTTGGTCGCCATCAGCGCCCCGACCACGACGAGCAGGATACCACCTATTACGCTCAACGGTCCCGTGTAGCGGTTGATCCGCTTGACGACGCCGCGGGCGCGGTCGATCAGGACGCCCATCAGCAAGAAGGGCAGGCCCAGCCCGAGCGCGTACACAGTCAGAAGCGCGATGCCCTGCCCGAGCGTGCTCCCGACCGCCGCCAGCGTGATCATCGAGCCAAGCAGCGGGCCGACGCACGGCGTCCAGCCAGCCCCGAAGGCCAGGCCCACCAGGCCCGAGCGCGCGAACGACACGCGCGACAGCGTGACCGCGGCGCGCCGCTCGCGGTAGATCCACGACAGGACGGGCAGCCCCGGCGCCAGGTAGGCCAGCGCCATGGCCAGGCCGAAAAGGACGATCACGCCCCCGGCTACCTGGCGCATCGCCGCGCTGTGCTGGAGAAGCGTCTGCCCCAGCGCGGTCGCGCCGGCGCCCAGTACCACGAATATGGCCGTGAAGCCGAGCACGAAGGCGAGCGCGTGGCCCGCCACGTACCAGCGCCTGCCTCCGACCGCGGCCGCCCCCTGTCCGGCCGTCCCGGCCAGGTACGAGAGGTAGCCGGGGACGAGCGGAAAGACGCAGGGCGAGAGGAAGGAGGCGAGTCCGGCCACAAACGCGCCGAGCAGTCCGATACCGCCGATGGAGATCATCAGCTAGATCCCCGCGCTGTTTTTCCGGAGCTGCGCCAGCGTGAGCGGCCCGACGGTGAGGGCGCGGATCACACCGGCGCGGTCGACGAAGGCGTTGGTGGGGGTGCCGCGCACCCCGTAGAGCGCGCCCACCGTCCCCGGCTGGTCGGGGAGTAGGGGCCACGCGACACCGCGCGTGCGGGCATAGCCGGCGATGAGGGCGCGCGGCTCGCCCCAGGTGTTGACGCCCAAAATGACGCCACCCCGGCGCGCGAACAGGGCGGCGAACCGCTTGAGGTCGGGCAACTCCTGGGCGCAGAAGGCGCAGCCGACGCCCCAGAAGTTGATCAGCACGGGGTGACCGCGGTAGTGGGTGAGCGTCACGGGACGGCCCCGTGCGTCCGTCAGAGCGAAGGTGGGGGCGCAGCCGCCAATGCGTGCTCCGGCGCCGACGCGGGCGCCGCAGACGGCCATGCTGGCCGCGCGGGTCGCGGGCGTGTGCGTGGGGCCGACCCCCGCCAGGGCGAGCCCGAGGGCAAGGGCGCCGAGCCCCGCGCGGAGTGCCAGCCTCCACATCGTTGTGGTGGTCGCGATCGTCGTATGCGTGGTACGATTCGTCATCATCGTCGCCATCCTCTCCTCTATGGGTCGTTATCTCTGTGTCTTCGTGTCTTCGTGCACTAACACTACTGACAACTACTTTGGCGTGATACCGTTTTCACGGCTCAATATCTGGACATCGTGATTGGTAGTAGGGTTCTGCAACCCACTCATGGTCATATGCTTAGAATGGGGATCCGGGGACGGGGTTCGTTTCGCGGACCGGGACGCCCAACTTGTGCTGCGCGGCCTCCGTGTGTAGCGTCAGGCCGATGGTTCCGCGCATCCCAATCGCGCTGACGGTCCCGCTCCGGAAGGTCGCGGCGAGGGCCTGATACCCGTTCGCCATCCCGCCGACCAGGGGGGCGAGGGGCCGGAGCGCGGGGTCTCTCCGGGCGATGATCAGCGCCGCGCCGAGGTCTCGCTCGGTGGCAAGCAGCGCCGCGGCGGCTCTGCCCAGCCGCGCGGGACGGTCGGGCTGGCCGAGGGCGAAGTAGCCCCTCTGGTACGGGAGCGTCGCCCAGTGGCGGAAGACGCCGTAGGCCACGCCCATGTGCGCCGCGAACCGTGCCGGAGTCGTGTCCGCGCCCCCCCAGGCGGTGGTGGCGTGCGCCGACCCGACGAGTAGGCCGCCCCCGGATAGGCCGGATAGGAATGTCCCTGCCACGAGGAGGGGGGCGATGAGAGGTCTGGTCCTGGTTGTCATGATCTCCTCCATAGTGTGAGCGGGGGATACGGGTGTATCCCCTCGGTCCATGTCTCAGGTCGTCGCGCAGGTCACGCATGCACGCTGGCGCGCACGAGGCGCACGCCGCGCCATGTCCCGGCGGCCCACACGGCCGTGATGGGCGCGGCGGCGAGCAGAGGGGCGTGGTGCAGCGCCGCGCCGAGTGCCGTGCCGCCTAGCACGCTGGCGAGCACCGCGAGCGTGAGCGGGAGGTGGCAGGGGCAGAGCAGGAAAGAGCCGGCGACCCAGGCCAGCCCGCGGCGTCGGGCGCGCCGCGTGGTCGACGCCGTCGCAGGGCAGGCAGCGCGAGGGGCAAGAGTGGACACGGGTGACGATCCCGCGCGCCGGGGCATGTCCCGCGCGGTGAGGGTGGGGGATGGGGAGGTCACGAGCGGCCTCCGCGCATCACCCACAGCCCGACGCCGCCGCGCGCGGTCGTCGTGGCCGTGCGGCGGC
>JAABUZ0100007314.1_pt1 | contig 13366 bp, 8 predicted proteins | sample 5562091 | NCBI WGS metagenome assembly JAABUZ01 (sample SAMN12813069, study PRJNA571459) | rock metagenome | isolation source: Antarctica rocks | place: Antarctica: Victoria Land, Linnaeus Terrace sud | collected 2015-12-21 | reverse complement strand
ATGGAATAACGGAATGGTCGAGGGACATGTGAATCGCTTGAAATTTCTCAAACGAAGCATGTATGGACGGGCGAATTTTGATCTGCTTCGGCTACGGGTTTTGCATCATCGAAAGTGTGCATGAACCACACCGGTTGCAACATTCAATGCATATACAGTCCCATCACCGCCCGCAGTGTATAACACACCATTTGCTTCAGCAGGAGAGGCGAAATTTCTAGTGGACAACATTTTGAATGTCCAAGCTACCGACCCATTGGCAGCATTAAGTGCGTGAGTGAGACCATCGCCACCACCAAAGTAGACACGGTTCGCATAAAATGCCGCGCTAGAAAAGATGCCACTATCCCCCCTTTTCCCTGTATCATATTGCCAAAGAATAGCACCCGTTGTTCCGTTAAGGCAATAGAAAATTCCGTTCTTTGAACCCACATAGACATTCCCATTGTTGTACGTAGAAGTTGTAGGAATATCATCATCCCCAGAAAGGTCAGAGAGATGGTTCTGCCAGATGGTAGCACCAGTAGTTGGATTAAGGTCAAGCGCTATTCCTCCACAATTACCACCACCACTATCCAAACAAGGATTACCAGTGTTCACATACAAATTTTTACCTGTTGGATCAATTGTAGGAGAAGCCCATATTCCTTCAGGTGTACTAAACTGCCAGACAACCGCACCATTTGTCGCGTTGAACGCATTGAAACCACCCGATATAGCTTCTCTAGCAGCAGACGGAAAGTACACAACTCCGTTATATACGAGCGGTGTAACCCAAGCCGCTCCATAAGCGAGGTAGTTTTTCCAGATGAGGGAACCATCTGTCGCGTTCAAAGCATAAGCATAATTACCAATAACGCCTCCCCCTGGAGAATCAACGGTCCCAAAGTAGGCGATACCATTATGAATAGTAGGTGAACCATAAATAGGTCCATTAGCATTAAACGTCCAGACTATACTCCCTGTGCTTGCATTAAAAGCGACGAGTGTTCCTTGTACGGTTCCAACGTAGACTATTCCGTTGGAAACAACCGGAGAACCTGTTATTCGATATGGAATGGGAAAAGCACCCTTCCACTTTACCGCCAATGTTGCTGCGTTTGACGTACTGATGACCGTCTCTGTAGAATTCGCACGGGTACCTTGAAGATCATAACCAAAGTTCACCCAGTCATGAGTCCCCTGTTGCTGAGTGAGCATCGGAGCTCCAACAATGAACTTTGTCAGCGTCACAACTTTCGTCGTCGCTCCAACTGCAGCAACGTTATAGACTCCATACGGAGTATTAGCAGGAACGGTGAAGGTACGCTTCGTGAATGCTCCTGTTGTATCAGTAGCGGCATTTCCAATGTATTGACCAGTACTGGTTGTGGAATTCCAGTTCCAGTAAAGTGAAACACTTTCTTTGTACCCAAATCCCCATCCGATTAGTCGTAAGACACTACCAGCACTTCCTATGTAGGTTCCCGTTTCAACCTCAGGGGTCAAATGGAAAATCGTTGTACTAACGATGCCACTGGTTAACCCTACACTGGCTATAGTGTAGTCTCTTAATGCAAAGGTGGGGATGAATATACTTTGATGCACGACTCCATTAGCGTCAGCTATACCAATAGGGCTGAAGTAGTAAAAACTGTTCTCTCTTACTACTGTGCCCGGACCGTTGTAGTTCCAGATTGGCTGCACCTTCTCACCAGGTGTATAACCTGAGCCTGTGATAAAAACGTGGGTTCCGGGAGGGCCTGAGGTAGCGCTCAACGTGATAGAGCTTCCTGCGGCTTGTGCCGATTTCGTGGCACTCCGAACCATACTCACGATACCTGTAGAGGACAATAACAAAAACATACTTACAAATAGCAGTATTTTTTTGTTGGTGTTTGACCATTTTTTCATCTGAAAACACTACCTCTCTTAACATATTCGAATTAGTCTATATTTAAATATAGACTAATTTTTTTTGCAACGGGGTTGTTATATAGTTGAGGATAGGTTATGATTTCCATAAATTGCGGTGTATTAGTTAACAATCAGGAAACCTCTCACCTTGATGGTCAGCCTACAAGCCGAAAGGTCAACCTGTAGCTCGGAAGTAGACAGCTGATCCATAGCCCGTGAAGACTATATGGAAGTCCATTGGAAATGTAAAACGCTTAAAAACTGCCGCCTGATATGGCCCATTATCAGAGATAATCCAAATGCGACTATGGCTGGCAAGAACAGTCTGCAAGTCTTCCTGGTTTAGTAGTGCTTTTGCTCCTGACGCTGTTTCAACAATCACCCCGTTCTTTTCAATCAAAAAGAGTGATCGGTCAAGAGAAAAGAAGTAATCAACTTTCCCCAAGTAGTAGAGCGTAATATTTGGCGGCGCGATTGAAATTACAATATCGCCTTTTTGCATATGTGCTTTCATGTAGCTTGCAGTAGCATCATAATCTGCATAGTGGCGATGATATTGAAATCCAACCAATTTACTTGCAAAAAGGTTATAGCCGCTTAGAGGAAGCATTGGTACTACAAGTACTGAGAAACAAATGAGTGCAACCGTCATACGGAGAGCAAACTTCACAGGCCAGGAGAGAGAAGAAACTGACTTGTCCAAGCTTTCTTGTCTTTGTAACGTGATATGAGAACGGGCAAAACTCCACACAGTGTACAACATTTTTAACAGTGCGTAAGACCCCATAAGATAGTAGACGGGAAGAAGCACATATATGTAGCGATCAGCGGTAGCAGTGAACACTAATATCACCATTAAAATGGAGATAGTGAGGAACAGAGCACAGTACTTTGCTCGCATATCTCTACTACGCATTGCCCAGATACAGCCAGCAGTCGCAAGTATCGAATTCAGGGTTATCCAGGGATAGGTACCGTGGCCTATGGTGTCTGGCAAGAAAAGCAGGTTTATGTAATAAGGAATATTATCAGTTGTAAACCCTACCTGTGGACGTTCACTTGAATCCGTGCCTAACACTGGTGGATGTGAATAACGCACAACCAGCAATTGCATCCCGATGACACCCACACACAGCAGGCCCGCAAACCACCAATGTTTTTGATACATGACAGAGGGAAAAGGGCGTTTCCCATTATAACTTGCGACAAGAATAGCGATCAACAGGCCAGGGAGCGCGATAAAAACCTCTTCGTGACTAAAATAGGTTAAGATGAGGCTTATCGCTGCAGCGTAAACAAGATACACTTTTTCTTGTTTCTGAATAGCCCTGTAAAAGAGGAACAGTGTCAGCAAAGTCATCACTTGTTCTTGCTCGTACATACGCATCTGGCGCGCCCATATCAAGGCATATGGTGAAAAAGCCAGCATGGCTGTTGCGAGAAGCGCGACACGTTTATTAAAGAAAGAGCGTCCTGCAAAGTATATGAGTGGAAGGCTTAACAGGTATTCAATCACACTAATCGCGCGTGGAATACCATTCGACTGACCAAAAATGGTCGTCCATAGCGCAAGTATATAAGAATAGAGTTCTGATTTCGGGTATAAAAATCCGGAAGGGAAGAAGGGTAGTCCGTGAGCAAGAATACCGCGTGAAGCAAAATAGCTTGACAGTTCATCTTGCCAGTAGGGTTCATATGTGAGATTGTAACAACTCAGAGGAATTGCAATCAATACGAGTACAACCAACGCCCAATTGTCGTGCAGCCAGAGCAAAACAATAGAGCTTGTTCTATCGCCGTGTGCTAATGCCCTCTCCGAAGCCTTTTTGCGAGCGTTGGATATTTTCTCAGGCATTGCTACAAGATAGGTATTTGAGAAAAAGATCGTGGCTTTATTACTACCAAACATATGCTGTCTGTTTCGTATGGCAGTATTCACCCAGAGCAACAGTAAGTTGCCCCAAACAATAGCGGCAAGTATCGCAGCCCAAAACCAGGTAAAAGGAAATGGGCGTGGCATCTGCGACTCACGTGATAATGCTAGCAGTAAGCCTTCAAAAGCTAAAGCAGGCAGATACATGAGACTGCCAATCGCCAACGCCTCACGGGTGGACTGCGCATAACGTCGTAGTACGCCTAGAGAAAGGATAAGCCATAGGCCAACCACAAGCAAGGCAGCGCCCAATATAACTTCTGCGGATAAGGCAATTGGGACAATCTGCACATTATTTTGGCTTATATCCTCTGGCAAATAGAACGCACCTATATCCCCAGGACGTGCAACTATTTGAGGAGGAGACCATGACTTTACAGCAGCACCGCCTTGCTCCCAACCAGCAGAAGGGTGATCCGATGCCAACCAGTGCTCATCTGCAGAAATCCAGAAACTCTTTCCCGAATTGTCGCCTAGCAGCACATCTGTTGAGAGTATTGAACTTAAAGAAGTTAGCCCCGCTTGACCAGTATTTATACCAGGAGCAGTGACATGAATTGCTATGGTATTCACCCCGGGATGCAGATAGGGTGAGATATTATATATCCCCATTGCCAGTCCTGGTCGTACATGTGTTGTTATGGTTGTGTCGCTGAGATACGATGCTAAATCCTGGTTTAGCGATGGGTCTATGATTGGAGCTTGACCTTTCCAGGAAATAAATTGGTTCCCATTAACGTACACGTTAGCAGTGCCAGTCACTGCGAGCCGTAACCATGCTCCATTATAACTGAGCGGTAAAGAAAATTGGCGCACAAAATAGGCATCATGGCTCACTCCCACACCAATCCATTGAGACGAGAGCGGATGTTCGTATACTAAAGGATTGACCTGGGATGTTGGAGAAAGAGCAAGAGTTGTATTCTTTTGTATCGCAGGCCAACTAGATGCATCAAAGGTTTGACTCGTCCAGTCACTAGATTTAACAGGATAACGTGGATACACGAGACTACTATTCGCTGTCGCTACCCAACCGGGTCCTGAACCATCGCGATAAATCACGCTACCTTGCACCAAACCAATACTTGTACGTACAGAAGGAACAGCATTATCTACATTCGCTACACGCAAAGCCACCACATTTGTTCCTACTTGAATAGTTGAGGATACATCATACACATATGTTCTTGGAAAATTCCCTTGCACAAAATCAATTCTATTGCTACCAATATAGACATTGTTGACGGAAAGCGTAAAGACCTGATTGGCTGCAACAACAACAAACGCACTATTTGCAGGCGCATTCAGCGCAAATGAGTGACGGAAATAGGCTACAGGCCCTGTTCCATCTGCTGCCTTTACCCATTGGGCATTTCCCCAGTTTGGTGTAAAGCTAACGGGTTGCGGTACAATAAACAATTGGTAGGAGAATATCGAGGCACCCAAGCAAGCTAGCAAAATACATAGCCACGCAAGAGGTTGAATATTCATGCTCTTCTTAAGTGATTGAGAGCGTTGTTGTAAGTACTCCAATGGTCGTGACGAAGAAGGCGCTGCTTCTATAGGGTTTGGATGCTGAAAAGTAGTCATACCTACGCTTCTTTCTTCGTATTCACACTAGTACAAGCCAGATAATGCTTCGCGAGCTGTATTGTTGCGATAACTTGGATCAAATTTCAATGCTTCAAAGAGCAAGTTCCGGCCCTCGCTATATTTCCCTATCTGAATATCACTCAAGCCAAGGTACGTCAAGGCCGAAGAACGGATATCGTCGTTCGGTTTAGCCGTTAAGAGTAACTGCATTTGCGTCGTACACGCACTATAATCATGTAAATCATACATAATAAACCCATCGAGATATTGTCCAAAAAGATTAGTAGGATCAATCTTGATAAGAAGTTGTGCCCAAACTAATGCAGAATTATCATGTGCATTTCTGAATATCACGGAACCGTTTACAAGATTTGTAAGACCCGCCAAATCCTCAATAGTTGTACTCATCTCGTGTACCACCCAAGGTGTAGCAGGATGTGCCTGCCAAACAGCCAATAGTTCTTGATAGGATTTGAGAAAATTCTTATTGGAACGATAAACAGACGCCAAATAGGCACGACTATCATCACTATTCTGATCGGGATGCAGAAAATACAATGCCTCTCCTCGTTCTATATGAAACGAAGAAACTTGTAATAATGAAGGATTCAACTTCTGCGCCCAGCCAAGCCAATTTAGAGCCTGAACATAGTTCCCTGAAGAAAGGGATTGTTTTGCTTCAAAGACACATGTGGTCGCGAATGGACCACGTCCAAGACCTAACAAAAGTACTCCCAAACCCACTATCCAGGTATACTTCCACTTATTATTTCGGGTACTTTTCTGTGAAAGTTTAGGAACAAAATTTCTGCAACTCAAAAGAAGCCCAGCGGCAAGCAAGGGCAAGACTAAACCAATAGATACTTGATCAAAAAGAAGTTGTAAGCGTCCTAGCACGGTAGAGTCTACAAACGTGAACGGATCTATAGTGAGTCGATCAGCCTTGATAGCATATCCAAAGTACTTCATTATTAGAAGCATTTGAATTTTATGTTGTGTAAGAATACTCATTGCTGGCATATCTATAAAAAGATATTGTAGAAGAAAAAGGATGGGCGGTATCAGACAAAGTACTGCAGCAAGAATATATTTATCGACGAAGAAATGGCTTCCCTTAAAATGCCTCACGGTTGCAGCTGCGACTAAAAAGACGTAGAGGGCGCACAGAAAGCAGAGCAAACCATAAGAGAGAAATCCCGTTCGGACTTGCCATCCTATATCAACTGTTAGCTTCCAGGCTGAAGAGTTTCCCAATAAAGGATCTGTAAGCCAGGGAAGCACACTAGCTACGAGCATAATGAAGCCACTAATTACAGGTAGAATCGTTTTCAGGAGCGAACTCTCCCCTGCATCTAAAAACCAGGATTGCTTTGTACTAACCATTGTCCCTATTCCCGCCCATGAGTAAGCAACATCTATACACGTTCAACATTAAGAACATGTACCGATTGTCCATTTTTTAGCTTTTGTATGCCCGTCACTACAACGGTTTCGCCTTGTGACAGGCCCTGATCAACGTACATAGTTTCTGCTGACCGACCAAAGATATGAACAGGTTGCAGGTACGCATGGCTATTGCGTACGACAAAAACTACCGAGTCAAGGCTCGGATTCAACACGGCCATACGCGGCACAGCTATGGCTTTACCGTTTGCACTCTGAATACGAACAAAGGCACTCATTCCGGGCAACAATACGCGATTTGTATTTTTCACCTGTACCCAAGCTTCAAATGTATCTGTTTGAGGATCAGCCACAGGTACTATTGAGACTACCGTCCCACTTAAATCAAGATTAGGAATAGCTGACGGCGTAACTGTAGCAGATTGACCGAGATGAACCTGCTGAAGATTTGTTAGTGGCACTTTCACATGTACTATCACTGACGACTCGTCCATAATCGTTATAAGTGGGGTGTTGGCAGAAAAGACCTCTCCCGCATTGATGTTTAACGCGGTAATGACACCCGCCATAGGAGCGATGATATTACCATTATGAAGTAGAGGTGATGAAGACTGAGCAACCAACGCGTTGTACTGACTTGTCGCATCATCGTACTGCTTTTGTGCAGCGGCGATAGCGACAGAATTACCGGCAACGGAGACAGAGTTGAGGTAGGCTTGCGCCGCCGCCTTGTTGTCAGCCGCTTGCTTCACTTGAATATTTAGCTGCGTTGGATCAAGTTGCAGTAATGATTGACCAACCTTTACCGAGTCTCCAGTCTGTACTGAAAGTTTTAACACTTGCTCTGAAACTGGATATGAGATATTTATTTGCTGCAATGGAAACGTGATACCACCGCCACCGATGTCCTGATTTACGTTCTTTGAGTTCACTTGATACAGCGTTACATCAGTTTGTCCACCTGTTAAACCCCGCACAGCAACAATTACGAGGGCGAGTATTACGACGCCACTAACACACGCACCAAGCAGGGCCAACCACTTATTTTTGAAAAGCCCTGTTTTTTTCTCTTCCAGTCGCAGGGGAGGAGTTTGTGGCGGGGGTGGGCCCATTTGTCCAAGCTCTGTACCTGTTGACCTCCGCTCAGAAGTTGGCGATGGTGACATTGGGCAAGCATTTAATCTTAAGGTAGCATCAGCATTCGCTCCATTTGACGACGGCAGAAATGATGATGGCCGAGGTGTGCCTCTAGGCTCAGAAGTTGTATTCTTTGGATCGTTTTGATGATTATATGTAGGAACTTGCCCATTTTTAGGAAGAAATCCAGGATTATTGCTCATGCTTCTCGCTCCACTTATTACTTATCCTATTATCCTTAGACGTACTACTTGTTTGAACATGTCAGTGCCGGGGTACAAACTTAAAAAATTTTTATCGACTTACATCATTTAATGCAACATGTAGCTGCTTGTCACTCTTTGCCTTATTTCCTGTGAAGAGATAGAGCAAGCCACCCATACTTCCAAACAAAAGAGCTTGGGCATCCATAAGGAGTGCGAGTAACAATGCCGTTGCAGGTGAGACATGCATTGTTGAAAAGATGTACACAAAAGCTCCTTCGCGCAGCCCGAACCCGTTTATAGAGATGGGTAGGAATGTAACCAGCGAGACAAACGGCACAGCGACACAATAAAAGTAGAGAGGGAGATGAATGCCTAAGGCAATACCATAAGCATAATGATTTAAGCAACTGCATATCCAGAAGATTAGGCCGTAGAGGATTGCAATACCAAGAGAGCGCGGACGCTGCATTGCAACACTCAGAGCTTTCCCAATTTTTATCCCTGATTTGAAAACTTTATGTGTGATCCATTTCCCTTTTACTAAGCGTGGCAAGAGTACCGCGAAAAAGACTGCGCCCCCAATCATTCCACTTACAAGGAGACTAAGTATAAAAAACCAGAGAGTAATTGTATTGTTAAAATGAGCGTGCCATATAAGCAAAACAGGAATACTGATCATCATCATACCGAAAAAACCTGTCACACGGCTCATCACAACAGCACTTGCTGAGCCAGCATTATTGCCCGATGCATTACCCACACGGATAGCTTTTACTGCATCCCCTCCCATACCTGTGGGGAGGAAATGACTAAACGCGATACCAATAAGGTAAAGATCTACCAATTCTGCAAGATCAAACTTGATACGTTCGGCACGAAGCAAGCTTCGCCATTGATAGGCACTGGCAACAATACAGAACAACCCAACGATGAAACCTACTAGCAGTTGTCCTTCGTCGACATCGGACAGCGCATCTAAAAAACTTGACCAAGAAAATGATTTGAAAAGCACTGCAAACAGGAGAATAGTACAACCGATACGAAAACTCAGACCTAACCACTTTTTCTTTTTCGTTGGCGTGATACTCTTCAGAGTTACTTGTGTTGGTAACTCTGAAGTATCTTGTACCGAAGGGGGGTAACTAGCGAATTGCGAAAGATGAGTGAATGGCACATCTGTATCATAAGAGGGTGTTGTCGGGACATTGCCAACTAAGCTCTGCGGTATCCTCCCATGACCATAAACATTTGCACGTTCGGGCAGCTGATACGATTTATACCTCAACGTGTCTTCTTTTGAGATATCCTCTTGCAATGCAACAAAACTATCTAAGGGCGACTCAAAAAACGCCTTCATTTCAGGAGGTGTTGTAGGTTCCCTATCTATGGCCTCTTGTTTACCAAGAGGTAAGGTTAATCGATATGCTTTAAGCTTCAAAGTTTCTTCATCCATAATGTTTACTGGCAAAAATGGAATGCTGCCGAACTTGCTATAGTATCTATATGGCTGATGAGAATCATTCTTTTCCATCTATATACGCCCCACTTACTGTAACAGACCACTACATATTAGGCAATAAAGCAGTACCATAGAGCGCTACAATATCGTGAAATTCACGTGTGAGTCCCTCTTCTAAAGAGACAACGGGAGCATACCCAAGCGTTTTTTCCGCAAGTGTAATATCCGCGAATGTATGTCGTACATCACCATGTTGTGACTCATTGCTCTCACAGTTAATGGTCGAGTTGCTAATTTCTTGCAGCAATCGGACGACATTGCGTAATGAAATGCGTGACCCACCTGCGATATTCATGACCTTGCCTACCGCTTCCGGAGTTGTCGCGGAGCGTATATTAGCCTCAACAATATCCGTAACGAAGGTAAAATCTCTCGTTTGTTCACCATCACCATAAAGGTGAATGGGCTTATTCTCGAACACCGCCTTGCAAAAGCGATGGAATGCCATATCAGGACGCTGTCTCGGACCATATACGGTGAAGTAACGTAATGAAACAGTTGGGACGCCAAAATTCGCGTGATAGAGACTGCATAGATGCTCAGCAGCTAGCTTTGTCACACCGTATGGAGAATAAGGATGACAGACGGCTTTTTCAGAAACAGGCAAGGTGATAGCATCGCCATAAGCAGACGAAGATGAGGCGTAGACAAAACGTTGTAAGCCACTGCTTTGCTTGGCAGCCTCTAACAGGCGTTGTGTCACCAGTATGTTAGCATCAACATAGATCGCAAATTCATCACCCCAACTTGCCCGTACACCTGCTTGAGCAGATTGATGAAAGACGCAATCAACACCTTTCAAGAGCTGGTGTAGATTCATGGAAAGCAGGTTTTCTTCGATCAGGGTAATTCCCGCACGAGAACGCAGGTTCTTTAAATTACGCTCTTTTATAGAGCGTGAGTAGTAGTCAGTGAATACATCCACACCTATCACTGTATGACCATCATTCAGCAAACGCTCAGCCAGGTGAGATCCAATAAACCCTGCTACTCCTGTTACGAGACAACGCATGTATTTCCCCCTGTTACAATTGATGCAAACGACGCTTACATTACCGATGATAAATGGTTTTGCTCTTCTATCCCTGCAAAGTCGTCATATGACTCACGGTTCTTTTCTAGGAAAGCGGGCCAACTGTAATGCTCCTGCCAGCTCTGTTGAGCAGATTCCCCCAACCGACTCGCCAACTCTGGATTCCGTAGTAACTTCATAGTGCCCTCCGCCAACCCTTGCGCCGTAGGTGGAACTAGAAGTGCTACAGCAGAAGTAAGAATCTGAGTATGTGCAAGAATATCTGTTGCGAGTATTGGCACACCGGAGCGTAAGTACGTATACAGTTTTAGTGGTGTATGTGTACCTTTACTTCGTGGACTCAGCAAGATGTCCGCCAATGCCATGTATTTAGGCATTTCTTCTAAAGGACGTTGCCCAACAAAATGTACGATATCTGAGACATTGAGCTTTTTACTCAAGAGTTGTAACTTCTCAACCTGATCTGGTCTTCCACCTGCTATGATGTAGCGAGCAGTAGGAAACTCAGCACGCACGGCAACAACACTTTCAAGCAGAATGTCTATCCCCTGATAGTTCTCAAGCGTACCTGTATACAGCAGTACAGGGCCATCGTTTATTTTGAGTTGGTTACGCAGTTGCATAACCTCGTCTGGAATGGCGGCTGGCACCTCTTCATCAACTGCTGGAGGTAAGATCATATATACAGGTTTGCCAGGAGCAATTTTCTCCGCTGTTTCTGCAATTCCAGGATAGAACGCGACGACTCCATCGGCGTTGCGTAACATGAATTTTTGCACAACTCCGACAATCCATAGTAGCAAAGGACTTTTGGTGAAGTCGGAGCTTGCCACAACTGTTGATAGGTCGGAGTGCATGTAATAAAGGTGCTTTCCACCGAACATTTTGGCAAGAAGCACTCCCATGACACCGGCTTCTTCATGTGTGTGAATATAACGATATCGTTTCCACAAAAGTCGCCAGAAAGCCGTCAAGAAGACAGAAAGGTCAAGCGGAAACTTCGCTAATGAAGGACCCGGTTTCACATTGTGAATGAATGGAATAGCAGGTGCGCGATAGATCGTTAGACCCGGCAAGTCAATGTCTTTGCCAATAGGATATGTTACGAGGTCAACTTGATAGCCCAGAGCCACAAGAGCTTTTATATGTTGATGCACACAAAAGGGGGCACCACGCGACTCAAAGTATGGTTGGGGTGAAATCATTAATACACGCATGAATGAATATCTTCCTTATCAGAACAAAGGACTCAATTTGATCTGCTGCTAGTTAAGTGTGTTTGCCTCGGTTGAAGCAACATCGTATGTCTCGATCTTAGGAAGCATTGTAGGGCTAACTGTGCGCACTACATATGTAGTCTTTCCTTGCGATTCATGATAGGTACGCATAAGGAGTTCGGCTAACAGACCTACCATGATAGATTGCAGGCCAAAGCCAAAACCCATCAAGGAAATGGGCAAGAGAGGGCTACGATGAATACGATACTTCACAGGTGACATAATCTTGTTACCCAGTAGCGGCGTTGCAATGGCGGTACTTAGGGCTAGCGAAGCAAGTCCAGGAATACCAAAGGCATAGATTGGTTTTGTGCCGTAGCTACCCAGGAACTTCAAAGTGATCAGATCAAGAACGACTCGTACTGTCCGCGAGATACCATATTTTGAGTGACCAAATTGTCGTGCGTGGTGTGAAACTTCGAGTTCCGCAATCGAGGCTCCCCCTAGAGCTGCATAGGCTGGAATAAAACGATGCATCTCACCATACAAACGTACATGCTTGAACACCTCACTTCGATAGGCTTTCAACGTACAGCCATAGTCATGAAGGTGTACGCCTGTAACCTTTGAAATAAGCGAGTTCGCTAGAAGAGAAGGCAATTTACGACTAATTTGTGCGTCTTGACGATTTTTTCGCCAACCGCTTACTACATCATAACCTTCCTCTAATTTTGCAATTAATCGAGGAATATCGATAGGGTCATTCTGAAGATCGCCATCCATGAAGACAAGAATCTCACCATTGCTATGCGCAACACCAGCAGCAATAGCAGCCGTTTGTCCAAAGTTGCGACGAAAGCGCACAATGCATACATGTGTATCGCTTTCCGCAAGTCGACTAAGTTGGGGAAATGTTTCGTCCCTACTTCCATCGTCAACATAAACAATTTCATATGAGTACGCTTGTTTCTCTAAAACGTTGCTAATACTTTTGTGAAGAGGCTGAATACTCTCTTCCTCGTTGTATACCGGAACGATAATAGAGACATATGTAGACTTATCCATGTATTATGCCCCCCAAATTTCTTCATCAACGAATGTTGTTGATGTTCCATAGTAGTAGAATTGCCTAAAGATGACACAGCTTAAGAGATGATACTTCACTCGTTTACAGTAACAGTGGATGACTATCGTTTTCTCTACTACAACGAATGTTACCATTAACACAGCGAAACGACAGTACTAAAGATGTTGAGGTTTGGTTATAAAAACATTAGGAAGGTTATGAATTGTAAACAGAAAGGGTAGTATGTCAAGAGTTGTGTAAAAGTTCAGAGTCTGGTTGAGCTTGAGATGGGACTGGCATCGTCAGCTTATTGAACTTGAGACTGCGAATCACAGCGTAAAAGAGCAACACACAACTATTTT
>JAABUZ0100007313.1_pt1 | contig 13366 bp, 12 predicted proteins | sample 5562091 | NCBI WGS metagenome assembly JAABUZ01 (sample SAMN12813069, study PRJNA571459) | rock metagenome | isolation source: Antarctica rocks | place: Antarctica: Victoria Land, Linnaeus Terrace sud | collected 2015-12-21 | reverse complement strand
TCCACCACGCGCCGGGTGACTGCCCGACCGCCGACGGGAGCATTCAGGACTTCAACGACATCCGCCAGGTCACGAACTGTGAGCTGGTGGGGCTGTCCGACCTGCGGACCGGGTCGCCGACGGTGCAGGCGAAGCTGGCGGGGTACCTGAACAAGCTGATCGGCTACGGCGTCGCCGGCTTCCGGGTCGACGCCGCCAAGCACGTCCCCGAGGCGGACCTGCGGGCGATCGGTGCCCTCCTGCACCGGACCGTCGACGGCCGGGTGCCCTACGTCGCCCTGGAGGTGCCGCCGGGCAGCCCCGGCGTCCTCTCGCCGCGGGCCTACACCGACATAGCCAGCGTGCTCGGCTTCGACTTCGCCACGGATGTGAAGAACGCGTTCAAGAGCTACCCGGCCGACGCGACCGGCAACATCACCAGCCTGCGTCAGCTCGACGAGAGCACCGGTCTGCTTCCGTCGAACCGGTCGCTGACGTTCGTGGAGAACCACGACACCGAGCGCAACGGCTCGACGCTGTCCTACAAGGACGGCGCGACCAACACCCTCGCCACGCTGTTCCTGCTCGCGCAGCCCTATGGCCGGCCGCAGGTCTACTCCAGCTTCACCTTCGCCAACCCGGACGACTCACCGCCCGCGGATTCCGGCGGGTACATCACCGACGCTGTCTGCGGGCCGGCCTGGACATGCCTGCACCGGACGGTCGCCCCGATGGTCGCGTGGCACAACCGCATGGGAAACGCACCCAAGGCCAACTGGTACGACGACGGGGTCAATCTCGTTGCGTTCAGCCGGGGGACTACCGGGTGGGTCGCGCTGAACAACCACGCGACCGCGCAGACCCGGACGATCCGGACCGGGATGGCAGCCGGCACCTACTGCGACGTCCTGCGCGGCCGGCGGTCGGGCACGACGTGCACCGGGCCCCGGGTCGTGGTCGACGCAGCGGGCAGGGTCACCGGCACCATCCCCGGGAAGGCTGCGGTCGCGATCGACACGGCAGACAGGATCGGCTGAGTCCCGCTCCACTTTCCGCGGGGCCGCCGACCTCTCCGGTCGGCGGTCCCGCGGGTGCTCGGGCGGCGGGCTGGTCAGGCGGGCAGTGGTCAGGCGGGCAGCGGGGAGCGGGGAGCGCCGGGTGCCGTCCTGGATGGCGTTGACCGCGAGGTCCTGGGCGGGGCTCACCCCGGGAAAGAACTTCAGCGGGGCGAACGCGAGGACGGGGCTGAAAAGCAACGGAACACCGTCAGCGGTGAGATCGATCTTGCGCGCAGCCGCTGCGGCGAGTGCTGGTCTGGGTGCGGGCAACGGCCTACCCTGGCCATGCCCGCAGCACTAGCTGCGAGGAAGTGCGCCCGAGACCCGTCCGGACGGACGCGGCGCTCGGGCTTTGCGCTTCTTGGGGTCAGACGGTCCGGACAGTGGTCAAGATCGGACTGATCAGGCGGCGCCACTCGCCAGACCGGACCCAGGTCCATGCCACGATGTCCGGCAGGGCAAGGAGCAACTCGTCGTAGGCGCGCTGGTGGCGATACTCGAGCCGGTCAGCAATACGGGCCTGGCGCGCGAGCTGGAAGAGGTCGTGGCGGTCAGTTCGCACGACGGAGTCGTCCTGCCCGATGACAAGCCGGGTATCGGCGCCGCGGGAGGCGATGTCCTCGACGAAGCCGCCAGAGCCGAGACGATGATCCGCCGCTGACCTGGCAGCACCACAGCACGCACGACCTTACGGGTGGCCTCGGTGTCGGTGTCGGTGACTGTCACGGCGGCGATGACGTAGCCAGCCCGCTTGCTCTCGTCGACGAAGATGTGGCTGCTCACGCGCGACGATCTCGCGCCGGCTCGGGTTCGCCAGCCCGCCGCACGGCGCGGTAGACGGGTGGAGCAGGCGACGGCGAACAGTTCGACGAGTTCGGCGCCCGGTGAGCGGAACTTGTCAGAGGACGGGCGGCGGCCGCGTTTCCAGTAGGGCTCGAACCGAGCCACCGCTAGACGTCGCGCTCAGTCGAAACCCCGCACGCTTGAGTACCGCGAGGGCTTGCACATTGGTCGAGGTGGTGTCCGCTCGGACAGTCGCGGCGCCGAGGGCTGTCGCCAGTTGCACCACCGCGGTCACAGCCTCAGATCCGATTCCCTGTCCGCGGACGTGGCGGGCAAGCCAGATCCCTGTTTCCATGACGTCAGTGCTCTCTGTGCGCGCGAGACGGACAGAACCGACCACACGGTTGAAGGCTGCAACTGCCCAGGTCGACTCCCTCTCCGGCCCGTCCAATCCTGCTCGCCGGTCACGGTGGAAATCGCGGAGCCAGACGACGCGAGCCTCGGTCCAGCAATCCCCATCGGTGAGCGGTGGAGTCACGTCGTTGGCGGAGGCGTCGGTCGTCGCCGCCCGAACCAGCTCAGCGAGAACCGTGTCATCGATCTCAACCAACGCCACCCGAGCGGGTCCGCCGATGGACACAGCGGCGACAGTAGTTGCTCTGTCCGTTAGCCGACGAACTACCGGCAGCGCCCTGTCTCGCAAGGAAAACCCGCTGCGGAACGGCGTCCGGCTGACGATCCGCTTGCGGGCGGCGTCAGAACTCTCCGTCGTCCTCACCGTCGCGGGCGTTCGGGTCGCGCAGCGGCCGTTGCCTGTGGAGGCGCTGTCCCGCCCGGGGCGCTGCCCCGCCCCGGCCGCTGCCGGGTGATGCGCGACGATGGCCGCGTGGGGGATGCGACGCCGGGTACGGCCACCCGGCGCGCGGGGCTCGGCACGCTGGGTCGACTGCTGCGCCCGCACCGAACCGCACTCGCCGGAGCCGGCGTGCTGGCACTGGCGAACGCGGGCGCGTCGCTGGCCCAGCCGCTGCTGGTGCGGCGGGTCATCGCCGACATCCAGCAGTCCCGTCCGGTGGTGGCCGTTGCGGTGCTGCTCGTCGCCGCGCTGGTGCTGGCGGCGGTGCTGTCCGGGATCCAGAGCTATGTGTTGCAGCGCACCGGTGAGGCGGTGGTGCTCGGTACCCGGACGCTGCTGGTGCGGCGCCTGCTCCGGTTACCCGTCGCGGAGCTGGACCGCCGACGCTCCGGTGACCTGATCTCCCGGGTGGGCACCGACACGACCCTGCTCCGCACCGTGGTGACCTCCGGGTTGGTGAACCTGCTCTCCGGCGCGGTGGTCGCGGTCGGTGCCCTGGTGGCGATGGCCCTGGTGGACCGGACACTGTTGGCGATCACGGTGGTGGCGGTGGGGATCGGGTTCTCCGGCGCGATCATCGTGGTCCGCCGGGTCCGCCCGGCGTCGCTGGCCGCGCAGACGGCGGTGGGGACGATGACCGCGGGGGTGGAGCGGGCGCTGTCCGGGGTCCGCACGATCAGGGCGGCCCGGGCGGAGCAGCGGGAGGCCGCGGCGGTGACGGTCTCCGCCGACGAGGCGTTTCGGGCCGGGCTGCGGCTCGCCCGGCTGCAGGGCGTGCTGGGCCCGCTCGCCTCGATCGCGGTGCAGGGCGCGTTCCTGGCGGTGCTGGGCGTGGGGGGCGCCCGGGTGGCCAGCGGCTCGATCTCCGTAGCGGACCTGGTGGCGTTCGTGCTGCTGCTGTTCCTGCTGGTCCAGCCGCTGGGCCAGGGCATCGGGGCGCTGACCGCCATCCAGACCGGGCTCGGTGCGCTGGCCCGGATCGAGGAGGTGCTCGCGCTGCCGGAGGAGACCGCCTCCGACCGGGTCCGGGGCCCGGGCGCCGCAAGCGGCGCGCCCGTCGAGGTGGAGCTGCGTGACGTCGACTTCGGCTACCCGGCAGAGGACGGCGCGGCCGTGCCGGTGCTGCGGCGGGCCGGCTTCACCGCACCGGCCGGGCGGCGCACCGCTCTCGTCGGTCCGTCCGGTGCCGGCAAGTCGACGGTGCTGGCCTTGGTGGAACGGTTCTACGACGTCGACTCCGGGTCGGTCCTCGTCGGTGGTTCCGACGTGCGCGAGCTGGATCGGTCAGAGCTGCGCTCTCGGATGGCCTACGTCGAGCAGGACGCGCCGGCCCTGGCGGGCACCCTGCGGGACAACCTGCTCCTGGGTGCGCCAGACGTGGACGACCAGCAGCTGTTGGGTGTCCTGGACCAGGTGAACCTGGGCGAGCTGGTCACCCGCAACCCAATCGGTCTCGGGGCCCAGGTGGGTGACGACGGGATCCTGCTGTCCGGCGGCCAACGTCAGCGGCTGGCGATCGCCCGGGCGCTGCTGTCCCGTCCGGCGCTGCTGCTGTTGGACGAGCCGACGGCGTCGTTGGACGCGCGCAACGAGGAGGCGCTGGCCCGGGCGGTGGCGGCGATCGGCCCGGACACCACGGTGCTGGTCATCGCCCACCGGCTGTCCACGGTGGTCGACGCGGACCGGATCGTCGTGCTGGACCGGGGCGAGGTCGTCGCCGTCGGGACTCACGAGGAACTCGTGGACAGCTCACCGCTCTACCGGGAGCTCGCCACCCGCCAGCTGCTCGTCTGAGGTGGCGCCGGCGTGATCGCGATGGCCGGCTCACCGGGGAAGACGCCAGTGGGCGTGCGGGTCCCGCGGGGACTTGCCGATCCACTCGACGAGTCCGGCGTCCCGTACGGAACCGTCGTGCAGCCCGACAACGACGGTTCCGCCGTCGGCATTGGCGAACCCGATCAGCGCTTCGGCGAGCTTCCGGGCTTCGATCCGCGCCGACTTCCGGTCGAACCACTGGTCCGCGACGAGCAGCCGACCGACCTCCGCCGGATCAGCGGTCAGGGCCCGGGGCACCTCTCCGTCTGCCATGCATCTGCTCTCAACATGTGAGAGTAGATGGGGGTGTCGGGCGCGTGCGGTCCTGCCGCGCTACCGTCCGGCGGTGGTCACCGGTGAGCTGAGGTCCAAGGTCGACCGGGTGTGGGATGCGTTCTGGTCCGGCGGGATCTCCAACCCTTTCGAGGTCATCGAGCAGATCACCTACCTGTTGTTCATCCGCCGCCTCGACGAGCTCCAGACGCTCGCGGAGAACAAGGCAAACCGCACCGGCCGGCCGGTCGAACGGGTGATCTTCACCGGGTTGACCGACAGGCGGCGGTGGAAGAACTTCAAGGACGTCGGCCCGGCCGAGATGTTCGAGACCGTGGCCGACGAGGTGTTCCCGTTCCTGCGCACCGTAGGCGGCGAAGGTTCGACGTACTCCCAGTACATGAAGGACGCGCGGTTCACGGTCCCGAGTCCGGCGCTGCTCTCCCGGGTGGTCGACCTGCTCGACGACATCCCGATGGTGGACCGGGACACGAACGGCGACCTCTACGAGTACATGCTCGGCAAGATCGCCACAGCGGGGCAGAACGGGCAGTTGCGCACCCCTCGGCACACTCATCGCCCTGATGGTCGAGCTGATGGCGCCGACCGCGAGGGACGAGATCTGCGACCCGCCGTGCGTGCTCGGCATCGAGGAGTTCCACCGGCTGAGCGGGTCCGGCACCGACTTCAACGAGTATCTCCGCGGTGGCCCGAGAGTCGGGATGACCATCGCCCGGTCGGGTGCGCTGCCGCGCGAGGTCGACCTCTCCGACGCGTGACGAGCTACCTGCTCGACACGAATGCCGTCTCGGAGCTGCACCGCCGACAGCCCGACGGCCGGACGAGGCGGTAATGGCCTGGTTCGACCGGGCCACGGCCCGCGGTCTCTACCTGAGCGTGCTGACGATCGGTGAGCTGCGGCGACCACTGGGGCGGGCTTGACGTCCCACGCTGTACGACAGACTGTGTACAGATGACTCAGGCATCCCCGTCGACCGAGGTGTGGCAGGCGCGGATCGGACGCGACCTCGCCGCACAGTTGCGGAGTGACTCCGAAGTACTCGGGCTGAGCGGGCGAACGAACATCGTCAAGGCCGCTTTGGTGCTGTTGCACCGGCGGGCCGCCGAGGAGCGCATGGCCCGGGACATCGACCAGTTCTACGGAGACGTCCCGCCTGCGCTGCCGGTCGGGGTGGTCGGTGCCGAGGCTGACGACGACGTCGAAGGCCCGTCAGGCGAGGTCACGCCGGCTGATGCCGCGCGCTGAACCGCTGCGAGGGGAGATCTGGGACGTCCGGTTCCCCGGTTTCGGAGAGCACCCGGCCGCCGTCATGAGCGTGAACCCCGTCAATGTCCGGCTCGGACACGTCGCGGTCATCCCGATCGCGGGGACCGAAGGACCGCGGCTCACCCACGTCCGCGTCACGCCCGAGGCCGGTCTCACCCAGTACGACGAGTCCTACGCCGACGTCACCGGACTGCAGCCGATCGCCCGTGGCCGGCTGCGCCGACGCCGCGGTCTGTTGTCGCTCGGTGAACTGGCGGCCCTCGAGGATCAGCTGCGGACCTACCTCGGCCTGTGAAGCCAAGGAAGCCGAGTCGGTGCCGGCCGTCGCCGTCCTGTTGACCCGCCGGGCTACCGGGGGAGCGCCTGCAACAGCAGGGTCAGCGCCGTGAGGTAGCGGCCCTGCAGGGTCGCCACGTCGGCGCGGGCGATGCGGTCTGCCGCCCTGGCCGGCACGCCGGTCCTCGGGTTCAGCACCTGCCGCTGGACGTAGATCCGGAGCCGGGCGATGAGCCGTTCCTCACCCGCGGTTCCAGCCACCTTGCTCGCGACGATGCGCTTCGCCGTCCGCAGATCCGCCGTCGACGCGACGTCGGCGTTGGCGCCGCCCTTCGCGCTGGCGGGAACGGTGGCGGCGCCGCGAGCGTTCGTGGTCAGCCCCCAGCCGAACGGGAACAGTGGCGCGTATCGGGCGTCACCGACGTTGATCGGCTCCTGAGCCGCACTGCGCGGCCAGGACTGCGGCAGCTGCCCGGTGAACGGCTTGCGACCGAACAGCACATCGGCCACCCCGGCGCCCTCGGTGCCCGGCAGCCAGGAGGCCACGAGAGCATCGATCTTGCCGAGCTGGCCGGTGACGATCTGCGGCCGACCGGACACGACCAGCACGACGCACTTCGGCAGGGTCGTACAGACCTTGTTCACCGTCGCCTGGTCCTCGGCCTTGAGCTCCATCGTCTTGGGCTCGCGCGGCACGCCCTTGTCGGACGGGTCGTAGGCCCACTGCGGACCGCCGACGTCACCGAAGCCCTCCGAGTACGGCGTCTCACCCACCACCACGACGCCGACGTTGCTGCCCGCCATGGGCGCGGAGGCGTCCTTGCTGTAGGTGATGGACGCGTCCGGCGCGACCTGCCGCATGCCCTGCAGGATCGACGTGCCCTGGGTGTGCACGCCGGACTGGCCCTGCCAGGTGATGGTCCAGCCACCGGCCTGGTTGCCCAGGTCGTCGGCGTTCCGGCCGGCGACGTAGACCTTCGCGTTGCGCCGCAGCGGGAGCGCGTTGCCGGCGTTCTTCAGCAGCACCTGGGATTCCGCGGCGGCCTGCCGGGCGACGGCGCGGTGCGCGGTGTCGCCGATCTCCCCGGCGTGGCGACGGTCGGAGTAGGGCCGCTCGAACAGGCCGAGCTGGAACTTCTTGGTGAGGATCCGCGACACGGCGTCGTCGATGCGGGCCATCGACACCTTGCCCGCACCGACCTGTGCGGTCAGCGCGGTCTGGAAGTCCTGATAGTTGAACGGCGCCATCGCCATGTCGCCACCGGCGTTGACATAGGCGGCGACCTTGTCGGCATAGGTCGGCAGCACGATCTGGTCAATGCCGTTGTAGTCGCTGATGACGAACCCGTCGAAACCGACCTTGTCCTTCAGCCAGCCCTGGATGAGCTCCTTCTGGGCGTGCATCTTCAGCGGGTTGCCCAGACCGTCGTCGGTGAAGTCGACGCTGGAGTAGGACGGCATGACCGACCCGACGTGGTGTCGGCGCACCGCGGGCAGGTACGGCGCGAGGTCGATCCGGTTGAAGTGTGCCCGGCTCTGCTGGGTGATGCCCTGGTCGATCGGGTAGTCGCTGCCGTTCGCGCCAGCGCTGTTGCGCCCGCTGCCGTAGGTGGTGTCCCCGTCGCCGGCGAAGTGCTTCGCGGTCGCCAGGACGTGGTCGCTGGCGGCGAGGTCCTTGGTGCGGGTGCCCTGCAGCCCGTCGATGGAGGTCTCCATCTTGATGACCAGCGACGGGTCCTCACCGAAGGACTCATACGTCCGGCCCCACCGGGTGTCCCGGGCAACGCACAGGCACGGGGCGAAGACCCACGGGATGCCGGTGGCGCGGGTCTCGCTGGCGACCATGTGCTCGGCCCGCTGGACGAGCTTGGGATCGCGGGTGGCGCCGAGCCCGATGTTGTGCGGCAGCAAGGTCGCGCCATAGAGGTTGCCGTGGCCGTGGACGGAGTCGATGCCGTAGAGCAGCGGAATCTGCAGCCGGGTCTGCAACGCATAGGACTGGTAGGCGTCGACCATGTCCGCCCAGGCCGCAGGGTCGTTGGTCGGTGGGGTGGACCCACCGCCGGACAGCAGGGAGCCCAGGTTCCAGGTGCTGATCAGGCCGCGGTTGGTATCGACGGCGGCGCGCTCGGCCTGGGTCATCTGCCCGATCTTCTCGGCCAGTGTCATCCGCGACACCAGGTCCCGGACGCGCGCGGCGACCGGCAGGCGCTTGTCCAGGTAGGGCAGACCGTGCGCGTTCACCACGACCGTGGGCTGGGCACCGGCGACGCTGCCGTTGGTGGCCCGCAGGCGGACCGGGATCGTCCGGGCGGTCTGGGCGCCCGGGACACGCAGCGTCGCGACCCTTATGGCCCGTGTGCTGCCGGCCGGCGACCCGGCCGGGAAGGTGACGGTGCCCGAGGCGGGCCGGAAGTCGCGGCCGGGAACACCGCTGCCACGGCCGGTGGACCAGCTCACGGTCACCGGAGACGTGCCGGCCGCCTTGGCCAGGGTGACCGGGACGGTGGCGACCGCACCCGGGGCCACAGTCGTGACCGGCTCGGCGGAGACCGTCGGAACCGGCTTGGCGGAGACCGTCGGAACCGGCTTGGCGGTGACCGCCGGTCCGGACGCCCGGGCAGTGGGCGGCACGCCGGCGGCGGTGGGTGCGCCGGCAGCGGCTGGTGCGCCGACCCCGACGGCCAGGACGCTCAGTGCGGCGAAGCCGGCCAGGGCCGCCGGACGGGCGGACGGTGAGAAGGCTCGGATTCGACGACGGGGATGGGAACGGGGCACAGGTCCTCCTTTGGAGTGTGCTGAACGTGACGGGCCACGCGCGGGCCGTGGCCGATCTTGCCCAGGAGTGACCGGAAGGGCAAGGCTTGTGCCGCCAGTCGTTCCAGGTGGGCCCGAGAGCGTCGCTTTGGCAATTCAGGGCAGGCAGCGCACGGCGCATGCGTCCAGTTCGGCGCCCAGCCGGCCGGCGCCTCGTACCCGACGACGGTGCCCTGGACGAGGTCGACGATGGGCTCGTGCTCAGGCCGGGAGAGCGACTGCCTCCCCAGGCCGGTCGACGTCGGACGCGCGGCCGGCCGTCACGGTGAGTCCGTGGCCGTCCGCGGCGACGCCCACCCGGACCGTCGCCCCGTCCGGGACGTCGCCGGCGAGGACCAGTCGCGCCAGCGGGTCCCCGATCGCGGACTGGACCAGTCGGCGCAGCGGTCGGGCGCCGTAGACCGGGTCGTACCCGGTCCGCGCCAGCCAGTCGGTCGCCTCTTCCGACACGTCCAGCACGATCCGCCGGTCGGCCAGCCGGTCGGCCAGCCGCCGCACCTGCAGAGCGGTGATCCGGCCGAGCTCGTCCGGACCGAGCGCGTCGAAGACGACGATCTCGTCCAGGCGATTGACGAACTCCGGTTTGAACGAGGCCCGGACCGCGGCCATCACCGACTCCCGTCGTTGGTCCGCCGTCAGGGTCGGGTCGGCGATGAACTGCGAGCCCAGGTTGGACGTCAGGATCAGGATCGTCTGCCGGAAGTCGACCGTGCGGCCCTGCCCGTCGGTCAGCCGGCCGTCGTCGAGCACCTGCAGCAGCACGTCGAATACCTCCGGGTGGGCCTTCTCCACCTCGTCGAACAGCACGACGCTGTAGGGTCGACGGCGGACCGCCTCGGTGAGCTGGCCGCCCTCGTCGTAGCCGACGTAGCCCGGCGGTGCGCCGACCAGGCGGGCGACGGAGTGCTTCTCCCCGTACTCGCCCATGTCGATGCGGACCATCGCGTGGTCGTCGTCGAACAGGAACCCGGCCAGCGCCCGCGCCAGCTCCGTCTTGCCGACCCCGGTCGGGCCGAGGAACAGGAACGAGCCGGTCGGCCGGTCCGGGTCGGCGATTCCCGCCCGGGCCCGGCGGACCGCATCGGCCACCGCCACGACCGCCGCCCGCTGTCCGACGACCCGGTCGCCGAGCTCGTCCTCCATCCGCAGCAGCTTCCCGCGCTCGCCCTCCAGCAGCCGGCCGGCGGGGATGCCGGTCCACGCCGACACCACCGCTGCGATGTCGTCGGCGGTGACCTCCTCGGCGACCATCAGGCCCCCCGAACGGGCGGGGTCGGCCTCGCTGGCCTCCGTCAGCTCACGCTCCGCAGCGGGGATGCGGCCGTAGATCAGCTCGGCCGCCGCGTCCCATCGGCCCTCCCGCTGCTCGCGCTCGGCCTGCACCCGCAGCTCGTCCAGCTGTTTCTTCAGCTCACCGACCCGGTTCAGGCCGGCCTTCTCCCGCTCCCAGCGGGCGTTGAGGGAGTCCAGCCGTTCCTGCCGGTCGGCGAGGTCCGCACGCAACCGGTCGAGGCGGGCCAGCGACGCCGGGTCGGCCTCCTTGGACAGCGCGAGCTCCTCCATCCGCAGCCGGTCGACCGCGCGCTGCCCGACGTCGATCTCCTCCGGGCGGCTGTCGATCTCCATCCGCAACCGGGAGGCGGACTCGTCGACCAGGTCGATGGCCTTGTCGGGCAGGAACCGGGCGGTCAGGTAGCGGTCGGACAGCGCGGCGGCGGCGACGAGGGCGGCGTCGGCGATCTGCACCTGGTGGTGCGCCTCGTACCGGCCCTTCAGCCCGCGCAGGATCGCGACGGTGTCCTCGACGCTGGGCTCGCCGACCAGCACCTGCTGGAATCGGCGCTCCAGGGCGGCATCGCGCTCGATGTGCTTGCGGTATTCGTCCAGCGTCGTCGCGCCGACCAGTCGCAGCTCGCCGCGCGCCAGCATCGGCTTGAGCATGTTGCCGGCGTCCATCGCGCTCTCCCCGGTCGCCCCGGCCCCGACGACGGTGTGCAGCTCGTCGATGAAGGTGACGACCTCACCGTCGGAGTCCTTGATCTCGGCGAGCACGCTCTTCAGCCGCTCCTCGAACTCCCCCCGGTACTTCGCCCCGGCGACCATCGCACCGAGGTCGAGGGAGACCACGCGGCGCCCGCGCAGCGACTCCGGGACGTCACCGGCGACGATCCGCTGGGCCAGTCCCTCCACGACGGCGGTCTTGCCGACGCCGGGTTCGCCGATCAGCACCGGGTTGTTCTTCGTCCGCCGCGACAGGACCTGGATCACCCGGCGGATCTCGGAGTCGCGGCCGATGACCGGGTCCAGGTCGCCGGACCGGGCCAGGTCGGTCAGGTCGGTGCCGTACTTCTCCAGCGCCTGGTACCCGGACTCGGCCTCCGGGCCGGTCACCTTCCGCGAGCCACGGACCGCGGCGAACGCGGCGAGCAACGCCGCGACGTCCGCGCCGGTGCGGCGCAGCAGGTCCGCCGCGGGGGAGTCGACGTCGGCCACCGACACCAGCAGCAGCTCGGTGGACACGTGGCTGTCCCCGGCTTCGCGGGCGCGGCGGCCGGCGTCGGCGAGTACGCGCAGCATCGCCGCAGACGTGGTCGGCGCGGCCACCGAGGATCCGCGCGCCTTGGGCAGGGCACGGACCAGGGCATCGGCACCGGTGGCGACGGCGCTCCGCAGACCGGGGCTCTCGGTCGCGCGGCCGACGGCGTCGAGCAGCGAACCGGCGGTGCCGTCGGTCTGCACGAGCAGTGCGGCGAGCAGGTGCGCGGGCTCGATGTCGGGGTTGCCGGCGGCGGTGGCCGCCTCGATGGCCGCCGCGAGCGCCTCGCGGCTCCGGGTCGTCAGCTGGTCGGGGTTCATCGCGTCCCTCGCGTCGGTCGGATCGGGTGGGGTCGGGGCCGGGCGGTTCCCTTCACCGCACGGCAGCCTGCCCGCATTGAGTCTGCTCAACTCAACTCTTGCCGTCCACCGTCGATTCCCGGGCGGGTGCCCCGACTGCTGCGCGGCTGCTCTCGGCGACGCCGGCGAGCCGGCGGATCACCGCCAGGCCGGCTGGGCTGCCCGGCCAGTGCCGGGCCAGCGCCTCCGGACCGGCTCGCCGGACCACCGAGCGCAGCACCAGCGCGGCGAGCACGAGGTCATCGGCCTGACCCAGGATCGGTACGACGTCGGGGATCAGGTCGATCGGGCTGGCCAGGTAGATCAGCAGCAGGACCAGTCGGACGCGGACCGGACGGGCGACGGCTGGGTCCGCGGTGAGCCGGCGGACGAGCCGGACGAGGTCGGGCACCAGCCGGAGCGCGTCGCGCGCGGTGATCTCCGGGTGGGCGCGGGCGTACACCAGCAGGGACCCGACCAGTACGGCGTAGGCCAGACACAGCCCGGCCACCACGACCAGAGCGGTGCGCCACTGCGTGAACATCCAGGACATCATCGGCGCGGCGCCCGTCCGGTGCGGTGGGCCGGATCGTCAGACGCGCGGGTCGTACGGGTCGCGGGGGTCGGGGCGCTCCCCCGGCGGCGTTCGGTACCCGGGGTCCGCCGGCGGCGTCCGGTAGGTGGGGTCGACGCGCTCGGGAGCGACCGGCTCGACGTAGCGACGCTGCTCGACGACGGGCGCGGCGAGCCGGCGGCGCTGGCTGAGCAGCCAGATGACGGAGATGACCAGGCCGACGAGGCCGACCACCATCAGGACGACCCCGACGGTGCCGACGTCGATTCCCGAGACCCGCGCGGTGACCGCGAACTTGAGGATCGCGCCGATCGCAATCAGGACGAGACTGCCGCCGATGGTCATGGGGACTCCTCGTGGACGGGGGCGACGGGACTCCGCCGGGCGTCAGCGTAACCATCCGTGACGGACGGGGGCGGCGGCGCCGGTGGCGGAGCCTGCGGTGCACCCCTGGGTTCAGCGCAGCTGCGCGGCGAGGTGGTCCGCGATCCGCCAGGCCATCGCCATGATCGTCAGTGCCGGGTTGGCGCTGCCGTTGGTCGGGTGCAGTGAGCCGTCGGCGACCGTGACCCCTGCGGTGCGCCAGACCGCGCCCCACGGGTCGGTCACCGATCTGCGCGGATCGGTGCCCATCCGGCACGTCCCGGCCTGGTGCTGGCCGCCGCTGAGCGCGTTGGCCGCGGCCGGTCGGGTGCGTTCGACGCGCCCGGCGCCGCTGGCCCGCAGCCAGCCCGCGGCAACCTCGGCCAGCCGGGCGGCGCCGATCCGGTCCT
>JAABUZ0100007310.1_pt1 | contig 13371 bp, 9 predicted proteins | sample 5562091 | NCBI WGS metagenome assembly JAABUZ01 (sample SAMN12813069, study PRJNA571459) | rock metagenome | isolation source: Antarctica rocks | place: Antarctica: Victoria Land, Linnaeus Terrace sud | collected 2015-12-21 | reverse complement strand
CGGATCGGCTTCGTTGACATTCCAGCTCCCGGCGGGCACATCGCCTGGGGTCCACACGGTGGTAGCCACCGGCGGGGGCGTCAGCGGCTCGGTGTCCCTTGTCGTGACGGGCACCAACGAGAACGCTGGGCCTGGCTCCGGTGGCGGCTCCCGCCCCACCAGTCCGACGTCTGGTAACGGACTTCCGTTCACCGGGAGCAATGTTGCAGTTCTCGCCCTTGCCGGACTGCTGCTCATGGGCGCAGGTGCATTTGCCCTGGCCCGGGGGCGTAGAGACCACTCGACGCTGTAGACGCGACCTGCGGAGCCGAGGAGCGGTGCGTCCTCGTGGGTTATATGCGGGGAGCTGGCACAACAAAGGGACCTCATCGATGCGTCGGAGCGTGACGCCGGGCAGCCTGTCCAAGACGACCCCGGGGCGGCAGAGGAGCAGCACGTGGACCAAGGTCCCCCCGGGCAGTCTCTGGGCCCGTCACCGATTCATCATCCAAGCGTGCATCGACTCGGCATGCTGGGCAGCGGCGGTGTGCCTCGCCACCCTCCTGCGGTGGGACCTAGCGTTCGGGCACATCCGCCTTGCCGGCCTCGTTGTTATGGTGCTGTTTGCCGAAGCAGCTCAGGTGGTCAGCGGTCTGTGCGTGGGGCTATACCTCGGCCGCTGGAGGTTCGCAAGCCTGGACGAGGTAGTAGCACTCGGACGCGCAGCCGTCGTGACGAGCGGCTTTCTCCTCGTCGTGGACCGCTTGGTGACGCCGCGGCTCGTTCCTCTGAGCGCAACCTTGGGCGGAGGTCTCTTCGCACTGGCGTTCATGGCGGGTGTCCGATGTGCCTGGCGCGTGTTGTTGGAGCGATCGAGGCGTCCGACCGGTCTAGGTAGCACCAACCTCCTCGTCTTCGGGGCCGGCGACGGCGGCGTCCAGGTCATCACCGCAATGATGCGCGACCCTCGATCGAGCTTCTACCCGGTCGGCCTGCTGGATGACGACCCGTCGAAGCGGCACCTCACCATCCTCGGCGTGAAGGTCGTCGGCGGTCGCGCCCACATTGCTCGTGCGGCGGAGACCCTCAAGGCTGACACCTTCTTGATCGCTATTCCATCGGCCGACGCGAAGCTCATCGGTGAGCTGAGTGACCTTGCCAGGACAGCGGGACTCTCGGTCAAGGTGCTGCCCTCGACGAGCGAGCTCTACGGAGGAGGTGTGGGCCTTGACGACATCCGGGATCTCCAACCCACCGACCTGCTCGGCCGCCACCAGATCGAGACAGACATCGACAGCATCGCCGATTACCTGACAGGTCAGCGGGTGCTCGTCACCGGGGCAGGCGGTTCGATCGGGTGCGAGCTCTGCCGCCAGATCTGGCGGTTCGCCCCCGCCGAGTTGGTGATGCTCGACCGGGACGAGAACGCCCTGCACAACGTGCAGCTCTTAATCGAGGGGCGGGCACTGCTCGACTCCCCGAACCTCGTCCTGTGCAACATCCAGGATAGAGATTCAGTGTACAAGGCCTTCGCCCGACACAAGCCGACTGTCGTTTTTCACGCCGCTGCCCTCAAGCACCTTCCACTGCTTGAGCGTCATCCAGCGGAAGCGATCAAGACCAACGTCTGGGGTACACTCAACGTGCTCGATGCGGCCGCTGATGCGGGTGTGCGCCGATTCGTCAACGTCTCCACCGACAAAGCCGCGGACCCGGTGAGCGTCCTTGGTTATTCGAAGCGGATCTGCGAGAGAATGACCGCTGACGTGGCCGCTCGCACCGGCGCCGCCTTTCTCTCCGTGCGGTTCGGCAACGTCTTGGGAAGCAGCGGATCGATGCTCAAGACGTTCCGCAGCCAGATCGAGGCTGGCGGCCCGGTGACGGTCACCGACCCCGAGGTGACGCGGTACTTCATGACGGTCGCGGAAGCTGTCCAACTTGTGGTCCAGGCGGCGGCCGTGGGCCACGCCGGGGAAGCGCTGGTGCTCGACATGGGCGCACCAGTCCGCATCGCCGATGTCGCTCGCCGCCTGGTAGAGCAGTCACCCCGTCCTGTGGAGATCATCTACACCGGGTTGCGCCCGGGCGAGAAATGCCATGAGGTCCTGTTGGGCGAGCACGAGCAGGACGCCCGGCCAGCCCATCCGCTGATCTCTCACGTCACGGTGCCTCCGATCAGCACCGAGCAGGTCGTGGCCTTCGATGTGTCGCGCCCCAACGCGGAGTTGATAATAGCCCTGAGATCAGCGTGCTGGGCAAGACCGGAGCGGTCTCGAGCCAGGCTGGTCCCGGACAGAGGCACCGACGAACCATGACCGGCTCTCACTGGGTTCCCTCAGCTAGTAATCGGTCGGGCGCCGCCCATCGCAGCTGTCGACGGTGGTGATGACCGTGGCGATGCGCTCGCCCGCACGCCCGTCCCACAGCTCTGGGCGGCGGGGTGGTGGCCCTGATCTTCGAAACCGCCGAGCCTCGGACAGGATCCGGTCCTTCCGCCGGCCCACGACGACGTTGGTCCCTTGGGTGACGGTGATGGGCCGTTCGGTGTTTTCCCGCAGGGTCAAGCAGGCAACGCCCAACGCCGTCGTCTCTTCCTGCACGCCTCCGGAGTCCGTCAGCACGACTTGGGCGCCCGACTCCAAGGCAATGAAATCAAGGTACCCCAGCGGCCCAAGCAGGCGAATACCGGGGTGCGACTCCAGCTCGTCCAGCTTGTCGCGAGTCCGGGGATGGACGGGGAAGACGAGCGGGAGCTCGTGCGCCAGCTCGGTCAACGCCGAGAGGAGGGCGTCAAGCACAGCTGGATCGTCGACGTTGGCCGGCCGATGAAGCGTGACGAGGCCGTACCCGCCGGCGATCAAGCCGAGGTCGGCGAGGATCGGCTGCTCCCGTGCCCGTTCGAGGTTGGCCATGAGTGTGTCCACCATCACGTTGCCAGCCAGATGGATCTGGTCCGCTCGATAGCCCTCGGCCCGCAGATTGGCGACGGCGTCGGGCGACGGGGCGAAAAGCAAGTCGCTCACCCGGTCGGTCACCACACGGTTGACCTCTTCAGGCATCGTCCAGTCGCGACTGCGCAGGCCGGCTTCGACGTGAGCGACCCGTGGGCCGGCCTTGGCGGCTACCAACGCGCAGGCCAGCGTGGAGTTCACGTCGCCGACCACCACGACGACGTTGGGATGCACGTTCGCCACCACCGGCTCGAACGCCATCATCACCCGAGCCGTTTGATCGGCATGGGTCCCCGCACCCACGCCCAGGAAGTAGTTCGGCCGTTGCAGGCCCAGCTCCTCGAAGAACACATCGCTCATCGAGCTGTCGTAGTGCTGGCCAGTGTGGACCAGGACTGTCTCGGCCCCACGAGCCTGCAGAGCGTCGATCACCGGTTTGATCTTCATGAAGTTGGGCCGGGCACCAGCAACGCAGATGACCCGCACCTCAACTACCTTAGGCTGATTTTATGAGCCCGCTTGCCGGTGCTGGGCTGGCGCTCGTGCTGAGCCTTGTCCTTTGCCCAGTCGCTCTTTGGTGGTTGCGCCAGCGCGGTGTCATAGACACGCCGAACGAGCGGTCGTCGCATCTCGTTCCGACCCCGAGGGGCGGCGGGTGCGCGGTGGCGACTGCCGCCCTGGTCGCCTGGTCGGCCTCCGGCCGCGCCCAGCTCCCCGCCCGAGCAGGGCTGATCGTCGTCGCCGGAGGCATGTCGTGTCTGGGACTGATCGAGGACGTTCGCGGTGTTCGCCCGGCCGCCCGGTTGGCTCTTCAATTGGCGATCGCCACGGCCGCCTTGCCATTCCTCGCCCACCACCTTGGTCGAACCCCGGCCTGGCGGGTTGGTCTCGCCTTCTGTGTGGTCGTGTGGTTGGTGGCCTTCACGAACAGCTTCAACTTCATGGATGGGATCAACGGCATCTCCACTGCTCAGGCAATTGTTGGAGGGGTCGCCTACTGGGCACTGGGGCGGGCCGTGAGCTCGGTGCCGCTCGAAGTGGGAGGGCTGGTGGTGGCCGGCGCAGCGGCTGGATTCGCTCCCTTCAACTTCCCACATGCCCGCATGTTCCTCGGCGACTGCGGGAGCTATCTTCTGGGCGGCTGGCTGGCGGTCCTCAGCGTGGTCTCGCTGCGGTCCTCGGTGTCGCCGGTCGCCGCAGTTGCCCCGTTGGCCCTGTACGTGGGGGACACGGCTGTCACCCTGGTCGTCCGACTTGCAGGCGGGGAGGTGTGGCACCAAGCTCACCGTCGCCATGCGTACCAGCGCCTCGTCGGCTGCGGATGGTCCCACACCTTAGTTACCCTCCTCACCGGGTCGGTCATTGCCGCGTGTTCGGTGATCGGAGGCGTCACTGCGACCGCTGGACCGGTCGGCCAAGTCGCAGCTGGCGCTGCGGTGGTGGCACTGGTCGCCGGGTACCTGTGGCTGCCAGGCGCCCTTGCTCGCCACCAGCGCTTTCAGGGCTGGGCGGATGCCGCGTGAGGACGCTAGTAGTCACGCACTACTTCCCGCCCGAGATCGGTGCTCCTCAGGCTCGGCTCTCCGAGCTCGCCCGGTACTGGGCGGAGGCTGGTGACGATGTCACCGTCCTCACCGGCATGCCCAATCACCCGACGGGTGTCGTCCCCACCGAGTACCGCGGACGGCTCCGAGCCGACGAGCGGACCGAGGGGTACCGGGTGTTGCGGACCTGGCTCTACGCCACGCCCAACGAGGGAATCGCAAAGAAGACGCTCGGCCACCTCTCCTTTATGATCTCCAGCGTGGCGCTGGGAGCTAGGCGAGCGGGTCCGACCGATGTGGTGGTGGTCTCGTCGCCGACGTTCTTCTCGATCTTCTCTGCGTGGGCCCTTGCCCGGGTGAAGCGCGCCTGCTTGATTGTGGAGGTCCGCGACCTGTGGCCGGCCATCTTCGTCGAGCTTGGGGTCCTGCAGAACCGTGCGGTGATCCGGCTCCTCGAAGCGCTCGAGCTGGCCGCCTACCGGGCGGCCGACGCCGTGGTCGTCGTAAGCGAGGGCTTTCGGGAGAACCTGGTGGCCCGCGGTGTCGCCGCCACCAAGGTGGTGACGATTCGCAACGGCGTCGATGTCGAGCGCTTCACCCCAGGAGTGGCTGACGCCGACGCCCGTGCCGATCTGGGGGCGAGGTCCGGCGACACCCTCGCGCTCTACATCGGCGCACACGGGCTCTCCCACGGGTTGCTCAGCGTCGCCGATGCGGCTGTGCAGCTGCGAGACGACCCCGTGCACATCGCCTTCGTCGGGGAAGGAGCAGCCAAGGCCAAGCTCATCGAGCGGGTGGCCGTCCTCGGGCTCGACAACGTGACCCTCCGGGCCGGCGTCCCCCGCGATTCGGTCCCCCGTCTGCTCGCCGCTGCCGACGTGTGCCTGGTAACTCTGCGCGACGTCGCCTTGTTCGCCGTGTTCATCCCGTCCAAGATCTTCGAGTACCTGGCGTCGAGCAGGGCGGTGGTCGGGGCCGTGCGGGGCGAGGCCGCCCAGATCCTCCGGGCGGCGGGCGCCGTGGTGGTCGAGCCCGAGGACCCGGGTGCCCTGGCTCGAGCGCTGCGGGAATTGGCGGGGGACCCCGGGCGTCGGGACATGATGGGGCGCAGGGGGCGCGCGTTCGTTGTCGAGCAGTTCGACCGTCGCAGCTTGGCTGCTCGATACCGCCAACTGCTCCGGCAGGTCGTCGACGCCCGCATGGCCCGGCCTTGAAGGTCCTCGTCACCGGGTCCAGCGGGTTCACGGGCGGCTATGTCACCGCGCTGCTCGTCCGCGCCGGTCACGAGGTGTGTGGACTTACCCGCAGCCAGACGGCGGCCGAGCGGGTGACCAGGCTGGGTGCGGTCCCCGTGTTCGGTGACCTCGACGAACCAGTGACCCTTGACGAGGGGTTCGCCACCGCCGGCGCAGCGACGTTGGTGAGCGTTGCCTCGCTCGGTTTCGGCCATGCCCCCGCCATCGTGGCCGCCGCCTGGGAGGCAGGGATCACGCGGGCCGTGTTCGTGTCGACGACCGCCATCTTCACGCAGGTCGCAGGCGCCTCGAAGGCAGTTCGGGTGGCTGCGGAGGACACCGTCCGGGCGAGCGGGCTGGAATGGACGATCATCCGGCCGACAATGGTCTACGGGGCTGTCGGCGACCGGAACATGTCGCGCCTCCTGCGCCTCCTGCGCCGATCGCCCGTTGTCCCCCTACCCGGTCGGGGTGAGCGGCTGCAACAGCCGGTCCACGTGGAGGACCTCGCGTCGGCCATCGTCGCCGCCGTCGACCGCCCGACGGCAGTCGGGCGCACCTACAACATCGCTGGCCCTGTGGGCTTGACCCTGCGTGAGCTCTTGGTCCAGGCAGGGGCGGCTGTCGGGCGCTCACCCCACCTCATCCCGTTCCCGCTTAGGCCGACCGTCGGCGCCGCTCGCCTCTGCGAGCGGCTCGCCCTCTGGGCACCGGTGAGCGCCGAACAGCTCGAGCGCCTGACCGAGGACAAGACCTTTGACATCGAGGCGGCCCGCTCGGACCTGGGCTTCGCCCCGCGGCCGTTCGCGGAGGGCATCGCCCAGGAGGCTGCGCTGTGCTGACGACGCCGGCGCTCGACCGAGCGCTCTTGCTCGCCCGTACGGTCCGTCATCTGCGGGCTTCCCAGGTGGTCAACCGGGCGCGCCTTCGTGGCCAGCGGGGCGCCCTTGCGCGAGTAGGGCCACCCATCTCCGGCTGTCTCCGTCGGTCGGCACCGGAAGACGCGTGTTGGCCGGACAACTTTGTCGCCCTTGACCGGCGCCTGGGGGAGGCATGGCCGAGCGCCGAGGCCAACGGAGAGGGACGGTTCCGTTTCCTCGAGGTGGAGCGAACCGTGGTGCCGGTCGCCCGAGAGCCGGCCGATGGCGCGTGCTGCGACTGGGAGCAGGCTGACGCCTCTCAGCTCTGGCGTTACCACCTGCACTATTTCGAGTGGGGATGGTCATTCACCAACTGCGATGACCGCGACTGGGCGTCGGATGCATTCTTGCGGCTGTGGCGCTCTTGGCGAGAAGGGACGAGGTTCGGGCGATGGGATGCCTGGTCGCCCTACGTTGCGTCGCTACGGGCCTGGTCACTGTGCGGGCTCTTCGACCACTTGGTGGCCGGGACCGATGAGGCAAGCGCTTACCGCGCAGACCTCGGCTTGCACGCCGGCTTTGTGCGGGCCCATCTGGAGTCCGACGTCGGCGGCAACCACTTACTCAAGAACCTGAAGGCGTTGATAGGGCTGGGCGTCTTCCTCCATGACGGTGCCCTGGTCCGGCTCGGGTCTCGTCGTTTGGAGCGCGAGCTCGCCCTGCAGGTGCTCGCTGATGGCGGCCACTACGAGCGTTCCCCCTCCTACCATTGCCAGGTGCTCGGTGACCTCCTCGACGTCGAGGGGCTGCTGAAGGCGGCGGGAGCCCCGAGTGTCCCGGCTTTGGCGGGTGCCATTGACGCCATGCGGCGGTGGTTGGGAGCCATGCTGCTCCCCGATGGCAACGTCCCCCTATTCAATGACTGCGTCCTCGTCGGGCTGGACCGGATCGCCGCGTTGGAGCCCACCCCCCGTCCCGTCGAGCGCCTGACCGTGCTGCAGCCCTCGGGTTACGTCGTCGCCTGTCCCGGCCCCCGCATCCACCTGGTTGCCGATGTCGGGCCTCCCTGCCCGCCCGAGCTGCCCGCCCACGCCCACGCCGACTGCCTCAGCTTCGAGCTGTGCGTGGACGGTAAGCGGGTGGTGGTCAACAGCGGAACCTCGACGTACGCACCCGGCGCTCGTCGCCAGTGGGAGCGCTCGACCGCCGCCCATAACACTGTTGAGGTCGATGGTGCCGACCAGACCGAGGTGTGGGGGGCCTTCCGCGCTGGCCGTCGTGCCGGCGCCGAGCTGGAGGTCGCCCGCATCGACGGTGACCAAGTGACGGTCTCAGCCTCTCATGACGGCTACCAGCGGCTGCGCGGTCGGCCCCGTCACCGTCGAACGTGGCATGCAGGCCCGGCTGGCATCGTCGTGGTGGACCACATCAGCGGTGCAGGTCATCATGCAGTGGCCGCTCGTCTACACCTGTCGTCGGCGGTCCATCACTCCGGCGACCAGCTCATTGGCGGCCTGGTCCGGATCACGGCGACGGTGCCGCTTACCGACGAGCCCGATGCCCGCGGCCGGTGGCGGGCGACCAATTTCGGCGATCTCCAGCCACTGGTCACCATCGTTGCGCAGGCGGAGGGCTTGCTGCCAATATCGCTCGTGGTCAACGTGCTCGCCGCCCCCGTCGACGACCCACACGTGGCACATGAGCCTGGGGCACCCGTCGCTCGATCGGTCGAGAGCGGCCAGTCGTGAAGCAGGTTGTGCAGGCCATATCCGGCGGTCCGGTCCGGGTGCTCGACGTCCCCCGTCCAACGATCGGGGCCACAGAAGTGCTGGTGGAGACCTTGGCCAGCGTGATCTCGCCGGGCACGGAGCGGGCGGTGACCGAGCTCGCTCGCTCCGGCTTGGTCTCCAAGGCTCGAGCGCGACCCGACCTCGTGCGCCAAGTGGTGAGGAAGGCCCGGAGCGAGGGTCTCGCTCGCACTGCCGAGACGGTGCGGGCGCGGCTCGCGGGCGATCTGCCCCTCGGGTACTCGGCTGCGGGCATCGCTCTGCAGGTCGGAGAGGCCGTCACCGGGGTGCTGCCCGGCCAGCTGGTGGCCACGGGGGGTGCGGGCAAGGCGAACCACGCCGAGTTCCAAGCCGTCCCCGGGCTGCTCTGCGTCCCCGTTCCCGACGGGGTGCCCGCACCCGACGCCGCCTTCGCCACCATCACCTCGATCGCTCTTCACGGGCTGCGGTTGGCCGAGGTCGGCCCCGGTGCCCGAGTTGTCGTCGTCGGTCTCGGGCTGGTGGGCCAGCTGGCGATGCGCCTGGCGTTGGCCGCGGGATGCCAGGTGGCGGGCATCGACGTGTCCCACTACCCCGTCGAACGTGCGGGCGACGCCGGTGGCCTGTGCTTGGTCGAGGCAGGGGACGACACCACTGCGGCGGTGTGGGAGTGGTCCCGTGGGCAGGGAGCCGATGCCGTGCTCGTGACAGCCGCGGGCCGGTCCTCCGCGCCGGTCCTACGGTCCCCGGCGCTCTGCCGGGACCGGGCGACCGTGGTCGTGATCGGTGACGTCGGCCTCGACCTGCAGCGACCGCCGCTCTATGGCAAGGAGCTATGTCTGCGCTTCGCCCGCTCGTACGGGCCGGGGCGCTACGAACGCTCCTACGAAGAATGGGCGGTCGACTACCCGGCCGGTCACGTGAGATGGACGGAAGGGCGCAACCTTGAAGCCTCCCTCGATCTCCTGGCGGGGCACCGGCTCCGCGTCGACGACCTGGTGACGCACCGCTTCAGTATCGACGACGCCGCCCGGGCCTACGACCTGATCGAGCGGCGCTCGGAGCCGTATCTGGCGCTGCAGCTGACATACCCGGAGGCACCCCTTCCCGAGCTCCCTGTGCGGGTCAGCGCTCCGCGGCGCTCCACCTCGGGAGCACCCGGGGTGGGCCTCATCGGGGCGGGGGCCTTCCCCTCGACGGTTCTCGTGCCTGCGCTGGCAGCGGCGGGGTTCAACAACCTGGCGTCGGTCGCCTCGGCGTCGGGCCTGTCCGCTATCCGTCTGGCTGAGCGGGTGGGCTTCGCCCAAGCCGTGTCAGGCGCAGACGCAGTCATCAACGACCCGAACGTCGAGGTGGTCGTGATCGCCACCCCGCACGACGACCACGCCCGACTGGCCGCCCGAGCGCTGCGGGCGGGCAAGCACGTGTGGTGCGAGAAACCGCTAGCGCTGAGCATTGAGGAGCTCGACGATGTCGAGGACGCCTGGCGTACGAGCGGTCGGACACTGTTCGTCGGCTTCAACCGTAGGTGGTCACCGGCCGTCGCCGCGGCGAGCAGTCACCTGGCCGAGGGTTTCGGCCCCCTGGTCGTGACCTATCGGGTCAACGCCGGGACAGTTCCCAAAGGCCACTGGTACGCTGACCGTCGTCAGGGCGGCCGTCTCCTGGGCGAGGCATGCCACTTTGTCGACACGTGTGAGGCGATCGTGGGCCAGCCAGCGCAGCGGGCCATCGCTGTGGGGCACCTGGCAGACGCAGCACACGGCGACGCCTTCGTTATCGCCCTCGACTACCCCGACGGGTCCAGTGCAGCGATCACCTATGCCGCTGGGGGCGACGCGGCGACGTCGAAAGAGCGTATCGAGGTGCTTGGTCGGGGCAGGAGCGTGGTAACTGACTTCGCATCGGTCGAGCTCGATCACCGCATGGCGTCGTTGAAGTCGAGCGACAAGGGCCATCTCAGTGCTGCGCGCGCCTTTTATACGGCCGTGGCGAGCGGTGCGCACGTCCACGAGGGCGTTTCCTCCTCCCGTTCGACCCTACGTGCTGGGCTTGCGCTGACAACGTTGACCCTGCGTGCTCCGAGCTCTGTCGGCTGATGTGCGGCTGGGTGGGCGTGTTTGGTGCCTGCGAGCCGGCTGACAGCATCTCGGCGGCCGTGCGAACGCTCGCCTCCCGAGGGCCCGACGGCCAGGGCGTGCGGATCGTGGCCGACGGGCCCCTCCCCGCTGCCCTCGGCCATCGGCGGTTGGCGATCCTCGACCCGAGCGCCGCAGGCGCCCAGCCTATGTACGACGAAAGCCGCGGCGTGAGCGTGGTCTACAACGGCGAGATCTACAACTCGCCCGAGTTGCGTCGCGAGCTCCAGGCCGCAGGCTTGGTGTTCAGGTCGACGTCGGACACAGAGGTCCTCCTCCTCGGGTGGGCGCACTGGGGGGATCGGGTCCTGGACCGGATCGAAGGTATCTTTTCGTTCGCGCTGCTCGACGAGCGTCGGGGCCGGGTCCTTCTGGCCCGGGACCGTCTTGGCGTCAAGCCGCTCTACTGGGCGGTCCATGAGGGTGTTCTTGTCGCCGGGTCTGCCCCACGGGCGATCCTTTCGCTGCGGCCGGGACTCCGTAGCGACCTCGACCGGGTGGCATTGGCCCAGTTCCTCACCCTCTTGTGGGTCCCGCACCCCCGCACGCCTTGGGCGGCCATTCACAAGCTCGCGCCCGGTCATGCCATCTCGATGGAGGGCGGTCACATCCGCTGCCGCAAGTACTGGGCGTCCCCGCCGTCGGGTGACTGGGGCCTCGATGCCACTGGGCTGCGCAGGGTGCTCGGCCGGGCGACCTGTCGCCAGCTGCTGAGCGATGTTCCGGTCGGCCTTCTGCTCTCCGGTGGCCTCGACTCCTCCCTCCTTCTCGCGCTGATGGCCGAGCACAGCGACCACGACCCGATCCCTGCGTTCACGGCCGGCTACGACGACATCGCTCAGACACTCGAGGTCGTCCCCGACGACCGATCGTTCGCCCATCTGAGCGCCAAGCGCCACCCCCTCGTGGAGCTCACGGACGTGACCGTCACGAGCGACGCCCAAGACGACGTCGACTACCTTGCGTGGCACTTCGACGATCCGGTCGCCGACCCGGCGGCGATAACACTGCACCGTCTCGCCCGGGCCAGCGATGTCAAGGTCCTGCTCTCCGGAGTGGGTGGCGAGGAGCTCTTCGCCGGGTACCCCCGCCACGCCGCGCTGGGTGGTGCCCGGTGGTTGGCCCGGCTGCCCTACACGGTGCGCCGGGCTGGCGGGCTGCTCGGCGGTGCGCTCCGAGGGGGCAGTCCGGGGCCCCTCTATCCACAGCGGCGAAACGCCCAGAAGCTCAGCCGGGCGCTAGAACGACGGCGTCCGCACTACTGGCAGCTGCTAGCGCAGCTAACGGAGGCAGAGATCCATGGGCTCATGCCCGACGTCGCAGCCGAGGCGTGCGCCGAGCTTGACGAGGAGTCGGGCCCGCTCGGGTCCGCCACGCTGGCTTCTGCCCTCCACTTCGACCGGGCCCAGTTCCTCCCGAACCTCAACCTCGCCTACGTCGACAAGGCGGCGATGGCGAACGGCGTTGAGGTGCGGGTCCCCCTCCTCGACGAGACGGTCGTCCAACGAGCGTTCGCTGCCGACCCGACCACGTTCTGGCAGGACGGGGCCTCCAAGGCGCCCCTGCGGGCGGCGGCCGCCGGGCTGGTGGATCCACAGATCTTGACTCGAGCCAAGACCGGCTTCGGTGGCCCGGTTCGCTCCTGGGCGCGAGGTGACGGGGTACGTCAAAGGGTCACCGCACTCAGCACCACTGGCATCGTCGACGCCGGGGCCACCAAGGCCATCGCCGCAGCAGCGGCCTCGGGACGCTCGGACACGGCGCTCGCCGCTTGGGCGCTGTGTTGCCTGGAGGCCTGGCAAAATGTCCACGGACTGTGACGTCTGGCCCCGTCAGGATTGTCATGACGCTGCTTGTGGTCGGCAAAGTCGACGACCCGTCCGCCCTGGCGGCATGGACGGGCGAGGCGTGCTGCCGTCGGACACGGCGCACCCGCTGGCTCGACGAAAGGCGCCCCCCCCGCCGCACCACCACGCCTTGGCACCTGGCGCCCACTCCTACCTCGGCCGTCCCGGAGCCCGATCAGCCCGTTCGTGCCAGTCTCGGTGCGCGGGCACCGACAAGGCACCCGACGCACGGCGGCTTGGTACGATAATTGTGGCGAGACCTCGTTGGACGGCTAACCCCTGGTCGTCATCTCTTCACCAGGAGCCCGCATATACATGGTCACTATGCGTCGCCGCTGGCTGTCTCGCAGGGACGACGACCTGTACCGTCCTGACGTGTGCAATGTTGGTGCCGTCTGGTCGCCACGTTCAGACGTCATCCCGTGGCGCAGCCCTGTTGTCTAGGCGCGGCGGGGACGGCGAGGACGAACAACAAGCTGCAGCTGCTCGGGCCGGGGGGGCCTACGGCGCTACTCAGCTTGGGGCGAAGGCCTTCGGCTTCTTCTCGGTGCTCTTGCTGGCTCGTGCGGGAGGGCCCGCTCAACTAGGAGGCTTCGTCGCCGACGTCCTGCTTGCGGGCGCAGTGACACTCGCTGCAGAGTTCGGGGCGGGAACAGTCGCACTGCGGTCCCGCACGCTCAGCAGTGACGACGAGACAGGCTCGACATTTATCAGGTCGCGGCTTCTTGCCTGTTGGCTAGCGGGCAGCGTGTTCGGCATAGTGGCCGCCGCGGCTGTCGGAACGACCGGGCAGCGCCTCGCCATGATCGTGAGCGTTGGGCTCATCATGGCTGGTAACTCGATCGCCAGCTCGGCGCTCATCGGCCAAGGTGACGGCTGGCGGTCTGCGATCCCGAACCTGGCGTTCAATCTGACATCTATTTGTTACGCTGGTGTCGTTGTAGTCTTTCTTGACCGGCCGGTATCATCTATACTGTTCGGATCTTACATGGCGGGCGCGTTGATGGCTATGCTGATCAGTGTTGTCGTTCTGGAGCCCCTTTCAGGCCTC
>JAABUZ0100007309.1_pt1 | contig 13373 bp, 8 predicted proteins | sample 5562091 | NCBI WGS metagenome assembly JAABUZ01 (sample SAMN12813069, study PRJNA571459) | rock metagenome | isolation source: Antarctica rocks | place: Antarctica: Victoria Land, Linnaeus Terrace sud | collected 2015-12-21 | reverse complement strand
TGGCGAATTTTCAAAAAGTGCAAAATAAGAAACCAAAAATCAACCCCACTACCCCCCCCTTATTTTGCACTTTTTGAAAATTCGCCACTAAATTTGGCGGGGCTCTCGACAAATCCTCGACAAATCCTAGTAAAACGGCACAGGTTTCGCAATCAACGATACTACAAATGAAGCACTGGATATACTACATATGAAGCATTGAATATACTACATATGAAGCACTGGGGGGGCCAGTGGGGTCGATTTTACAACTCTGGTTCTTATTTTGCAGATTCGCCAATAATTTTGATGGGGCTCTCGGCAAAAAATAAAAAACGGCACAGGTTTCGCATACAACGATAGTTGGCGACGTGAACGAAGGGCAGTTGGGAGAGTCGAATGGGTCTGGTGCTGGCCTGCCTTTTGGCCTCAAGCCAGGGCCTCAGGCGCCTGGCCTACAGCACAACAGCCTCATCGCTTGGCGGGACCACTCAGGCAGTCAGGCAGGTCTCCACATGCTACAGTACCCCATCGTGCCAAGGCAACTCTCAGCTGCTGATCGACTCTGCCACGTATTAAGCAGAGAAATCAGAATTTACTCGAAGTGTTCCCTCCACCGTCTTAGATCTTTCCTAAATCTCATCTCTGACGCTAGCGTGTTGATGGTCTCACCGTAAATGCCAGAACTCCTGCCATGACGGACCCGTTTTCCGTTGCCGCTGGGGTTGCGGGGCTAATCACGCTCGGTATCCAAGTGACCAAATCTCTCATCGAGTTCTACACCTCATACAGGGGTCAAGGCACCGATGTGGCCCGAACGACGGGGAACCTCGAGAGTCTCCTGAGCACATTTCGATGTCTTGACGATGCACTGCAGAGTCGTATTTTTCGGCCTGATGAGCAAGGTCTGATCAAGAATATCGAATCTTCCCTCTATAAATGCGACGAGCTCATTCAAGAACTCAAAAAAGAGTGTAAAAGGTTTGATAAAGCCTCGATCAGCGGCATCAAGGGCACAATCAAAGTCGCTGGGCGCCGAGCAGCATACCCGCTCCGACAAAGTACCCTCCAGAAGCTCGAAGAAGACATCAGCGAGATACGTGAAAATTTATCACTAGCTCTTGAAGTGCTGCAGCTCAGAGACCACCAAACTACTCAAGACGATATCACCGGGCTCAAGTCGCTTGTCGAGGTTGTGAGAGCGAGCCAGATCTCATCGACGATCCGTGACTGGCTCAAGGCGCCGGACGCAACTGTCAACCATGACGCTGCGTGCGCTAAACGCCATCAAAGCACGGGCGTGTGGTTCGTTAAGGGTCCTGTCTTTGACACCTGGTTGACTCGGGATAGATCCTTCCTCTGGCTCAATGGGTTTGCAGGATGTGGGAAATCTGTCTTGTGCTCGACGGCCATCCAGTATACATTTCGTCATAAACGGTCTGATCGAGGTGTGGGCATTACATTTTTCTATTTTACATTCAATGATGAATCTAAACAAGGCGAGTCAGCTATGCTACGCGCTCTGCTACTACAACTGTCGGGCCAACTCTCCGATAGTCATACAGACCTCGCCCGTCTACATGATTCGTACCGCACTGGCATTCCTCCGGCAATAGTCTTGACAGTGCATCTCAGACACCTGGTTCGAAAGTTCGATCAGGTGTATATCCTGTTTGACGCACTGGACGAGAGTCCTCGATATGGCCAACGGGACCAGGTCCTCAATACAATTGAAACGATGCGGAAGTGGCTCTTGCCGGGACTGCACCTGTTGGTTACCAGTCGCGACGAGCCTGACATCCGCGAATCTCTGAGTCCTGTGGGGAATGAAGAAGTGACCATGAAAAATGCCGAGATTAACCACGACATCAGCAACTTCATCTCCGGACAACTGGAAATCGACCCGAAGCTACGAAAGTGGCGTGCGCATCATGACCGAATCCAACAAGTATTGGCCGAGCGGGCTCAGGGGGTGTAAGTGAGCTAGAGCTGTATCTTTGTTGATACTGACAAGACACAGATTTCGTTGGGTCGAATGCCAATTCGAGTCTCTCAGGCGATGTCCTCGGAGTGAATGTCATCTGGAACGGTGCCTGCAGTCATTGCCACGAAGTTTGGACGAGACATATGAGCGAATCCTGTGCAGTATCGACGAGGGATCAATTAAAGATGCCCGGCGAATCCTGACTCTATTGTGCTTCTCGTTTCGCCCATTGACGGTACAAGAAGTCATTGACGGAATCGCTGTCGACCTTGACGAGCCGGCATGTCTTAATCTCCGACGTCGACTACAGGACGCGGACGATCTCCGTGAGATATGTCCCGGCCTAATCGACTTCGGCGTCAAGAGAGATGATGAGACACAGTTTGTGTCTGACGGCTACAATGATATAGAAGGAATGACGCCGACCGTTCGTATTGCTCACTTCTCTGTACAAGAATACCTCGAATCCGATCGCATCACACAGCAGAAAGCCGCTTCACTTGCATTACAAAGTGCCTCCGCACATGCAGAGATTGCGCAAATATGTCTTATATATTTACAGGAGCCGGGGCTGTCCAGCGGAACGCTCGATCAGACAAAGCTCAAGGAATTTCCACTCGCTCACTTTGCTGCCCTGTTTTGGCATCACCATTACAGGAACGCTACCAGCGCGACGTCTCGACTAAATCGTCTGGTCTTGAGAATATTCCAACAGCACCAAGGCTCCTTCTACACTTGGGTGAAACTTCATAGTCCGGACAGGAGGCCATGGGATACACAAATGGACTTATCGCTCGACTCAAGCGACATTGCATCTCCAGTATACTATGCATCATTGCTGGGGCTTGATATAGTTCTATATGAGCTAATAAGTATTTGCCAAGAACTTGCCAGCGAGGGAATGGATCTGATAAATGCTCGAGGTGGATATTGTGGTAATGCGCTGCAGGCGGCATCAGAGGGAGGTCACGAAAAGGTAGTGCAGATATTGATCGATGCCGCAGCCGATGTGATTACTCAAGATACATACGATCACGCATTGCACGCGGCATCAAGAGAAGGTCACGAAAAGGTAGTGCAGATATTGATCGATGTCGGAGCCGATGTGGATGCTCGAGGTAGATACGATCACGCATTGCACGCGGCATCAAGAGAAGGTCACGAAAAGGTAGTGCAGATATTGATCGATGCCGCAGCCGATGTGATTACTCAAGATACATACGATCACGCATTGCACGCGGCATCAAGAGAAGGTCACGAAAAGGTAGTGCAGATATTGATCGATGTCGGAGCCGATGTGGATGCTCGAGGTAGATACGATCACGCATTGCACGCGGCATCAAGAGAAGGTCACGAAAAGGTAGTGCAGATATTGATCGATGCCGGAGCCGATGTGATTGCTCAAGATACATACGATCACGCACTGTACGCGGCATCATTGAATGGTCACGAAAAGATAGTGCAGCTATTGATCAATGCCGGAGCCGATGTGAATGCTCAAGGTGAATATTATGGTAATGCGCTGCAGGCGGCATCAACAAGAGGTCACAAGAAGGTAGTGCAGATATTGATCGATGCCGGAGCCGATGTGAATGCTCAATATAATGGCAACGCACTGTACGCGGCATCAGAGGGAGGTCACGAAAAGGTGGTGCAGATGTTGATCGATGCTGGCGCTGTGGAGCGGGAATATAGCATTAAAGACAGCAAAAGCGATCTTGGATAAGTTAAGATTCCCAGCAATGGTAACAATCTGTATCACAAGAGCCTTTTCTTTTTGAGGGTTGAGGCAATGCTTGGCTGCTTTCTCTCGACTGCCTTCCATGAGCATGGTCGTACAAAGTAGACATCGGAACACGGTATAAAATTGACAGGGCGGTATAGGTTGCATGGTTTGTGAAATCAAAGACATTGAGGGCAAGGCGACGGTTAAATCTGGAGTCTGAGTTGTGGATAGCAGTTGTTGATGGAAGGCCTACTCCAAAATTCAGTAAAATCAAGCCAGATAATACCAAAAGGCCACGTTTGACACAACTAAAATTAGAATCCGTGGAATATTTCGCAACGGTCTAACACATCCAGCTGTTACCGGGCTGGTATGGGACCGTCTCAGATATCTTCAGGAGGTACTTGCCTGATCGAGGAGTGGTGACAAAACAAGCACTGTGGGCACCAGAAAACGTATGGCTCGATAACTGGTTCAAGAAACAGAAGGAATGCGCCTTTTGATTTTAATTTCAGATGTCTTGATATCACGGAATGCGACCAGTGCAAGGAAATAGGCCAGACTTTGGTGTTTCCTGCATCGATGTAGGTAAGAGAGCGAAAAGGTCGTTCAGACAGAGGTAATTCTAGGATTTACGTTGATGAGATGAATCCAGATATGTCTAAGAGTAACATCAACTGGCTTTCACTTCTTCCGTGTTGTAGTGTAGTAAATTCAAATTCAAGGTACCTTTGTCGAGTCCGCTTACGCAGGGATGGAGGTTATCAGGTGTCTATCAACTATTATACGCTTAGCTCAGCTATTTCAGATTCGTCTGTTATCTCTAGGTTCGTGTTGAGGGCACGAACTGCGCGTGTAGAGCATAAGAGCCATGAGTTGCCTCGTTGGAGACTTTAGGTAGAAAGGATGTCCAGATTTAGCGGCCCCAGACCCTCGTGGCTGGAGGCCCTAGGCATGGCCTTCATATCACATCCTTGATTACTTGCACTCATACTTCGTCCCATAGACTTGTTCCATCAATCCAGTCTCTGTAGTAACTTTAAGAGCAAGTCGGTTATCTTGAGGCAACGACACAATCGCGGCCCGACTCCCGAGGCCCTCAAGGTCGTAATTAACCGAGGCACGCGAGGACTCTCTCTTGTTGGCGCTTCTTTTGCACGTCACATTCCACGAAGTCTCCTTTGCAACTCGTCTGCTAGTATGACTCTGGAAGACTTTGAAAAGTCTCTGGGCGAGAGTAGAAAGAGCAAACACCACAGAGAGACCACTGAACACGGCGAGAGGACCAGGAAGCGCTTGAAGCATCATCATAAACATCGTCACAGGAGCGTCGAGGACGAGCACAGGCACAAGCGGTCTAGACACTCCAGGAGTCGTGATGCCGATAGTAATGAGGAGCAGACGCCGGTAGGGGATCCTGGACCTGGTATATATAAGTCTCAGACCGAAGACGACGAGGAATGGGTAGAAAAGGATGTTGCTACCATTAGCACAGGCGCGGAGCGCCATGGCATGCGTCCGCCCGGTGTTCAGGCAGAGCTGAAGAGAGACTCTTGGATGGAGGCTCCACATGCTCTTGAAATTGACTATACGCAAAAGGGTTACAAGAAGCCTACCGAACCGAAATCGTCAAAAGTAGACTTCGAGCTTAAAATACATGAAAACGAACCGAACAAACACCATTTGGAGGCCCTAGTGGACGGCAAAGACGTTCCCGATAAAGTTGCTAACGAACCTGCTCAGCACGAAGTAGAATACACATTTGGCGATGATGGTGCACAATGGAGAATGACCAAGCTCAAGGCGGTGTTTAGGCAAGCGGATGAGACAGGTAACACAGTTGATGATATAGCCATGGAGCGCTTCGGAGATTTGCGGGCATTTGATGATGCTAGAGAGGAGCAGATAGAATTGGAACGAAGGGAAACTTATGGCGAAGGTTACGTTGGGAAAGAAAAACCGAGCGGAGAGCTATTTCAACAGCGAAATTTAGATGCTGGCGTACGAAACAACCACTCTCTCCGTAATCAGGATGATAACCGGGCTGAACATCTCCCACGCGCTATAAAAATGGAACCACCACCAGCGACAGCTGTACGACTGGATCAAACTGCGTTGAATCGACTCAAAGCCCAAATGCTCAAAGCGAAACTACGTGGCTCCTCAGATGCTGCAGCCCTCAAAGCAGAGTATGACAATGCTATTACCTCCTTCGCCGCTCGTCAAGAGCCTAATGTAGTCGTCCTGGGAGCTATGGAGAGCAGAATGTTAGCGGGCGGGCGGAAGGGGGAAGTCCAAGCCGTTAACAACAAGCGAGGGCGAGAGAGAGGGCTAGTAGAGGAGAATGAAGATATGAGCATAGAGGATATGGTTCGAGAAGAGCGACGAACACGGAACCAAGCTGGCGGCGATGGAAAACGCTTTGCAGAAAGAATAGCGAAGGATGGCAAGTTCGATGTAATCAAATTCATCTTTGCCAAGGGTAGGCATTTGCTAATTATTTACAGAATGATCTGGATTACATGGATGAAAACGCCACTAAACTGGCGAAACGTGTTCAAAAGTCTGAGATCAATCTGAAAAACATAGCAATATCAGATTTTCAGAAGATGAACCGTATCTTAGATAATTGTCCACTTTGCTACAAAGAAGATACGAATACGCCTCCGATTGCGCCCATTGTTTCTTTAGCGACTAGGGTGTACCTTACTTTACCCACCGAGCCCGAGATAAGTGAAGGCGGAGCATGTATCATACCAGTGCAACATGGGGGGAATCTCCTTGAGTGTGATGATGACGAATGGGAGGAGATCCGAGTGAGGTCGTTTCTTAACTTAGAAGTCATGGATTGCTAACACGATCATAGAACTTCATGAAAAGCCTCACTCGAATGTATCACGACCAAGGCAGAGATGTCATCTTCTACGAGAATGCTGCTGTCCCACAGCGAAAAAAACACGCTGGGATGGAGGTTGTTCCACTTCCATATAACCTTGGGGAAACCGCCCCCGCCTTCTTTAAAGAAGCAATTCTGGTATCCGACGAGGAGTGGACCCAACACAAGAAACTGATTGATACACTTGCCAAAGCTAAAGGAGGACTTGGGAAGCTAGCTTTTCGGCGAACGCTTGTGAAAGAGATGCCTTACTTTCACGTCTGGTTCGAAATCGATGGTGGATTAGGTCATATTGTCGAAGATGCAAATCGCTGGCCAAAGGGCGACCTCTTTGCGAGGGAAATTATCGGCGGCATACTCGATAGAGAACCAGATGTGATCAAGAAGCAAGGAAGATGGAATCAGGGAGGAGATAGAAGGGTTGAAGGATTCCGCAAGCGATGGAGGAAATTTGATTGGACGAGAGTTTTGACTGGTACGGATGCGCCGTCATGAATTCTATCCAGGTCCAGAAAGGAGAACGTATCCATGCTGCGCAGACTTGCCTAATGTGATTATAAAGATCCCGAAACTCTAGCGTTTTATATGCTCCATCGACCATGTGATTGCGGATCCGGAGGCCATGCGCCCTTGGTGCTGGTATCCGCACCTTACGAGGAACTCGGACTTTTTAAAAACTCTCATGGTTATCCGCTGCAGGGGGCCCTTTTACCCATTTGAAAAAGGGCTTTTAGGATCGGGCTATGGCATAAAACCACTATCTATTGGTCGTAGCGGCTCGTAGTCCGATTTCGAGCTTAGAGCTGGTGAAGCTCCCTAAAGCTGACTGGCAGGTTCAAATTCAAATATCCTGACGCGGGTTTGACAGCTGTGGAAGGCCGATTGCCAAAGTAGAGGAGGGGTTGTTTTAGACCGAGGAGCAGGAGATGGGTTTTGGCATCTTGCTTAGGATTGGCCTATGGAACGGAAGAGCAGAAGCGACGGCGGATCCCTCCTCCTGCCAGGGCCATGCCTCGCATATCGATCGAGGGAACGTGAGGCATGCACGTGGTACAGACACGAGCATGCTGCATCAGTGCTGCACAATCATCACCAGGCCCTGTCGATCGATGTTCTTGGAATGTGATGACCGCTCTCGTGTTTGTGTCCTTCTCCCTGGGTCAGTCTGAAGTAACGCTTTATTGCCTCATCATTGTTTCAAGTTAAATAGAAGGCGGGATGTCTTCATTAAACATAGGGAGCCTATCAATTGGAAGACGTAGAGGAGATAGTTACATAGGCAGCCTATCAGAGTTTAGGCCGCGCTGATGATGCACCTGTGAATATCCACGTCGTTCTCCAGGCAGCACAACATCCAACATATGCAGTGTTGCAGCTTATAGTGACTTGACTGTCCTGATCGACCAACAATGATGCTTCGTCAGGAGCCGCAAGCTGAGACTAACCAGGAAGGTTTCTGTAGCTCAAACAACCCTTCGCTTAGGACCGAGTGGCTTGCGCGAATAACGGGTCGCCTCCGCCCGTTGTCCTTTTCGATTTTCCTTCTCGAAGTGACGAAGAACCGAATTGAGTTCTCCTAGTGCTGCCCCTAAGATTCCTTCTCTGCTGGCTTCCATTCCATGCGACCCAACGACCACCTCATCTCATGAGCCTTCACCGCGCGCACGACCAGGTCCTGTTAGATGCGCGGCACAAGGTTCATGGAAACATCATGCTTGCTACCGCTGCAGATGCCAGTCGGAGATGCCAGTCGGCTTGCTCCGGAGGACATGCCACCCACATGTCCAAGGCTTGTAACGTCAACCCTAGGGCCATGCTCCGACCCTGTCTGTGCATCAGCAGGTCATTTGTCAAGTGCTTTGTTGCAGTAGCGGGCCTCTGTGGTTACCAAAAAGGTACATCATCATCAACAACAGGCAGGACACACAGCTGTCGGTGATTGACAATGATCCGTGTCTGGAAGTCAAGAACAGATTGAAGACGGCGACGAAGATGAAACTCTCTTCAATCACCCAAGCTTTTCAACCTATCCTTCTTCGCTAACACGCTTGACAGGCGTTGGGGGCTCGGTAGCGAAACGCTTGACATATCTGGATCCATGAAGACCATTTCCAGATGGTCCGCTTTCCATTTCCGAACGGGCTTTGCATGATTTGATAGAAGCAGGTTGGATGTAGTCAGTAGACCAGAGTTCTTGAGGGAATTCAGGCAGATGCGCTAGTGCCAGAAACAGCAACGGAAAGGCTTGACGTTTCACAATCTCTCCATTTCAAATAAGAATTAATCTTCCCCCCCTTCGCCTCTATCAATAAATACCTTAGATGGATAATAATTATAGTAATAATAATGATGCTCGCTTGTCGTTATTTATTATTATTGACATCAAATCAGCCCCCAATCTTTAATTCCTTAATGCATGCAAGATGATGGTATTCCAGATGATCGATCAGAGCCGAAAGACTTTGACGCGATCTTGCTCTTCTAACACCTCTGGGTAAAGTAGTGAATCCAGTTGAATTCTAGAATTCTAGAATCCCCCCGCGCCACTTTTTACTACGGCCACCATTCCCGTACTCTGCCACAGCGGCATAATTTGAATTCTTCGAGCTATCCTCCCTTGAGCGCAAACCCCCTCGGTGTCCTCGATCACCCCCCAACCGCTGCATCTCCAAGTCCCGACGTGTGTGTGTGTGTATGTGTGTTGTGGACATGTCACAACCCAACAGCAATCAATCGCGTCAATCGACTTCGTATCCCTCACCACACTCATACCCATCTCCGTCCATGTCCGCCTATGCGTATCCGCCACCGACACAAGGCCAGGGCGCAGAAGCATATCGCGCGTCTCCGACCGGATCAAACGTGTCGCTTCCATCGCTCAACCTACCTCCTATCCGTGCCATCGACGGTCGGGAACAGCAGCCATCGCAACAACAGCAACAGCAAGGCGGTCAGGCCGCGGTGGGATCTGCCTTGCCACCTCCAATGGCTCAATACTACCACAATCAGGGACAATCGCTGCCACCTCCTCCGCAACACATGAATGTCACATCCGATCCCAACCAACCGCTTCGCTACCCTCTTCCACCGACCGATGGCGGGAGGATTATGTCTGGCGGGAGACACAAGAAGGAGATAAAGCGGAGAACGAAGACAGGCTGTCTTACGTGTCGCAAACGACGGATAAAGGTACGGGTATACCCTTCTTGTAATTGCAACAGCATCAAGTACTCGTGAGCTTCGTCTTCGATGCAGTTGTAATTGTATTCGTTTAGCATTTACCGAGTTTCTTTCTTGGTTTGCGATCGGTTAAGTCCCGCTTCAAGCGAGTGTCACCACGCTCTTTCATCACCGAGCGATAATGGGTGCTCAATCTCAACAACACCTCGAGCCTTTGCTGACATGGTTGCTTATTCTCGACTAGTGTGATGAAGCACATCCGGCCTGTCGAAACTGCCAGAAAAGCAAGAGGGAGTGCTTAGGTTACGACCCGATCTTCAAGTCACAGCCAGGTCCTGCTGCTATCCAACCTGCTCCTAGCGCACCGCCCTCCATGCAAGCCACATCAGCGACTGCGTCGCCTTACCCACCTCCTCCTCAAGGATATATGCCTGCAGGCTCTCACTCCTATGCCCCAAATCATGCAGCCGGCGCAAGCTCACCAGGTTCGTCAGCGGAACCCTACGACTACAGTGCCGCCATAGACCCAGCGCTTGAAGGAGCCGGCACACCTCAGTTGCAGAACACCAACAACTCATACGACGGAGCGCAAGACTTTAAGCAAAGCCTGGACAACGCAACTCCCTATCCGCCAAGTGCGTCGGGGCAAAACCACAGAGGTAAACCACCCTTGCTCGTCAACAAATTGAACAACAAGCACCAAAGAATACAATCTTGCTGACACTATCATCGCAGCGAAGCGGACAAAGATCGATGACCTTCTAGCTATCAATGGCGTCCATCCTCCTCCGCCGACGGCATCAGCAGGACCTATTAATTATGATGAGATTAAGAACATTTACAATACCGTTTACGCCCCTGGTATCGACAAGTTTTTAGAGACTTCGTGGTTCCGACTAAAAGGGATAGACCACCTACTAAAAGATCGTCTCTTGTGCGAGCAATTCACCACCCTAATTTCAAGATATACCATCGAGCCCCAACACCCTCAATACTATCAAATGACCGCTGCCACTCAAAGTCTTGAGGCTAGTGTTGTCTGGTCCATGATGGGTCTGTGTCGTCATGTAGCTAACACGCCCAATACCACCAATGGTCAAGCCAGCCATCCTGAAGTGGATGACGATGTAAAAGACGCTGCTGCGAGGCTGGAAGTCTTTGAAAAACTTATTTCCGGGGAGTACCTTGATCCCGAGCCAGAACTCAAGACGGAGAACACAACCAACGGCACTGCTTTCGAGGAACAGCTCAAGTATCGCGAACGCGAGTTCTGGCGTCTCGTGAGCACTTTTCTTACCATACGCGACGATGAGGCTAGCTCAGCCAAGGAAATCGACGACACCCTTGGCAGCTGTCGGAGCCTCCTGGATAGCCGCGAGAACCGGGATGTCGTTTACTCTATTGCGATTGCTCGACATGTTGGACAGCGGATGGCAGAGTTCCCAAACAACATACAGCAGCCCGCCAGCAACGATGAACAAGACGCCAGAACCAAGCTCTATGTTGCCAAGAAATTCATCGAGGACGAGGCGAACGGAAAAGGGACGAACCAGGTTATCCAGAGGCTGTGCGGGATGGCTATGAGATCGTGGACCGTGAGACGGTGAGCCGACGGAGGTCTCTGCACGTGTGTTGAAGAGCATGGAGTCTGATGGTACGGCCATTTGACCGGTTCAGAGCTTGAGCCAACTGGCAGGAACAAAAATGGTACGACGGTAACGGACGGGCTGGCTCGATCCCAGGACGAATGCCTAGGGCTTCCTTACGACGGGATGTTACAAGTCCAAACGAAAAATGGAGGATATACGATCTTCAATTTAAGCTGCAGATGCAAGCACTGCGTCCGCCAGGCTAATGGCTTGTACTCGTACCGCAATCATGGAGCTCTAGCTAGATAATAGTAATGCTGCTATTGAACACTTGCAACTTCTCTCCTAATCGACATGGGTTGCTAATCTCTACGAGTAGATTTCGAGACATCACACTGACTGCTGCGTTTACACGCAGCGACTCGATGCAAAATGCACATCTACCTTACTTACTTTAGGCGAGAATTTTAGCGTGTGCAGAAAGCTATGGATTCCTTGGCATCGCAATTGTCGCGCCCCCCCCCAAATTTACTATTGAATCCAGACATTCTTGACATTCTCAAACCTTCAACGCTCTATTGGAAAATCAATAGAAAAATCAAACCGGTAAATTTGAAGCTGTTCAAACCTTTCACAGCTGACATCCTTTTAGCTATGACAGGTCAACTGGCTCCGGCCCTTCGCTCGAAGATACTACGCCTCCTGCTTTTACATTGGATCCCCTTCGCCATCGCCGAAGAGGTTCACTGTCACCGTAACACCGTTTATACTATGCAAGAGAACCTCTTCATGTATGGCTCTCCCTTTAGACCTCAGTTTCGTCCGAAGGGCGCCCCCCGAAAGGTCTTTCCAGCAGCTGAAGACTCCCTAATTACATACCTGGAGCAACAGCCATGGGCCATGCGGAAAGAGATGGTGTGGTTTCTATGGGAAGAGTGAGGTATACATGTTCATAGGTTCACGATATCCAGGATTCTGAAGAAAAGACACTGGAGCAATAAAAAGGGACAGCGTGTGAGCATCAGACAGAACGATGAGCTGCGATTAAACTGGATTGCAGATCTGCTTCGTCTGACTGCTGAGCAGCTTGTCTTCGTTGACGAGACCCTGTTCAACGAGACTACGGGGTGACGTCATCAAGCCTATGCACCAATTGGTGAGCCAGCTCGCTATCAAGCCTCTAGAAAGAGAGAGCATTCCTGAAGCGTTCTTCCGACGTATACAATCGATGACTATCTACTCTGTATCGATATTCGTGAAGGCTGATTCAACGACGAGGCTTTCTTTCGATGGCTAGCAGATGAATTGCTACCTCTATGCAGTCTCTTTCCGGCTCCGAGGAGTGTGATCATCATGGATAACGTCAGCATACACTGTAATGCTCGTATCGAGGAACTCATTATCTCACACGAGTGTGAAGTACGATATCTGCCTCCATATTCGCCGGATTTCAACCCCATCGAGCTCAGTTTTAGTGTTTTGAAGGCCTGAGTCAGAAGGCACTTTCATGAAATATGACTCAGCTTCGAGGGCTTCTTCGGTGAGTTCCTGCACTATGCAGTAGCTAGAAGTCGCTGTGACCGGTTTTCAAGGCAGCATTTCAAGCATAGCGTCGATGATTATATATTTGAGGCGAATATCAAAGCGTTGGAAAGGAAATTGAAAACGGGTAACATAGATTTCGATTCTATTTAAACCGAAGCTTGTCCTATATGTAGAAGATCCTTTGTCTGACGTCATTGAGACTTGAAGGTCTTAAGATCACCTCTGAAGCTTCTGCTTTGGCTTTGCCAGAAGGTTTCTTCGTTGATGAGGTGCTTGAGGGAATGAGTGAATCCTCTAGAGGTAGTTTCTGACTTCGGCGTGACGACGGCATGATGGCTTCGGGGGTCGGGGGGGCTAAAAGGATGTCAGCACTGTGAAAGGTTTGAACAGCTTCAAATTTACCGGTTTGATTTTTCTATTGATTTTCCAATAGAGCGTTGAAGGTTTGAGAATGTCAAGAATGTCTGAATTCAA
>JAABUZ0100007308.1_pt1 | contig 13374 bp, 6 predicted proteins | sample 5562091 | NCBI WGS metagenome assembly JAABUZ01 (sample SAMN12813069, study PRJNA571459) | rock metagenome | isolation source: Antarctica rocks | place: Antarctica: Victoria Land, Linnaeus Terrace sud | collected 2015-12-21 | reverse complement strand
CGATGGCGTAACGTACCGCGTTCTCGATCGCCGCTTCGAGCGCCGCCGTCGCGAGCGCCTCGGCGCGCAGCAGGAACGCGGGGTCCGCAGAGGCCGCCGTATCATCGGGACAGAGCGCGAACACGACGTCCCCGTCGAAGCTCGTCCCGCTCGGCGTGATGCGGCGCGAGAGCGCGGCCGTGCTCGCCCGCGCCACCTGCGCGAGGGCGACGCGGTCGACGGGCACCGAGAGCGCGACGACGCACAGCGTCGTATTCGCCGCGGGACTCGCCGCCTCGGCGAACGACCCCACCCCGCCGCCGCCCGCGAGCAACCCGGCGGTGTCCACGAACCCGCCGTTCGGGCCGCGCGCGCCGGCAACGATTGCCCCCGCAGCATCGCGCACGTCGCCGAACGCATTCACGGCGGCGACCGCGCCCGCCCGGAGTTCGCCCGCCCCGGTGACCGCGCACCCGAACCCGCCCTTCATCGCGCCCGCGGCGCCGAGCAGCTTGCCCACCGTCGCCCCCGTGCCCGCGCCCACGCTCCCCTGCTCCGCGACGACGGCCGCGCCCGCGCCGCACGCCGCGTACGCCATCGCCGCCGTCGGCCGCGCGTCGAACCGGCCGAACGGCGCGAGGTCGAACAGCACCGCCGCCGGCACGATCGGCACCACACCGGCCCCGACGGGGAAGCCCCGCCCGCGCTCCTCCATCCACCGCATCACCCCCGCCGCAGCGTCGAGCCCGTACGCCGAGCCGCCCGTCAGCAGCACCGCGTCCGCGCGCCCCACCAGGTGCTCGGGCGCGAGCGCGGCGAGCTCGCGCGTCCCCGTCGCCCGGCCGACCACCGCGACCGCGCCCCGCAGCGCGCGATCGACCCCGCGCACCACGGTGCACCCCGTCGCGCCCGCCGGGTCGGCGGCGTGGCCGACGGCGAGGCCGAACGGGGCGAGGTCGACCGGCGGGGCGCGCATCATCACGCGTTAGGCCGCCGCGCGCACCGCCGCCCGCGCGCGCGGCACCAGCAGCGTCGCCGCGAGCGGCATCGCCCGCACCGCGAACGGCGTGCGGCCGAGCAGCTCGCCGTCCGCCTGCACCGGGCGCGGCGGGTCGGTCTCGACCGTGATCGCGCACCCCGAGCGGTAGACGAGCGCCGCGTGCGGGCGGAAGTCCTTCCGCACCAGCCGCGCGAACGCCGACGCCGATTCGGCGAACGACCCCGGCCGGAAGATGCACACGTCGAGGCGCCCGTCGTCCTCGCGGATGTCCGGGCCGAAGTGGAACAGCCCGCCGAGCACCGCGCCGAAGTTGGCGACCATCACCGCCGTCGCGTCGGCGCACGTCTCCTCGCCGTCCACCACCACGCGCGCCGTGAACCGCTCGCGCGCGACGACGGCCCGCGCCGCCGTGACCGCGTAGGCGAGCACGCCGACGCGCCGCTTCCACGCCGCGGTCGTCCCCTCGATCATGCGCGCGTCCACCCCCACGCCCGCCGCGAACGCGAACAGCCGCGCCGGCGCGTCGCCGTCCGCCGCCGTCCGCAGCGCGCCGAGGTCGACCCGCGCCCGCCCGCCGCCGAGCAGCGCGGCCACCGCGCGTCCCGTGCCTAGCGGAACGCCGAGCGTGCGCGCGACGAGGTTCCCCGTGCCGCCGGGGAGCACGCCCACCGGCACGCCGCTCCCGGCGAGCGCGCCGACGACCTCCATCGCCGTCCCGTCGCCGCCGAGCGTGAACACGGCGTCGTACGGCGCGCCACCGCCTAACGCCAGCTCCCGCGCCAGCGCCCCCCCGTGCCCCGCCGCCTCGGTGCGGCGCACGTCGCACGCGACGCCCGCGCGCGCGAACGCCGCGGCCGCCTCCCGTTCGCGCGCCCCCGCGCGCCGCGCGGCCGGGTTCACGACCAGCAGCGCGCGGCGGACGGCGGCCGTCGCCGGCGCGGCCGTCACCGCCGCCGCCTCAGAACGACCACCGCTTCGTGAAGTCGATGCTCCCCTGCGACGGCGTCTGCTGGAAGAAGCGCGTCGTCGCGTTGTTCAGGCAGGCCTGCTGCTGCACGGCCGGCTCGACGCCCACCTGGATCGAGAACGAGTTCGTCACCCGCCGCTCCACCTGCACGCCGAGCCCGCGCGTGAAGTTGTTGAACAGGCTCGTCGACGGGTCCGCGTTCTGCGTGAAGCTGCAGAAGCCCGTGCTGAACGTGTAGAACGTCTTCTGCCCGAGCTGCCCGCCCACGCCGAGCCGCGTGCTCGACAGGATGTTCGAGAAGCTGTTCGTCGTCCGCGCGAGCGCCGGGTCCGCGTTCACCGCCCCCGTCTCGACCGACACGATGTCGAACGGGCCGTTGCCCCGCGACAGCGCGCCCGAGACGAGGCTGCCCGCCAGCCGCGAGATGATCGACGCCGCCGCCGCGAGCTGGTCGCTCGACTGCGCGTTGCCGAAGATCGCCGCCGCGGGCTCGCCGGTGACGAGGTAGCTGATGAGGTCCGTGTCCGGGATCGGCGGGTTGTCCGCGCTCGACAGCTGCAACGTCGGCTGGTTGAGCGTGCCGCCGATCGCGACCTGCACGCGCACGTCGGGGCGGTTGGTCAGCTGCCGCGTCTGCCGGACCACGTGCACCGCGCGCACGTCGAGCGTCGGGTTGAGGTCCGGCGTCCCGAAGAAGCGGAGCGTCCCCGGCTCGACGTCGAAGACCGGCTGCGCGAGCGGCAGCAGGTCCAGCCGGTACGTCCCGCGCTCCACGGCGAGCGTGCCTAACAATCCCAGCCGCGGCACCTGGCGCCCGTTCTCGCGCGCGGCCGCGCGCGTGACCGCGACCGACCCGCCGAGCTTGATGTTCGCCTCCGCGTTGCGCAGCCACACGTCGTCGCCCACCGAGAGCCGCACGTCGTTGAGCGCGAGGTTCTCGACGAACGCGGCCGGCGCGCCCGGCAGCAGCGTGCGGTTGCGGAACACCGTCGTGTCGACCACGTCGCGGTACTCGTTGAGGTCGACGATCCGCTTGTCGACGAGCTCCGGGTTGTAGATGCGGCCGCGCTCCGCGCGCACCGCGCCGCGCACCGCCGCCGCGCGGAACGTGCCCGTGACCGTGAGCGGCGTCGGCGTCGAGATCGCGAGCGTCGCGAGCCGCGGCCGGTCGACGGCGAGGAAGTCGCGCGCCGCCACGCGCAGCGCGAGCGCGGGGTCGTCGGTCGGCGCCAGCTTCACCCAGCCCGTGACCGCGAGCGTGTCGCCCGGCGCGCCGCTCCGCACCGAGAGCCGCCGCACGGCCACGCTGTCGCCCAACAACGCCACGTCCGCGCGCACGTCCTCCAGCCGCGTCCCGGACGCCGCGACCGACATCGCGCCGCCCGCGATCCGTACCTGCCCGTCGAGTCGCGGCGCCTTCCACGTGCCGCCCACGTCGAACGTCGCCGCGAGGTACCCGCGCGCGTCGTGCACGCCCGGCGCGAGCGCGGCCACGAGCGCGAGGTCGAGCGAGTCGGTCCGCACGCGCGCCCGCAACGAGTCGGCCGGCGCCGTCCCTTGCGGCAGCCGCCCCGGCGAAGACTCGAGCGCGAGGTCGATCGGCAGCGCGCCGTTCGCCTCGAGCAGCCGCCGCCCGCCCGCGAACGCGCCGAGGTCCAGGCGCAGCCGGCGCGCGGCGTAGTCGGCGGCGAGCGTCGCGCTGTCCACGCGCGCCGCGCCCGCCCCAGCCCCCACCCGCAGCGCGCCCACCTCCGCCCGGGCCGTGATGAGCGGTTCGGCCCGCGTGCCCGCGAGCCGCGCGGTCGCGTCCAGCCGCCCGTCCACCGGCAGCACGCTCCGCCCCGCCCCCGCCACCTCGGCCACGTCCTGGATCGACACCGCCGTCGCCTCGAACGCGCCCGTCACCGGCCCGCGCTCGGGCAGCGTCGCGGCGATCGTGAGCCGCGACCCCGCGTCCTCCCCCTCGCCGCGCAGCGTCAGCGAGTCGAGCGCGAGCACGCCTCCGCCGTCGCCCGTGCCCGGCGCGATCGCGGTCCCGCCGCGCGCCACGCCGCGCGCCACGACGCCCGTCGGCCGCGCGAGCGTCCACAGGTGCCCCGGCCGCGGAACCACGCGCGCGCTGTCGAGCGCGACGACCGTGCTGTCGCCTGTCGAGACCGCGTGCCCCGCCCCGGCGAGCGAGAGCCCCGAATCGCTCCCCATCGTGACGTCGTAGCGCCCGCCCGTGGTCGTCCCCGCGAAGTGCGCCCCCGCAGTCGCAAAGGTGACCGTGCCCGCACTGACCGAATCGGCGCTCGCCGCGACGGCCACCTGCGGCGCCGGGCCGCGGAGCGCGCTCCCCCCGAGCGTGAGGGCGAGCGCGCGCGCGCCCACGCCGCCGTAGACGAGCCCGCGCCCCTCGACCGTCGCTCCCGCCCGCAGCCCGTCCACCACGGTCGTGTCGATGGTGCCCGCGAGCGTGGCCGTCGCCCGCAGCGACCCGGCCAGCGAGTCCGCGGGCGCGGCCGCGCGCGCCGCCAGCCACCGCCGCAACCCGCCTAACGAATCGACGACGAGCGTGACGCGGAGCGAGTCGCGCACGCCGGCCGTGAGGCCGATCCCCCCCGAGCCGGCGAGCTGCCCCGCGACCGTCTCCAGCCGCAGCGTGTCGACGCGGAGCCGCCCGCCGTCGAAGCGCAGACCCGCCGCGCCGCCGTACGCGCGCACGCCGCCGATCTCCGAACGGCCGAGCTCCGCGCGCAGCGTCCCCACGAGGTCGGCCACGCCCGTGCCGATGACCGCGACCTGCCCGTGCAGCGCGAGCGCCGTGCGCGGCAGTGCCGGGTTGTCGAACAGCGCCCGCACGTCGAGCCCCGTCCCCGTGAACGCCCCCCTCGCCCCGTACCGTGGATCCAGCGCGTTCACGGTGCCGTCGTAGGTGAGCGTGCCCGCGGGCCCGGTCAGCGTCGCCGTGAGGCCCAGCGTGTCGGTCGCGCCCGTGATCCGGAGCGGCCCCGTGTACGCCCCGCGCGCGAGCACGAGCGGGTACGACCGCGCGAGCGTCGTGAACGACAGCGGCTCAGCCGTGAGCGTGAGGTCGTACTTCGTCGGCGTCGGCCCCTCGCCGAACGTCACCCGCCCGCCCCCGGCGAGCGTCGTCGGCGTGCCCGGGCCGTCGGTGTGCGTGAAGCGCGCGTCGCTGAGCCGAACGTCCGTGTAGAGCGAATCGAGCGTCGCGCGCCCCGTGACGACGCCGCGCAGCCGCGGGAAGCTCGCGTTGAGGAACTCGAGCGTCCGCAGGTCCACCGACGCGTCGGTCACGCGCAGCCCGCGGAAGCGCGTTTCCGCGGGCTTGAGGATGTCGAGCCCGCCCGCCAGCCGCGCGCGCGACACCGCGCCCGGCACGTGCGCGTCGGCCCATGTCACGTCCGCCGCGTCGACGACGAAGCGGTTGAGCGGCCCGCCCCGCGCCTTCACGGTGCCGGTCAGCGTCCCGGCGAAGTCGTACGGGAACGGCTTGCCGTTGAACACGCGCAGGAGCGCCCAGTCCACGGGCCGCATCCGCACGTCCACGTCCTGCACGCCTAACACCGGCGCGCCCACCGCGAACGTCATCGCCCCCGTCAGGTACGAGCGCGTCGTCCGCACGTCCATGTTCGACAGCGCGTACTCCAGCACCCGCAGGTCGCTCCGCCGGTTGTGCATGTGCAGGTCCATCGTCCCGCCGCCCTTGGTCGGCAGCGTCGGGTAGACCCACGCGACGTCGGCGAGCGACATCGAGTCGGCGTGCACGCGCACGTCCCAGCGGATCGGCAGGTCGCTCCCCCACACGACCTTCGCGTGCCCCTGCCCCGTGCTCCCCGGCAGATCCCAGTGCGGGAAGTCCGCCCACACGCTGTCGCCGAGGAGCCGCACCGCGCCGCGGATGTTGCGCCAGCGGAACGGCGGGTCCGTCTCGTCCAGGTCCAGCCGCGCGACGGCGAAGTGCAGCCCCGCGCTGTCCGGCCGCGCGATGCGCATCGCCGGCACGTCCGCGTCGCCCGCCCACCGATACGTCCGCGTGTAATACCGCCCCGCCCGCCGGATCTCCGCCCCGCCCTCGGTGCGCCCCTTGAGGGCGACGGCGATCGCGCTGTCGCGCCGCGCCCCGTGCAGCGAGTCGGCCGGGTGCCACGACAGCGTGAGCACGAACTGCAGCCCGCGCACGCGCACCGAGTCCGCCACGATGTAGTCGCCGAACCCCGGTCCGCGCTTCGGCGTCGTCGCCCCGCTCGTCTTGAACAGGCCGTTGTAGTTCCACGACCCGTTCTCGAACTGCCGCAGGTGCACGACCGGCCGCTCGATCTCGACGCGCCGGAGCAGTACGCGCTTGTCGACGAGGTCGCCGAGCTTGTACTCCACGCGCAGCCGCCCCGCCGCCGCGACCAGCGAGTCGTCCGCGCCCCGCAACTCGACCGAGTCGACCGTCACGCCCGAAAAGAACCCGCCCCGGATGGCCCCGACGTACAGCCGCCCGCGCACGTTCGGCGCGATCGTCGTCAGCAGCGTCCGCCGCACGTAGTCCCGCCCCACGTCGGTCTGCGTCGCGCCCACGACCAGCCCCACCGTGACGCCGGTCAGGGCGAGCAGGGTGCCGGCCGCGACATACGCGGCGAGACGACGGCGGGAGCGGGGCACGGGCGGGACGGGAGAACCGAAGAAGGTAACGGCGGGATCGTGGGGGTGAGATCACGCGGGCAGGCCGTGACCGACAGGGGATACGACGGCAGGGGATACAACGGCCGGGGATACTCCAGCAGGGGATACGACCGCAGGGGTGATGAAGCAGGAAGGAGCAAGAGCAAACCATTCTTGACGCCCCTGCAGTATCACCCCTGCCGTCGTATCCCCTGCCCTGGTATCCCCTGCGGTCGTATCCCCTGCAGGCAGTATCCCCTGCTCGTCACGGCCGAGCGCACCAATCCAACCCTACACCCCCCTCAAAACGCCTGCCCAATCCAAATACTCGGATTCAACCGCCTGAAAAAACTGCTCGTCGTCGGGGGCCGGTACGTCGGTGCACACCCCCCCGCCCCCGGCGTCCCGAACCCGCCAACCCCTTCACTCCCCGGCGACACGCAGTACAACACCTGCGACCGCGCATCCCCCGGCGTGATGTAATACGCCGGCCCCGCCGTCGCCGCGTACGGGTTGTACCCGAGGTCGACGCGGATCGCCCCGAACGGCGACCGCACCCGCACCCCCGCCCCCGGCGTCACCCGCAACGCCCGCCCGCCCCCGGTCGCATTCGTCCCGCCCGACCCGCGGTTGAACACCTCCCCGGCGTCCGTGAATACCGCCAGCGCGAGCAGGTCCGGCAGCACCGGACTCCGCAGCTGCACCTCCAGATTCCCCACGATCAGCGTGTTCCCCCCCGCCGGGATCGTCCGCTCCGGCTTCGCCCCCGGCGTCGCACGGTACGTCACCGCCCCGCCCGCACCCGTGTCCGCGACCACGTTGGTCAGCAGATAGACCTGCGGCCCGAGCTCGTTCTGCCGGTACCCGCGCACCGTCGTCGGCCCGCCCGCGAATAGCCGCTCCTGCTGCGGCGCGTCGCCGAGCACCGTGCCGCCCTGCGCGTGCACGGTGAGAATGCCCCCCGCGAACGGCCGGTAGTACGACCCGTCCAGCACCGCCTTGTTGAAGCGCTGCGTCGCCTCCGATCCCGTGAGCGCCGACGAGTGCCGGACCGTGAGGCGCTCGACGTTCCCCGACGACGGGTTGAGCAGGTCGTTCGCCCGGTTGCGCACGAGCGCGTACCCCAACGTCCCGACGGTGCGGTTGCGGTCGAGCACCGAGCGCGTCGGCTCGTCGCACGCGGAGAACACCGCGCAGAACACCGCCGCGTTCGCCGACGTCCGCCCGCGCTCGATCTGGTACGTGAACGTGCTCGGCAGCCGCGACCCCGGCCGCGAGGCGAGTGAAAAGAGCGCGCCGACCGGCGTCACCCGCTGGAACGCGTTGAACTCCGAGGACCGCGACGTGAACAGCGTCACGCTCGGCACCCGCCGCAGCCGGAAGAACGACGGCTGGCGCACCGTCGCGCCGAGGTAGTAGTTCACCGTGTCGCTGTACACGTCGCTGCGCGCGGGGCCGCAGAGGCCCGGCGCGACGGCGAGCGGGTGCCCGATGCCGATGTGCGAGAGGCGCCCCGACAGCTCCAGCCGCTGCGCCTGCGGAACGAAGTAGCGGTCGGTGACGTCGGCGCGCAGGCGGAAGCAGTCGAGCGTGGCCCACCCCACCGACGCCTCCGCCGCGCGCAACGCCCCCTCGTCCGCCGTGACGAGCAGGTCGGCGACCGCAAGGCCGGTCCCGGCCCCGTTGCCGGCCGCCGCCGCGACGGGCCGGATCGTGTCGAGCCGCACCTCGATGCGCCGGTACGCGTCGGTCTGGTAGAGCGTGCGCTGCGCCTCGAGCAGATCGCCGAGCCGCACCGGGTCCCCCGGGCGGATGCCGAGCGTGCCGCGGACGACCCGGTCGGGGATGTGCGGCGCGCCGCCGTCCGGCCCCGTCCCGCGCACGATGATCCGCCCGACGCGCGTGAGCGGCCCGGGCACCACGGTCACCGTCGCCGTCGCGCGCAGCGTGGCCGTGTCGGTGCTCGACGCGACGAGCGCGTCCGCCTGCGGATAGCCCCCGTTTCGTAGCCGGTCGCGCAGCGTGTCGCGCCCGGCTTCGAGCGCGACGCGGTCGAACACGTCGCCCGGGCGGAGGCGGATCGCGGCGCGCGCGCGCGTGCGCACCGTCGGACGCACGCTATCGAGCCCGACGACGGCCACCGAGTCCAGCCGAACCGGCTGCCCCTCGTGGATCGCGAACGTGACTGCCACGCGCGGCCGCACCGCCGACCCACCCGTGTGGCGCACGACGGTGTCGACGCTCGCGCTACGGTAGCCACGCTTGCGGTAGAACGCGACGAGCCGCAGCACGTCGCGCCCGAACTCGTCCGGATCGAGGCATCGGCGCGCGCCGAGCCCGATCCCGCTGAGCAGGGCGGAGGGCGTCGTGACGACGACGCGCGAAAGCTCGCCGTCGCCGAACGTGTGGTTGCCCGCGAAGCGGAGCGAGCCCACCTCGCGGTCGCCCCGCTCGCAACGCAGGTCCTGCGCGCCGGCGCGCGACGCCGCGGGCGCGACGAGCGCGCCCGCGGCGAGGGCCGCGGCGACGAGCCGGGGCAGCACAGACCGTTGGCGCGTCGACGGACGCGTCAACGCGCGGGCACGTGATCGGGGCGGGCGGACATGGGCGGCGCGTAAGTTCTCCGCCGCGACCGGACGGGTCAACGCGGACGCGACGAAACGTCGAACCGAATCGCGGGCAATGCCCTGCGGATTACCTTACGCCCCGCGTCCTCAGCTCCCGTTCATGCCCGCGTCGCTCGTCCCCCACCGCCTCCGCACGGCCGCGCGCGCCGCCGCGCTGCCGGCGGCCGCCCTCCTCGCCGGTGCCGTGTCGTGCCGCGGCGGTGACGCCGCGCCCGACCGGCACGGCTTCGTCGACTCGCGCGACGAGTACGACCCGCGCACGCTCGACCCCGCCCTCGCCACCGACGTGCCGACCGGTCGCGCCGTCGCCTACGTCTTCGACGGCCTCACGCGCTTCACCCCCGACGCGCGCGTCGCGCCCGGGCTCGCCACGCGCTGGGAGGTCTCCCCCGACGGGCGCATCTACACCTTCCACCTGCGCCCGGGCGTGCGCTTCCACGACGGCACGCCACTCGTCGCCCGCCAGGTCGTCGCGAGCTGGGCGCGCGCGCTGAGCCCGTCGCTCAAGGGCGGCAACAAGCTCCCCCTCTTCGTCATCCAGGGCGCCCGCGCCCTCGCGGCCGGGCAGGCGACCGCCCTCACCGGCGCGCGCGCCCTCGACGACAGCACCGTCCAGGTCACGCTCGACACCGCCCTCGCGATCTTCCCCAAGCTGCTCGCGATGCCCGTCGCCTCGGTCGTCGCGCCGAACACCGGCCCCGACTTCGGCCAGCACCCCGTCGGCACCGGGCCGTGGCGCTTCGTCGAGTGGAAGCACGACGACTATCTCCGCTTCGCCCGCAACCCGGGCTACTGGGGCGGAACCCCCGGCGCCGACACGCTCACTGCCCGCATCATCCCCGAGCCGTCCACGGCGGTCGCCGAGTTCGAGAACGGCACCGTCGACGTGCTCACCGTCCCCGAGGGCGAGACGCGCTCGTGGGAGCAGACCGACGAACGCCAGGCGCGCCTCCAGAGCGCGCCCGCCCTCCGGCTCTACTACGTCGCGATCAACACCACGCGCGGCCCACTCGCCGACGCGCGCGTCCGGCAGGCGATCAACCTCGCGGTCGACAAGAAGGCGATCATCGACCGGCTCATCGCCGGCCGCGGCGTGCGCGCGTCCGGCGTGATCCCGGGCGTGCTCGACTCGCTCGCCGACGACCGCCCCCCGTACGCCTACGACCCGGCCCGCGCGCGCCAGCTCCTGAGCGAGGCGGGCTTCCCGAACGGCATCGACGTCCAACTGTGGTCGTCGCAGCAGGCCACCTTCGCCCGCCTCGCGCAGACGATCCAGGGCTACCTCAAGGCCGTGAACGTCCGCGCCACCCTCGTCCAGCGCGACGCGCCCAGCGTGCGCGAGGCGGCGCGCAACGGCCAGGTCGACCTCGTCGTCAAGGACTGGTTCGCCGACTACCCCGACGCCGACGCGTTCCTCACCCCGCTCCTCGCCTCGGCCAGCAAGGGCGTCGGCGGGAATTTGAGCTTCTACGCGAACAAGCACGTCGACTCGCTCGTCGCCCTCGCCCGCCGCACCGGCGACGACCAGCAGCGCGCCGCCCTCTCGCGCCAGGCCGACTCGACCGCCTTCGCCGACGCGCCCATGCTCTACCTCTTCCACTACAACGAGCTGTACGCCGTGCAGCCCTGGATCCGCAACTTCCAGGTCCCGGTCGTCTACAACGGCCAGCGCTGGCTCGGCGTCACCGTCGACCACAGCAACGGCGCCGCCGCGGCCCCGCAGCCCGCGCGACAGTAGCGCGGCCGTGGGCGCCTACCTCGTCCGCCGCCTGCTCCTCGCCGTCCCCACGCTGGCGGGCGTGGTGGTCGTCACCTTCCTCCTCCTCTTCGTCGCCCCCGGCGACCCGGTGCAGGAGATGGTCGGCGAACGCGCCGACCCGGCCACGGTCGCCCGCCTCCGCCACGAGCTGCACCTCGACGAGTCGCTCCCCTCCCAGTTCGCGCACTATGCCGGCGGCCTCCTCCGCGGCGACCTCGGCCGCTCCTTCATCACCGACCGCCCGATCGCCCGCGACGTAGCCGAGCGCTTCCCGAAGACGCTCCTGCTCGCGGGCACGGCGATGCTCTTCGCCTCGGCCGCCGGGATCGCCTTGGGCGTCCTCTCCGCGCGCCGCCCCGGCGGCCTCGCCGACCGGCTCGCGTTAGGCGGTGCGTACCTCGGCATCTCGTTCCCGGTCTACTGGGTCGGCCTCCTCGCGATCCTCCTCTTCGCGGTCCGCCTCCGCTGGCTCCCGGCCTCGGGCTACGCGCCCGGCCTTGCCGGCTTGAAGTACCTCGTCCTCCCCGCCCTCGCCCTCGGCACGCGCTCGGTCGCCTTCCTCGCCCGCGTCACCCGCTCGGCGATGCTCGAAGTGTTAGGCGGCGAGTACGTCCGCACCGCGCGCGCCAAGGGGCTCGCCGAGCGCGCGGTGGTCGCCAAGCACGCCCTCCGCAACGCGCTCATCCCCGTGGTGACGGTGCTCGGGCTCGACTTCGGCTACTACCTCACGGGCAGCATCCTCACCGAGACGATCTTCTCCTGGCCGGGGATCGGCCGCTACGTCGTCAACGCGATCAGCCGGCGCGACCTGCCCGCGATCCAGGGGAGCGTGCTGTTCCTGAGCGGGATCTTCGTACTCGTGAACCTGCTGACGGACGTGGCGTACGCGAAGGCGGACCCGCGGGTGCGGTACGACTGACCGCCGGACGCGGCGCTCAGTCGTCCTTCTGACCGAACACGATCATGTTCGAGCTGTGCCCCGGCGTGACTTTCTTGTCGGGGTGGATCCAATGCACGGCCTGGTTCACCGCGATCGCCGCCTCCGAGAACCCCGACGCGATCAGCTTCAACTTCCCCGGATACGTCGTCACGTCGCCCGCGGCGTAGATCCCCTCGCGCCCGGTCTCCATCCGCGAGTTGACGCAGATCTCGTCCCTGTCCAGCGTGAGGCCCCACTCGGCCAGCGGCCCGAGATCGCTCACGAACCCGAGCTGCGGCAGCACCACGTCCGCCTGGACGTCGCGCGTGGTCTTCGCCTTCACGTCCTTGAGGATGACGTGGCTGAACCGCTCGCCGTCGGCATGGACGCGGATGTCCGCGAGCTCGTGAAAGGTGAGCAGCGACGCGCGCCCCTCGTCCACGTAGCCCTTGAACTCCGCGACCGTCGCGCCATGCGCGCGGAACCGGTCGCTCCGGTGGACGATCGTCACGTGCGCGGCCTTCCCCACCATCTGCGTCCCCCAGTCGAACGCCGAGTCGCCGCCGCCGACGATGACCACGTGTTGGCCGCGGTAGTGGTCGGGGTTCGTGACCACGTCGTAGATCCCGCGCCCGTACCAGCCTTCTGCGACCGGCTGCGGCAGGCGCCGCGGGCTGAACGCCCCGATCCCCGCGGCGATGACGAGCGCCCGCGTCGGGAACTCGCCGTCCGTGGTCTCGAGCACGAAGTGCGCGCGGTCCTCGCCCTGCTCCTCGCGAAGTCCGGTCACGCGGCGGTTGAGGTGCGCCGGAAAATTCCACCGCGCCGCCTGGTCGGCGAGCGACTTGACGAGGTCCTTCGCGAGGACCTGGGGATAGCCGGCGACGTCGAAGATGTACTTCTCGGGATACAGCGCCGTGAGCTGCCCGCCGAGCTGCGGGAGTGCGTCCACCACCTGCGCGGTCGCCTGGCGCATGCCGGCGTAGAACGAAGCGAACAGCCCCGTCGGGCCGCCGCCGATGATCGTGATGTCGACGATCGGGTGCGTGTGTGCCATGGGAACAATGTAGGACGGCCCGCCATCCCAAGTTCCCTGCCGCCGCGGGGCCGACGCTAGGCGCTCCGGCGGCCGTCCCCTACAATACCGGGCCTATGGCCCTCAAGATCTACACCCGCACCGGCGACCGCGGCGACACCGCCCTCTTCGGCGGCGGCCGCGTCGGCAAGGACGACGTCCGCGTCGACGCCTACGGCGACGTCGACGAGCTCAACGCCTCGCTCGGCCTCGCCCGCGCGATCGAACTGATGCCGCGCATCGACGACGTACTCGTCCCCGTCCAACGCGACCTGTTCGCCATCGGCGCCCTGCTCGCGACGCCGGACCGCGACAAGATGCACGAGCAACTCGCCAAGGCCCGCCTCGACGACGCACGCGTCACCGAGTTGGAGCAGGCGATCGACGACGGC
>JAABUZ0100007305.1_pt1 | contig 13375 bp, 7 predicted proteins | sample 5562091 | NCBI WGS metagenome assembly JAABUZ01 (sample SAMN12813069, study PRJNA571459) | rock metagenome | isolation source: Antarctica rocks | place: Antarctica: Victoria Land, Linnaeus Terrace sud | collected 2015-12-21 | reverse complement strand
AAGGATGCGATCAGCGGCGCGCCTTCGACCAACCACCTTTCCCACAACAACCGCGACGGTACCTTCACCGATGTAACTGAAAAGGCAGGTCTCGTGCGGCACGGCTGGGGTCAGGGAGTCTCCGTGGGAGACTACAACGGTGACGGTTGGCCAGACCTTTTCGTCACGTACTACGGCAAGAATGTCCTCTACCGCAATAACGGAGACGGCACCTTCACCGACGTCACAAAGGCCGCTGGGCTGCTAACTCCGGAGAACCTTTACAGCACCGGATCTGCGTTCGTTGACTTCGATCGCGACGGTCATCTCGATCTATTTGTGACGCACTACGTTGCGTATGACGAGGCGACCTCGCACGACGCGCAACGCGGTGACAGTTGCATGTGGCGTGGGCTGCCCGTACTCTGTGGGCCACGTGGTTTGAAGGGCGAACGGGACACGTTATTTAGAAATCGCGGGGACGACACCTTCGAGGATGTCTCTGCGAAGGCTGGCATCACGACCGGCCTCAACTATGGGTTTACTCCGTTGGTGCTCGATTACAACAACGACGGCTGGCCCGATATCTATGTGGCGAACGACTCGACCCCATCGCTCCTGTTCCGGAACAATCGTGACGGCACCTTTACCGAGGTGGGGGTGCTAAGCGGGGTCGCCTACAACGACGAGGGCCGAGAGCAGAGCGGCATGGGGACCGACGCCGCCGACTTCGACGGAGACGGTTGGTTAGACATCGTAAAGACCAACTTCGAGCAGGACACGAGCTCGCTGTATCGAAATCGCGGCGGGGACAGCTTCGATGATGTTACTTTCGCGAATGGTCTGGGCGTGAATACCAGCTTTGTAGGTTGGGGAACAGGCTTCCTGGACTTCGACAACGATGGCTGGCCCGATATATTCATGGCTTCCGGGCACATCTACCCGGAGGTGGATACACTGTCGGATAGCTCCTTCCATCAGCGGAAGATCCTGTATCACAACAAAGGAGACGGCACCTTTGAAGACGTCTCGTTGCGCGCAGGCCCGGGGCTTCTGCTGAAACGAGCCTCGCGCGGTGTCGCGTTTGGGGATCTCTTCAACCGGGGGCAGACGGACATCGTCATCAATAATCTTGGGGATCGGCCGTCCCTGCTCTGTAATCAAACCGCGTTCAAGAACCAGGCGCTCACTCTGCAACTGGTCGGCAAGGCACCGAACCAGCTTGCGATCGGCGCCCGCGCTACCGTGACCGCCAACGGACATCTCATGCTGGGCGAGGTACGCAGCGGAGGCAGCTATCTGTCGCAGAACGATCTCCGACTTCGATTCGGCCTAGGCAAAGCTCAAAAGGCGAACCGCATCGAGATCCGTTGGCCGGACGGACACAAGGACACGCTAACGGATATCGCGGGCGGCGGTCTGGTCACCATTCAGTACGGCGGCAAGGTTCTCTCAACCTCTCCTTACGGCGGCCTGCCAGTTCGCCTTCGCCCCTGAGCCCCCCTAATGAGCAGAAGTTCAATTTGCTTCTTTCATATGCTCCGTAGAAGCACGGGGATAGCCGCACGACCAAGTGATCGCGTGCATGCCAGGTGCTATGCTTTTTAGTGCTTCCATGTATGCTGTTGGGCAACTTCATGAAGACTCATCAAACCATGTATAGCATTTCGGAAGTGGGCTGTTGCCTTCGCATAATCCGGCCGGTCCTGCACCTCGCTTTGGTAACAGTGGCGCTACTTTCCCCCGCAGCGGCGCAGCTGTCGCAAACGGTAACCTCGCCTGATAAAGCAATCGAAGTTCAGCTCCAAATCGATCCCCTGACGTACTCCGTTTTCATGGGAGGTCGGCCCGTTGTTGCGGCGTCGGCCCTCGGTTTGGATCTGAAGGATCAGGCACCCATGGGCGGTTGGGGACTGCTGCATCAAGAGCAGCACACGACGGACCGGACATGGACGCCGGTCTGGGGCAAGACGAGCCAAATCCGGAACTGGTACACGGAGATGGCTCTGTCACTTCAGGAGCGCGCCGGAGCACATCGCCGGATGGATCTGATCGTTCGTGTTTATCCGGATGGAGTGGCGGTTCGTTACTCGCTCCCGAAACAACCAGGGCTGGAGCACTTCGTTGTATCGAGAGAACTGACCTCCTTTCACTTCACCTCCGATGCTGTAGTGTGGGCCGGCATCACGGAGCAGTACCACCACTCCTACGAGCACGAGTTCCCAAGGCGGCGTCTCTCCACGATCCCGACGGGCGCGCACGTGATCCTGCCGTTCCTGACGGAGATCGATCCCAACATCTACGCAGCGGTCACGGAGGCCGACCTGTCTGACTGGGCCGGGATGTACCTTACTCCGGCAGGCCCCTCTACCATGTCGGTAGATCTATCGCCCAGGCCGGACGGCGCCGGCCTCGTCAAAGCGGATACACCCCATCATTCGCCATGGAGGGTCATCATGCTCGGCCATCGGCCGGGCGATTTGATCGAGTCCAACCTGATCGAAAACCTGAATCCGCATTCTAAGATCACCGACACATCCTGGATCAAGCCGGGAATGATGGCTTGGGATCACTGGTGGAGCGGCGACGTGAAGATGGACAACGAAACCAATCGTCGTTTCATCACGTTTGCCTCAGAGATGGGCTTTCCGTACCAGCTCATCGATTGGCAATGGTATGGCGCGTTCAATAAACCTGAGGCTAAGATTACGCAGCCGGCACCCCAGATTGACATGCCGGGGTTGCTGAAGTTCGCTCACGACCACCATGTGCGAGAGTGGGTCTGGTTGCACTCGGGCGACGTAACTCGCGCCAAAGATGCTGGCACCCTGGACAGTGCCTTTGGAACCTATGAGAACTGGGGCATCGCTGGCGTCAAGATCGACTTCATGGATAGCAACGATCAGGGAATGGTGAACTGGTACGAAGACGTTGTCTCGCTCGCAGCGAAGCATCACCTTATGGTCGATTTTCATGGGGCCTTTGAGCCCACCGGTCTGCGTGTGACATGGCCCAATCTACTGACAAGAGAAGGCGTGCTTGGGAATGAGTACAACAAATTCAGCACGCGGGTTACACCGCTGCACAAAGTCACGTTGCCGTTTACCCGCATGTTGGCTGGTCCAATGGACTATACGCCCGGCGGTTTTCTCAACCGCAGCCCTTCTCAGTGGAAGCAGACTACACCGACCGAGGTGATGGGAAGCCGCGCGCAGGAGCTCGCGTTGTTTGTTGTGTATTGGAGCCCGCTGACCTGTGTTACGGACGATCCCATCAACTACAAGGACCAGCCCGGGCTGGACTTCCTCAGGGTGGTGCCAACAGTGTGGGACGACACCAGGGTTCTCGATGGTGCGGTTGGAGAACACATTGTCATCGCCCGACGAAGTGGGCAGAAGTGGTTTATCGGTGGTATGACCGGTGACGAACCGTATAACTATCGGTTGCAACTTTCCTTTCTGCCCAAGGGCGAGTACCTGGCGCACATCTTCGCCGATCCACAAGATACGAAGGCCAGCTATGAGACGCTTACGCAGACCACAAGGCATGTTACGTCCGGCGATAGCCTGGATCTCGCCATGCGTTTGGCGGGAGGCGTCGCCATTTATCTGGAGCCGGTCGGATCGCACGCTTCGAAGACCTCCTTGGCCCGCTAAGCAGCTTCATCTCGAATAAACTTGGCGTGCCCTCCCATCTAACGTTCATGTGCGTGACAGCAAGCCCAGCAGATCGATAGCTCCGCTATGGCTCGGGTCGCGCTCCAGCACACGCTGTAGCAGGGCAACTGCTCCGTCCAAATCTCCCAAACCCGCGAGGGCCTGCGCCTGTATAAAGCTCGATGCGATCGTCTGCCGATCTTTCAGGTCCTCGTCGAACAGCAACATCGTCGGCAGCGACGTCGCAAAGAAATCGATCTTGGGAGTGTTTTGCTCGAGGGCTGTGGCATGGTCGTAGATCATCTGAAGGAGCGCCCAGGCCTGATCTTCGCGGCCGAGTCGGCGCATCGCCATTGCACTCCAGTACGTCGACTCCGAGATCACCTGAACCGCCATCTGCTGGAAGTCGCCCTGGTTCGCGGCAGCGCGCTCCCAGTATGCCGTTGCGCGTTCTGCGTCTCCAGCCTGAGCCCGTGCCACACCGAGCCAGAAATCAATCACGCTCAAGTTCATCAACGGATGCTTCACCTCACTGAGGTTCTCCGGAGGCTCTGTCGCCGTTTCGAAGTAGCGCAAAGCCCCCGGGGTCTCGCCGGCCTGCAATGCGCGCTGGCCGAGCAGCAGATTCGACCGTATGTACTGCGCGAGCACCAAACCTTCGCCGCCCTCCCAGGGTTGAAAAGATCGCGCGCGAAGAACCTTCAATGCACGCTCCGGATTTCCAGTGCTGTTACACAGCGAAGCGAACTCGACTGACAGGTCATCTCGCTGCTGCACAAGGTTCATATACGCCTCGAGCGCGGTAAGTCTACGCTCGGGCAACAGCCCGGTACGCTTCAGCAGCTGGTCCTGCTCGTACAAAATGCGGGCATCCGAAGGCGCGCGATCGCGGGCACGCGCAAATGCCTCCAAAGCTAGCCGCGCGTTTTGTCGGACGTTGTAGTATCCGAATCCAAGATTGCGCCACACAGTAGGAAACGCCGGGTCGAGCGCGGCCGCTCCCTCCCACAGGGCAATTGCTTCTTCGTGCCGACGACGATCGTACAGAAGATTTCCGAGGTAGTACTTCGCTCGTGCATCACCCGGGTTCGTACGTATCGCCTCTTCGAGCAGCAGTAACTCTTCGAGTCTGCTCGGAAACACGTAGTCAGGGTTTGCCGCTGCTGCTTCGGCGTAGGCTGCCGCACTCTCCTCCTCACGTCCGAGTCCGGAGAGCATCGAAGCGCGCGCGTATAGCAGCATGGGAACGGTTCCATCCTTTGCGCCGGTTCGGACCTCTGAGACGACCGCGATTGCCTCCTCGGCAAAGCCGGCCCGCAGCAGGTCGAAGGCGAGGTCGAGGCGCTGCTGCCCGTCCGAGGGTGGCTCGCCACCCGCTAGAAAGCGGCTGAAGATGTCCAGCGGATCCAGCGCACGGGTCCCCTGTAGCATTTCAAGCGCCTCTGGCTCACGCCCAAGCCTTCGCAGCACCAGGGTCTTCAGGTTTCGCGCGTTCAGGTTGTCGGCATCGGCTCGCAAAGACCGATTTACGTGGTCGAGCGCAACGGCCCACTCGCGACGCGTGCAGTCTATCGCTGCAAGACGGTGGTACGCAGGCCCGCGCCATGCGGCGTTCCAGGTCGACTTGTAGAACGCATCGTACGCATCGGCCGCTCGGCGCAGATACCGGAGCGTGAGCCCGAGATTATAGTAGGGCTCCCCGTCATACGGGTTTGGATTGCGCTCAGTCAGGCGTGCGATTGCGGTGCGCAGGTAGCGCTCCGCCGGTTCAAACTCACCGCGCCGCATATGCCACCGTCCCATGGCGTGGTTCGCACGGCTGTCCTTTGCGTCGCGTGAGATCGCCTCGCGCCAGTAGGATTCAGGGGAGCGGGTAGGATGACGGTACTGCTCGAGATGCAGCCCTATCAAAAATAATTCGTCAACGCTCGCAACCTCGTTGGGCAGCGCTGGCTCCGTAGCCACACAGGGCTGCTTCACCGGCACAACCTCAGCCGGCGCGTATCGGAGCACGGTGGTCCCGCCATCCTGAAGGGTGAGCTCTAGATCACCGCCACCTGCCTCGACCACAAACTCATGGTCAAGCGGAATTTCGGGCCGCAGAGGCCCCCTCCACGCGCCGCACTCCTGTCCGTCGATCCGCACCCGCACCGTTGCGTGCTGCAGCAGCCGGGTTACGAGAGCATGCACACTTACGCGTCCACCCTCGCGTTCAACCCGGATAGCCGCATCCCTGTTCGCATGATCGGGGACGCCGATCTCGCGGATGGGATACCAGAACTGGCTGAAGACCTTCGTTTCGCCGGGCGCAAGAAACGAGAAGTCCGGCTGGTTATCCGTATAGACTCCCGCCATCAACTCGATATATGGCCCGTCTGCATCGGTCAGGCTTCGATCCCAGGAGTAGCCGAATTCGTGATTGCCCCAGGTCCACTGCTTCTTACCTGGCGCAATGTGGTGATTCGCCACATGCACCAGTCCTGCCTCGCGTTTGTGGTCATAGCCGCCGGAGAAGTCGCCCCGCGAACCCACGATCATGTAGCTGGTCGGCACCGGAATATTGGCATACCAGCTCAGATCATTCGGCGCAAAGGAGCCGTCTGGAACGAAACGGCTGGGCTGCTCGTCGGCGGGCACTCCGCCCGTTGCGCGCGCGCCGTAGTTGATGCCGTAGTACGTGCCCTTGCTCAGGGGAAACTCGGTGATGGCGCGCTTGGCGTGGTCTGCAACGAAGCGCACGTCTTTAGGGAAGAAGGACTGGTAGCTCTCGTGCACGTGCGTCGCAACATTGGCCCACCAGAGAAAGGTCTGCGTATCCATGGTCCGGTTGTAAAGACGCACGCGAAGCTCCAGGAAGGCAACTCCGGGACGCAGTCGTAGGCCATGCATGCCTTTAAGGCGCGCCATGGGATCGTGATCGCTGCACCACACTGTCACCGAGCCATCCTGCTCCCGCTCGATCGAGACCTCGACCGGCATGAAGGTGGCCGGCCGATGATGCTGCGGCCAATTGAACTCCACGCCTCCCGAGACCCACGGTCCTGCAAGACCGACCAAAGCTGGTTTTATTACGTTCTGCCGATAGAAGAAGTCGTACCCGTTGACCTTGTCCATACCTACGTGGATACGGCCACCGATTTCCGGAAGGACCATCATGCGCAGGAACTCATTCTCAAGGTGAATGGCCTGCCAGTCGTGCGGCTTTGGTTCCGTGTCAATGCGATCTATCACCGCCAGCGGATAAACCCGACCGCTGCTGCCCTGATAAACACGCTTTTCAAGAAAGAGCGGATTTGGGTCAGGGGCGGCCGGCATGTGGGACTGCAGCGTTACAGGTTGCTCCCATGCCTTCACCGCTCCGGTCTCCGTCGCAGGCGCGGGCGGTAGACGGAGCTTGGTTCCCGCCGCTACATGTTCAGCCGTGCTTTGGCACATCGTGCTATCTCTCATGTAGTCTCGCCTTGCCTACCGGTGGCAAGCTGCCGTTGACCTTAGGTTGGGCCCGTATCTCGCGGACAGTTAGATAACTCGTACCCAGAAGATGGCTTTCTGTCCTCAGCCGACTCGCTTTGAAGTATGGTTCACGCCGGCGAATACATCAAGAGGAATGGCCAGTAAAGAAGCGACGTGAGCTGTGCCGCATTTGCGCTTACTAGAGGATTGGCTCTTCAGGCCAGCGGCTTTGGGCGATGGTCGTACTTGGTTGTGTTTTCCGCGGATCCTTGGTCACGAGGGTGCTGCAACGGTTGTGGAAGATTACCGGAGACCTTTCGCACCGCCGTGGAAGAGGTCGCTTTTGCAGGACTTTTCGTCTACATCGGTTACGCGAAGCAGCCAGTGGCCTCCGAGACGCACCTTTCGTACAGAAGGAGGTGAATGTTCCTGATGGAGAGACGCGTTGCCGGAGGACTTCCACGCTGTGATTGCGATGCTGTAAGAGACGCGTCTCCATAGACGATGCCGTAACCGCGATCGTTCCGATAAGTGAGGTCCCGGAATCGCTTGCTGTCTGGAGTCGTTCAGCCTTCCAGCTGAACAAAGATCATGATCCGCCTGGATAAGCGCTGGACAGAAGGCGCAGGGCATCCTGATGGTTTCGACCGTGACTGAACGACTTAGGTCTCGGCTGAAGGACGGTTGCGGCGTCAACCGTTGCGACACAATGCTGTACCCTGTTCGAGGTTCTCGAAAGGGACGCAAGGGGCTATGGCGAAGAAACGAACACTTGAATCGACTCTCAAGCCTCAGAAGGGGCTGAACTATTCCACGCCAGCGCTCGAAAAGGGGCTAGATGTCCTTGAATTGCTTGCACGTCAGCCAGCAGGCTTGACGAAAAGCCAGATGGCGCGCGATCTGAATCGAACTGTTTCAGAGATCTTCCGCATGCTGGTTTGCCTCGAGCGCCGCGGGTACATTGCGCCGGTAACGGAAGAGCGCTATTCGCTGACACTTAAATTGTTCAAACTGGTGCAGGAACATCCACCCATCGAGCGCCTGATTGCCGATGCGCTGCCGGTGATGACCCACCTTGCGCATGAAACACTTCAATCCTGCCACATGGGCGTCCTCGAAGCCGGGCGCGTGGTGATTCTAGCGCAGGTGAACGCGCCGACAAACCTCGGGTTCTACGTGAAACTTGGATCAACGGTTGACCTGATGGAAGCGGCGAGCGGCTACGTTATCTTGGCTCACCTCAACGCGGCACAACGGGAACGAGCGCTCGCAGAGTGGAGCAACCATACCGGGAGAAAACCGCCAAGAGATCTGGACGTTCATCTAGAAAGGATCCGTGGCGCAGGATGTGAGAAGCGCGCAAGCTACCTGGTAAAAGGCGTAGTCAATATCAGCTTTCCTGTCTTCGATGATCGCGGGTTGGCTGTTGGCGCGCTGACTGTTCCCTACATCCAGTACACGGAGCCCTCGAAACAACGGGATGCAGTGATTGACTCTTTACGAGAAGCGGCGCTCGAGATTACGGCAGCGATTGGCGGTAAACCTTCTAGCTTGTAGGCCGAAGCTGTGGGCAACCCTGGACCGCTGCGGGCCGGCTCTAAGAGCGCAGCACAAGCTCTCTGGATACACCTTCGCCGGAACGTACGCTTCGGCGTTGGAGTCATCCGCGTCGCCCGGCAGCAGACCCAGGTCGCCGTCGCCGAGCAGATGCACGTCCCCCAAATAGACCCTACACCGCGACCACAATATTCCGCCCATCCTCGGTTTCATCGCAAAGCGGCTTGGCAGCTTCGCCCTGGGTTACCTCACGCCCGCTCCCACGACCGACATGATAACTTCGTGCGGGGTGCCAAGCCTTTAGCCCCAAGCGCAAAGATTGCAGGAACATCTTGGACAGAAAGAAGCTCGTCAGGAGGACGGCACCGGCACCGAGTGGACCGGGGTGAAAGACGCCTGCTAATTCGCAATCACCATGTTCCCGAGCGTCATAGGAAAGCGCGCCAGACCGGTAATCAGCGCGAGCAGAACACGACACAGCCCAGCCTGACTTAGGCTGGAACAACACGCATGATGTCGGTGTGGAAATAGCCTGCATAGGTGCCGAGCGACTTCATCTCGGCAACACGTTCCATCGAGTGTTCGAGGCCGGAGAAGATGAAGAGGGTTCCAACAAGTACCCCCGTGATGGTGCCGGGACGTTGAAGCCTGCGAAAGATTGAGGCGTCGCTCGGACCTCTCCGAAGGACCGACTGCGCGATGCCAGCACCGCGGGATGCGCCATGCAGAATTAGCCGAAGAATACGACCGTCTGCACCAGTGGCGCTGCAGCGGCGATATTCGAAGGACTACTTGAACTGTTGCACCAGGAGGCCGGTAAGGTCGTTCGACATGCCCCATACGAACGAGAGGGTCGTGACCAAGATGAAGGGCAGCAAATAGCCGGACGGAAGCAGGTTCGCCTGTTTGTGGGGAGGAGCTTCAATCCGGGGTGAGGATGGCTTGTGCACAGAATGTTCACGATGAGACCTCGTTCGTGACACGTGAAAGGAGAGCAGGCTTGTAGAAGTCGATTGCCGTTCCACCGAGGATGCTGTCCCTCTCAGGCTCGCTGAACGACGCAAGGTACTCGAAGAGCACGCTCCACCAGTTGGCGTAAGTGGAAGCGACGAGACAGACGGGCCAGTCAGACCCGGCCATCAGGCGCTTCGGCCCGAAGCATTCGACGCACGCATCAAGGTATGGGCGAAGTGTGTCCAGTGTCCAGCGTGACCAATCCGCTTCGGTCACCAGACCGGAAAGCTTGCAGAAGACGTTTTCGCGCTTGGCAAGACCGCAGATCTGGCTACGCCACGGCTCCAACTGCGCTTCGGCAATGCGTGGCTTGGCGGCATGGTCCAGCACAAACCGCTGTTGCGGGTGACGATCCACAAAACGGATTGCCTCCTCAATCTGCCGATCGCGAATCAGAAGGTCGTAGGCGAAATTGCGCCGTGTGAGTTCGGCAATACCCCGGTCGAAATCTCTCTTATCGAGGTAGCCATCCGGCTCAGCTTGCACGATCTCGCGGAGCCCCACCAGTTTGCGACGGTCGGCAAACTGATCGAGCAGGGTGGGCAACTCTTTCGCGCACAGGGGCGCCCAACCTACAACTCCGCAGATGGACTCCGTCTCATCCGCACGGTCGAGCAGCCATTGGGTCTCTACGAGGCTCTCCCGTGCCTGGACTGTAATGGCCGCCTCCACTCCGGAAGAACGCATGCTCTGCTCGATGTCACTGATCAGAAAGTCGCGGCGCAACTCCGCCATCGAGTCGTCAAGCCAGCCGAACTCCTCGGCACGGTAACGCCAAAGATGGTGATGTGCGTCGATGTGCAGCGCCCTATAGTCACGAAGCTGCTTGGAAGTTGATGTGGCTGAAGACGTGTTCAACATGACTCCGTAAAGCAGATCAGACGCGTTCAAGATCCTGATTTATGTTGGCGGCACCATGCAAAGCAGGTGAGGCGCTGGGGAACGAGCAAGCGTCTTCTAAACGACTGACGAGTGAGGTTGCGCAGCTTGCCGATCCGCTCAATCTACATCTCCTCGTCTGGCCTGAGCCAGCGCTGCGCCAATGGCCAAGACCGACACGAGGGGATGTTCCGGTACTGATGATGTCTCCAGCTTCGAAGGACACGATACTGGAGATACATTTGATGAGCTCGGGTTGCGAAAGATAAGACCGCGGGTGTTTGCGACTGAGGTATCTCGCGATTGAGCGTGAGCCGGATGTCGAGTGCATGGGATCAGAAACCTCGTCTGTTGTGACATCCAGGCCCTTTGGCATGAACATAGGAGATTTCCCAAGTCCATTGGGTAGTTGCGAGCTGCACCCCACGGGCGCCTGACAACGTTGACTACGGTGTAGCCAAAGACGTGCTTTCGGAGCGTTCTGTCGCAATATAATAAACCGGCTTGCCGATCACGACGGCCAGCCCGGCCTCATATTCGAGCTCCGTAGCCTCGGGCGGCAGAAGAACGTCCGTCTCTGGTCCGGCAATTGAAGATGTCAGTTTGAGAAATAGCGTGAGAACACTCTGCGCGACCATCTTCGATTCGGCAAAGCTCTGTCCCGCAGCCCAGCCTGAAAGTCAGCTCGTGGCCCTCGATTAGACGTTAGTTTCAAGGATGCAGTACGCAGCTGAGTAAGCAGGATCGGATGTTGCCTGCATCTGATCCGATGTCGTCTCGCGATGTTAAAATCCAAGGTCGGTGACGGGGACATCGGTGATCGTGATTGGATTCAACGGGGGTCTCGAGGATGGAGATGCGCAATTGCGCATGATAGCCGCACTGCACATTGAAAGAGAGAGCTGCTTTGCAGGTGGGATTCTCAATGAAACCCGCGGTGCATACAGGAACAAACGACCACCGCCTGCGATGACGAATGAGGCTATGGATTAGATTTCTTACGTAAATGCCTAGTTTCATATTTGACAGGCGTTAACCGGAGAGATAAAACTTTGGGCATGGCGGCATCGTCGCTCGAGGTGTTCCTTGCAGATGTTTAGTCTCGATCACAAACGCGCTGTCGTTACCGGAGCGGCGAGCGGCATCGGACTCGCAATCGCAAAGCTATTCGCGGCCAGCGGTGCCGCGGTCGTAGTGGTCGACCTCCAGCCCGAGAGGGCCCTGGAGGCCGCGAAATCGATCACAGACGGCCCGATCGTACCGCCATCCGGCTATGGCTGCGATGTCTCGATCGAAGCACAAGTGGGGCGGACCTTCGCCGAGATCGGCGGCCCGATCGATATCCTCGTCAATTGCGCGGGGATTGCTCATGTGGGCAACCTGCGATCAACTGTTCCCGAAGATCTGGATCGTCTTTATGCAATCAACGTCCGGGGAACGTACCTCTGTATGCGCGCAGCGCTCGAGCCAATGATTGCTGCAAAACATGGTGTGATCGTCAACATGGCGTCAATCGCCGCAACCGCGGGCATCGCGGACCGTTTCGCGTACTCGATGACGAAAGGTGCGGTGTTGTCAATGACGCTTTCGGTCGCGAAGGACTACCTCGCGCACGGCATCCGTTGCAATTGCATTTCACCCGCACGCGTCCACACACCCTTCGTCGACGGCTTTCTGACGAAGAACTATCCAGGCCAGGAGGCGGAGAAGATGAGGGCGTTGGCAGCGTCGCAGCCCATCGGGCGCATGGGAACGCCTGAGGAGATCGCCGCGCTCGCCCTCTACCTGTGTTCGGATGAAGCATCCTTCCTTACCGGAGTCGACCTCCCAATTGATGGTGGCTTCTTCAACCTGCGGTAGACAAGAGTGCCTAGGAGGCTAAGGTGGACCTGGATCTCAGAGAACGTGTCATCCTCGTTACTGGCGGCGGCGCCGGGATCGGCGAGGCGATAAGCCGCACCTGCCTTGCCGAAGGGGCAAACGTCGTCGTGGTCAGCAGGGCTTCGAACAACGTGAGTCAGTTTCTCGATTCAATGACCCGGGAACAGCTGAACTGTGACTTCTTCGAAGCTCAGCTTGCAGATCCCGAGCAATGCCGGCGTGCCATGGAGTACGTCAAGGCAAAGCACGGCCGGCTTGACGGCTTAGTAAACAACGCCGGAGCGAATGACGGGGTAGGCTTGGAGAAGGGTGATCCGGAGCGCTTTCTTGAGAGCCTCCGGCAGAACCTCCTGCACTACTACGCTATGGCTCATTATGCCATTCCCCTGTTGAAGCAGTCGCATGGGTCGATCGTTAATATCAGCTCAAAGGTCGCCCTCACGGGACAGGGTGGGACCTCGGCTTACGCGGCCGCAAAAGGAGCTCAGCTCGCCCTCACGCGGGAATGGGCAGTCGAGTTACTGCCCTTCGGTATCCGTGTAAACGCCGTGTTGCCCGCCGAGGTCATGACGCCGCTCTACAAACGGTGGCTCGACACGCGTGGCGATCCAGCCGCAGAGCTTGCCGCAATCACCAAGCGCATCCCCTTGGGACATCGCATGACTGAAGCAGCGGAGATCGCGGCGACAACCGCTTTTCTCCTCTCGTCCAGGCAGTCCGGTCACACTACTGCACAGCAGTTGGTCGTCGATGGTGGGTACACCCACCTCGATCGCGCCCTGGACTAAGAGCAGCAGGTCAGGATGGGATGTGTTGGGCTAAAGCAGGCCGAAGGGCTCTGTTGCATTAAGTGGCTGAGGCACAGTTTGTTGATGGTCCGATAGTCTGCGACTGCGGCAACCCCGAACAGCGAGCTGACGAAGCGTACTTCATTCTGCACGCCTCGTTTGCAGGTG